>Ga0183260_10001654_pt1 | contig 18517 bp, 14 predicted proteins | sample AntDrymUQ4972206_2_FD_129768 | JGI IMG/M metagenome (GOLD analysis project Ga0183260, IMG submission 129768) | Polar desert sand microbial communities from Dry Valleys, Antarctica - metaG UQ497 (22.06) (version 2) (version 2) | ecosystem: Environmental > Terrestrial > Soil > Desert | place...
CGCCACGCCCGTGGAGGCGGTAACGCGTATCCGGGCCTACCTCACCGATGTGGCCGACTTCCTCGTCAACGCCCGCTGACGGTCTCGCAAGCCCGCCGGTCCCGCATAGGGATCCGCTTGCGGTATCGCGGTGTTTGATCGCGCGCTCCGGGCTTCGGTCTGGGCGTACTCTGCGCCGGACTCTGGCGTCGAAGGCGAGAAGCGTGGAACTGGCGGGGGACCGTGGGCGTCCAAAGGAGCATGAGGGCGAAAATCCGGCAGAGGGCGGTCGTTGGGTTGACGACGGCGGTCGTCGCCATCAGCGGGTTCGTGTTCACGGGGAGCACGGCGGAGGCGTCCTGCTTCCGGCCGCCTGATGTCGAGGCAGACCTCGTCAGCAGCGACCTGGTGTTCGTCGGCTTGGTCACGGAACTGGCCAACGAGAACCGCTGGGCCGTGTTCCGGCTCGAGGAGGTCTGGAAGGGCGACCCGGGTGGTGATCGGGTGGAGGTACGGGCAGGTCCGGGAGGCGGACCGGGGGCGCGGGCGGCCACCTCCAACGACCGGACCTACGTGGCGGGAGAGCGCTACCTGGTCTTCGCCTCCGACCTGTCTCGTGGACCGGGGGCGTGGGTCGACTTCGGCGAGGGGGCGCGGTGGGTCGACAGTGCGTGCTCGGCAACTCGGCCCTACGAGTCGAGCCTGGGCCGGTTCCGTCCCGGGCCGGTGTCCTCCGAGTCGGGTAGCTCGGTGGCGACGGCGGTCATCGTGGGAGCGGTCGTGATCCTCGCCGCCGGAGCCATGGTGGCGGTCGTTCTCCGTCGACGAAGCCGGGCGGGCTGATGCTCCCGCACCTGCGACTGGCCTGGGCCGGATCGGCATGATGAGACGCGCTCGGCCCAACGGGCGTCGAACGTGTCGTCGGGGAACCGCTTCCGAAGCGCTCGCAGTCGCGCCGGGAATGGATCTGCCCGCCGAGAGCTCGTCCCGCAAGCCGATCCGGTTGCGGGACCATCGTTCCTGCGGCGCCCTGAGATACAGGTCCACTCCCGCCGTGCCTCGTCCTGGGCGTTTCCGGACGGATCTCAGCTCTCCTCGGCAGGCGCGACATCGGCACTTGCGGTCGGCCGGCCCGACAGTCCCGTGGTAGCGGGATGAGCGTTATCGAGCGCGGCACCTGGCGGGGAACGCCGGGTACCGGGCGGGCCGACAAGCCGCTGTCGCGTCGCGGTGTCCGACGATCATACGGGTCCGATACTCGGTACGAGTAGCTGCCATGAGCCTGAGCCTTGTCCGACGTCCGTTTGCCACGCAAATCGGTCGATGATCCACCCTCGTCGCCCGTCCGGCAACAGGGCCACAAGTGTCCCGCCACGACCAAGGAGCTTCAGGATGTCATTGACACAGACCGGCTGGCTGTCCGTCGGTGCTCGGAGGCGTGTGGCGACTTGGAGCGGCGTCGGCTTCTCCGTGAGGAGCTCAATTTCGTTTCGGTTGTCCTCGGCTGTTTGAACTCCGATGACCGCCGCACCGAAGGCCTCGCCCCAAGCCACGAGGACCGGAACAGTATGATTGTCTTTGTCGTTCCGAAGCTCTTGGACCGTTCTCCGCGCTTCTTCTAGCTCGAGCGCATCGATGAAAGCTCGGATGGGATCTCCTCCGCCATGAATCTTGATCCGTTTGGCCTCCACCCCTAGCGCCAAGAGTCGTTTCCGGACCGGGCTTGGATTCGTGTCCACAACGTCGACCCGAACACCGTCCCGACTCAGGTGACTGCCGAGCATGCCGGAAGTCACCAGGTCAGTCGGCGGCAACGAGTAGCCGAGAAATACGACGCGACTGGCGAACCCCAACTTCTCGGCCGCCCGCCGCCAGAGGTGCTGCGTGATGGGGTTCAGATAGTATGAAGACTTTGAAGCTGCTGGCGGGACGATGAACGGCTCTCGGCCGGGCAACTCGCGTCGACGTCGGCCGGAGTCAACTGACTCCGGGTCACCCCAGCGCCCAAAGAGTTCCCAGCGGTTGATTGTGGCACCGGTGCTGTCATTGGGCACCCAGTACACGTCAGTAGACCCGTGAAGTTTAAGCAAGAGGAGGCTGTCCGTGGGCATGGACGAAAATCGGACGCCAGGCAAGAGAACCGCAGGCGGTATGTGGTCGACGATGTCAGCGGGCTGTACCCGTCTCCTGGCTTGCCAGTTGAAAAGGTAGTGGTTCGCCACGGCACGCTCGAGTAGCGTGTCATAGTTGAAGGTAATTGCTGTCATCCTGCGCGCGTGCAGTATACCGAGAAGGCTTAAGAGCCACGACGGAGGAGTATCCTTAAGTGCCTTAAACTCTCTCTCTGTCACGATGTCATAAATCGCCCCAGTAACCCGGGCGAACATCGAGCGGTTGAGGAGGTTATCGGCGGGGTCGAGGTCTGGTTGGTCGTCGGCGAGTCGGGACAACCACGCCTCAAAGTACCCGCCCTTGAAGCCTCCGCGCGGAGCGTCAGGGTCATGATCGGCGATGCGTTCGACGACGAGATCGCCGAGCCTGTCCGTCAGCGGTAGTTGGTCCGAGATGGCTCGCGAGAAACCCGCGCCAAACACAAACACGGTGTCGCCTTCACGGGCGTTCACTCGTCCATACTCGCATCGATGATGCATCCTCGATGTGGCTGACTCGACGCGCGCCCGAGTTCGGCACGAGTCGAGCGCCCGGTAACGCGCCGTCGCCGCCAAGCGTGAACCCCGTCGACTACCCGCGATCAGATTGCATAATGCCGGTTGCCGGGCGGTGAGCGGCCATCCCACCCATCCGCCATCGACGCCGTACCGCGTTGTGCGTGCCCGTCCGAGGGATGTGGTCGGCGTTCCATCCCCACGTCCGAGCACGCGAACCGGGCCTGATCGTCCCCCCGCCCTGGTTGTTGACGGCGGTCCCGTGTCCGCAAGCCGAACGACGACCGGGTGCCGCAGGAGGAACGACGACCGGGTGCCGCAGGCGGAACGCCGACCGGTTGTGTCGGAGCCGGAGCGCCGACCGGTGTGGCGGAGGGGGAACGGCCGAGCGGTGTGCCGGAGGCCGGAACCTCACTGAACTGAAGACGCGGCGGTTGCGGGTGCCGGCCGAAAGCGCCGAAGCTGGCGGTGTCCCGCAAGACTGGTTCGGTGAGCCGTCCCGGTGACGGGGGCCCATGCGGTGCATGCCTGAGGCCGTGGTCGAGCTGTCCGGGCCGGCGGTCCTTGCGACGACGTCGGGCCCGCAAAGGGCAACCCAAGCTCGACGGCGTCGACGGACGCGCTGGGTCAGACCACGACACCCCGGCGCGCAGGGCGCGGAGCTGTCCCCGGTTCGGGGGCTCGGAGATCAGCCGGCGGAGCCGAGGCGCTTCTCGAGGGCGGCCAGCTCGTCGCGCAGGGCCGGCGGGAGCCGCTCGCCGAGGCCGGCGAAGTGTTCGTCGATGGACGGCACCTCCCGACGCCACTCGTCGACGTCGACGCGCAGCAACTCGGCCATGTCGGCGTCGGTCAGGTCGAGACCGTCGGTTGAGATGGCGCCCGGCGCCGGGAGCATGCCGATGGGCGACTCCACCGCCTCGCCCCGGCCCAGGACCCGCTCGATGACCCAGGCCAGCACCCGGCTGTTCTCGCCGAAGCCGGGCCAGAGGAACTTGCCGTCGGCGTCTTTCCGGAACCAGTTCACGTAGAAGATCCTCGGCAGCTTGTCGGCGGTGGTGGCGTCGCCGATGTCGAGCCAGTGGGCCAGGTAGTCGGCCATGTTGTAGCCGCAGAAGGGAAGCATGGCGAAGGGGTCGCGCCGGAGCTTGCCGACCGCACCGGCCTGGGCGGCCGTCGTCTCCGACGCCATGATCGAGCCCAGAAACACGCCGTGGCGCCAGTCGAACGCCTCGTTCACGAGCGGGACCACCGACGAGCGCCGTCCCCCGACGAGGATGGCGGAGATCACCACGCCGGCAGGGTCCTCCCATTCGGGGGCGATCACCGGGCACTGGGCCGCCGGCGCCGTGAAGCGGGCGTTGGGGTGGGCGGCCGGCGTGCCCGACTCGGGCGTCCAGTCGTTCCGCTTCCAGTCGATGAGGTGAGCGGGGAGCTGTTTGGTCATGCCCTCCCACCACACGTCGCCGTCGTCGGTGAGCGCGGTGTTGGTGAACAGGCAGTTGCGGGTGAGGGTGGCCATGGCGTTGGGGTTGGTGTCGTCGGACGTTCCCGGCGCCACGCCGAAGAAGCCGGCCTCGGGGTTGATGGCCCGAAGGCGTCCGTCGTCGTCGAACTTCATCCAGCAGATGTCGTCGCCCACCGTCTCGACCTTCCAGCCGGGCAGGCTCGGGACGAGCATGGCCAGGTTGGTCTTGCCGCAGGCGGAAGGGAAGGCGGCGGCCAGGTAGCGCGTCTCGCCGTCGGGCGGGGTGAGCTTGAGGATGAGCATGTGCTCGGCCAGCCAGCCCTCGTCGCGCGCCATCGCCGACGCGATGCGAAGGGCGAAGCACTTCTTGCCGAGGAGGGCGTTTCCCCCGTACCCGGAACCGAAGGACCAGATCGCCCGCTCCTCGGGGAAGTGGACGATGTACTTGTTCTCGGCGTCGCATGGCCAGGCGACATCGTCCTCGCCCGGTTCCAGCGGGGCGCCGACCGAGTGCAGGCAGGGCACGAACTCGCCGTCGCCGAGCACGTCGAGCACGGCCTCGCCCATGCGGGTCATGATCCGCATGTTGACGGCCACGTAGGGCGAGTCGGTGAGCTGCACGCCGATGTGGGCGATGGGGGACCCGAGGGGCCCCATGCTGAAGGGCACGACGTACATGGTGCGGCCCTTCATCGACCCCCGGAAGAGGCCGGTGAGCATCTCCTTCATCTCCGCCGGGTCGCGCCAGTTGTTGGTGGGACCGGCGTCGATCTCGGCGGCCGAGCAGATGAAGGTGCGATCCTCGACGCGGGCGACGTCGCCGGGGTCGGACGTGGCCCAATAGCTCCCCGGCCGCTTCTCGTCGGGGAGGGGCGTCAGCGTGCCGGCATCGACCATCATGCGACAGAGGCGGTCGTACTCCTCCTGGGACCCGTCGCACCACTCCACCCGGTCGGGGGCGCAGAGTGTGGCGACCTCATCGACCCAGTCGAGGAGTTTGCGGTTCGTCGTTGCGGAGGTCATGGGTCCTTTCCTGCGATCGTCGTCGGACGTCGTTGCGGACGGGGTGGCGCTCATCGGCCTTGTGCCCTCTGTGCTGCGTCACGTGGTGGGAACCCGGGTGTTCCCATGTCGACCTCGGAACCGAGGCGCAGCAGAGCGGCGCGGCCCTGGGCGTCGAGGTCGAACACCACCCGCTGGCCCTGGCGCAGCATCCGGAACACCGAACCAACGAGCGCATCGGGCGCCAGCTCGTACTCGCGGCGATCGGTGTCCCGCACGAGCACGCCCTCGCCGGTACCGGGGTCGTACGACTTGATCACACCCTGCACGGTTCCCTCCTGGCTGCCCCACCCACGAGGCGGAAATCGGGACTGACACAGTGGCGGCTGGCCTACGCTGGCTGGCTGCGGCCGGCCGCCGTCGGGTCGCCCCGACCGGCATCCGGTTGACACCGACGTTACACGCGGAGGCTTCCCTGACGGCCGAGCTGGCGATCATCGAACGGTTGCGTCAACGGCTGACGGGTCCCCCGGGGCAGACGTGGGTGGGCGACGACGTGGCTGTCGTGCCCGGCCCGACGGGGTCACTGCTGCTCGCGGCCGACGCGGTGGTCGCTGGTGTCCACGCCGACGTCGATCTCGTGGGTCTCGACGACCTCGGCTGGAAGGCTCTGGTCGCCAACGTGAGCGACATCGCCGCCGTCGGCGGCCGGCCCACGCACGCCCTCGTCACTGTCGCCGGGCCCCTGAGCGAGCTGGACATCGACCTGCTCTACGACGGCCTGATCCCGGCGGCCGACGCCTACAGCTGCCCAATCGTCGGGGGCGACCTGTCATCGGCCCCGAGCCTGGTCGTGACGGTCGCCGTCGCCGGAGACGGAGGCCCGGCCGAGCCGCCGCCGGTGCTGCGCTCGGGCGCCGTCCCGGGCGACACCCTGTTCGTGACCGGCCCACTCGGGTCCTCGGCCGCCGGCCTCGCGCTGCTTCAGGCCGACCTTGCCGCTGAAGCCCCCGACCTGGTCCTGGCGCACCGGCGGCCCCGGGCCCGGCTGGCCGAGGGCGCGGCGGCGCGCGCCGCCGGTGCCTCGGCCATGATCGACGTGTCCGACGGGCTCGCGACCGACGTGCGGCACCTGGCCGAGGCGTCGGGGGTGGGGGTGGTGCTCGACCACATCCCCGTGGCCATCGGCGTCCCGCGCATCAGTGACGAGCCGGAGGACCTCGCCCTCGGCGGCGGCGAGGACTACGAGTTGCTCTTCGCCGCGCCCGACGTCGCCCGCATGGAGGCCGCCTTCGACGCAGCCGGGCTCGGGAAGCCGATCAGGATCGGCCGGTGCACGGCCGACCCGGCCGAGCGCCGCCTGCGTGACGGCGAGCTGCCGGTTCTCGGGTGGGAGCACCGCTGATGACCTCCAGGCCGCCGTCCGCGCTCACCATCGCCGGCTCGGACTCGGGAGGCGGTGCTGGCGTCGCCGCTGACCTCAAGACGTTCGAAGCCCACGGCGTGTGGGGCTCGTTGGCCGTCACCGCGGTGACGGCGCAGAACACCCTGGGGGTCCACGCCGCCGAGACGTTGTCGCCCGAGCTGGTCCGTGTCCAGATCGGGGCGGTGGCGTCCGACATCGGGGTCGACGCCGCCAAGACAGGCATGCTGGGCACTGCGGGGGTGGTGGAGGCGGTCGCCGACGCCGTGCGCGACTTCGGGGTGCGGCCCTTGGTGGTCGACCCTGTGATGGTGTCGACGGCGGGCTCGCGGCTGCTGGGCCCCGATGCGATCGACGTGCTGCGCCAGCGCCTACTGCCCCTCGCCGCGGTTGTGACCCCCAACCTGGCGGAGGCGGCGGTGCTGGCCGGCCGGGAGATCGGCGACCGTGACTCGATGGCAGATGCGGCGCTTGCCCTGGCCGACCTCGGTTCCGGTGTCGTCCTCGTCACCGGCGGCCACCTCGACGACGATGCCGGGACCGCCGCCGACTGCCTCCTGGTGCAGGGCGGCCGCCCTGAGTGGATCGAGGCGCCCCGGGTCGACAGCCCGCACACCCATGGCTCCGGATGCGTGCTGTCGGCCGCGATCTGCGCCGAGCTGGCGCGGGGGATGGAGCCGGCCGACGCCTGTGTGGCGGCCAAGCATTTCGTCACCAGTGCGATCGGCGCCGCGCTCGCACTCGGGGCCGGCCCCGGTGCCGTCGACCCCGGCTGGGAACGTAGGGCCCGGGGCTGACCCGGCGGGGCGGGATCAGCGCGACGTCGAAATCAACAGAACGCGGCGGTACGCTGACGTCGAGGCGGCCGAAAGACTTCGAGAGGGCGAGAAAGATGCGGACAGGAAGATCACGGCTCCGCCGGTTCACCCTCGCGATCTGTGCGGTGGCAATCGTGAGCGGGATCCCGGCGTCGCCGGCGCATGCGGCCACGGGTGCCACCGCCGTGGCGCCCGGACTCGACAACCCGGCCGCGTTCACGCTGGCGCCCGACGGCCGCATCTTCTACGGGGAGCGCCTCACCGGCGCCGTCCGCATCTTCAGCCCGGCCAACGGCACGAACACGCTCCTCTACACCGTGACCGACCTGGCCACGTCGGGCGAGCAGGGGCTCCTCGGCGTCGCCCTCGACCCCAACTACCCGACTGAGCCGTTCGTGTACGTCTACGCCACGCGCACCGTGAACAACGTGACCCAGAACCAGATTCTCCGGATCACGGACCGGAACGGAGTCGGCTACCTGGCGAGAAGCGGCGTCATCTACACGGCGCCGGCGGCGGTGGTCCACAACGGCGGAAGGATCCTCTTCGGCCCTGACGGCATGCTGTACGCGGTCACGGGCGACGTCCAGCTCCCGGCGAACTCACAGAACCTCGGCAACACGATGGGCAAGGTCCTGCGGATGTCGCGCTTCGGGCTCGTCCCGACCGACAACCCGGTCCCCGGGAGCCTCATCTACGCCTACGGCCTGCGCAACTCCTTCGGCATGGCCTTCGATCCGGTCTACGGCGGCCTCTGGGAGACGGAGAACGGCCCGGCCTGTAACGACGAGCTGAACCGCGTATACAGGGGCCTCAACTACGGATGGGGGCCCACGCAGACCTGCTCGACCCCGCCGGCGGCGCCGATGAACACCAACCGGGACGGTCCGAGCCCGGTGTTCCCGTTGGCGCACTACACCCCCCCACCAGCGGTCACCGGAATCGCGTTCTGCCGGGCCTGCGGGCTGGGCAGTGCCGTCGAGGGCGCGCTGCTCTACGGCACGTTCAACACCAGGCAGGTCCGTCGGGTCACGTTGGACCGCCGCCGCACGGGGGTGGCCGCCGAGGCAATCGAGTACACGCACCCAGACCCCATCCTGTCGATGGAGCGGGGCCCTGACGGTGCGGTCTACTTCAGCGACAGCTCGGGCATCTACAAGCTCGTGGCGAGCTAGGTCAGGGCGGCCCGGCACACCGGGTCATACGGTCGAGGCCCGGCGGGACGGCTTGGTGACCTTCCCGGCCTTGATGCACGACGTGCACACCGACAGGCGGCGGGGCGCGCCCTTGACGATGGCCCGCACCCGCTGGATGTTGGGGTTCCAGCGGCGACGGGTCCGACGGTGGGAGTGGCTGACGCTCATGCCGAACGACGGCTTTTTCCCACACACTTCGCACACCGATGCCATGGGGACGAAGGCTACCAGCCGTCCGGTGGCCCCCCGCCCCGTCGCTTAGCATCCGGGGGATGGAGGTGGTGGACCGACTCGGAGCCGAGCACCTCGTTCGCGTGGCCATCGGCTACCGCGATGCCCTTCGGGCCCACCAGGAATCGCTCAACCGGCTGAACGTCTACCCAGTGCCCGACGGTGACACGGGCACAAACATGGCGCTGACCCTCGAGGCGGTGGTTGCCGAGCTCGACGGTGCGACCGGTATGACCGCCGTGTGCCGGGCCATCAGCCATGGGTCGCTCATGGGGGCGCGAGGCAACTCCGGGGTCATTCTGTCCCAGCTCCTCCGAGGCCTGACCCGAACCCTCGGCGATGCCGATGACGCCGAGGAGGGGGCCGGTGGCGCGACGATCGCCGAGGCTCTCCGCGAGGCGAGCGGCGCCGCCTACCAGGCGGTCATGCACCCGGTCGAAGGCACCATCCTGACGGTGGCGCGGGAGGCGGCCGAGGCGGCCTCGGCCACGCCCGAGAGGACCCTCGTCGACGTGCTCGACGCCGCCGCGAGCGCCGCCCGCGACGCCCTGGAGCGTACGCCCGACCTCCTGCCGGTGCTGGCCGAGGCCGGGGTCGTCGACGCGGGGGGCGCCGGGTTCGTGCTCCTGCTCGACGTGATGCTCGATGTCGTCGCCGGCCGACCTGTTCCCGCACCCGACCACGTGCCCGCAGCGGACGCTCCGGTGGCGACGGCGTCCGGATCCGACTCCCGGGGCCACGGCCAGGGAACGGGTGACGGAGGTCCCCGCTATGAGGTCATGTACCTGCTCGACGGCCCCGACGAGGCCGTCGACGGGCTGAAGGACGCCTGGGACGCCCTCGGCGACTCCATCGTCGTGGTCGGCGGCGACGGCACCTGGAACTGTCATGTCCACACCGACGACATCGGGGCCGCCGTCGAGGCCGGTATCGCCGCCGGTCGCCCCCACCGCATCCGCGTCACCGACCTCCACGAGCAGGTCGTCGACGAGCACTGCCGGCGTTCGTCGCCGGGAGGCGAGGGCGACGATGCCGAGGGGCAGGGCGCCGACGCGGAGACGCCGGTGGCCACCGCCGTCGTGGCCGTCGCCGCGGGGGACGGCATCGGGCGCATCCTGCGCTCGCTCGGCGTCCATCGGGTGGTGGCGGGCGGCCAGTCGATGAACCCCTCGACGGCGGAGATCCTGGCTGCGGTGGAGTCGGCTCCGGGCAAGGAGATCGTGGTCCTGCCCAACAACAAGAACGTGGTGGCTGTGGCCGAGCAGGCGGCGACGGCGGCCAGCCGCCCGGTGCAGGTCGTGCCGACCAAGAGCGTCACCGAGGCGTTCGGCGCCCTTCTGGCCTATGACCCCGACGCCGACTCGGAGCGCAACGGCGAGGCGATGGCCGCCGCCGCCGCCGCCGTGGTCACCGGCGAGGTCACCCGGGCCGTGCGCGATGCGACCACGTCCGCCGGTGCGGTGAAGAGCGGCGACTGGTTGGGCGTCACGGCCGACGGCATCGTGGTGGCCGCCGCCGAGCCGACCGATGCTGCCTTTGCGCTGCTCGACCGGCTGGTGTGCGAGGGCCACGAGATTGTCACCGTGGTGCGGGGCGAGGGGGCGACCGTCGACGACACGGACCGGATCACCGACTGGTTGGGCCGTCACTGCCCCGACCTGTCGGTCGAGGTCCACGACGGTGGCCAGCCCCTGGCCGCCTGGCTGTTCAGCGTCGAGTGAGCGCCTGCCACCAGCACGGCCGGTGAACCGGCGCCTCTCGCAGCTGGCGGAGATCCCGGTCACGGTGCTGACCGGAGTGGGCCCGAAGAAGGCCGAGGCCCTCGCGGCGATGGAGATCCACAACGTCCTCGACCTCCTGACCCACTACCCCCGCCGCTATCTCGACCGCACCCGCCAGGTCGCCATCCGTGAGCTCAAGGTGGGCGAGGAGGCCCTGGTGCTGGGGACGGTGAAGCGGGTGGCGTCGCGTCGCACCCGTCAGCGCCGCACCATGGTGGAGGTCGACGTCTTCGACGGCTCGAGCTACCTGCACTGCGTGTTCTTCAACCAGCCGTGGTTGGCCACCAAGCTCTCGGTGGGCACCGAGGCCGCCTTCTTCGGCCAGCTGGAGGTGTACCGGGGCCGGCGTCAGATGAGCAGCCCGGTCGTGGACCTGGTGGGGGACAGCACCGGCAAGGTGGTGCCCCTCTACCCGCAGTCGGGGAAGGCGGGCCTCTCCACGAGGGACCTGGGAGTGCTCGTCAACGAGGCGCTCGAACGGGCCAAGGGGTTCGCCGATCCGCTGCCCGTGGAGTGGCGCGACCACCTCGACGTGGTCGAACGGTCATGGGCCATGACCCACGTGCACAACCCGGAGTCGATGGGGGCGGCCGAGGTCGCCCGGCGCCGGCTCGTACTCGACGAGCTACTTCGCCTCCAACTCGCCCTGGTCATGCGCAAGCGGGCGGTGGAGCGGGAGGCCAAGGGGATCCGCCACGTGATCGACGGTGGGCTTCTTCCCCGGTTCCACGACGCCCTGCCCTTTCCTCTCACCGGCGCCCAACGACGGGCGATCGCCGAGATCGCCGCCGACCTGGCCGGCCCCCACCCCATGCACCGCCTCCTCCAGGGCGACGTCGGCAGCGGGAAGACACTAGTGGCGGTGAGCGCCCTGCTCATGGCCACCCAGGGCGGCTACCAGGGGGCGTTCATGGCTCCCACCGAGGTGCTCGCCGAGCAGCACGGCATCAGTGTGCGACATGTCCTGGGCGGGCTCACGGTGCCCGACGAGGCCACCCTCACCGGCGACCGTCCGCTGCGGGTCGAGCTGCTCACCAACCGCACGACCGCCGGCGAGCGCACCCGCATCCGCACCGCTCTGGCCGAGGGCACCGTCGACCTGCTGATCGGCACCCACGCTCTGCTGGAGGAGCAGGTGGCGTTCCGGGCCCTGGGGGTGGTCGTGATCGACGAGCAGCACCGGTTCGGCGTGGAGCAGCGGGCCGCGCTGCGGGGAAAGGGCGACGACCCCGACGTGCTGGTGATGACGGCCACTCCGATCCCCCGCACGGCGGCCATGACCGTCTACGGCGACCTCGACGTGACCGTCCTCGACGAGCTGCCGCCGGGGCGGACGCCGGTCGAGACCCGCTGGTTGCGGGGGCCCCTGGAGGAAGCCGAGGCCCACCAGCGGGTGGCCGAGGAGGTGGCCGCCGGCCGTCAGGCCTACGTGGTGTGCCCGCTGGTCGAGGACTCGGAGAAGATCCAGGCCCGGTCGGCCACCGAGGAGTACAATCGCCTGGCCGCCGAAGTGTGGCCCGACCTGCGCCTCGGCCTTCTCCACGGCCAGATGCCGTCGAAGGAGAAGGAGGCGGCGATGGCCGCCTTCCGGGGCAGGGAGCTCGACGTGCTCGTGGCGACCACGGTCATCGAGGTCGGCGTCGACGTTCCCAGCGCCACCGTGATGCTCATCGAGGATGCCGACCGGTTCGGCATGGCTCAACTCCACCAGCTCCGCGGCCGGGTGGGCCGGGGCGCCGACCGCTCCTGGTGCTACCTCCTGGGCGAGGCGACCACGCCCGAGTCCGAGCAGCGTCTGAAGGCCATGGAGCGCACGACCGACGGGTTCGAACTGGCCGAGGTCGATCTCGACATCCGCGGCGAGGGCACGGTGCTCGGCACCCGCCAGAAAGGGCGCAACGACCTCAAGCTGGCCTCGCTGCGCCGCGACCGCGAGTGGGTGGCCAAGGCCCGCGACGTCGCCTTCGCCCTCGTCGACGCCGACCCCACGCTGGCCGGCCACGAGGTGCTCCGGGAGGAGATCGGCTTTCTCGTCGGCCCCGAAGAGGCGGAGTTCCTGTTCAAGAGCTGAGCCGGGACAAAACCGCAGGTCAGCCGGGCTGTTCGCCGAATCAGGCCGTGAGGAGGCCGCGGGAGGTGCGAACGCGGCGTCAAGTACAGCTCGGGCCACGTCCTCATCAGCCGGCATCAGATGGGCGTAGGTGGACGCCCTGCAGGAACCGGGGCCGGGACTCTCTCATGAGCAGCTCCTCGCGAAGGCCCAGGCCGCGGAGCCAGGCTCCAGGCGGGCGGCGCAGACCTTGAACTCGGGCATCTTCGATGTCGGGTCGAGCGCCGGGTTGGTGAGTAGGTTGGCCGAGGCGTCGCCGCCCCAGTGAAAGGGCGCGAATAGCGTGTCGGGCCGTATGGCCTCGGTCAGACGGGCCGAGACCAGAGCGGTTCCCCGTCTGGTTGTGAGCCGGACCGGCTGCGCCTCGGCGCCGCCCAGCGACCGTGCCGTCTGGGGGTGGACTTCGACGTAGGCGGAGGGCTCGGCCTCGGCGAGGGCGGACACCCTCCTGGTCTGGGTCCCCGACTGGTAGTGGCGCATTGACCGTCCGGTCGTGAGCCACAACGGGAAGTCGTCGTCGGGCTCCTCGGCGGGCGGTCGGTAGGTGACAGGGCAGAACCGAGCCCGTCCGTCGACGGTGGCGATCCGGTCGAGGAACAGTCGGGGGGTGCCGGGATGCGACTGGGTCGGACAGGGCCAGAACACCCCGTCCTCGGCCTGGATGCGCTCCCATGTGATGCCGGCGTAATCGGCGACGCCGCCGGCGCTCGCCCGCCGAAGCTCGTCGAACACCTCCCGGGCACCCCCGACGAAGCCGGCGGAACACCCCAACCGCTCGGCGAGATCGTTCAAGGTGGCGATGTCGGTGCGCACGCCGGCAGGCGGCGAGACGGCCGCGGTCCTCAGGATCACCCGGCCCTCGATGTTGGTGACGGTGCCGTCCTCTTCCGCCCATTGGGTCGAGGGCAGCACCACGTGTGCCAGCCGAGCCGTCTCGGAGACGAAGAAATCGGACACGCACAGGAAGTCGAGGGCGCCCAGGCGCTGCCGGACATGGCCGGCGGAGGGTGCCGAGACGGCCGGATTGGAGCCCATCACCAGCAGGGCTCGGACCCCGCCGGCATGGCCCAGGGTGTCGAGAAGCTCGTACGCCGAGCGACCGGGGCCGGGAAGATCCGCGGCTCGAACCCCCCAGAGGGCGGCGACGTGGGCGCGGGCGGCGGGGTCGTCGATGCGCCGGTACCCGGGAAGCTGGTCGGCCTTGAGCCCGTGCTCGCGACCCCCCTGGCCGTTGCCCTGGCCCGTCAGCGTGCCGAACCCGGCGAAGGGTCTGCCCGCCTGGCCCAGGGCGAGGGCCAGGTTGATCCACGCCAGGGTGGTGTCGGTGCCCTTGCTCTGCTGCTCGGGACCACGGCCGGAGAGGATCACGGCCGACGCGGGGCGGGCCAGAGCACGGACCGCGGCCTGCACCTGCGCCACCGGAACACCCGTGAGCCGTTCGACCCGGTCGGGCCAGTAGGACTCCACCACCCGGCGCACATCGGCGAACCCCGAGGTACGGGCGGCGAGGAAGGCAGTGTCGACCAAGCCCTCCTTCATGGCGATGTGCAACATGCCGTTCGCCAGGGCCAAGTCGCTGCCCGGCCTGATCTGGAGGTGTAAGGAAGCCGCGTCCGCCGTGGGAGTCCGGCGCGGGTCGACCACGACGAGCATCCCGCCCCGTCGCCGCTGCTCGGCGAAGTGCTGCATCGCCGGAGGCATCGTCTCCGCCACGTTCGTGCCCACGAGCAGGATCGTGTCCGCGCCGGCGATGTCGGGGAGGGGAAAGGGCATGCCCCGGTCCATCCCGAACGCGCGCACGGAAGCGGCGGCGGCCGACGACATGCAGAAGCGGCCGTTGTAGTCGACGTTGGCCGTGCCGAGGGCCACCCGGGCGAACTTGCCCAGGAGGTAGGCCTTCTCGTTGGTGAGGCCACCACCGCCGAAGACGCCCACTGCGTCGCGGCCGTGGCGTTCCTGGCAGCGCACGAGCTCGGCGGCCACCCGGTCGAGGGCGTCGTCCCAGGAGCACGGTCGAAGCTCGTCGTGAGCGGTCGGGCGCATCAGGGGTGTCGTGAGGCGTTCTGGATGGGCCAGCAGCTCCCCGGCAGTCCAACCCTTGACGCAGAGGCCGCCGTTGTTGGTGGGAAACGGTCGGCCCGATATCTCGACGCCGGCATCACCGACGGCCACGTCCATGCCGCACTGCAGCGAGCAGTACGGGCAGTGCGTGGCCGTGGCGCGCGCCGGATGGGCGCCGGACCGCGGCCGGCCGGCGGGCGAAGCGACCGGCCGCTCGATCGCACCCACCGCCTTGACTCTGCCCATCGACTGATCTTTCCCGAGGCGGATTTCACGTTCGTGCCGGGGACATGAACCCAACTCGACGGTTCGCCCACCCGGATCTGAACACGCCCTCCCCGGGGGTGGTCGCCCAGCCGCCTCTCTGAGCGGCCTGTCGGTGTCAGTTGCGCCCGGCCCCCGGCCGGCTCGTCCGCCCCCGCGGCCAGAGTCCGGCGGGGGCGACGCCGCGCCCGGCGACGCTCCCGATCGCGTCGAGCATGGCGGATGCGAATTCCGTGGGGTTCATCAGGGGAGCGTCGTGGTCTCCGTCGACCGCCACGACGGGCGCCGCCAGTGCCCGGGCCAGCTCCCGTTGCTCGTCGCTCGGCACGAGCCGGTCCCGCTCAGTGATCACGCTGGCGCAGGGCACGTCAATCGAGCGCGCGAACGGGCGGGCGTCGAAGAGCGACAGCACACGCGCCGCATCTGCGACGTCGCGGGGATAGCCCCGCTTGAGCTCCCCACCCACCCAGGCACGGAGGCCCTCGACCTCGGGGGTCTTGGCGACCGCGTAGTTGAGATACCGCTGGACGAAGCCGTCCCCCGTTCCCAGACGGAGGGCGAGCTCGAAGATGCCGAGGGATCGCCACAGGAGGCGTTGGCGCCAGGTTGATCGCCACTCCAGGGCGGTGGCCGCCATGACCAGTCCGGCGACCAGCTCGTGGTGGCGCTGCCACATGAGCAGGGCAACGGCGCCACCCATTGAATATCCCGCCACGATCGCCGGCCCCACGTCGAGGAGCTCGAGGAGAGCGGCGGCGTCGTCGGCGCAGGCCTCGAGCGAGAAGGGGTCGGCGGCCCGGATGCCGCGACCATGGCCCCTTTGGTCGATGGCCAGCAACCGGTGACGACCAGCCAGGCTCTTGTAGGCCGCGAACCAGGTCGTGTCCGCCGACGCCGTCCAGCCATGAAGGAGCAGCACCGGCAGCGCGTCCTGGGGCCCCTCTAGCTCCCGGAGGAAGATCTCGCCCCGCCCTGGGATCCAGACGATGCGGGCGAGGGGCAGGTCGGGTGGAGGAGTCGGAGCCCCGCGCTCGCGCGGCCCAGGCCGCAACAGGCGGACACCGGAGCGCAGAACTTCGTTCATCTCACCCCTTCCCGACTGGCCTCCGGCAGCGCTCAGCCAGAGGGCCCGCCCCGCAGGGTAGGCGGTTCAGGCAGGTTCGACGAGCTCCGGGAGGCCGTGGGGGCGCCGGCTGCCGGCCCGCTGCCGAACGCGGCTCAGGATGCGCGGGACCTGGAGGCGGTGAGCTCGACCAGACCGACGAGCTCGGCGACGAAGGTGCTCGCGAAGAGCCCGGCGGCCGTGGCGCCGAACTGGCGGTGGCGGTAGCGGAAGGAGAGGTGGAGCCGTCCCTCGACGGTGACGGCGCCCAGGGTGACGCCGAGGGGCATGCGGGCCGGAGGCGAGAACCACACCTCCACCGTGCGTCCCGCCTCGGGCCCGAAACGCGGCGGGTCCCTCAGCGCGCCCAGATTCGAGAGCATGGAGGTGTCCACCAGCCGGTCGCCTCCGAGGGCCAGGGACATGACCATGGCCTGCTTGGCCCACAGCGCCAAGCGGTCGGAGCGCCCCAGCACCTCGAGCAGGGCCGTCCCCAGACCGACGCTCTTCTTTCGCCGGGTCTGCGCGGTCAGGGTCCGCAGGGTGGACTCGGGGCGCCGCCGGTGCCGTCGGTTCGTGGAGACCCGGGCCGGCAGCGAGAAGTTGCCCACCACGTCCTGATGCCAGTCGGAGGGGCGTAGGTCGGCGGGTACGAGCACGCCAATGCGTCCGCATCGCCGGCCATGCTCGACGTTCCACCTGGCGATGCTCAGGTGCAGGGCGGCGAGCAGCACGTCGTTGACCGTGCCGGGGTGTTGCAGGCCGATGACGTCACGGGTCAGCCCGGCGGCGAGGGATACGTGGTGGAAGCCGTAGCCGGTCTGGCCGCTCGCACCGTCGGGCGCCACCCGGGCCGGCCGCACGACCACGTCGGTGAGCTTCTCGGCCAGCGCGAGACGCCGCCGGGTCCGGATGCGCCTGTCGGCAAGGGTGAGCTGGCCGAGCCAAGCCCGTGCCTCGAGCGGGTCCGGCCCGGAACCGGCACGCGGTTCGGGCTCCGCCGCGTAGGCGCGACCCACCGACCGAAGCAGGCCCAGGGCACCGAGGGCGTCCATGGCCGCATGGTTGACGTTGAGCATGAGCAGGTCACCGCCCGGGTTTCGGACCAGCCGGGCCCGCAGCGGCGGCGACTCGGCGAGGGGCACGGCCATACCCTGCAGTTCCTCCCGAGCGCGGACTACGAGACCGTCGTCGGCGCAGTCGATGGCACGCAGGGGATCTATGTCCACCTCCGGCCCGATCTCCCACCGCTCCGTGCGCTCAGTTCGGCGAGCGGCCGCCTTGCGGGCCCTCGCCATCGGATGGTTGGCGAGAGCCCGACCGAGCGCCTCCCGAAGGCGCGCCTCGTCGAGATGGCCAGCCACCCGGACCTCCAACTGGATGCTCCACGGCGCGGCCTCGCTGTCGAGCAGGTGGACAGCCTCGTCGACCACGTTGAAGGGGACGGTGGTGACGCTCGTCATCTGCGGGCCGGGAGAAGGCTGGTGACCACGTCAGGGTCGACCAGGCGGCGCTGGCGCTCGGGGTGGCGCCGCAACAGCCAATGGGTGAGACCGGCGTGCACTCCGACCAGGTTGTGGGCGACGATTCGGGTGAGGGAGTATCGGACCGAGCCGTCGGGCCCGCATCTGAGGGGCGAGATGCGGTCGACGTGGAGCCAGATCTGGTCGCGGTCGATGACGATGTGGAGACTGTCGGTCGAGCGTCGCTCACGATAGGAAACCGTGCCCGGGTGATAGATCCGACCCAGGCTCGAGTGACGGTGGAACCGGTCGCTGGCGTCGAGGGCCCGGGTCAGGGGCTCGACGGGTGGTGGGGTGGTACCAGGTGTCATCAACACCTCCTGTCAGTCTCGTGAAATGCTTCACAAAGACCTGATTTTACCGGCGCTCGCCCTCCCAAGACCTTGTATTGGAGACGATTTACGCTCCGTTCACCGGCTCGTGACGGGCCGGTAGGCGGCCGTTTGTTTTGTCGGTATGTCGGCGTCGGAACAGGCTGTCGAAATATCGACAAGGGTCAGAGGTGGGTCAGAGGCCCGGCGATGAGGGCTCGCGGAGGCGCGTCTGGTGAGAGATGCCTTCGTGGAGTGTCGTTGTGTGGGACCGGAAGGCGTTTGGCGCAGGTCCCGATGCGCCGGGCGCCGCGCTCACGGGACGGCGATGCGAGCGGTTTCGAGGCGGTGGAGCTTGCGCAGGTTGTGGCTGATGTTGATCATGGCCCACTCGCTGGCCACAGCGGCGAGGCCCCGGCGACGGAACGCGCGGCAGCCGCGGTTGTGCTTGGTGTCGCCGAGGACGGGCTCGACGGTGTGCGAGCGCTTGGCGTAGTCGGCGGCGCCTTCGGCGGTGCGGAGACGGTGTTCCATGGCGTCGAGGGTGCTGGCGTCTTTGGGGGGCGGCCCGGTGGTGGTGCCAAG
>Ga0183260_10001655_pt1 | contig 18517 bp, 17 predicted proteins | sample AntDrymUQ4972206_2_FD_129768 | JGI IMG/M metagenome (GOLD analysis project Ga0183260, IMG submission 129768) | Polar desert sand microbial communities from Dry Valleys, Antarctica - metaG UQ497 (22.06) (version 2) (version 2) | ecosystem: Environmental > Terrestrial > Soil > Desert | place...
ACGTCTGGGCCTGCAAGAACTACGACGGCGACGTGCAGTCCGACACCGTCGCCCAGGGCTTCGGCTCGCTGGGCCTGATGACCTCGGTGCTGCTCACGCCGGACGGGAAGACCGTCGAGGCCGAGGCCGCGCACGGCACGGTGACCCGGCACTTCCGCGAGCACCAGAAGGGCAACCCGACGTCGACGAACCCGATCGCGTCGATCTTCGCCTGGACCCGGGGGCTGGCGCACCGGGGGACCCTGGACTCGACGCCCGAGGTGACGGCGTTCGCCGAAACGCTGGAGCGGGTCTGTGTCGACACCGTCGAGGGCGGCCAGATGACCAAGGACCTGGCCCTGCTGGTGTCGCGCGAGACGCCGTGGTTGACGACCCAGGAGTTCCTGGACGCGATCGACGAGAATCTCCAGCGCGCCATGGCCTGACGCGCGCGTTCCGCAGCGCGGACTTCGACACCCCTGGAACGCCGTCGAGACGTGTCGAACTCCGCTTTCGAGACGCGTCAGGAGTCCGGGAGGGTCCACTCGACGCCGGACGGGGTGTCGCGGACCTCGACACCCGCGGCCGCCAGCGCATCCCGTACGGCGTCCGATGTCGCGAAGTCCTTCGCCTCCCGTGCGGAGGCCCGCAGGGCCAGCAGCGTCTCGACGTACGGCGCGGCCGACGAGCGCGGATCGCGCACACCACGGATCGCCAGCTCGCCCAACCGGACCACCATCGAGCGCAGCAGACCCCGGGCGTGCTCGCCCTCGTCGGAGGTCAGGGTGTCCGCCGACCAATCGGCCAGGGCCTGCTCCAGGCCGAGCACCGCAGCCACGCAGCCCTCGACGTCCCGCGCCGACAACGCTGCGGCGAACGAGGCCTCGCAGGCATCGGCGCTCGCTAGCAACGACGTCGGCGCGGGTTTGGGCGCCGTCTCGACCACGACGACCGGCGCCGGCGCCGAGGCCGACGACCGGTCAAGCAGTTCCGCGAAGGACACGGTCCGGCCGGCCTCGAAGACGCGGCTCGATCCCGCCCGCCGCACCGTCACCACGCCGTTCCCGACCACCGTCGCTGTCGCCGCCGCCGGGTCGAGCAGGCAGCCGGTGTGCTCGTCGACGCCGAGCACAAAGGCGTCAGCGGGGAGGGTGCGCTCCAGCAGCGCCAGCCGGCGTTCGCCGAGGTAGCAGAACCGGGTGTCGTGGTGCCCGCCCTCGGCGTTGTCGTAGTGCGGGATGACCACCGCGGACAGCCCGGTCAGCGCGCGCACGAGGTCCAGCCCCTCGGCCCAGACCGGGTCGATGCCGGCCTTGTAGATCTCGTACACCGGCACGGTGTGCGAGCCGAGGGTCAACGCCGCGGCCGAGGCGAACACCACGACGCCGCCCCGGCGCACCACGTCGCCGATCAGCGAGGGCAGCGGCGTACCGGCCCACTGCCGTAGCGCGTACGTCGGGCTGCCCGGCCCCGCGAAGATCCAGCCGGCGGTCCGCAGCGCGGCGAGCGCCCGCTCCCGCCCGAGCGCGTCCTCCCGCCACGACAGCACGTCGACGGAGCGGCCGACACTCTCGGCGAAGTAGCGCTGCGCCCGGCGGCTGATGTCGTCGGCGTTCTCCTGGAAGCCGTACGGCGTGTCCAGCAGCAACGCCGGACCCTCGACCCCTTGGAGCAACGCCCGGTGCACCTTGACCATCGTCGGCGCGGTCTCACCCGACCCCAGGATGGTCAGCCGGCCGGTCACACCAGCCTCAGCAGGTCGGCGGCCACCTCGGCCGGGTACTGCGCGTGCACGTCGTGGTCGGCCCCGGCGTACCACCGGACTCTGGCCCGCGACAGCAGCCGGGCCGCCTCGTCGACGAGCGCCGCGGACGGACCGTCCGGGTCGCCGGCGGGCAGGAGCAGGACCGGTACGCCGACCCGCGCGTACCACCGTCGCGGCGGATCGTCGTACATGCTGCGCACGATGCTCTCGTGGTGTGGCAGGGACAGGCGCCGGACGAGCTGGCCGTCGGGCCGCTCTCGCAGGTTGGCCATGGTCGCCTCGATCGCGGCCGCGGGCCACGAAGGATGCCGCCGGCGCAGTAGCGCCGCGAAGGTAGCGGCGGTCAGGCCGTCCAGCGGCGGAGGCGCGAGCGCGGCCCAGCATTCGGACCACGTCGCGAACCGGTCGGCCAGGTGCAGCCAGCCGCCGTCCACGCAGCCCACCGCACGGGCTGGGTGGCCTGCGGCCGCGTAGGACAGGACGACGTTCCCGCCCCAGGACTGGCCGGCCAGCACCGGGTCCACCAGCTCCAGCTCGGCGACGAGCGCGGCCAGGTCCGCCGCAGCAGCGTCCGTCGCGTAGCCCTCCGGCGGCGTGTCGGACTGCCCGTGCGAGCGCAGGTCCACAGCGACGACCCGGTGGCCGCAGGACGCCAGGACGTCAGCCACACCGCGCCAGAGCAGCGCGTTGGAGGCCAGCCCGTGCACCAGGAGGAAGGGCCGCCCGGCACCGGGCCACTCGAGTACCCGCAGCGCCACGCCCGGAGCCACCGGCACTGGCCGGGACGAGCAGCCTGCGGCAAGCACCCGCGGAGCGTAACGGCGTGATCAGCCGCGGGAGCGGGCGAATTCCCAGGCGTCGGCGACCATGACGTCGATCTCCGGGTGGGCCGGTACCCAGCCGAGCTCGGCTCGGATCCGCTGTGACGAGGCGACGAGCACGGCCGGGTCACCGGCCCGCCGTTCGCCGACCTCGACCGGGATCGGGTGCCCGGTGACCCGGCGCGCCGCCTCGGCCACCTCGCGCACCGAGAACCCGGAACCGTTGCCCAGGTTGTAGATCCGGTGCGACCCCTCGGCGCAGCCCTGCAACGCCAGCAGGTGGGCCCGGGCCAGGTCGGCCACGTGGATGTAGTCGCGGATGCAGGTTCCGTCCGGCGTCGGCCAGTCCTCTCCGTACACCGTCAGGGACTCGCGCGATCCGGCCGCGACCTGCAGCGCGATAGGGATCAGGTGGGTCTCCACGCCGTGCCGCTCGCCGAACCCGTACGCCGCCCCGGCCACGTTGAAGTAGCGCAGGCTGACCGCGCCGAGCCCGTGGGCCAGCGCCTCGCCGGACAGCATCCGGTCGACCGCCAGCTTGCTGTGTCCGTAGGTGTTCGTGGGCACGTTGGGTGCGGTCTCGTCGATCGGGACGGTGTCCGGCTCGCCGTACGTCGCCGCCGTCGAGGAGAAGACGATCCGGCGTACGCCGGCGTCCCGCATCCCGTCCAGCAGGGCCAGTGTGCCGCCGACATTGTTGTGCCAGTACAGCTCAGGGCGCTGCTGGGACTCCCCGACCAGCGACTTCGCGGCGAAGTGCAGCACCGCGTCGAAGCCGTTTGCCAGGACCTTGGCGCTGTCCGCGATGTCGGACTCGACGAAGTCCGCGCCCTCGGGCACTGCATCGCGGTGCCCGGTGGACAAGTTGTCCAGCACGGTCACCTCGTGTCCGGACTCCAGCAGTAGGGCCGACACGACGCTGCCGATGTACCCGGCGCCTCCGGTCACGAGCAGTTTCACGGGGGGACCTCCACAGGGAATCCGGCGTCCTACCCGTCGGGTAGCTCGGCCAGTCTGGCACGGTGCCCACGCCGGCCCGCCCGCGCCGAAGAGACCTACCCCGTCACGTATTCCCGCATGGTTCTCACCGGTCGCTACCGGTTTGCTTACCGTCCGAGTACAGAACCGGACGTGGACCGCAGTGAGCCCCTCGGCAGGACAAGCATGGTCGGGAGGTCGGGCGCACGGCCCGGCGCCGGCAAGGAGGCTTGCGATGGGACTTCTTCATCCACGACCCGGACCACATCCGGTGCACACCGTGCACCGCATCGGGGCCGGGGCGATCGGTGGTTTCCTGATCGTGTTCGGGATCGCCGGGCTCGTGCAACGTCCGGAGATGCTCGCCAGCGACGGGCTTGCGGTGCTTGGCCTGTCCACAAACGGCCTGCTCTCGGTGCTCTCGCTGCTCGTCGGTGCCATCCTGACCGGTGCCGCGGTGAGGGGCGGTCCGACATCGTCGATGGTCTGCCTGGCGCTCGGTCCGGTCTTCCTTCTGTCGGCCATCGGGAACATCTTCGTGCTGGGGACGTCGATGAACATGCTCGGCTTCAGCCTGCCCAACGTGATGTTCAGTCTGGCCGTCGGCGCCGTGCTGCTTGTGCTCGGCGCGTACGGGCGGGTCAGCGCCGTGCTGCCGCCGGACAACCCGTACGTCGAGGCGCGTGCATCTGCCGCCCCAGCGCTCGACGCCGCGCGCGCCGACAGGCATGAACTCTCCATGGCCCACCGAGAGGAGCCGGGGCCGGGGTTGTCCTCCGGCGTTCGGCGCGACTGAGGCCGCGCCCGCGGATGGGATGATCGGCGTACGACCCGATTTCGTCGCCGTGGAGGTTCCCCAGGTGAGCGTTACCCCCCGAGCCGAGATCGCCACGCTCCCGGCGTACAAGCCCGGTCGCAACCCGGCCGATCTCGCCGCCGAACTCGGGCTGGCCGGCGCGATGAAGCTGGCCAGCAACGAGGTGGCCTTCCCGCCGCTGCCGAGCGTGGTCGCCGCGGTGGCCGAGGCGGCGACGGAGATGAACCGTTACCCCGACAACGGGGCGGTCCACCTGACCGCAGCCCTGGCCGAGCGGTACGGCCTGGACCCGGGTCAGCTCGCCGTCGGCTGCGGCTCGGTCAGCCTGTGCCAGCAGCTCCTGCAGGCCTACGCCGGCCCGGGTGACGACGTGATCTTCGCCTGGCGCTCGTTCGAGGCCTATCCGCTGCTGGTCACGGTCAGCGGCGCCCGGCCGGTGATGGTTCCGCTGAAGGAGCGCTTCGACCACGACCTCGACGCGATGGCCGAGGCGATCACCGACCGCACGCGCGTCGTGTTCGTCTGCAACCCGAACAACCCCACCGGTACGGCGATCCACCGCGAACCGCTGAACGCGTTCCTCGACCGGGTGCCCGACCACGTCCTCGTCGTGCTCGACGAGGCGTACCGCGAGTTCGTCACCGATCCCGACGTACCCGACGCCCTGAGCATGCTCGACGGTCGGCGCAACGTGTGCGTCCTGCGCACCTTTTCCAAGGCCTACGGGCTGGCCGGCCTGCGCGTCGGGTACCTCGCCGCGGCCGACCCCGCGGTGGCCGAGGCGGTGCGCAAGACGTACGTGCCGTTCTCGGTGTCGACGGTCGCCCAGGTCGCGGCCGTCGCCTCCCTCGCCGCCGAGGACGAACTGCTCGCCCGCTGCAAGGAGGTCGTGGCCGAGCGGGAGCGGGTGATCGCTGCGCTGCGCGAGATCGGGGTCGACGTGCCCGACTCGCAGACCAACTTCGTGTGGCTGCCCTTCGGGGAGGCGACCATGGACTTCGCCCGGACCGGTGAGGGGCGCGGCATCATCGTCCGGCCCTTCGCCGGGGACGGGGCCCGCGTCACGATCGGCACGCCGGCGGAGAACGACGCCTTTCTCGGCCTCGCCGCCGAGGTGGTCCGGGCCGGCCGCTAACTTGGCCACGTGAACGAGCGGCCGCGCGTGCTGTCCGGCATCCAGCCGACCGCGGATTCCTTCCACCTCGGCAACTACCTCGGCGCCCTGCGGCAGTGGGTCGCCCTGCAGGACAGCCACGACGCGTTCTACTGCGTCGTCGACCTGCACGCGATCACGCTCCCGCAGGAGCCGGCCCTGCTCCGCCAGCGGACCCGGGTCAGCGCCGCGCAGCTCATCGCGATGGGCATCGACACCGAGCGCAGCACGCTGTTCGTGCAGAGCCAGGTGCCCGAGCACGCGCAGCTGGCCTGGGTGCTGCAGTGCCTGACCGGCTTCGGCGAGGCCGGCCGGATGACGCAGTTCAAGGACAAGTCGGCCCGCGGCGGGGCGGCCAGCGTGGGCCTGTACACCTACCCGGTCCTGCAGGCGGCGGACATCCTGCTGTACGCCGCGGACCAGGTGCCGGTCGGTGAGGACCAGCGCCAGCACCTGGAGCTGACCCGCGATCTCGCCCAGCGGTTCAATTCCCGGTTCGGGCCGACGCTGACCGTGCCCTCGCCGTACATCGTCAAGGACACCGCCAAGATCACCGACCTGCAGGCACCGACGGCGAAGATGAGCAAGTCCGCGTCCGTCCCGGCCGGGATTGTGGACCTGCTCGACGACCCCGCGGGCACGGCCAAGAAGATCCGCGGCGCAGTCACCGATACCGGCCGGGAGGTGCGTTACGACCCCGAGGCAAAGCCGGGCGTGAGCAACCTGCTGACGATCCTGTCCGCCTTGACCGGTACGCCGATGGCGGAGCTGGAGCTGCGGTACGCCGGGGCCGGTTACGGCGATCTGAAACGCGAGGTGGCCGACGCGGTGCTCGCCGCGGTCGGGCCGATCCGGGAGCGCACCGGGGCACTGCTGGCCGAGCCGGCCGCCCTCGACGCGCGGCTGGCCGACGGCGCCGCGCGTGCCCGGACCGTGGCCGCCAGCACGCTGGCCGCGGTGTACGACAAGGTCGGCTTCCTCCCGGCGCCCGTCGGCGCCGTCCCGGCGACCGTCGGCTGACCGGAATGGACGCGGACCCCGCCGGTTCGGTGGTGCTCGGCGTGGCCATCGACCTGCCCGAGCCGATCTCGACCGAGCTCCGGGCCTGGCGCGAGCGGGTGGGGGACCCGGGTGCGAGCACGATCCCCCCGCACGTCACCCTGCTGCCGCCGACCACGGTGCCGGCGGCCGAACTGACCGAGGTGAACCGGCACCTGGCCGACGCCGCCGCGGTCGCGGTCCCCTTCCAGCTGCACCTGCTGGGCACCGGGACGTTCCGGCCGATCTCCCAGGTCGTCTTCGTCGCTGTGGCCAGCGGCATCTCCTACTGTGAGCTGATGGAGGCCGACCTCCGTTCGGGGCCGTTACAACGCGACATCGAGTTCCCGTACCACCCGCACGTCACCGTCGCGCACGACGTGTCCGAGGCGATGCTCGACGTCGCCTACGAGGGGTTGGCCGGCTACGACGCCCAGTTCACCGTGGACGGCTTCACCGTCTTCGACCAGAACACCGACGGCAGCTGGTGCCCGCGCCGGTTCTTCCCGTTCGGCCGCCGATGAAGCAGCGGCTGGTCTGGCTGACGTCGCGACGCTGGGTGAAGCACCTCGGGCGGGCGGCGTCGCACTACCAGGACCGGCAGGCCGACCTGCTCGCCGCCGGCATCACCTACTTTGGCTTCCTGGCCCTGTTCCCGGTGATTCTGCTGGGCGTCTCGGTGACCGGCTTCGTACTGTCCGGTCGGCCGGACCTGCAGGCCGAGCTGATCGACCAGATCCGCACCGCCGTACCCGGCGACCTCGGCCGGACGCTCGTGAAGACGGTCGAGACCGCGATCGACAACAGCGGGACCGTCGGCGTGATCGGCCTGCTGGGCCTGCTGTACGCCGGGATCGGCTGGATGAGCAAGATGCGCATCGCCATGCAGACGATCTGGCGCGGGCGGCCGCTGCCGGGCAGCTTCGTCAAGGACAAGCTGCGCGACCTGTTCGCGCTGATCGGGCTGGGCGGCGCCCTGGTCGCCTCGGTGGCCCTCACGGCGGTCGCCAACGGCCTAACCTCCCTCGTCCTGGAGTTCCTCGGGCTGGACGGCGTCCCGGGGATCGGCCTGTTGACCCGGGCGCTGGGCATCCTGGTGGCCGTCGCCGGGACCACGCTGATCTTTCTGTGGCTGTTCATCCGGCTGCCCCAACTCGACGTGCCGGTGCGGGCAGTGCTGCCCGGCGCCATCTTCGGTGCAGTCGGCTTCGAGATCCTCAAGGTGGTCGGAACCATCGTCATCGCCTCGGCGACCCGGAGCCCCACCGCCCTCGCCTTCGGCAGCGTGATCGGCCTGCTGGTCTGGATCTACCTCAGCTCCCGCTTCCTGCTCTTCGACGCGGCCTGGACCTCGACCCTGCCCGCCGTCAGCGAGCGGATCGTGACCGAGGCGGCCGAGGGGCAGCCCCTCGAACCGTTAGTCGAGGGTCCGGCGGTGCCGCGGTTGAAGCCGCCCGTACCGGGCGTGCCCAGCACCAGCGCGGTGGCGGCCGGCCTGATCGGCGTGGGAGCCGTCGTCGGTGCGGTGGCGCCGTCCGCCGTACGCCGGTGGTGGCGCGCCGGCCGCCGGTGAGCTGGCCTTGCCCCGCCGCCCGGCCATGACCGCTGCCGATCGCTCTCCCGCCGGCGGACCACTTCTGCGTCCTGAGGAGCCGAGGGCGACCACATGCACCGCGACGATCATCAATGCCGCCGGCGACCGCGGAGCCCCAGCATCAGCAGGGCCGCACTCGCCATCGCACCGCCGACGACGAGCAAAGTCTGCACCCCGGCGGACGGCGTACCGGCGGTGTCGTCGGCCCGCGCGGCGACGGACGTTCGTGGCGGCGGCTGGGGATCCGCGGTCGTCGGCGCGGACGTCGGTGGCGGTACGCCGGGCGGCCGCGGGTCGACGAGCCGTCCGACAGTGCCCGAGCCGGCGGGCAGCGCGAAACCCCAGTCCAGCAGCGTGCCCACCTGATCGGTCATCCGGGTCGGAGCCTGCTCGCCCTGCATCATGCTGACCACGAGCCGGCGACCGTTGCGTTCCGCCGCGGCGACGAAGGTGTAGCGCGCGGCGTCGGTGAAGCCGTTCTTGCCGGCTAGCGTGCCCGAGTAGGTCGCGAACATCGGGTTCTGGTTCTGGATCTGGTACGCCGGGTAGCGCGGCGGCACCGCGGGCATCATCGCCGTCGGCGTCTGCAACACCGCGAGCAGTTCCGGGTCGTCGATGAGCCGGCGCATGATCAGGGCCAGGTCGTACGGTGAACTGCTCTGCCCCGCCACGTCCAGTCCGGAGGGTGTGCCGGCCAGCGTGTCGTAGGCCTGGATCTGCGACGCGGCGGCGTTCATCAGCTCCAGCGCTACGTCAACGCCGCCCGCGGCCCGGGCCAGTGCCGACGCCGCGTCGTTGCCCGAGGCCATCATCAAGGCCTGGAAGAGCAGCGGCACCGGGTACTTCCCGCCCTCGACGAGCCCGACCCGGGTGCCTTCGACGCTGGCGTCCTCGAATGTCGCGGTGACCACCGCACTCGGGTCGAGTTCGTCGTACAAGGCGAGCAGGGTCAGCGTCTTGAGCGTGCTGGCCGGGTAGTAGCGCCCGTGCGGGTCGCGCGCGGCCAGCACGTCGCCGGAGTCCAGGTCGGCCAGCAGCCAGCCGCGCGCGGTCAATCCGGTCGGCAGCGGCGGCGCGTCCGCAGGCAGGACGAGGCTGCGGCCGGCCAGCTCGTCGCCGCCGACCACCGAGCCGTCCGCGCTGCGGCCCTCCGGTGGACCGCCCGCGTACGGCGTGGTCGGTGTGGGCGCGGTCGGGTCGATGCTGGGCGCCGCGGTGTCGGCCAGCGCGGCCGTCGGCCCGTACACCAGCGCGAGCAGCAGCCCGGCCGTGAGCAGTCGGGGTGCGCGCATCGTCGCGACGCTACCGCCGCGGGGGCGTACAACGATGTGGTATCGGGCCAGGCGCGGCGTGGCTGCCCAACCGGGGCGACGGTACGGTGACCGGTCAGCGGCCGTGGAGCAGGTCCCGGTCGGTGAGAGGAGAACCATTTTGCGCCGGACCCGAGGGCTGTCCCTTGCTGCCGCGCTGCTGGTAGGCAGCCTGACGCTGGCAGCGTGTGCGGAGGACACGAGCAACACCGACCCCGACGAGCCCGGAGGCGGCGCCGCCCCGACTTCCGAGGTCTCCGACGTCCGCGTCGGCCTGGCCTTCGACGTCGGCGGCGAGGGTGACAAGTCCTTCAACGACTCCGCCGTGGCCGGCCTCGAGCTGGCCATCGAGGAGTTCGGGATCACCGAGCAGCGGGTCAGCCCGAACGACGACGGTTCCAACCGGGCCGAACTGCTCAGCCAGCTGGCCGAGCAGGGCTTCAACCCGGTGATCGCCGTGGGCTTCGCATACGACGAGGTCATTGCCACCGTCGCCGCGGACTTCCCCGACACGACCTTCGCCCAGGTCGACGGATCCAACGCGGTGTTCGACGGTACGTCGAAGGGTCCTAACCACACCGGCTTGCTCTTCGCCGAGGAGCAGGGCTCGTTCTTGGCCGGCGTTGCGGCGGCGCTGAAGTCCCAGACCGGCACGATCGGCTTCGTCGGCGGCGTCGAGATCGGCCTGATCCAGAAGTTCGAGGCCGGCTACGTTGCCGGTGCGACCGCCGTCAACCCGGACATCGTCGTGGACGTCCAGTACATCTCCCCGGCCGGTGACTTCTCCGGCTTCGGCGACCCGGCCCGCGGCAAGATCCTGGCGCAGGGCATGTACGACGGCGGCGCCGACATCGTCTACCACGCCGCCGGCGGCTCCGGCCTCGGCGTCTTCCAGGCGGCATCGGAGTCCGGCACGCTGGCCATCGGCGTGGACTCCGACCAGTACGAGACCATCGGTGATCCGGCGCTGCAGGAGGTCATCATGACCTCGATGCTCAAGCGGGTCGACGTGGCCGTGTCGGAGTTCATCTCCGCGTTCATCGACGGCACCGTCGAGGGCGGCACGGACATCATCTACGACCTGTCGGTCGACGGCGTCGGGCTGTCCACCTCCGGCGGGCAGATCGATGACGTCCAGGCCGACATCGATGGCTTCAAGCAGCAGATCATCGACGGCGAGATCACGGTTCCGACGACGCCGTAGCGTCGACGACCGCTCGTGACGGCGGGTTCCGGGTCGCTGGTCGGCGGCCCGGGCCCGCCGTTACTGTGTGACGTCCCACCCGGCGGTTGCTCGTGACGGGAGCGTGATGACCAGCAGCTCCGAGGCGGTTGCGCCGCCGGCCGTGGAGCTGCAAGGCATCACCAAGCGCTTCCCCGGTGTGGTGGCGAACTCCGACATCAACCTCGTCGTCCGCCGGGGCGAGGTGCACGCCATCGTCGGTGAGAACGGCGCCGGCAAGTCGACGCTGATGAAGACGCTGTACGGGATGCACCGCCCGGACGAGGGCTCGGTGCACGTGGCAGGGACCGAGCAGCACTTCAAGAGCCCGGCCGACGCGATCGCGGCGGGCATCGGCATGGTGCACCAGCACTTCATGCTGGCCGACAACCTCACCGTCCTGGAGAACATCGTCCTGGGCAGCGAACCGAAGAGCCGGGGCGCCCTCGACTTCGGCGCGGCCCGGCGCAAGATCCTGGAGATCTCTGCGGCGTACGGCCTGGACCTCGAGCCGGACACCCTCGTCGAGGACCTCGGCGTCGGCGACCGGCAGCGGGTGGAGATCGCCAAGGTGCTCTACCGCGGCGCGACGACGCTGATCCTGGACGAGCCGACCGCGGTCCTGGTGCCGCAGGAGGTGGACGAGCTGTTTGGCAACCTCGCCGAGCTCAAGGGCGAGGGCCTCACGGTCATCTTCATCTCGCACAAGCTGGACGAGGTGCGCAAGGTGGCCGACACGATCACGGTGATCCGCCGCGGTACCACCGTCGGCACCGCCGACCCGAAGACCGTCACCGCGCGGCAGCTCGCCGAGATGATGGTCGGCACGGAGCTGCCGACCCCGGAGACCCGCGAGTCGACGGTCACCGAGGACGTCGTGCTCGGGGTCGAGGACCTCAGCGTGCTGCTGCCGACCGGTCGGACGGTGGTCGATGGTGTGTCCTTCCGGGTCCACCGGGGAGAGGTCGTCGGCATCGCCGGCGTCGAGGGCAACGGCCAGTCCGAACTGGTCGAGGCGATCATGGGTCTGCAGCCGCTGGCCGGCGGCCGGCTCACGTTCGGCGCGGAGGACATGACCAGTTGGACGACCCGGGAGCGCCGCGACGGCGGGGTCGGGTTCATCCCCGAGGACCGCCACCGCCAGGCCCTCCTGCTCGACGCGGCCCTGTGGGAGAACCGGATCCTGGGCAATCAGACCCGCCCGCCGGCCCGCAAGGGGATCTTCATCGACCGCGGGGCATCCCGGAACTCGTGCAAGAACATCATGAAGGAGTACGACGTCCGCGCCCCCGGCTGCGACACCCTCGCGGTGGCGTTGTCCGGCGGCAACCAGCAGAAGCTCATCGTCGGCCGCGAGATGAGCGGCGAGCCGAAGCTACTGATCGCCGCCCACCCGACCCGCGGGGTCGACGTCGGCGCGCAGGCGGTGATCTGGGAGCTGCTCAAGACGGCCCGGCACGACGGGCTGGCGATCATCCTGATCTCCGCCGACCTCGACGAGCTGATCGGGCTGTCGGACACGCTGTACGTCATGTTCCGCGGCAAGCTGGTCGCGCAGCTCGACCCGGGCGACGTCACCCCCGAGCAGCTGGGCACGCACATGACCGGCGCCGCGGCGTGACCACCGAGGCGGCGGGGTGAACGTCGTCCGACGAGTCGGGCTGGCTCTCCTGGCTCCGGCCATCGCCCTCGTCGTCGCCGCGATCATCTCCGCGTTCGTCATCCTGGCCATCGGCGAGGATCCACTGGTCGCGCTGCGCGAGCTGGTCAACTTCGGCGACAACTCGGCCAGCCAGATGCAGGCAGTAGCGGTCATCCTCAACCGGGCGATCCCGCTGTTCCTCGCCGGCCTCGCGGTGTCCATCGGCTTCCGGATGGGATTGTTCAACATCGGGGTCGAGGGCCAGTACCGGCTGGCCACGATCATGGCCGCCTGGGTCGGGACAGCCGTCGTGCTGCCCCGCCCGGTGCAGCTGCTGCTGATCATCGTCGTGGCCATGGCGGTCGGAGCGATCTGGGCCGGGATCGCGGGCATCCTCAAGGTGACCCGCGGCGTCAGCGAGGTCATCTCGACGATCATGCTGAACTTCATCGCGATCGGGCTGGCGTCGTACCTGCTGACCGGGCCGTTCCGCGGTACGCCGGAAGGCTCGCTGACCGTCGCCACCGAGGACCTGCCCGAGTCTGGGCGGCTGCCGGGACTGAACGGCGTCATGGCCTCGCTCGGGCTGGCCGAGCCGCGCTCGGAGCTGTACGGCTTCCTGATTCCGGCGATCGTCGTCGGGGTGCTCGTCGCGATCCTGGTCAAGCGGACCCGGTTCGGCTTCGACCTCAAGGCCAGCGGGCTCAACCCGACGGCGGCCACCGCGAGCGGTGTCAACGCCAGGGCCATGGTGGTCAAGGCGATGCTGCTCTCCGGCGCCCTGGCCGGGCTGATCGGGCTGCCCGACCTGGTCGGCGACACCTATCACTACGGCACTGAGTTCACCTCCGGGTTGGGATTCCTCGGCATCGCGGTGGCCCTGCTGGGCCGCAACAACCCGCTGGGCATCGCGTTCGGCGCGCTGCTGTTCGGGTTCCTCGACCGGGCCGCGCTCTCGCTGCAGTTCGCCGGCATCCCGTCCCAGGTGGTCACCATCATCCAGGGCACCATCGTGCTCGCGGTGGTGATCGCCAACGAGGTCGCGCGCCGGATCGCGATCCGGCAGGCCGAGCGGACCGGGGCGAACCTGCCCACCGCCCGACCGGTCGCGGGTGAGCAGCAGGCGACGGTGGCGCAGTGACCCTCGCGTTGGAGAAGCCCGCGCCGGCGCCGACGGCGAAAACCCGCACGGGGCGCGGCCGGATCTGGCTGATCCTGGCGGTCATCTTCGTGCTGCTCGCGGTGGTCCGGGCGGTCGCCTCGCAACCCGCGCTAACCTCGTCGAGCACGTTCTCGGCGATGCTCATCCTGGCCGTGCCGATCGGGATGGCCGCGCTCGGCGGCCTGTTCGCCGAACGCGCCGGCGTGGTCAACATCGGCCTCGAAGGCATGATGATCCTGGGCACCTGGGGGGCCGGCTGGGCCGGCTACCAGTGGGGCCCGTTCGCCGCGGTCATCGCGGCGGCGATCTTCGGCGCACTCGGCGGTCTGCTGCACGCGGTGGCCACCGTGACCTTCGGCGTCGACCACATCGTCAGTGGCGTCGCGATCAACATCCTGGCCGAGGGGATCGCCCGGTTCCTGTCCGAGGTGGTCTACGCCGGCGGTGACAGCGGGGGTGGGGTGACCCAGTCCCCGCCGATCAAGGGCGACGCGCCGACGCTCAGCTTGCCGCTGCTGTCGTCCGGGCCGGACCTGCTCGGGGACCTGGAGAGCACGCGGTGGTTCCTGCTCTCCGACGCCGCCGGGATCCTGCGCGGGCTGACCAGCGGGCTGTCGGTCATCGTCATCTTCGCGCTGCTCCTCATCCCGTTCTCGTGGTGGCTGCTGTGGCGCACCGCGTTCGGGCTGCGGCTGCGAGCCTGCGGGGAGAACCCCTGGGCGGCGGACAGCCTCGGCGTACCGGTGTACCGGATGAAGTACTTCGCGCTGCTGATCTCCGGGTCGCTGGCCGGGATCGGCGGTGCGCTGCTCGTCTTCGTGGCCAACATCTACCGCGAGGGGCAGACCGGTGGCCGCGGATTCATCGGCCTGGCGGCGATGATCTTCGGCAACTGGAGACCCGGCGGGTTGGCAGCCGGCGCCGGACTGTTCGGGTACGCCGACGCGCTGCAGCTGCGCAGCCAGGCTGCGGTGACCGGACTGCTGCTGCTGGTCGCAATCGTCCTCGTGGGCGTCACGGTGTGGCAGACCCGCAAGGGCAAGCTGGTCCAGGCCGGCATCGCGGCGGTGTTCGCCGTCGGGCTGTTCCTGCTCTGGCTGACGGTGGACCAGCTGCCCAGCGAATTCGTGTTCTTCACCCCGCACCTGACCACGCTGCTGGTGCTGTCGCTGGCGTCCCAACGACTACGCATGCCCGCTGCAGACGGGTTGCGATATCGCCGCGGCGAGGACAAGTGACCCCTCCCTGGGCGGAGCTGCGCGCGGCGGAGCCGGACTGGGCGGCCCTGCGGGCCGCCGCGGTCGAGGCGATGGGCCGGGCCTACGCGCCGTACTCGAACTTTCCGGTCGGGGCGGCCGCGGTCGTGGACGACGGCCGGATCGTGGTCGGCTGCAACGTGGAGAACGCCTCCTACGGGCTCGGCCTGTGCGCCGAGTGCGGGCTGGTGTCGGCGCTGGTCGCCTCCGGCGGTGGACGGCTCGTCGCGCTGTCCTGTGTCGATGCCGCCGGTGCGCCGCTGATGCCCTGCGGCCGCTGCCGGCAGCTGCTCTGGGAGCACGGCGGGGCAGAACTGGTCGTCGAGACCCCCGAGGGCCCGTTGCCGATGACGGCGGTACTGCCGCAGCCATTCGACGCCGCTGACCTCGCCGGATGACCGGGTACGACGCCGTCGACGTCATCCGCACCAAGCGGGACGGCGGGCAACTGGACGACGGCCAGATCGACTGGATCATCGAGGCCTACACCCGGCGCGACGTGCCCGACGAGCAGATGTCGGCGCTGCTGATGGCGATCTTCCTCAACGGACTCGACGGCGACGAGCTGGCCCGCTGGACCGCGGCCATGATCGGTTCCGGCGTCCGGATGGACCTGTCGTCGGTCCCCTTCCCGACCGTCGACAAGCACTCCACCGGCGGCGTCGGCGACAAGATCACCTTGCCGCTCGCCCCGCTGGTGGCGGCCTGCGGCGCAGCGGTGCCGCAGCTGTCCGGACGCGGACTCGGCCACACCGGCGGGACGCTGGACAAGCTGGAGTCGATTCCGGGCTGGCGGGCCGCCGTGCCGTACGAGGACTACCTGGAGCAGCTGCGCACCGTCGGCGCCGTGGTCTGCGCCGCCGGGGACGAACTCGCCCCGGCCGACAAGCTGCTCTACGCCCTGCGCGACGTGACCGGCACCGTCGAGTCGATCCCGCTGATCGCGAGCTCGATCATGAGCAAGAAGATCGCCGAGGGCGCCGGCGCGCTGGTGCTCGACGTCAAGGTCGGCTCGGGGGCGTTCATGAAGGACGTCGCCCGGGCCCGGACGCTGGCCGAGACCATGGTGGGCCTCGGGACGGCGCACGGCGTACGCACCGTCGCCCTGCTCACCGCGATGGACGCCCCGCTGGGCCGCACCGCCGGCAACGCCCTGGAGGTGGCCGAGGCCGTTGAGGTGCTGGCCGGAGGGGGGCCGCCCGACGTCATCGAGCTGACCTTGGCCCTGGCCCGGGAGATGCTGACCGCGGCCGGACTGCACGATGTCGATCCGGCCGCCGCGCTGGCCGACGGGCGGGCCATGGACCGCTGGCGGGCGATGATCGCGGCGCAAGGGGGAGATCCCGACGCCGAACTGCCGACGGCCCCGGAGAGCGAGACGGTTCGGGCCGAACGGGCCGGCACCGTCACCGGCGTCGACGCGTACGCCGTCGGCGTGGCCGCCTGGCGGCTGGGTGCCGGCCGGGCGCGCAAGGAGGACCCGGTGTCTGCGGTGGCCGGGGTCGTCGTCCACGTCCGGCCCGAAGACCGGGTCGAGGCGGGTGCGCCACTGTTCGACCTGCATACCGACGACGCCGTGCGTATCCCGCGCGCCCGCGAGGTCATCGCCACCGCGGTCGAGTACGACGGTGCGACCCAGCCGCTGCCCCTGGTCATCGACCGGATTGGAGCCTGATCGTGGAGTTCATCGCCGCGCCCACCCGGATCCCCGTGCCCGGCGGCAAGGTGATCGACGAGTACGTCGGGCGGGCCAACACCGGCACCGACGCCCTGTCGGTGGCCCACATGCAGGCGCCCGGCGGCTGGGAGGAGCCCGCGCAGACGCCGCAGTTCGACGAGATCACCCTCGTCCTGCGCGGAGTGGTCCGGGTCGAGCACGCCGATGGGTACGTCGACGTGGCGGCCGGGCAGGCGGTGCTGACCAAGGCCGGGGAGACGGTCCGTTATACGACGCCGTACGCCGAGGGGGCCGAGTACGTAGCGATCTGCGTCCCCGCGTTCAGCCCGGAGCTCGCCGCCCGCGCGGAGGACTGAGACCGCCGTCCACCGAGTGGTGGAGGCGAGGCGATCCGAACGACCGTGGTGAGCGGTGATCGCCACCGGGCATGCTCATGGGCATGACCAGCGAGCACAGCGCGGTACGCGTCAGGGGCCTGACCAAGCGGTACGGCGAGCACCAGGCCGTCGCCGGGATCGACCTCGACATCCACGACGGCGAGATCTTCGCCTTGCTCGGACCGAACGGCGCGGGTAAGACCACGACGACGGAGATCCTCGAGGGCTACCGCAGCCGCGACGGCGGTGAGGTCGAGGTGCTCGGCGTGGACCCGAGCAAGGCCGACGCCCGGTGGAAGTCGCGGATCGGCATCGTGTTGCAGTCCACCAAGGACCTGACCGAGTTGACGCCAGCCGAGTCGCTGGCGTCGTTCGCCGCCTTCTATCCGAATCCGCGCTCGGTCGACGAGGTCCTGGACCTCGTCGGGCTGACCGAGAAGCGCTCGACCCGCGGCGACCAGCTCTCCGGCGGACAGCGTCGCCGGCTCGACGTGGCGCTAGGCATCCTGGGCAATCCCGAGTTGCTGTTCCTGGACGAGCCGACCACCGGCTTCGACCCCGAGGCGCGGCGCCAGTTCTGGAAGCTGATCGAGAGCCTGCGCAGCCTGGGGACGACCATCCTGCTGACCACGCACTACCTCGAGGAGGCCGAGCAGCTGGCCGACCGGGTCGGTGTGATCGCCCGCGGCGAGCTGGTCGCGCTGGACACCCCGTCGGCCCTCGGCGGCCGCGGATCGGCCGAGGCGACGGTCTCCTGGCGCGGGCCGAACGGACCGGAGCGGGTCAGCACGAACACCCCCACCCGGGTCGTCGGCGAACTCGCCGACCGGTACGGCGGGGAGGTTCCCGAACTCGTCGTGGCCCGGCCCACCCTGGGAGACGTGTACCTGAAGATGATCGAAGACGCCGCATGAGCGACACGACCACCACGCGCACTGCCGAGCTGCCGTCGCTGGCCACGGTTAGCGGCGCCCGCATCCGGGCCGAGCTGCTGAGCTTCTTCCGCGAGCGGGCGGCCGTCGTGTTCGTCCTGCTGTTCCCGATCCTGTTGCTGTTCATCTTCGGTGCGGTCTTCGGCGGCAACGACGACATCGCGCCGGGGGTGAAGTTCATCCAGTACTTCGTAGCCGGAATGATCGCCGCCGGGCTGCTCAGCGCGAGCTTCCAGAACCTGGCCATCGAGATCCCGATCGAGCGCGATACCGGCTACCTCAAGCGGCTGGCCGGCACGCCGATGCCGAAGTCGGCCTACTTCATCGGCAAGGTCGTCCTGGTCGGGGTGGTGGCGGTCATCCAGACCGTCCTGCTGCTGCTCATCGGTGTCCTGCTCTACGGCCTTTCGCTGCCAGAGTCAGGGGCCCACTGGCTCACCTTCGCCTGGGTCTCGCTGCTCGGGATCACTTCATGCACGCTGCTCGGGATCGCGTTCTCCAGCGTGCCGAAGAACGGCAAGAGCGCGCCGGCGATCGTCACCCCGGTGGCCATCGTGCTGCAGTTCATCAGCGGGGTGTTCTTCGTCTTCAGCGAGTTGCCGACGTGGATGCAGACGGTCGCGGCGATCTTCCCGCTGAAGTGGATGACCCAGGGGATGCGCTCGGTGTTCCTCCCCGACCTGGCCGAAGTGGCCGAGCCGGCCGGCTCGTGGGAACTCGGCCGGATCGCGCTGATCCTGGGCGTGTGGTGCGTCGTCGGCCTGGTCCTGTGCGTGCTGACGTTCCGCTGGCG
>Ga0183260_10001656_pt1 | contig 18515 bp, 16 predicted proteins | sample AntDrymUQ4972206_2_FD_129768 | JGI IMG/M metagenome (GOLD analysis project Ga0183260, IMG submission 129768) | Polar desert sand microbial communities from Dry Valleys, Antarctica - metaG UQ497 (22.06) (version 2) (version 2) | ecosystem: Environmental > Terrestrial > Soil > Desert | place...
CTCGCCGCGCTCGCGGCGGCCCGGATCGAGCCGCGTCTCGTCGGTGGCCGGATCGCCCAGGGCTTCGACGTGCTGCTCGCGGCTGCCGCCGCGTCGCTCGTGGTCGAGGGCGCGGGACTCCACGGGGTGCCGGATCGCGACGCCGTCCGTCGGCGGATGGCGGAACGGGTCGTGCGCAGGACCGGAGGAGCCGCCCGATTCAGTCGGGAGGATGCCCGCTCGACGCCCGAACGCAAAGCCTGACGGGGAGCAGGACCTGGCCCGCGGGCTCCGTGGTCGCCTCGCCGCGGACCGCCGCTGTCAGGCGGGCGATCGCCCAGCGTCCCATCTCGGCGGTCGACTGCGCGACGGTCGTCAGGGCCGGGTCGACGAACGCGGCGAGCCCGATGTCATCGAAGCCCACGACGCTCACGTCGTGGGGCACGCGCCGGCCGCTGGCGCGTATCGCGCGCAACGCACCGATCGCCATCAGGTCGTTGTAGGCGGCCACGCCGGTGGGGTGGGGGGCGAGGCGCAGCAGCGCGGCCATCGCCTGCTCGCCGCCGGCCACCCCCGGCTCGTCAGTGGCAACCGCGACGCGGGCCGGGTCAAGCCCAAAGGCCTGCACGGCCGCCCGGACGCCCGCCAGTCGCGCGCCCGCGTCGACGTTGCGCACCGCGGTCAGCGCGCCGATGCGGCGGTGGCCCAGCGCCAGGAGATGCTCGCCCGCCAGCCGTCCACCCGCGACGTTGTCGGACCCGATCGACGCCACGCGCGACCCGGGCACTGAACCGTTGACGAGCACCACGGGAACGGGCGCCGAGGCCAGCCAGCGCTGCTGCCGCATACCCAGGCTGCCGGCCGCGATCACCACGCCGTCGACTCGCCGGTCGGCCAGGAGCTCGAGGTAGGCGACCTCGCGGTCCGGGTCGTCGACCGCGTTGCACAGCAGGACCGCATAGCCCTGCTCGTTGGCAGCGTCCTCGACCGCGCGGACCAGCTGCGGGAAGAACGGGTTCTCGATGTCGGTCACGATCAGCCCGAACGTCCTGGTCGTTTTGAGCTTCAGCGACCGGGCGACACCGGACGGCCGGTAGCCGAGATTGCGCGCGGCGTCGAGCACCCGTTCGCTGGTCGCCGGCCGGGCGCCACCCAGCCCGGCCAGAACCCGGCTGACCGTCGCGGTCGAGACGCCCGCCCGACGAGCGACGTCGGCGATCGTCGGGGTCACCGCCGCCTCAGGCGTCGTCGAGCGTCGTCGCCCTGGGCTCGAGGGCGACGGTGGGCAACTCCTCGCCGCGGGCCTCGCGCCGGGCGAGCATCTCCAGGTCGGCCTCCAGCTCCTCGAGCTCCGAACCGCCGCCCATCAGCCGGTGCAGCTCGGCCGCGTCCAGCTCGCCCCGCTGGAACGTCCCGCCCGATCGACCGCGGGTCAGGATCGTGAACGAGTCGCCGATCGGCAGCGCGTGTTGCACGTTGTGGGTGATGAAGATCACGCCGAGGCCGCGGTTGCGGGCGGAGATGGCGTGGCGCAGCACGATCGCCGCCTCCTTGACGCCGAGCGCGGACGTCGGCTCGTCGAGGATCAGCACCTTCGCGCCGAAGTACTCGGCCCGGGCGATCGCCAGGGTCTGGCGCTCGCCGCCCGACAGCGTGCCGACGAGCTGGTTCGTGTCGCGCACATCGATGCCGATGTTGCGCATCTGCTCGCGCGCGACGCGCCCGGCCCACCCCTCGTCGAAGCGGCGGAACGGCCCGACGCCCACGGTCGGCTCGTTGCCCAGGAAGAAGTTGCGACTTATGCTCATCAGCGGCATCACCGAGAGGTCCTGGTAGACCGTTGCGATGCCGGCGTCCAGCGCGTCGCGCGGCGCCGTGAACCGGACCGGCTGGCCGTCGACCGCGAGCGTGCCCGAATCGGGCTCGTGGACGCCCGACAGGATCTTGATCAGCGTCGACTTCCCGGCGCCGTTGTCGCCCAGCAGGCAGTTGATCTCGCCGGCGCGAACGTCGAGCGAGACGTTCTCCACGGCAACGACGGCGCCGAAGTACTTGGACACCTCGCGGGCCTCGAGCAGTGGCGTGCCTGCCGCAGCCGAACCGTTCGTCGTCATCGGGTCGCTCATCAGCGGAGCCCGGCGAACCGGCGCCGGATCCAGTTGTTGAGCACGACGGCGACCAGCAGCAGCGTCCCGATCGAGACGAAGTACCAGTCCGAGTTGATGTCGGCGAAGACGATCCCGATCCGGGCCATGCCCAGCGCCAGCGCGCCGATCGCCGCCCCGATGACCGAGCCGTAGCCGCCGGTCAGCAGCGTCCCGCCGATGACCGCGGTCGTGATCGCGTCAAGCTCGAGGCCGCGGCCGCGGAGGACGTCGGCGGAGAAGAAGGTCATGCTCTGGACCGTCGCCAGGACCGACGCCGAGAACGCCGTGAGGGCGAACAGCGCGATCTTGACCCGGGCCACGGGGACGCCCAGGTTGCGGGCCGCCTGCGCGGAACCGCCGACGCCGGCGATCCAGTTGCCGAAGCGGGTCTTGCCGAGGAGATACGCGCCGATCAGCGCGATCAGGATCCACCACAGGATCGAGACCTTCAGCTCGCCGCGCTGGCCGTTGATCACGATGACCTGGCCCCAGTTGAAGAACCCGGCGATCGGGTCGGCCGCGATCCTGGCCCGGTCGATCGGGATGAACGTGATGTTCGTGATGAGGGCCGTCATCACGACGGTCAGCCCCCGGATGATGAACAACGTCGCGAGGGTCACGATGAACGAGGGCAGCCCCGTTCGCACGACGATGATCCCGTTGACCACGCCCAGCAGCGTCGTGAGGACCATCGATGCGAGGATCGCCGCCCAGACGGGCATCCCGAACTCGGTCACGCCGATCCCGATGACGATCCCGGCGAAGCCGACCAGCGAGCCGATCGAGAGGTCGAACTCGCCGCCGATCATCAGCAGCGCGACCGCCGTCGCGACGATCCCCACCTGCGCCGCGACGTCGAGATAGCTGAGCGTCCCGGCATGGGTCAGGAAGACCGGGTTGCCGGTCTGGATCGAGAGGATCGAGAAGACGATCCACACGAACACGACGATGATGAGCGCTCCCGCCGCCGGACGGCCGAGGGCGCGCTGGGCCAGCGAGACGCGCCGGAGCCGCTCGTGCCCCGGAGCGGGGCCCGCCTCGCCCGCGGTCGCCGATGAAGTCGACATCACCGCCTCCAGGAGTGACCCGGAGGGGCCGCCGTCCGACCCCTCCGGTCCGCGCCGCGCGCGGCTCGCCGTCAGGTCAGCGCAGGCCCTCGGCGGCCAGCCCGATGACCGCCTCGGCGTTCTCCTTGGTGACGAAGCCCGGCCCCGTCATCAGCAGGCCCTGCCCGTTGCCCGTGGGCAGGTTGCGGGTCTCGGCATAGGTGGTCAGGAACACGATCGGCAGGTAGCCCTGGATGAACTGCTGCTGATCGATCGCGAACTCCATCTTGCCGTCCTTGATCGCGGTCAACACGAGGGGGCTCAGGTCGAACGTGGCGAGCTTGACCGCGGCACCCCTGCCGGCCGCCTCGATGGCTTTGAGGGCGGGTTCGGCGACGGACGGTCCAAGCGTCAGGACGCCGTCGATCGTGTCGTCGTTGCTGAGCGCTCCCTCGATCGTGGCCTGCATCGCGGCCGGGTCGGCGATGTTGCCCGTGAGCACCTCGCCCTCGACGCCGAGCCCCTCGAAGAAGCCGTTGCAGCGCTGGGTGAGCGCCTCGTTGCCGACCTCCTGGTTGAAGCAGACCGCGTTCGTCACGCCGGCGTCCTTCATCCGCTGGCCGGCGCCGAGGCCGGCCTCGAACTCGGTCTGGCCGACGTGGGCGAGGACGCCGAGCTCCTTGAACGAATCGGAGCCCGAGTTCATCGAGATCACCGGGATCCCTGCCGCCACCGCCTTCTCGATCGACGGACCGAGCGCCGCTGGTTGGGGGATCGAGACGACGAGCCCGCTGGGGCTCTTGGCGACAGCGGCGTCGATGAGCTGGGACATGCGGGCCATGTCGCTCTCGGCGTCGGGCGCGCTGTAGTTGACCGAGACCCCCATGTCCTTGGCCGCGGCGTTGACCCCGTTGCGGACGACGCCCCAGAAGCCGTCGATCGCCTGGCCGTGCGTCACGACCTCGATCTTGATGTCGCCGCGCTTCACGAGCGCGCCCTTGAGATCTGCGCCCGCGGCGGCGCCGCTGCCGGTGGGACCGGGACTGGCCACGCCTGCACAGCCCATGACGACAACCAGCGCCAAGCCCAGGAGGGCCGCGCTCATCCTGCGAACCTTCATTCCCTCAATATCCTCCGTGCGCGGCACGAGACCGCGATTCTTCCGTCAGTCCGGTCAATGCCCTGCCCACGGATCGCCCCGGCCACCGGCGGCCAAATGCGATCAGGCACCTCCTTTCGTCCGCGGCATCCTACGGCGCTGTCAAGCCAGCGGGAAGTGGAATTGACAACTGGCTCATGACGCGATCTCGGTGAGCGACACGATCCGGCGCTCGTGCAGCGAGATCGTGGCCGCCTCGGCCACCCGCAACGCCTCGACGCCGTCGCGGGCCGTGCACGCGCTGGCCCGCTCGCCCCGGGCGACCTCCACGAATGCGGCAAGCTCGTCGGCGTAGGCCGCCTCGAAGCGCACGAGGAAGCTCGTCCAGGCGGGGCCTGCTGGCGGCGGCACGCCGGGCTCGAGCGAGCGCAGGGGCATCTGCGGGCCAAGCCCCACCGCCACGCTGTCACGCGAGCCGAAGATCTCCGTCCGGACGTCGTACCCGAGCGGGTCGTGGCGGGTCACGGTGAGGACCGCGAGCGTCCCATCGGTCATTCGCAGCGTCGCCACCGCCGTATCCACGTCACCGTACTTCGCGAAGACCTCGAAGCCACGAACGCCGCCGTCAGCGTAGACCTGCTCGATCTCGCTTCCGGTCAGCCAGCGCAGGACGTCGAAGTCGTGGATCGAGAAGTCGCGGAAGATGCCGCCCGACGCGGGGATGTACGACTCGTGCGGCGGCGCGGGGTCGTGGCCGGCCAGCCGAACGACATAGATGGTCCCGAGCTCGCCCGTCTCGATCAACCGGCGCGCCTCGCGGTAGGCCGCGTCGAACCGTCGCTGAAAGCCCAGCTGGAATGGCACCCCGGATGCCTCGATCTCGGCGGCGAGCAGGATCGTGTCGGCGAGCGTCCGTGCCAGGGGCTTCTCGCAGTACGTCGGAATGCCCCGGCCGATGGCGGTCCGGATCAGCTCGGGATGGGCATCGGTCGCGGCCGCGATGACGACGGCATCGGCTCCGTCAAGGGCGGCGACGATCGAAACGGCGGGCTCCGCCCCGACGGCCGCGGCGACGTCAACGGCGCGTTCGGGAACGGCGTCGGCGACGACCAGCTCGTCGATCCCCGGTGTCTCCCGGAGCAGCCGTGCATGGAGCCGTCCGATCCGTCCGGCCCCGATCAGCGCGAAGCGCATCGTGCCACCCCCGCTCGGCGTGACGCCGCGCCGAGCCGCCGCAGATCGGCCGCGAGCACCCGCCGTCCGATCGCGGCGCTCTCGGATGGAGGTCCCCAGGCACTGTCCTGCTCGACCATGAGCCAGCCCGCGTAGTCGAGCACGGCAAGCTGGACGAGGATCGCGGGCAGGTCGATGACGCCCGCGCCCAGCTCGGTGAAGATCCGGTCCCGTACCGCCGCTCCGAAGTCCGCGATCTCGCCGGCCCGGAGACGGTGCAGCACGGCCGGGTCGACATCCTTCAGGTGCACATGCCCGATCCGCGCGCCGTACCTGCGGATCGCGTCGACCGGGTCGCCACCGGCGACCGTGTAGTGACCCACGTCGAGACAGACGCCCACGGTTCCGGCGGCGGCGGTCGAGTCGAGCAGCCGGTCGAGCTCCGCCGGCGTCTCCACGTACGTCGCCGTGTGCTGGTGCCAGGCGAAGCCGTGGCCCAGGTCACGCGTGTCCGACGCCAGCCGCTCCACCAGCTTGATCAGGCGGCGCCAACCGTCGTCGGTCAGGCGCGGCGTTCGCGGGTCGTTCGCTCGGGCGGACCACGCTGAGCGCTCGGGAGAGCCGTCGAGCGCGACCACGAGCACCTCGCCACCGCCCTCGTGGAGGATGGCAAGCCGGTCGCGCGCCGCGTCGATCGCGTCGCGCGGCGGGCCGTCGGAGGAGCAGGGGATCGACACGTAGACCTCGGCCAGCCGCAGGTCGCGCGCCGCGAGCATCTCGCGCAGCGCCGCGCCGCGCGGGAACCCGCGTCCTTCCTGGGTCCCCTCGTAGCCCGTCCGCGCGATCTCGTCGAGAACCGTGGGTGGGTCCACCGTCGGCGCCAGGTCGGCCAGGTCGACGTTGTTCCAGAGGATCGGCACGGTGCCGATCGATGCCCGCGGCAGGGCATCTCCGGGTCGCCTGAGGGCTCGCCGGATGCGGACGATGGCCGGGTCCGCCCCAGCGTGGGCTGCCCGCTCGGTCGCCGGCCGCTCGCCGACCGTCACCTGTGCTGCTCCTCGGCCCGGCCCTCGAGCTGGCGCGCCCGGCTCTCGGCGTGACGCTCGGGCACCGGGACATCCCACCAGCCGGTCTTGTCGGGGCCCGCGACGGCCAAGTCGCGATCGACCCGAACGGTGACGAGCGACGGGCCACCAGACGCCAGGGCCCGCCGGACCGCGGCGCAGACCTCGTCGGGATTGTCGACCACCTCGCTGTGGATCCCGAACGCCGCGCCGATTGCCCCGAAGTCGGGCGACCATGGCTCGCTGCGCCGGAGGAAGTCGGTCCACGCGGGCCGCCCGAAGAACGTCGTCTGGCCGCCCTTGATGCTGATCCAGCCCGAGTTGTCGAGCACGACCGTGCAGACCGGAACGTCGAGCATCGCGGCGCAGGCCAGCTCCTGCATCGACTGCAGGAAGCTGCCGTCGCCCGAAACCGCGATGACCTGCCGCTCCGGACGGGCGAGATGCGCACCGATGGCCGCCGGCAGCTCGAAGCCCATCGTCGAGAAGCCGCCCGACGTGAGGTGAGAGCGGGCCGCGCGGGTCACCCAGCGCTGCTTGACCATCCCCTGGGGAAGCCCGGCGCCGGTCACGACGATCGCGTCCGGCTCCGTGGCCGCCTGGATCTCGCGGACCGCGCGGGCCATCGTCATCGGTCGGGCGCGCGAGCTCGACCTCTCCTCGACCTGCTGGAACCAGGCCTGCTTCAGGCGCTGGACCTCCTCGAAGTAGGGCGTCTCGCGGTACCCCTGATGCCCATCGGCGGGGCCAAGCGCCGCGAGCAGGTCCTCGAGCCCTGCGCGCGCGTCGGCCACGAGCGCGACGGCCACCGGGTAGTTCTTGCCGATCTCGCGGGGATCGATGTCGAGCTGGATCAGCTGCGACGGCGGGATCGAGAACGTGATGCCCCTGCGCCACGAGCTTGCCGACCAGTCCGTGAAGCGGTTGCCGACCGAGAGGACCACGTCCGCCGAGACGGCGAGCGCGTTGCCGCAGGTGGACGCCGTGTCGCCGATTGTCAGCGCGGCCAGGTCGTGCGTCTCGTCGATCGCGCCCTTGCCGTTCCATGTCGTCACGACCGGCGCGCCGAGCCGCTCCGCCAGAGCGGTGACGGCGTCGGAGGCGTCGGCGCCGATCGCGCCACCGCCGGCCACGATCACGGGCCGCCGTGCACCGCGCAGCAGCGACGCGGCGCGCTCGACGTCGTCCACCGCCGGCCGTGTCCGGCCGCGCGCCTCGCGCTCGATCGGGTGGGGGAGCGAGACCTCAGCCGACTCGGCCTGCACATCCATCGGCAGGTCGAGGAGCACAGGCCCCGGCCTGCCCGACAGCATCGCGTTCCAGGCCCGGTGGAGGACGAACGGCAGCTCGTCGACCCGGGACGGCTGCCACCACTCCTTGACCACCGGCTCGAAGATGCGCGGGTTGTCGGCGACATGGCGCCGTTCGAGCTCCTGGAGCAGCCCGGCGCCGCGCATGTCCGTGTGGGCCGAGCCGGTCATGAGCGCCACGGCGGTCGAGTCCACGTACGCGGTGGCCATGCCGACGACGGTGTTGGTCGCGCCCGGGCCGATGCTGGTGAACGCGAGGATCGGCCGACCGCTGGCCCGGTAGAAGCCATCGGCGAGATGGACGGCCGACTGCTCGTGGATCACCTGCACGGTGCGGATCTCGCCCGTCCTGTCGAGCAGGGCGTCGGTGAGGTTCCAGCAGCCGTGGCCGGGGATGCCGGCGACGACCGGGACGCCCTGGCGGACGAGGTACTCGACCACGATCTCCGCGCCCGACAGGCGCACGGTGGCGGGCCGGTCAGCGGGTCCGGGCTCGCTCAAATGCCCCCTCGTCGGCTAGGTCCGTAATCGATTACGTTGCGGAGCGGGGGCAGCGTAGCATGGGCCCGATGTGTCAATGCGGCGCTCGCGCGGCAGCGGAATCCGGGGGATGATGGTTCCATGAGCGTCACGATCGCGAGCCCCCTGGCCGAGACCGTCCGCACGACGGCCACCGACATCTGGAACGACTCGTGTGCCGTCGGCGAGCTGCGCGACGCCATCGCGCACGGCGCGACGGGCGCGACCGCGAACCCGACGATCGTCCACGACGTGTGGCGGGCGGATCCGGCGCGCTGGCGAACCGCCGTTGTCGAGCTGGCGTCCAGCCACCCCACCTGGTCCGAGCGGGAGCTCGCCTGGGGCATCGTCGCGGCGATGTCGGTCGAGGGCGCACGGCTCCTGGTGCCCGTCTTCGAAGCGTCCGGGGGCCGCAAGGGCCGGCTGTCGGTGCAGACGGATCCCTCCCTCTTCCGCGATCCGGAAGCCATGGTCGAGCAGGCGGCAGGCTTCGACAGCCTGGCCCCGAACGTCGTCGTGAAGTTCCCGGCCACGAGGGCGGGTCTGCGTGCGATGGAGGAGGCGACAGCCCGCGGGATCAGCGTCAACGCCACGGTCTCGATCTCGGTCGCGCAGGCGATCGCGGCGGCCGAGGCGGTCGAGCGCGGGATCGCGCGCCGCGAGTCGGCCGGCCAGCCGACCGACGCGATGGGCCCGGTCATCACGCTCATGATGGGCCGGCTCGAGGACTGGCTGCGGGTGCTGACCGAGCGTGATGGGCTCATCGTCGACCCGGAGGCGCTGCCGTGGGCCGGCGTCGCCGCCTTCAAGCGCGCCTACGGCACCTTCGTCGAGCGGGGCTTCCGGGCCCGGCTGCTGGGGGCCGCGATCCGACACCATCGCCACTGGAGCGAGCTGATCGGGGGCGACGTGGTCATCACCCTGCCGTCCGTCTGGCAGCGGCGCTTCAACGAGTCGTCGATCGAGGTGCGGTCGCGGATCGACGAGTTCCGCCGGGCATACGAACCGGACGGTCTCGCCATCGGCGAGTTCGATGCCTGGGGTCCCACGGCGCGAACGCTTCGCGCGTTCGTCGCGAGCTATCACGACCTCCTCCACGTGGTGTCGGACGCCCTCGTCCCGGATCCGGACGTCCGCCGTTGACCGACGCGAGTGTCCCGCCGGCGGCGCCGCGCAACGACCTGCCGGTCGAGCAGCATCGCCTCCGGCCGGATGCCGACGGGCGGGTTTCGGTCGATCCGAATCGGGCAGGCTGGCGCTACCTGTCGTTCGACGTCGTACCCGTGGGCAAGCACGCCACGCCGTTCGTCGTCGAGCCCGCACACGAGGTCGCGATCGTGGTGCTGGCCGGGCGCGACGTCCGGATTGCCGATGGTGGCCGGCACGTGGCGACGCTCGAGGGCCGGGACGACCCGTTCGCGGGGCTCCCGTGGGCGGTCTGGATGCCAGGGGCCGAAGCGCTCGAGCTGAGCGCCGCCGGGATCGGGCACGTCGCGGTTGCCCGCGCGCCCCGCTCCTCGCGATCGGGCGTGGCGTCGGAACCCATCGTCGTCCCGCCCGCTGCCGTCGAGGTCGAGATCCGTGGCGCGGGCAGCGCGACCCGCCAGATCAACCACATCGTTCCGCCCTCGTTCCCGGCCGATCGGCTGCTCATCGTCGAGGTCCTCACGCCGTCCGGCAACTGGTCGAGCTGGCCGCCCCACAAGCACGACGTCGACGACATGCCAGCCGAGGCCGTGCTCGAAGAGGTCTACACCTACAGGTTCCGGCGACCCGAGGCGTGGGGCATCCAGCGGCTCTACCGGCGTCCGGGCAGCGCCGCGGGCAAACCACGCGACGGCGTGTGGGCGGTCCGCACTGGCGAGCTGGTGCTCGTGACCGACGGCTACCACCCCTTCGTCGCGGCCCATGGCGACGACGCCTGGTACCTGAATGCGCTGGCGGGGGACCGCCGGACGATGGCCTGCTCGTTCGATCCCGATCTGGCGCATGTCCGTGAGGCATGGGCCGGGATGGCGCCCGACCCGCGCGTGCCGCTGGTCACCCGCTGATTACTGCGCGGTCCAGCCTCCGTCAACGACCAGCACCGAGCCCGTGACCATGCGGGCGGCGGGCGACGCGAGGTAGATGACCGCCCCGGCGACGTCGGTCGTCGACGCCACCCGGCCCGCCGGGATGCGCTCGAGGACGGTGGCGAGGAACTCCGGCTGGTCCAGGCGCTCCTTCGTGCCCGTCGTGTAGACCCAGGTGGGTGCCACCGCATTGACCGTGACGCCATGCGCGGCCCACTCGAGCGCGAGAACGCGTGTCAGACCGATGACCGCGGCCTTCTCGCGCTGTAGGCCGCGTGCCGGCGTATCCCGACCAGCCCCGCCTGTGAGCTCATGTTGACGATCCGGCCCGAGCCCTGGGCGACCATCCGCCTGGCCGCCGCCTGGCACGCGAAGAAGAGGCCGCGCACGTTGACCGCGAAAAGGTCGTCCCACTCCTGCTCGGTGGCACCGAGCGCGTCATGGTTCGTCCCCAGCCCGGCGTTGTTGACGAGGATGTCGATCTGCCCGAAGCGCTGCGAGGTCGTCTCGACCGCCCGCTCGATCGATTCGCGGTCGCGCAGGTCCATCGCCACTGCGCCGGCTTCGTGCCCGTTGGCGGCGAGCTCGTCGATCACCTCGGCGCAGCCGTCAATCGTCGTCGAGGCAGCCATCACCCGCGCGCCGGCCCGTCCGAGCGCCAGCGCGAGATCCCGCCCGATGCCGCGGCTCGCGCCCGTCACGAGCGCAACCCGGCCGCCGAGATGGAAGTCCGGCTGGTCCACGTGGTGGAGCGTAGCGACTCGGGCCCGTCGCCCGCCCGCCCGGCGCGTGCCGCGATCCGGATCCTCAGCCGGCGGCCGCGTCTGACGAGATCCGCCTCGATCGCGGGCTCCGGTCGGCCGAGGCGGCGACGCCGCTCGAGGATCGACCAGCCGCGCCGCACTGCCTCCAACGCCCCCACCGGGTCGCCGAGCCGGTGCTCGCGGAGCTTGGCGAGCTCCACGGATGCGACGGCCGACAGCCGCGTCGTGCCTGCGGCAAGGTCCGCCCAGGTCTCGGCTGCATCCCCGATCCGCCCCAGCCTGCGCAGCACGTGGGCTCGCTCGACGAGGAGCCGCTCCTCCGACCAGGGGCTGCCCAAGGCGGCCGCGGTGGCCGCCGGTGCCGGCCGCGCCGGCGGCCCCCCGAAGTCGGCCGCACGGTGCGGCGACCACCAGTCGTCGACGGCGTCGGCCGACATGTGGCGACCCGCGGGAGCGCGCGCAGCGGTCATGGGCGGCACCACCACAGGCGGGGCCGCGGACCGGGGAACGAGCGCGTCCTCGAGGCACGCCAGCGCCGCGTCGAGGCGGCGCTCGCGCAGGTAGAGCCGGGCGAGCCCCGCGACGTCGCCCGCTGGGGCGACGCGGCGCGCTCCGGCGTCCCCGAGCCGCGCCTCCACGTGGACGAGCAACCGGGCCAGCGAGCGGACGTCCTCCGCGTTGTGCCGCGCGACGGCGACGAGCGGCGCGGTCAGTCCCGTCCGCAGGAAGTCCAGGTAACGCCCCGGGATCTCCCAGCCCTCGACGTCCTCGTGCCGCTCGACCTCGAGGAGGTCCGTCTCCACGGTCCGCAGCCGGGCGTCCGTCAGGCGGTGCCGGAATAGCCGCCGGACGAGCGGCAGGAGGTCGAGGTGCCCCGCGTGGAGCGGTGGTGCCCGCCGCGCCATCCGGTAGCGGGTCACGAGCAGCGGCCAGTCGAAGCCCCGGCCGTTGTACGAGACGATCCACGCATCCACGGGGATCAGCGCCGCGACCGCCTCGAGCAGCACGGCCTCGTGGGGCTGATCCGGGAGCAGCAGCAGGACGCTCCGGAACCGCTCCCCGTGCCACCAGCCCAGGCCAACGAGGAACGCGTACGTGCCCGCCGCGCTGCCCAGACCCGTAGTCTCGGTGTCGAGACAGACCAGCGGCGCGCTCGCCGGCGGGTGCCCCGGCAGGCCAGCCAGCCGCCGCCGGTCGACCGGCAGGTCCACGGACTCGAGCTCCAGTCGCACAAACGCGCCCCGGTCGGTCCGGACGACCTCCCCGCCGAGTCCTGTGGCCAGCCGCTCGGCGAGGTCGCCGGGCAGTCGGGGACCGGGCGGCTCGATGCCCCCGTCGCGCCCCGAGGCATCGCCGGCGAGCGTGGCGCGGAAGCTCGCGAGCCGTCGTTCGAGCGTCGCCCGGTCCGTCACCACGGATCCGCCGCGGTCAGGCGGCGCCCGATGCCACGGACGAGCGCGGTCCCGGCGTCGCCGCCCCGAGCTCCGCGAGCAGCCGCAGGGCCAGTCGCTTGGCGTCGACACCCGGCTCCAGCCGGGGGCCCGTGCATGCCGGGCAGCCGGCGTCACATGGGCATGCCTCGATCAGCTCCGCGGCCCCCCCGACGAGCTCCTCGTGACGTGCCCACAGCCGCTCGGACAGCCCGATCCCGCCCGGCACCGCCTCGTACAGGTAGATAGTGGGCGCGTCGTGGTGCGGCGACCGGACCTGCGACACCAGCCCGAGGTCACGCGGGTCGACCATGAGCAGGACCGCGGCCACCGCCTGGATCGCCCGACCCGCGCCGATGAGCGCGACATCCAGCAGGGCGCGCGTCCAGCCGCCGGCCGCGTCCTCGGCGGTGAGCCAGTAGGCGGTCGTCTGGAGCTCGAGCTCGGGCAGGTCGATGGGACCCCAGCCCACGTTCTCGTCCGTCCCGAACTTGAGCTTCTTGAACAGCGTGACGAGGCTGGCGACCATGACCTCGCCGTGGACCCGCCGTCCGCCCGTCGCGGGCGCGTCGGCGAACACGTCGAGCGGCTTGAGCGTCACGGCGCGGTTGGCATACGTGTAGTGGTCCACGTCGACTCGATGGACATACGCCTTCCGCTCGCCCCATTCGAGCCGGTCGACGTAGTACTGGACGGACTCGTGGATGTAGATCGCCCGCTCGTGGACGAGGACCTGCGCCGAGAAGAGGTCCACCTCGCCGAGCACGCGCGGCCGGTCCGGGGTGGTGTCGATGATCACGACGTTCTCCGGCGCCGCCGTGCGCAGCGAGACCTCCGAGGCCGGAAAGTTCTCCGAGCTCCAGTACCAGCGACCGTCCTCGGCCTGCCGGATGTGGCCCGCCTCGGCGAGGAACGCGAGCAGCTCGTCCGCGGGTCCCGGTCCGAAGACCTCGCCGGGATCGAACGGCAGCTCGAACGTGGCGCAGCGCAGATGGGCGAGCAGGACGTGCAGGTTGTCCGGGTCGAGCCGAGCCTCCTCCGGCCGGCTTCCGAGCAGGAACTCGGGATGGTGGATCACGTACCGGTCGACCGGCGCGGGCGACGCGACCAGGACCGCAACGCTCACGTCGCCGCGCCGCCCGGCGCGGCCCATCTGCTGCCACGTGGCGGCCACCGAGCCCGGATAGCCGGCGAGGATGGCGACGTCGAGCCGTCCGATGTCGACGCCGAGCTCGAGCGCATTGGTCGAGACGACGCCGAGGATCTCGCCCTCGCGCAGCCCCTGCTCGATCGAGCGTCGCTCGGTGGGCAGGTAGCCGCCCCGGTAGCCCCGGACGCGGGACCGCGGCCCGAGGTCCTGGCGGAGCGACTCGCGCAGGTTCGAGAGCATCACCTCGACGGCCGTCCTGGTCCGCCCGAAGACGACGGTCTGACGGCCCGCGCGGAGGAATGGGATGGCCCAGCGCTGCGCCAGCGTCAGCGCCGATCCCCGGGCGCCGGTCGCGGCGTGGATGAGCGGCGGGTCCACGAGCAGGATGTGGCGCTCGCCCGAGGGCGCCCCGTTGCGGTCCACCAGCCGCGACGGGCGTCCGGTCAGCGTCCGGGCCAGCTCGCCCGGGTTTCCGATCGTCGCCGAGCAGCAGACGATCAGTGGGTGGGAGCCGTAATGCGCGCACAGCCGGAGCAGCCGGCGCAGCACGTTGGCAACGTGGCTGCCGAACACGCCCCGGTAGGTGTGCAGCTCGTCGACGACGATGACCCGGAGCTGCTCGAACAGCTGGAACCATTTCGTGTGGTGGGGCAGGATGGCCGAATGGAGCATGTCCGGGTTCGTGACGACGATCTGCCCCGCCTTGCGGATCGCCGAGCGGATCGCCGCCGGTGTGTCGCCGTCGTAGGCGGCCGTCGATACGTCCAGCCCCGCGGCCCGGGCGAGCGTCGCCAGCTCGGCAACCTGGTCCTGGCCGAGCGCCTTCGTGGGGAACAGGCAGAGAGCTCGCGCTGCCGGGTCCTGCGCGATCGCCTGGAGGATCGGGACGGTGTAGGCGAGGCTCTTGCCCGACGCGGTGGGTGTGACCACGACGACGTCCTCACCCGCATACGCCGCCTCGATCGCCTCGACCTGGTGGAGATACGGTCGCTCGATCCCGCGAGCCGCGAGCCCAGCGCGCAGGCGCGGGTCCAGCCAGTCCGGCCAGTCGCCGTGGAGCGCCGGGCGGGGAGGCAGAATCTCGTGGTGGACGACGCCGCGGGCCATCGACGGATCGCTGAGCACATCCTCGAGTACCGCCCGCGAGCCGGCCGGGTTGTACGTCCGCATGTCCGCTCCAAATCGAACACCTGATCGGTTTTCGGCAGGATAGCAGCAAGGTGAGCCCGTGGTGTGACAGCTAGCCTGTCACGCACGAATGGCGGTTTGACACGGGCAGATGCGCGCAGCTACCCTGCCGGCGACGCATGCACGACCGCCCGCCGGCCCCGCCACCCCCCGACCAACCCGAGCCTGACGAGCCCGGGTCCCCGGAGGAGCCGTCCGCCGGGCACGGGGCCCCAGATCTCTCCGCGCTGCCGATTGCCGGGATCACTCGCCGCCGCGTCGGTTTCCTGGTCGCCGCCCTGGTCAGCGCCTGGATCGTGATCGTGTTCGCCCGGCAGGTCGGGGATGCCTCATCGGCCGGGGTGCGGGCGGACGCGCTGCGGGACGCGAACCTTGAGCTGGCCGGCCGTGTCGCCGCGCTCGAGCGCGAGCACGAGCTCATCCAGCGTCAGGCATGGATCGTCCAGCAGGCCCGCGGTCACGGCCTGGGTGGGCCGGGCGAGATCCCGTTCGCACTGGCCAATGCGCCGACGTTGCCATCCGATGCCCCCGGCTCCGCCGCCGTCCGCCTCGGCGGTCGGGCGGAGCAGGCTACGCCGCTCGAGGCCTGGCTCTCGCTGCTCTTCGGCCCCAGCCGCTGATCCCGCGGGCCTCGCCCGCGTCCGCACTGGTGGCATCGCGGCCGAATCTGTGCTGCCCCCCGGCATGGCTGCCCGTATGCTGGCCTCGGGAGGAGTCGAGGGCGATGTTCACCATCCCGGTCGAGGACTTCGTCTTCGTCGTGTGCGCGCTGGTCGGGGGCGGCCTCCTGCTGGTGACGGTCCTCGTCGACGATATCCTGGGCGGGCTGCTCGACTCGCTGCATGTGAGCGCCGACATCGGCGGCGTCTCGCTGGTCCCGCTGGCCCTCGGCTTTGTTTCGATGTTCGGCGTCGGCGGGCTGTTCGCGACCCAGGTGCTCGACGCCCACGGCGGCCAGGCGGCGCTCGTGGGGACGATCTTCGGCGCCGCGGGCTTTGGGATCGTCTACGGCATGTTCGGCGTCTTCCAGCGGGCCGAGGGCAAGGCGCCGTTCCGGCTGGAGGACCTCGTCGGGCGCACCGGCTCGGTCGCGGTGGGCATTCCAGCCGGCCGTCAGGGCAGCGTCTACGTCCGGGCCGAGGGCCAGAACCACGAATTCAGCGCCACCGCGCTGGTCGACGTACCGGCCGGGGCGCCGGTCACGGTCACGGGCGTTGCGGGCAACGGGTGATCGTCGCGCCGGTCGTCTCGCCGGCCACCGAAGGAGGACAGCAGGGTGTTTGACGGGTTGTTCGACTTCGTCGGCCAGGGGACGTTCGTCGTCTTCCTGGCCATCGTCATCCTCGTCCTGCTGCTGGCCTACATCGGCAGCCGCTACAAGGTCGCGAAGGCCAACGAGGCGCTGATCATCAGCGGCCGTCGCGAGCGAAATGCGACCGGCGAGCAGCGTCTCAAGGTCGTGCGCGGACAGGGCACGATCGTCCTGCCGCTGCTGCACCGGGTCGGCATCCTCAAGCTCACCGCGCGCCAGATCAACGTGAACCTGGCCGACGCGGTCTCGCGCCAGGGGATCAAGGTGGCGGTCCAGGGCGTCGCCACCTTCAAGATCGGGGCGGACGACGAGTCGATCCAGAACGCCGCGGAACGGTTCCTCGAGGCGCGCGACGAGGAGGTCGACTCCATCGTCAAGAACGTGCTCGAAGGCTCGCTCCGCTCGATCGTGGGCACGCTGACGATCGAGGAGCTCAACCTCGACCGGATGAAGTTCCAGCAGGCCGTCCAGGACGCCGCGAAGGGCGACCTCGCGACCTCCGGGCTCCAGATCGACTCGTTCACGATCCAGGCGATCCGCGACGAATCCGGCTACATGGACCTGATCGGCCAGCAGGAGACAGCGCGCCGCGAGCGCGACGCAAGGATGGCCAAGGCGTCCGCCGACCAGGAGGCGGCAGTCCGCGAAGCCGAGGCCAACCAGGTCAAGATCAACGCCGATCGCGACGTCTCCGTCCGGCGCGCGGAAACCGAGATGCAGATCGCGGCCGCCGAGGCCCGCGCGGCGCAGGCCGGGCCGCTCGCCCAGGCCGAGGCCCAGCAGGAGGTCACCCGCAAGCAGACCGAGCTCGCCCAGCTGGAGGCCGATCGCAAGCGCCAGGAGCTGGTCGCGGTCACCGTTCGCCCCGCCGAGGCCGAGGCCGAAGCGCAGGTGCGGCGCGCAGAGGGCGACAAGCAGGCGCGCATCGCCCAGGCCCAGGCCGATGCGGAGAGCGTGAAGCTGGCCGGGGAGGCGCAGGCCCGCGTGGTCGAGGTGACCGCCGAGGCAACCGCCAAGCAGACGACGCTCGAGGGCAACGCGGAGGCCGGGATCGTGCTTTCGAAGGGCGAGGCCGAGGCCAAGGCGCTCGCATTGCGCGCCGAGGCCTACCGCCAGTTCAATGAGGCGGCCGTGATCCAGACGGTGCTCTCCATGCTGCCGGAGATCGTCCGCGCCGCGGCCGAGCCGATGGGCAACATCGGGTCGCTCACGGTGCTGTCGTCGGACGGTGCATCCGACATTGTCAAGACGACGACCCGGACCGTCGCCGAGGCGGGCGCCGCGGTGAAGGGTCTGACCGGGATCGACATCCCCGGGCTCCTCGCCGGCGCGATGGGCGGCGCGATGCGTTCCGATGGCGGCGAGGCGGGCCCCACGACGCCGCGCGGCTCTACAGGTGGCGGCGGAACCCGTGGCGGTGGCGGCGGGGGGAAGCCCGCGACCCCTCCCACGACTCCGGCGTCCGGGGGCGCGGCCGCCGGCGACTCGACCGCCGGGGGCGCGGTGTCGGCGGCGACTGCCTCGCGCGCATCACAGATCGATCCAGGCGCCGCGTTCGAGCGTGCAGCGCGCCAGATGAGCGATGCATCGCGCACCGTATCGGGGGCGGCCATCCCGCCGCTCCCGCCGGTCGTCGCGCCGAGCCCGTCGACGGATCGGGCCATCGAGCCCCCGCGACCCACGGCGCGCGTCCAGGCCGGAGGCGGTTCCACGCCCGGGATCCCCGGATCGGGCCGGATCACCCGCGAGACGAGGCTCGACGACGCCGCGGCCAACCTCGCGGCGGATCTGCAGGCTGTCCCTGGGATCGAACGGTTCGGCGGCGTCCGGCTCCGCGAGCTGGAGCGGTCGGGGCCGCGTCCGCTGCGCCTGATGTGGCGGCTAGCACGCGAGCAGCTCGACCAGCGCTACGGCGAGGTGACAGTGGGTGAGCTGCTGGACCGGTACCGGGGAGGGGGACCGGCCGCGTCTGCGTGAGCCTCCTCGATGCGGCAGCGTTGCAGCCGTGCACGGTCGGCCGCTCTGCGGCCACCCCTCCCGAGTCTCGCCCGGCGAGTCACCCGTCGACCGGAACGTCCGTACGGTGTCACCCGGCTCGTGGCACGAGCCGACCGTCGGTCGAGCGCCCTGATACGGGTTGTCGGGCGGCCGTCCGTCGTACGGTGACTCGTGCCGCGAGACTCGTGCCCCGCGACTCGTCCCGCGAGACTCGTGCCGCGAGATGCCGGTGCTCGGCGAGGACGCGGGCCACGGGACGCGGTC
>Ga0183260_10001657_pt1 | contig 18511 bp, 16 predicted proteins | sample AntDrymUQ4972206_2_FD_129768 | JGI IMG/M metagenome (GOLD analysis project Ga0183260, IMG submission 129768) | Polar desert sand microbial communities from Dry Valleys, Antarctica - metaG UQ497 (22.06) (version 2) (version 2) | ecosystem: Environmental > Terrestrial > Soil > Desert | place...
CCGGCCACTGGGAAACAGCGGCACGTCAGCCGGGCAGCAGCGCTGCAGCACCTATCCGCGCTGTACCGGAGCAAGAACGTCCGTGATGCCGCCCTGCTCACCCCCTTCCGCTGCTCGCCATGTAGCGCTTGGCATCTCGGGCACCGCCGGTAACCGCCCGCCCGTGGACCAACGACCGCCGATGTGCGCCCCGCTGGACATCCAGCCCGACCACGTCGAGGCCACCGCAGCACCGCCTGCATCGGTACGGCCGTTCTATTCACGGCTTTTTCCACCAAGTGTCCCCGGCCAGTAACCCCCGACCTACCTCGTGCGGACCGGCTCATCGGTAGAGCCGATACCCCCGCTGGCTGTTTCGACTGGGCGAGCATGCCGCCCCTTCTCCGGCCTTAGAGAGGGAGCTACCCGACGCCGTTGCGGCGCTAATTGAGGGGGCGCCTCAGGTAGTCCAGACGGGCTGACCCGTCCAAGGGGTCCGGCCTTCGAGGGCTTGCCGAGGGTCGAGGCCGGACTGACGGCGGACACTCCACAGTGGACAGTTGGGCCGAACCTCGGCCCGGGGCTCTACGGGATCTTGAAGGTCTGGTATCAGCTGCGCCGCGAGGGCATCGCCGTTCCGCGCTGTCCAACTAGCCGTAGTAGTCGATGGCCGCCGGCGACGGCAGTGCGGCATCGAGCAGGCGCGCCGAGCCCGGGTCGCGGCCGACGAGGGCGCGCACCTGGTAGGGCGGGAAGACGGGATCGACGTACATGCCGCCGCCGAAGCAGAACGCAAGTCCCTCGTAGAGGTTGCTGACCTCGCTGAGGTAGCACGCGGCGGGCAACTCCACGAGGTCCTCGACGGCGTGCAGCGGCGTCGTCCCGGTCAGGGCATGGCCGGGTTCCACCTGAGTCACCCCGGCTTCGGCCAGCACGGACAGCGCGGCACTCGAGGTGGTACCAGGTCCGTTGACTTCGATGCGCCCCCGGCCGGCGCGGCGCAGCGCTGCGGCCGCGGCTTCCAGGGTCAGCAGGTTGTGCGTCCGGCGCAACGCGCGCGTCTCAGGATCGAACAGCAGCGCCGGGAACGTCGTCACGCCGGCAAAAGCTGCGCCGTCGAGCGCGTCGATCTCGTCGGCCACACGGACGATGTCCGCTGCCGGAAACCCTCCCTCGTGCCCGGAATAGAACTCGTCACCAGAGGCGTAGAGGCGGGCCAGCAGGGGTTGCTCCCGGCCTACTCGGGCCGCAGCAGCCGCCACCTCGCGGGCCTTCTCCATGCTGAACACGGTGACGTGGTCCGGCGCCATGCCGATCGCCGCGTCGACATCGGCCCGCGGCACCTGGACCAGGTGACCCAGGTGGCCGAGCCGCATCCCGGCGCGCACCGTTGCCCGCGCGCACTCCATGTCGACGGCCACCGCCGCCTCGATGCCACCAGTCATCACCGCGCGGCAGACGTCCAGATTGCGGCCCACCTGCTTCAGCATGGCGAGCGCGGTCAGTCCGAGGCCGTCTGCAGCAGCCGAGAATGACCGAGCGTTGGCCGAGATGGCGTCGAGGTTACCCACGTCCGTGGTCAGTACAGCTAGGGCAGTTCGGCTCCACAAGTAGGGGTGAGGAGATGACCAAGGACAGGTGCAGATCGACGTGCCGCGGATCGGGCGGCCACGTTCGATCCGCCTGGCGGGGTGTCGCGGCTGTGACGCGCGGTCTTCGCGCTCAGTCACTTACCTGCGCGGGCCGCCCAGTGAGGTCCAGAGCCCCGAGCTGTCCAAGGAACTCCATCATGTCGAAGCGCTCCCAGATCTTCTGAATCGAGCCGTTGTGCAGCCCGTAGAGGGAGATGCCCCACATGTCGAGATGCCTGCCGGAGGCGGGCAGAGTCATGTCCGGCCCCACCAGATCGCCGGAATGCGTGCCGGTCATCCGCCACCGCACAGCCGCCCTGTCGCCCTCGGCAACGATGTCCTCCATCGTGTACTCGAGGTCCGGAAACGCGGCGGCCAGCGCCTCATCCCGGATCCGATCGCCCTCCCGCCCCGTGGCTTGACCGTTGCGCATCAGATCGACAGCGACGCACTCGCCGACCGCGTCGTGGTCTCCGCGGTTGATGAGGGCAAAGGCACGACGTATGAGGTCCTTAGTGCTCTCCGTGGACATGTTCAGCTCCTCCGATCGGTACGGCCTCGGGTCATGATTGCGCTTGGCGATGACAGAACACCGCCGCCTAACGACCGGCACTGGGCTGCCAGTCCACGTCAGCCACGTCGGCGGTGTCCACGACGACGTGACGCTCGCTGCCATCCCGGCGCATGACCTCCGCGTCGGCCGGGCCGTCGGATCCGCCGGCCCACATGATCCATTGCCCGTCGGGCGACCAGGTGAGAGCGACTCCGCTCACGCAGCCTTCGGTGAGGCGGACCAATTCGGTGGCCCGAGGATCGCTGCGGTAGATGCAGCCACCGTCCTGGTCGGCCTGAAAGACAATCTCCGTGCCGTCGGGCGAGAACTTAGCTCCGGAGCCGAAGTCGCCGGTCGATTCACGCAGCAGCCGGAGGTTCGTACCGTCGGAATTGGCCGCCCACAAGCCGATGCCGGCCGACACTTCGTCGACCATCACGAGCAAGGTAGTTCCGTCCGGCGACCAGTCGGTCACCGCGACGAAGTCCATCCCGGGTCCGCTGCTCAGAATCGCCTCGTCACCGGAGCCGTTGGAGGCAACCACCCGAACAGCGAAGGGCCCGCTCTCTGACTCCTCCACGTTATAGGCGATCTCTTGGCTGTCGGGGGACCACACCAGCGCCTGCTCTGCCGCCTCGGTGTCGGTCAATTGACGCAGCCCCGTCCCGTCGGCGGAGATCGTGAAGAGGTCCGGCTGGGCCGCGGTGCCGCCGACGAAGGCCACGGAGCGACCGTCCGGGGACCAGGTAGGCCAGCTGTCGGGCCCTTCGGTGTCGACCAGGGACCGGCGGTCGGTGCCATCCGGCTTCATCAGATAGATGGCGTACGTGCCGTCCGGTTTCCGCTGCGAGTAGACGATGAGTCCCTCCGGCAACTCGGAAAGCGCTGGTGACGACTCGGCCATTGTGTCGGGAATCGTTGGAGCCGCGGTCCCGGACGCTACGGCTCCGGACTCTGCGGTCGGGTCCGGGCTGGAGCACGCGCTAGCCAGTACGAGCAGTGCCAGTGGCAGGGCCAGCTGCCTGATCGGGTGGATCATGGGATCTCCCTTGTCGACGAGCTTCACTCAATAGACGCCTGATCGACCGTGCCGGGACCCCTATGGCGTGGCGAGAAACCGAATGTCGGCCAATAACTGCTCGGCTGCCTGTTCGAGGACAGCGAACTCCGACTCGGGGGCGCGGTAGAAGACGACCAGTTGGTTGCCTGGCGCACCCAGAACCCGGAACCGGGCCTGTTGTGCGACCTCGATATCGACCTGCTCACCCCCCTGCGCCCTGGCCAGAATCAGGCACTGCCGGCCGCTGCACTCAGCGGGTGTCTGTTCCAGCGGGCGGGCGACGCGAACGTCGAGCTGTTGGCCTTGCACTCCTCGTATGCCGGCATCCAGTGGAGGTGACGTCGTCACCCGCGGGTGTTGCGCAAGCCAAGTCAACAGGTCCTCCGGGACCGGCTGCTGCGCCTCGGCACTCGCAGCAGCCGGATCGACGACGCTGTCCCAGATCTGGAAATGCAGGATGTACTGGCGAAAGGTCAACGCAATCCAGCCCGGCTGCGCGACGAGTATCGACCAGTCGTCCGTGCGTGTCTCGATCGAGAAGAGGTACGACGCGAGCTCGGCATCGTAGATACCCGGTTCGAGTTGCCCGTCCAGCAAGGCTCGGGCCGTCGGCTGAGGCGGGAAATCCGCAGGCGCCACAGCCTGCCCGTCTCCCCCGACCAGGTAGTCACCCACTGCTCGGACTCCGCCCCACCCCGCCAGAGCAACTGATACGCAGACGAGGACCAGCGCCAGGCGCCGTCGAACCAGGCCGGGCCTAGCCCGCCGTCGGATCGCGTGGATGTCGGGAAACTCCGTAGGCCGACCCGCTGCCTCGTTCAACAGGTCTCGCAGGTCAGGCATCCAGGACCACCTCGACGTCTGATCCGAGCCGGTCGCGAAGGGCGGTCAGGGCTCGAGCGGTGAGCTTCTTGACGGTCCCTGGGCTGCAGTTCATCAGCTCAGCCGTTTGGTCGACGGACAGATCTTCGAGAAACCGCAGCACCACCGCCGCACGTTGGCGGTCACTGAGCCGACGGAGGGCGTCGCGCATGTCCAACCGTTGCACGGAGTCATGGTCTTCGCTCAGCAGGTGGTCGGCATGAGATGCCCGTTCCCGTACGAGCCGCTCAATGCGCCGGCGCCGGAAGTGGGAATTGGCCAAGTTCAACGCCACCCGCTTCACCCACAGATCTGGGCGATCCATGCGTGCCACCCCTCGCCAGTGCACCCAGGCACGCGCCAGCGTCTCCTGCGTCAAGTCGCGAGCAGTCTCGACATCACCGCAATAGAGGGTCAGCAAGCGAATCAGACTGGCGTTCTGCGCGAAACAGAAGGACTCGAAACCCAGAGAATCCGCCACGCCGCGACCCTCCTCGCCGTCCCTATTACAACGCACGAGGACCGCGGCCGGGTACCCCTCCCGGAACACCGTCTTCACACAAGCCCGGAGGCACCCCGAGACTCCAGCCGGCGGGGAAGGAGAGTCGAACCGGGCGGCGGAACGCTTAACAGCCGGTCGCCAACCCAAGTCACGCATCCTCGATGGGATGCCGTCGCACCGGCATCGACCATCACCTGTGACGACCGCTTCGCCCGCGAGCTCGCGGAGATGTCCATTCCCTGGCAGGCCGAGGAGGCTCCCGATTCGCGGCTGATCGCGCTCAACGAGCCGCTGGCCACCGAGCTCGGCTTCGACCCCGCCTGGCTGCGGAGTTCCGACGGCCTGCGCCTGCTGGTCGGCAGCCTCGTACCCCGCCCAGTGATGCCTCCCGGTCCCGGACCCAGGCCAGCGCATCATGGTCGCCTCAGCTGGAGCCGAGCCACTATCCGCCTGAGCCGTGAGATCAGCGTCCGGCGCGGGCCAACGCCCGAGAGCCCAGAATTGCGCTTACACCGGAGCCGATACAGACGAAGCCCGCAGACGCCGCAGCGGTCCTCGGGTCCCCGCCGCTCAGACTAAGCTGGGCGGCGGCGAGAGCCGCCGCAGGGGCTTCGCCGGCAGCGATGCCACCGTGGAAGGCGACCATGAGCGGCGCCGTCTCCGCGTCCGGCACCGGGACGATCGATCCGACGATCTGCGCCGAGCCGCCGGTGAGGAATGTCACGCTCAGACCGAGCAACTCGTCTCCGGCGCGTACCACCGAGCGCCCGGACTCGCAGGCAGCCAGCACTACGGTGTGCGGAACCCGCGGGAGCCGCTCGAGGTCGTAGACCACCAGTGGTCCGTCGGCGAGGAGGATTTCAGAGAAGAGCGGGTTGTCAGACGAGAGCCGGCCGTGCGCAGCGAGGTGAATGACGCCGGCCGTCGATAGCGACGCCAGGACGGCGTCGACCGTCGCTGTGTTCCCGGTCAGCGCGGTGCTCCCGTATATCTGCGCGACGGCCTCGGCTTCTGTCCGGGCACCCGCCAGCTTCGGTCCCGCTACTACCGAGACCGGGCCCGAGGGGGCCAGTCGGCGGGTCGCGGAGCGCCAGAGGGTGGCCGACGGCGACACCGTCAGCGGGCGTCCCTGGCAGGACGGCAGGATCGACCAGGGCAGGCTGTGCACCGGGCCGGTCGGCACCACGACTAACGGCCGATCGGCGACCTCGACCAGCGGCCGGAGCAGCATCGAGTCCAATCGGGCGGCGGCCGTACGCAACAGACTTGCGACAGCGTCGGACTCCACTCTGCCCTGCCGGAGGGCCAGCCGGCGCAGGGCGAAGGGCAGCCGGTTGGCGAGGTCGGATATCACGCTCATCAGTCCGAGGCGGCGCATCCGGACCCGTCCCTCGACGACGGTGATCCCGTAGAGCTCGCCATCCAAGTGAAAGAACTCGACCAGCGCCCAATCTCCCAGCGCAGCACTCAAGTTGGCTGGCGACACTGGCGCAGCCGGGCCGACGGCTCCGTCCCCCGCGGCAAGCCGGGTGTGGTCGCGGATCCGCCTTTCCAGTCCGACTTGCCGGCTCATCAGGCTGTTGGCAGACCCGGCCCCGCGGGCCTTGTCGATCTCCATCACGACCGCTCGAAGCTCCGACAGCATTCCAGCGAGCTCGGGGTCGTTGGGCGGGCGCACCGACCGCAGCAGAAGCTGACTGGCCCTGCCTCGCTCCGACCACTCGAACACCCCTTCGGCTTGGCCTCGCTCGAAGGCCACTCGCAGCCCGAGACCGGCCAGCTCGCTCCGATGCACCGCCGCGTGCACCCGCAGATCTGTAGCGCCGATCGCGGGACTGTGTTCAGTCAGGATCCGCAGCCCGCTCCGAGCGGCGCGCAGCGCTCCGCGCAGGTCACCGGAGGACCGCTTCAGCACTGCCTGCGCGTACCACCCCCGGGCGCGCAGCGCCGCTGTACGCCTGCCCCGCGCCATGCCCGCGGCCTGCGCGAGCAAAGGACGCGCGTCCGCACTCCCCCGCTGCGTAGCTAGCTGTGCCGCCACCAGCCGGGCCTCCATGGCGGCGGCCGGCCAGCCGGCCGTGGTGAGCGTCTCGACCATAGTCATGACATGGGGCGGTGAGAGGCGGGATCGAATTCCGCCGGCCCGCTGCGCGCGCAGCGTCGCCAACCTCGCCAGCTCGGCCCACTCCGGCCGCTCCTGCCCCACGAACCCGCGCATCGCGCGCCGGGACTGTGCCACGGCCTCCGGCCAATCGCCGGTGAGGAAGGCGGCATGGGCGAGCACCAGCCTAACCTCGGGCACCTTCACCATGCGGTGTTCGCGTTGATAGGCGAGGACCGCACGTTCGGCGGCCGCCCGCGCCTCGGACACAACGCCGACGGAGAGCAGCAGCTCAGCGCGGTCCTGGTGCAGCGTGCCGAGCTGGGCACCATGGGCCGCGATGATCTGCTCAGCCCGGTCGAGGTGGGCCAGCGCCGCCGGCACGTCCCCCCGGATGGATTCCATCAGCCCGAGGTTGTTCGCGACGAGCCCGACGGTGAGCTCACGCCCCAGCTGCTTGGCGAGTCGTTCAGCCTCTAACAGGTCCTGCTCTGCGGTCCGGAACGCATGCCGGTCGGTGTGGACGAGGGCGCGATTGATGAGCATCCGTTGTACGCCCAGCAGGTCCGACGTACGGCGCAGCACCGGCAGGGCGAGCTCGTAGTCGGCCAACGACTCGTCGAGGCGGCCAATGACGTGCAGGATGATCGCCCGTTGCGCGCGGGCCCGCCCGGCCGAGGCTCCGTCCAGCTCGAGAAGGGCCGCGTCGATCTCGTGCAGCGCCGCGCGGGGGCGGCCCCGCTGCAGGATCGCAAACGCCAGCTTGAGTCGGGCCTCGGCGACCAGGGTGGGCGAGTTCGCGCGGTTGCCACAGTCGACGGAACGGCGCAGGTGGCCGATGGCGTCGTCAAGTTCACCGCAGTGCAGCAGTGCATGTCCCCACGCCCGCTCTGCTATCGCCGCGGCTGTGGCGTGCCGCTCACGATGGGCCTGACGAGCCGCCCGCTCGGCGATGATCAGCCCCTGGCCCGGGTCCTGGTCGGCGATCCGTATCGCCTCTTCTGCATCGGCCAGCACAGCAGCGGATCGGGTGGCAGCCATCGAGTCAGCGGCTGGGTGTCAAGGAAATCGTCCCAATATCGAAGTCCGATGCATCAGACTCGTCCCGACTGACTCCATGGTGAAAGGCTTCTTGGAAGGAGGATACCGAGATGCCGGAGCAACCGGAACCGCAAACCGAGGCGTCGTCCCAACCTGACCAGCTCGTTGTGGATCTCCAGCACCTGGACGTCGTCAAGGATGAGTTGTCAGTTCTTGGCGTCAACTTCGCCGAACCCATTCCCGATGACCAGGCACTGAACCTCGGTCTGGCTCGCCTGCGGGACCTGAGAACCTCATCGAACGAACTGCTCGATCTCGATGACCTGATGGCTGAGATTCGCCAACAGGTCGGCGCCAAGCGCGACGGATGGGTACCCACGATGGGCACGAACCGGTGGGTACACACAGTCATCGGCGCCGGTCACAAGCCGATGGACGGCGGTAATCCCACGCCTGCGACCGTGGCCGACGTTCCAGAGCCGGACCCCGCACTGGCCACCGCCGGGACAGGCGTCCTGATCGGGATCGTGGATACCCCCCGGCTCGGGCCGGCAGCCGCATCCGCGAAATCCCTGTCAAAACACGCCGGGCACGCAACCTTTGTAGAGAGCCTGATCCAGCGCCAGGCGCCCAACGCGACCGTCGAGGTGGAGGGCGTCCTCGACCCGGAGCAGGGAAGAGCGGACAGCTGGGACATCGCGCGGGCGATGATGCGGCTGTCCGACCTGGGGATCGACATCCTCAACCTCTCGCTCGGCACCTATGTCGCCGCCGGGCCGCCGCTGGCGATCAGCAGAGCGATCGAGCGGATCACACCGAAGGTTCTGGTGGTGGCCGCTGCCGGAAACCACGGCGAGTTCGGCTTCCTCGTGCGCGGCCGCACCCGCCGATCGGCCATCTGGCCTGGCGCCATCCCGCCCGTGATCGCCGTCGGTGCCGTCGACGACCACGGTGTACGCCCCCCGTGGAGCCCGGACCTGACCTGGATCAGTTGCACGGCGCCCGGCGTCGACGTCGCGGGCTCCTACATATCCGGCGACGTCACCCTCGACGGCGTCGTCACGCCTTTCAGTGGCTTCGCCCGATGGAGCGGGACGTCCTTCGCCGCCGCCCATGCCAGCGGGGCGATCGCGGCAAGGAGCGGCGGCAGCGAGCAGCGCACGGCCAGGCAGGCCTACGACTCGCTGCTGGCCGATCCGCAAGGGGCGGTCAAGCGGTTCGACGCGACACACGGTGCGACTCGTGCGTGATGACCCTTCGGTCGTTGACCTTGTCCGGCGCGCGCGCGACGGCGACAAGGGCGCGTGGGACGAGATCGTGGAGCGCTACGCCACGCTCGTGTGGGGGGTCTGCCGCCGGTACGGCTTGAGCGGGCCGGACGCCGACGACGTCGGCGGGGCGGTCTGGCTGCGCCTGGTCGAGAACCTCGGCACGATTCGGGAGCCGGCCGCGCTGGCCGGTTGGCTGGCAACCACCACCCGGCGGGAGTGCCTGCAGCTGCTGCGCTCCAAGAAACGAAGCGTCCCCATCGAGGATCTGGAGGTGACCGACAGCGGGTCACCGGCGGCGGACGAGTGGCTACTCGTTGAGGAGCAGCGCCACGCCCTGCGAATGGCTTTCGCGGAGCTCTCGGTGCGATGTCGGGAGCTGCTGTCCATCCTGTTCGAGGATCCGCCGCCGGCCTACACCGAGATCAGCGCGACGCTGGCGATGCCGGTCGGAGCCATCGGACCTAACCGGAAGCGGTGCCTGGATCGCCTGCGCCGAAGCCGCAGTCTCGACGACCTGCGACCGGCCACCCCCGCCGGCATCGGGCACGGGTGAGCGCCATGGATCGCGCCCGATGGGACGACGACGACCAACTGCTTGCCGAGCTGGGCAACGCGCTGCGACCGGTGCGACAGGTCCCGGAGCGGTTTGTGCAGGCCGGTAAAGCGGCCTTCGCCTGGCACGACATCGACGCCGAGTTGGCCCAGCTCAGCTTCGATTCGGCGGCTAGCGAGCTCGGCGCCCCCGCGCCCGCCGGGATGCGCTCTGATCGCGCGGGGCATCGGAGGCTTACCTTCCTCGCGGGTGATGTGACGATCGATCTGGAAGTCCATCTCGACGCCGTCCTGGGCCAGCTGGTCCCGCCGCAGCCCGGCACCGTCCAGCTACGCACCAGCGGCGACCCAGGCGCGAGCATCCCGATCGATGAGGTCGGCTGGTTCGTGATTAGACCGGTGCCGGCCGGTTCAGTCCGGCTCCATGTCCGCACCGACGCCGGTGCCGCGGTGATCACCGACTGGATCACGTTGTAACTGCTGTTCGCGTCGACCGTTGGCCGATCCAGAAGTTATTCGCGCGCTCTGTATCACCAGGCCGCGCTCCTCATCCGTTCTGCAGATCCCGCTGACGGACCGCCTCGCGGTCGGACGCAACTGCGGGATCCGGTGCTCACCAACCGAGCACCGATACCTCAATCCAGCGAGAGAACGGACGAAACAGATGTCTACGACACCATTCACATTGAGCACTGGACAGCGCCACCGGGCGATCTGGGTCGCCATTCTCCTCAGTCTGGGCGGAGCGGTCGGATCGGTAGGGACGATGCTGGTCACCGACACACACGCCGTCGGTGCCGAGAACACCGCCGAAGCTCTGCGGGTACAACCGGATCGCCTGTTCATGGGCTCTGCGGACGCGGCCGAGCGGTGGGCCACCCAAGGGCAGAACCCACGATTCACCGGTTCAGCGGACGCCGCCGAGCGGTGGGCCACCCAAGGGCAGAACCCACGATTCACCGGTTCAGCGGACGCCGCCGAGCGGTGGGCCCAAACAGGAGAACGTGCCGCCCTCGACTACTGAGCCCCTCCGGTCGCGGCCGACGCATGTGATGAGCAAACCCCCTGTTACAGCAGGGGGTTTCGCTCGTTCTTGGCAAACCCCTAATTCGATCAGCGTCCGGCGGCCTTGCGTGCGGCGATCACCACGGCGTCGAAAACCGGCGAGAACGGCGGTGCATAGGAGATGTCCACCGACACGAACTCCGCCGCGGTCAACTGCGCCCGGATGGCCGTCGTGAGCACGTCGATCCGCTTGGCCGAACCAGGCCCGCCCACGATCTGGCCGCCGAGCATCGCTGGGTGTGCGTCTCGGTGAGCAGCTTGACCGCCAGGTTGCCGGCATCCGGGTAGTAGCCCGCATGACGCTCGATTCGACAACGGTGGTCTCGATGGAGTAGCCAGCATGCTCGGCTTCCCTGGTGGACAGTTCGGTTCGGCCGATCTCGCAGTCCCCGACCTTGGTCACCGCCGTACCCAGGACGCCGTCGGATCGCGCCGGGCGGCCGCCGATGTTCGTTCGTACCAGCGATCCGACCCTGCCGATTCGCGTGCGTGTCAAGGGCGATCGCCATCGGATGACCGGTGATCCGATTGCGGGTCTGGATGCAGTCGCCTCGCCCGCCACCATGCACTCCGGTGAATTGGATTCATTCGCGCAGCCCTGGGCCCCTCGGATGACGACGTCGACCGAAGGGAACCGCTCTATCGTGGAGATGTCCACCAGGCAACCGGACCACCACCGACCCCGCCGATGGTCGCGGCTCGGACTGCCATTCCAGGTAGTCGATCACGTCGGCCGTGGAGATGACGGTGGGGCGCGGCCGGCCAGATAGGCGCGGATGGTCTTACGGTCACCGTCCAGGTGACCGCGATCGCTGAGACCGTCCAACCCTGCCGATGCAACGCGTGCACGTCGATGTCGATCTCCCGTGTACATGAGCAGCAGGAACCCCTTCGAGCCGGCGCGTGGTCAAAGACCGCCAGCATCGAAGGGGTTCCGCCAGTCCCGGCGGAGCCACACGGGTGGGGAATTTCAGTGAGCAGGTCTGGGGAGATTCAGATGAGCGCCATCAGTTCGAGAGAAACAGCCAGTTCACGGATCGCTATAAAGTGCGATACCGCCGCGCCAACCGCCCATCCATTCTGGTCGACCTTGGCACTGCGCTCCGACTATGACGTCGCGGACAGCCGTCTCAGGAACGAGAGACTTGTAGTCTTTGTATTGTCAATGGGCATCTCGGTGGGTCGAGCGACGCGGCGGTGGTGGCGCCAGCGAGGAGAGGACTGCGTAGAGATGCGTCATGGAACCGTCTGGTGTATCGCTGGCCAGTTCGCCCCCCGAAAGCGATCCTCGGCAGCCCTGATAGTGGTTCGGATTCAAGCGTTGACAATTTGGGGACCAGCATTGCAGCCTTCTTCGGATCGAAGGTCCACAGTGGACCGTTGCATGAGCTGGGACGCCTCAGCGTAACCACTCTTAGGGGCTGCGGCCCGTCGAAGGCCTTCTGCCGTCTCGATCAGCCCGGTGGACTGCATTTACCGGCGGTTAGGGAAGGCTCGGGCTGCCGGTGGGGGACGTCGCCCTGCTGACCCGGGCGTGCAGGGCGACCCGCCGGGGATCCGCGTCCGCGACTCCGGCAGGTAACACGGCTTCGATCGCTGCCGCAACGTCCGCCTCTGCCTGGTCGCTTATGGCCGCAGCGGCCACCGGCTCCGCCTGGTCTAGGGCCAGCGCGGCCAACATCCGTGAAGTCACTTGCGTACCGTCCGCAATGGCGTGCAAACCTGCCGCGGCACCGCCGAGCAGCGAGGCGCTCAACAGGCTCTGGATCACGTCGCGGTCGCGGAGGGCCGCAGTGCGCGCCGCGTCCTGTCCCGGTGTGCGATGAACGGTTATCGCCGTGCTGGTGAGCCGTTCGCCGGGCACGACGTCATATTCGGCGACTAGTGTGTAGGCGCCCGTGGACGGGAACAGCGGCGTGCCGCTGTCGGTGCCGACCAGCGGCACGGCACCAACTAGCCGCTGGCCCGGAGCGAGATCGGTCGCGCGGCCCTGGGCGTCGACTGGCCACGGCCATGCACAGCGAGCGGAGTAGCCCGCCGTTCCGGTGACAGTGATCGTGAGGTCGCCCTCGATGAGGTTCAGCCGTGCGCTGACTCTGACCGCCTGCGATCCGGCCTGGACCGTAACTATCCCTATCAGGCACTCATCCAGGGGCAGAGTGGAGTCGGTGTGCAGCTCCAGTCGCGTTTCCGTCAACGTGGGCATCCGGTCAGCGGGCTCGCGCTTCGACGAAGTCCTCGGCCACCCGCTCCGCCGCTTTGACGTCCGCGTTGGACGGTTTCCTGGCTGCCCCCTTGCCTCGGGCGGTGGTGCCCTTGGCGCCTTTACGGACGCGGGCGACGGTGTCCGCAACGACTGGGGCATCCTTCTCCGTTGGGCTCGCGACAGTCACGGCGAGTTCCACGGCGCGTTGTGCAGAGCGACCGCTAACGGCGAGGTCGAGGAACCGCACGGACTCCGATGGGGCCGGACGGCGCGTCGTGTCGCTGGCGAAGTCCGTGAATGAACGCGCTAGCGAGTTCGCCATCACGAGAGCGCTCGCTGCACCGGTGTCGGTGTCGGAATGTGACTCCGCGAGGTCGGTGAGGATGGTGCGCGCCGCGTCGTTGTTGGCGAAGTCGCCGAGCGCGAGCGCGCGACCGACCCCAGTGGACAGCGTCTTGCCGGAGATGTCCACTTCTGTGTCCGAGGCTGGCGTCCGGACGTCGACCGTAATCGGCGCGGAGTAGACAGTCGTAACGGGGTCGGTGTCCAGTTGCGCGACCACTGTGTGCCGCCCCGGCGTGTTGAACGTGACGCCTTGGTTGGTAAAGAAGACCTGCACGTGGTTGGCCACGGACTCGCCCGGGTCGAGCAGCACCATCGGACGCGGACCGCAGCCGATCGCGATGTCGAGGATGTGGTCGAGTTCCCTCTGAGGGGAGGTGCGCCGGAATACGAGGTCGCCCTCGGCCAATGTGAGCAGTCCAGTGACATTGCGCGGTTGGTCACTTGTGTTGGTGAGCACCACCTCCGCCGTGATGTACTCCCCCACGAAGGCCTGTTGGGGCATCCGGACGGATAGCGTGAGGCCCTCGTCGCCACTTGCGACGGTGAGTCCCGCGACGTCGACGGGGACGGGCAGACCTGCCGAGAGGCTGCCGTGTCCCCACCCGAAGTTCTTCCATCCCGGACGGACCTGTGGGTCTGGCGAGTGTACGAGCGATAGCCGATCGTGCTCCGAGAAGACGAACGCCGCGTTGTTCGGGTACGGGTTCACCGCCGTCGCGAAGCCGATAACGTCGCCGGTCTGGTTCATGATTTCGATCCCGATGCCGGGGTGAGTGCACGTCGTGCTTGGGGTGGAACAGGTTAAAGGCGTGGCCGGCTTCGTGGACAAGGGTCCGGAGGAAGGCCGCAGGCACCGTGTTCAACGGCTGGTTGCGGGCGGACGCGGCAATGACGGTGTCGTTGCCGAGCGTTGCATCGGCGAAGCCGACTGCGCCCTCGCGAGGCACCGAGTCGTCGTCGAACATAATCCCGAACAGGCTGTGTGCGAACACGTCTGGCGTCTGCAGGCCGGATCCTGCCGCCCAATCGACCAATTGCTGTGCGGCCAGTCGGCGTGCACCGTCGGAATACTGCCCGCTCCATCGGAAGCTCGGATCGTGCATGTTCAGCGCCGGGACGAGTGCGTCCAGGTAGTCGTACATGCCGCCACCCGGCTGCCACCACTGGGTGTTGGCGGAGAACGTGCCATGCGTCAGCACGGCTTCACCCCCAGCGGCCGCGCCGACGGCATCCAGCCGCGGCCCAGCTTGAACCACGAGCCGGCGGAGCACGGCGTGCTGTGGTGCGACACGTGCGACCCCGATCCGGCCGATCTCGCGGGTCAGGTCGTCGCGGGACCGGGCTCCCTCCACTAGTCGGTCAAGCACATCGTCCCGCGGCCCCGTAGTGTCCAACGCTGCCACGGCTGCCGACGTCCGAACGAGCAGGGTCTCGCTGTGCAGGTTTGCCTCAACCAGCGCAGCTGCGATGGGTGCGGTTGGCCGGTCGATCAAGCGCCGGGTGAGCGCGGCACTCGCGGAGGACGGTAGCCGCAGCGCGCGGTCGTCCAAGTGGGTACGCAGGTCGAGGTCGAGCCCGGCGGCCGCCTCCCCCACCGAGAACTGGTGCTCGCGGCTGATCTGCCGCAAGCCGATCGGAAGTCCGAGCGCCTCGGGCCGGTCGATCCGATCGGCCCGCCCTCCCACCGCCGCCCCGGCTGACAGCACGATGGCGGCTTGGCTCAGCTCGGCGTCTCGCCCGATCGACTCGAAAGCCTCCGGGCCAGCCACCGGCGTCACCTCGCGGTACTCGGCCATCCGATTCCTCCGTTCCCCCGGAATGTCCAAGTAATTGGTGGAGCTGGTCATGGCCGCTAGTTCATGGTTAAGGCGACGATACGGCCGGCGAAGGTGATCGCGAAGGCGTTCAGGGCCGGCTTCCACCGGGCCGCCCACCGGGATCGGCCTCGCCCGGTGGGGTCTACGGATCGGGCAACCGAGAGCTAAGGGTTGCCGTCGACCCCGGTGGCCTCGAGCGCCTGCTGTGAATCAGCAAGGCCGTTCCGTCATTGGCCCTGAGAGGCGACGGTCACCCGCGCGAGTCAGCCCCGCGTCTAGTAGCGGCAGGGGCGTCACCACGCTCCAACCGGGCGACCAACAGACGCCGCCCCTCTGGCCCTCCCCGCCTGGACTCGTCCTCAGCTGGGGCGGGCGTGTCATTGCTGTTTCGGGAGATCGTCCACTGTGGATTGTCCGCAGCCAGTCCGCAGAACGTAATAGACGGCCAACCTGCCCAACCATGCGGAAAGCCAACAGCCCAGGTCAGCGGGCTGTTGCAACCTTGGCCAACGACGTCCAACCACGCGCCAGTGGTCTGGCGACACCCGTCGCGGCAGGACACTGCCCACAAGGGAATCCGCGACATCGCATTTTCACAGGGCCGTGACAACCCCCGCGACAGTGAGGAGATCGACCATGGTGAACTGGTCGTTGCTGCTCAGGCTCGGCGTCCAGTCAGGGTCCTGCCGCAGATAAGACATCGGGTCGCCCTCCAGGATGCCGATAAAGACCTCGCCGACGATGCGCCCGCCCACCGGGCCGAGCCGCTTCCCGTCGGCCCGCTTCTCGGCCTCGCGCAGGATGTAGAACCATAGCGGCGTGCTGTCCTGCAGGTGCAGCGGCGCAAGGTCGGCCAGCTCGGCGGCAGTCAGCGGCTCCTGCTTCATCGCCTTGGCCACGCGTTGGCCCGAGGGCAACTTAAAGGTGAGCTGGCGCAGTAGGTTGCGGCCGGCCAGCGATTGCGGTTCGCCGCCCGGCAGACCCGGCAGGTCGAACAGCACGGTCGAGAGCTTGCTGTCGATGCGTTTGTTGTTACGCGGCGGGGGGCTACCGAAATCGAAGAAGGTCTGCCAGTCGATGAAGCGCTCCGGCGCCCGGGCGCCACCGCGCATATCGAAGGCGATCGGGCTGACGGCGAGGTTGTCGTTGAAGAGCAGCGCGAAGACTTCGCCAGTCGCGACCGGGCCGAAGTTCACGCGGTAGCTCGGGCGGATCTGCGAATGCCCGAATCGGTAGGCCGCCACCGAGAACTCCACCGGGATGAAGGGCGCGTTGCGCCACTTGTAGAACTGGCGGCCCTTGGTGAGGATGTCGTCCACCAGCGCTTGGCCGATGGTCTTCGGCAAGAACTCGTGCACGATGATCCACTGGTAGTGCCAGCGCACCAGGCGCTGCGCTTCGGTGAAGATGTCGTGGCTGTTGGTGCTGCCCGTCTTGGCCTTCACCTCGGCGACCATCTTGTTGTGGAAGCGCAGCATCGCCACATGCAGCTGCGAGAGCACCATGTTCTCGTCGTTGCGAGGGTCGCCGATGATGGGCGTGCCCTGACTGTTGCGCGGCAGGTCGAACTTCTCCGAACCGTCGCGGCACTGGGCGGGTGAGCCCGGGATCGGCTCAACCAGCAAGCTGGTACGGCCGTCGTCGACGCTCTGGTCATAGAGCGCCGGCGATCCCAGCGGGCCCTGACCATAGACGCTGTCGAGCTCGAACACCGGCGTGCGGAAGTTCTGGATCTGTTCTGGATCGACCTGCTGCTCCAGGCTGGAGGTGATGTCGAGGGTGAGGTCGTGGTCGAGGAACTGGCCGAGGAAGGTCATGCCGGCTGTCATGTCCGGGTTGTCGGGGTTCTTGAGCGAGAGATTCGCGTCGGTTATCAGGTCGCGTGGATGGGCGTCGAGCTTGTCCTGTGCGTCCATCAGGCCACCCAGCTTGCCAAGTTCCTGGAGGTCCGCGCGCTTGCTCGGCGTATCGGCCGCGAAAGCCGGCAGGTTGCCGAACAGGCGACCGAACTTGCCCTGATCGAAGAAGCTGGAGTTCGGCGGGCTGTCGCCCGATCGATAGACCTGTCCGTGCCCTGCCATGACGTCCTCTCGCGGGTTGCCTCCACCCCGCACCTGCTCGACGCGCAGGCCGCAGTCGTCACAGTGACACAAGCGGCGCGGCAACGGTATCCCACAGATACAACATGGGGTGAACTCGCGACAAGTCCCTCGCGTACGGAGTTCCTCTGCCTGGTCGCGGCCAGCTACGCGGTGAGCATTGACCGGGGCTTCTTGGGTGGTGGCGAGACCGAGCATCGGCTGTGGCTCGCCCAGTCGGTAGCGCTCATCTTGCTTGCGGCCGGTCTGGCGTGGGGGATGCTGCGAGCTCGTCAGACCCGCGCTCGCCTCACTCGGCTGGTTGTCAGTCTCGGTGAGTCCGCCCCCATCGGTGGTATGCGGGAAGAACTCGCGGACGCACTTGCCGATCCATCACTTGACGTCGCGTATCCGGTGAGGGGAAGGCGGCACGCTGATGTCCATGGACGACCTATGGACATCAGCTGCCATGACGGGCGGACGGCGACACCGCTCGACCGGGAGGGAGCTACCCTTGCCGTGCTCCTGCACCCACCAGGTCTTCTCGACGACCCGTACATGGTCGATGAGTTGGGGTCAGCGGCCTCGCTCGGTCTCGAAAATGAACAGTTGCAGGCGGAGATGCGTACCCAGCTGATCGATCTTCGAGAGTCTCAGGCTCGCATCATCGGCGTCGGCGATGAGGAGAGACGGCGACTTGAGCGCGATCTGCATGATGGCGCCCAACAGCAACTCGTGGGCGTCTCGCTAGCACTGCGCCTGGTCCGAGACCGGTTCGATCGCGAAAAGCAGGCACCCATCGTCTCCCGTTTGGACGAGGCCAACTCCGAACTGTTGCGCGCTATGAGCGATCTGCGCGTGCTCGCGCACGGCATCCATCCGGCCGTGCTCACCGATCACGGCCTTGATGCCGCATTGGAAGCCCTCGCTGAAACGACTGAGGCGTCTCTCCGACTCGGGGCACTCCCCGCACAACGGCTTTCGGCGCCTGTTGAGACTGCCGTCTACCTCCTCGTCTCGGAGATCGCCGCCTCACGACAAGTTGTGTCGGTCAACGCCAGGCATGCAGACGGTGTGCTAAACGTGGACATAGATTGCATCGATGTCCCTGGCGGGCTGGTGGCGGTGGCCGGACCCCGAGAACTGATCCACTTGTGAGAGTCGTTCATCGGTGGGTGCAGGCGGCAGCGTAGACCGCCGGGGCCTGGTAGTTGAGTGAGCTGTGTCGTCGGCGCTGGTTGTAGTCGTCCTTCCAGTCGGTGATCACGACCCGGGCTTGGGTCAGTGACCAGAACATGTTGATGTTGAGGCATTCATCGCGGACTCTGCTGTTGAACGATTCGATGTATCCGTTGCGCCAGGGCTGGCCGGGCGGGATGAAGGCGAGGCCGACGCGCTGCCCGGCCCAGTCGGCCATCGCCTCACACGCGAGTTCGGGGCCGTTGTCGC
>Ga0183260_10001658_pt1 | contig 18510 bp, 17 predicted proteins | sample AntDrymUQ4972206_2_FD_129768 | JGI IMG/M metagenome (GOLD analysis project Ga0183260, IMG submission 129768) | Polar desert sand microbial communities from Dry Valleys, Antarctica - metaG UQ497 (22.06) (version 2) (version 2) | ecosystem: Environmental > Terrestrial > Soil > Desert | place...
ATCTCAAGCGAAAACTCATGCGCTACATCCGGCGCTACAACGAACAACCCAAACCAGTGAAGTGGAAGTACTTCGATCCGACGCGCAGAATTACTCCCGCTTCAATCGTTACAGGCCACTAGTGTGCGTGGCAAACCCTTTCTTTGACGGAGCAACGCCAATGCGATTCGCAACCGCTTCCAGGATCGTTGCGCTGCCGCTGGTTCTGGCGGCATGCGCCGGGCCGTCGCCATCGTCGCCGGTGGCAGCAGCAGGTGCCAGTTACGTGGTAGTCCGCCACGCGGAAAAAGGCACCGATGATCCAAAGGATCCCGCGCTCACCGAAGCCGGGCGCAGGCGTGCGGACGCGCTTGCGCTTCAGTTCGACGGCACGCTCCTGACCGCGGCGTATGCGACGGGTTACAAGCGCACGCAACAGACCGCCCTGCCGTCGGCCACGGCCAGCGGGGTCGGTGTCACGACCTACGACGCGGCCTCGTCCCCTCGCGAATTTGCTGCAGGTTTGCGCCGGGACCACGCGCGGGGAAAGGTCCTGATCGTGGGTCACAGCAACACCGTTCCTGAAATCGTTTCCGCACTTTGCGACTGCCCGATCGCGCCCATGACGGATACCGATTACGGCCGAGTGTTCGAAGTCACCCTCGACGGCGCGGGTCGCGCATCGCTCATCGAGCGCACCTATTGAGGTTCGGGTTCCAACGCGAGCGCCGCCAGCGCATCCTCCCGCGGCGAGCGCTTGCGCATCCACTCGAGCTTGATCTGGTCGACGTCCACGTTGATGTCGCGCCAGCCCTGTCGATAGCGCCGAAACGTGTTGCTGCGCCTCTGGAGGTGGAAGCAGCCACGTACACATCGCAACCGTCCGCCGGAACGAACTGCGTAACGCAAGATCGGCGGCGCGCTAGCGCGTACCGCGGTCGATGACCGTTTCCACCGCGCCGCCCCGGGACACCTTGCGCACGCGCGGCAGCCATTCGCTGCGATCGTCCGAGTCGGTGTGCAGATATTCGAGCACGAAGATCTCGCCTTCCGACACGGCGACCGCTGTCGGCGACCAGGGACTCGCCGTACGCAGGACCGACCGGACCTTGCCGTCCGCGGCGATCATGAGCACCGCACCGCATCCCGCCGCCGCGACGAAGACCGTGCCATTCGGCGCGACGTCGAGTCCGCGCAGGTAAGGACCCGTGGCCTGCTCCGTGCCGGGAATCCTCGCGCAGCGTTTCACCGTCACGCCGCTCGCGATCGTGGTCACGATGCCGCGCGCACTGATCTTCTTTACGGCGCGGTCGTGAGTGAAGTAGAGCGAGCCATCGGGCGCGGGAGCGAGACCATTGACGGAGCTGGTCGAACCATCGGGCCGCTTGTCGGCGGGGAACCGCGCGAATTGTGATCGGGTGCCGTCGGCAGTCACGCGGATCATCCGCCAGTGCGATTCGCCGTCCGGTTCCGGGTAGTAGAACGCGCCGTCGCCTCCGACCGCCACCGCGAAGTCGCTGGACAGGACCAGGGTCGGGTCGCGGCCGGCCGACACGATCTCCGCGCCCGGGATGCGGGGCCACGGTGTGTCCGCGAGTGCGGACGTCCCGTCGATCGCGAACCAGTGGAAGGCGGGACCTTCGACGCGACCAAGGACGCCTGCTCGATTCACCGTGAAGACCCCGCTGCCGGTATCGACGAAATACAGGCGACCGTCACGTCCGACCTCGAGCGCCGAACCCGGATGCGCGCGCGCCCTGCCGGGCGTGCCGACCAGCAGCAGGCAGGCGATTGCCAGCAGGGACCAGAGTGACGCCTGCGACGCGGAGCGATTTCGGTAATGCGATCGGACACGCACGCGTCCATTGTCCTGTTGGCTTGCGTTGCCCGGGCGGTTGGCGATCACGAGCCGATCGCCTCCACCCAGATCGCTACGCCGCTGAGAGCAGCGTTGCCGGACGGAGCGTCGAGTGCGGCGGGATCGGTCAAGTCGTTGTAGCTCGCGCCTTCGACGTGGATCGCACGCGACTGACGCGCGCCGCCGCGATCATGTCCGTAACCGTGCGGCAGGCAGGCCACGCCGGGCATGATCGCATCGCTCTGCTGCGCTTCGACCTCGATCGAACCCGCCTGGGACCGCACGCGCACGCGCGCGCCGTCGGGGATGCCGCGGCGCGCCAGGTCGTCGGCGTGCATGAGCAGGTGATGGCGCGGCCTGCCCTTGATCAGGCGCGGCACGTTGTGCATCCACGAGTTGTTGCTGCGCAGCTCGCGGCGTCCAATCAGTACGAGACTGTCCTGTGCGCGCGCCTCGGCAAGTTCGAACACTGCCTTGCCGGCGTTGATGAAGGGCGCGAGCAGCGCACACTCATTGAACTGGAAGCACTGCTCGTTCAAGGCCCAGTCGAACACGCCGACGAGGTCGGGCACCTGGTCGAGGTCATTCTTGAGTCCGACGGAGAGCCCGCGCGCATGCGCCGCGTTCGCGATGAAGGTGTTGTAGGCGATCTGCTGGGCGTAGGTGAGCGGGAACCCCGTGTTGTTGGTGTAACCATCCACGTTGTCGGGATCGACGCCGTCGCAACCTTTGCTCCGCGCGAGATCCAGGCGCCTGCCCATGATGGGTCCGAGGATGTCGAGCCGGCGGATGTCGAGCCATCGCTCGTCGTCGAACGGCGGATCGAGTGAATTGCCCTTTACTGCCGGGGGAAACTCATCGGTATCGGGGCGATAGCTCTCCCAGGTGCCCGCACTGAAGTAGCAGATCACGATTCGTCCGGCCTGCTTCATGTCAGCGATTGTCTGCGTCGGTGTTTCGACCAGATCGATGTCTTAGAGCTCGACATCGAGCGATGTATCGAGCGTGCCGCTGAACTGGATTTGCCACAACGTTCCGGGCGGAATCGTCAGGGCCGGGCACGGAGTGGCTGCAGCCTCGAAGCCACTGCGGAACAGGCAGTCGGACAACGCCCGCGCCTGCATGGGCAGGAAACCAACCGCGAGCAACACGACTACCGCAAGGCGCATCACGCTGCTCCGGCAAAGCAGATGGAATTCGGCAACCCCGGTAGCGATCGTAGCAAGTACGCGACGGTGAACTGAACGGCTGGAAGTGTTTTCCGCCCGGCCAACCGAGTTACGATCGCTGCACGCGCCCGTAGCTCAGCTGGATAGAGTCCCAGGCTTCGAACCTGGTGGTCGGGAGTTCGAATCTCTCCGGGCGCGCCACTTCAGCAAGACCCGTCGAGAGTTGCAAAGTGGCCTGCCGCTCTGCGCCGTGACCGTTCACAGGCCCTTAGCGGCTGGCGTCCGAACGTTCGGGACTCCCGCGACTGACCATCCAGCCGAATGCCGCTGCGGTGAAGAACATCACGATGCTGTAGATCGCGGCGGGTATGGACATCGTGGCGTTGTCCAGTAACAGCGGACTCAGCGCCACCGCGATGGCCAGCGTGCCGTTGTGGATGCCGATCTCCATGCCGATTGCGATGGCCTGTCGTTTCGGTAGCCCGGACCACAGCGGCACGAAATATCCCACCGCGAGGCTTGCCAGGTTGAACAGCAGCGCCACCAGCCCGAGCACCGGCGCGTATTCGACCAGCGTGTCCCAGTCCGTGACCATCGCCGCAACGATGATGATCAGGAGGAACAACGCCGAGGCGATCTTGACCGGCTTCTGCATGCGCTGCGCGAACACAGGAAAGTGCGCGCGGATCGCCATGCCGATGAGCACCGGCACCAGCACGATCGCGAACACCTGCATCACCTTGCCGAACTGCAGGGGCAGCGTGTCGCCACCGCCCATGAAATGCGCCAGCGCCAGATTGACGATCAATGGCAGCGTGAGCACCGCAAGCAGCGAATTGACCGCGGTCAAGGTGACATTGAGCGCGACATCGCCGCCGGCCAAGTGGCTGTAGAGATTGGCGGTCGTGCCGCCCGGCGATGCGGCGAGCAGCAGCATGCCGACCGCGAGCGCGGGCGCCAGCGCGAACCCTTTCACCAGCGCAAAGCACACCAGAGGCAGCAGCAAGGTCTGGCACGACAGGGCGATCAGGACCGCGCGCGGCTGCTGCGCGACGCGCCGAAAATCGGCGAGCGTCAGCGAGAGCCCGAGACCCAGCATGATGATGCCGAGCGCGAGCGGCAGGAAAATGGTGAGCAAGGGTTGCGCCGTCACGCGAGGCCGACTCCTACGACAGGCACTGGGCGGACGCCCCACGTCTGCGCGGGCACTGTACCGCTTGCGCGGTCCGCAGCGCCCGCTGCCCTACGGAGGTTTCGGATCCCGAACGAATGGCGTCCAGACGAGCAGTCAGCGCCGGCCCGTCGACGCGATGTGGTTGAATTGGCATCCCGATTCCTACTGCAGGTTTCCCGATGCGCCACGCTCGCTTGCTCGTCATTGCTGCCGCCACCGTGCCGCTGCTGGCACTCGCGCAGCAGGATTTTTCCAAGGTCGAGGTCAAGACCACGCCGCTGTGCGGCGGCACGCACCTCCTCTCCGGCGCGGGCGGCAACGTGGTCGCGAGCGTTGGCGACGAGGGTGTCTTCATCATCGACGACCAGTTCGCGCCGCTGACCGGCAAGATCCTCGGCGCTCTCGCGAAGCTCAGCGACAAGCCGCTGCGCTTCGTGCTCAACACGCACTGGCACGGCGATCACACCGGTGGCAATGAGAACCTCGGCAAGGCGGGCTCGGTGATCGTCGCGCACGACAACGTGCGCAAGCGCATGGGCGCGGGGCAGATGTTGCGCGGGGACAAGGTGCCGCCCGCGGCGCGCAACGCTTTGCCGGTGGTGACGTTCGCGAGCGATTTGAGCCTGCACCTCAACGGCGACGACGTGCGCGTATGGCATGTCGCGCATGCCCACACCGATGGCGATGCGCTGGTCAAGTTCGAGAAGGCCAACGTGCTGCACATGGGCGACATCTACTTCAACGGGCTGTATCCGTTCATCGATGCCGAGTCTGGCGGGAGCATCGGCGGCTTCCTTGCCGCGATCGACCGCGGCCTCGCGCTGAGCGACGCCGACACGGTGGTGGTGCCCGGGCACGGCCCTGTGAGCAACCGCTCGGAACTCGCGGCTTACGGCGCGATGCTCAAGGACTATCGCGACCGCATCGCCGCGCTCAAGCGCGAGGGCAAGTCTCTCAAGGATGTCATTGCGCTGAAGCCGACGGCGGCCACGGACGAACAGCTCGGCAAGGCCTTCATCAAGCCAGCCGAGCTGGTCACCGCAATCTACAAGACGTTGTAAACCAGGCTCGCCCAGTGGGCGGGTTGCTTGCGTCTCTCGACTTTCGCGCGTTGCATCCGGAGCCAGCGCGGCATCTCGGTCGACGAGTTTTCCGGCAATTTGAGCCGGCGCGTCCAACACTTTTGCGCAGAGACTTGGCGGCGATCGCAACGGCGGGTCGAATCGTGTCGTTGAATGGTGTCTGCTGGCGACCCGGTACTGGAGCTCCGAACGATGAGGCGATCCGATGTCGAGCTGCGGCGCGAAGCTGCGGCGCTGTGCCGCGACCCGCGATTTCGCGACGTGCTCGAGCGGCATTGCGGGGCAATCGAACGCTCGGCCGCCAGCGAACACCTCAGTACCCGCATCCATCCCAACGATCAGATGCTGACCCACTCGCTGGAGCAGCACCGTCATGCCGGCGCGGCGCTCAGCCAGTACTTCAACATCGGGCTCCAGCAATTCAGCGCCGCGCGACAGGTCATGCGCAAGTGCCTGGTCGAATCCGAATCCGTGAGCGTGCTGGACTTCGCCTGCGGCTTCGGCAGGCTGCTGCGCTTCATGAGTCTGACCCTGCCTCGTTCGCGACTCTGGGCGAGCGAGCTGCAAACCGACGCGGTGGACTTTGTGGCGCAGGCGTTCGAGGTCCAGGTACTGAATTCGCACGCCGAGCCCGATCACTTCGCGCCCGCGCTGCGTTTTGACTTCATCTGGGTTGCCTCGCTTTTCTCACATCTGCCCGAGGACTTGTTCAACGCGTGGCTGGCCAGGCTCTTGTCGTTGCTGACTGATCGCGGAGTCCTCTGCTTCAGCGTGCGCGACAGTGCCCTCCTGCCGGCGACGCGCGCGTTGCCCGACTCGGGAATCCTCTACGACGCGGTGAGCGAAAACGCTTCGCTCGACGCCGACATTTACGGCACGACGTACGCCAGCGAACGCTACGTAAGAAGGGCACTGGTGCGCGCCGGCGCCGGCGCGTCGCCTTGCGTGCGCCTGCCCAAGGCACTCGCGCAGGAACAGGATCTCTACGTCGTGGCCCGCGCCCCGACGCACGACCTGACGGCCTTGAGTGGGTTCCGTCGTGGCCCCTGGGGTTGGGTCGATCGGCGCAATTTGTCGTCGACCGGCCGGCTCGAACTCGAAGGGTGGGCTGCTTCGATGGACGATGGCGCCGTCGAGCGCGTGGACATCACCGTCGATGGGGCTCGACACCACTGCGCGACCGGCCTGTCGAGGCCAGACGTGCGCGACGCATTCGACGACAGTCGCCTGGAAAACGCCGGCTGGCGAGTCGAGATCCCGCTCGGGGATTCTCGGGCGGCCTTCGTCGAGGTGAGCGCGGCCACGAAACAAGGTGAGGCGTCGCTGCTGTTCGCCGGCATCATTGCCGCTGCACCGCCGGCTTGATGCAGGAAGGAGACGATCCGCGTCCTGTAGTCGCAGTTGCCGCCGGACTTCGACGCGAGCCGATCAGTGCTGGTTCGGAACCTTCGGTGTGGCGTCGCGCTCCGGCCCGCGATGCAGCGTGCCGAACACCCAGTCGCCAATCGGATAGGTGATGTTGAATTTGCGGCTCGCCATCAGGCGGGACGCCGCCACGCGCGCGATGCTCTGTGCGACCGGGTTCGCAGTCCGTGGAGGATTTGTGAACGCCAGCCGCTGGCCCCCCGAACTCCCCGCCCGATTGCCGTTCGAATCATTCCGCATACAGCCGGCTGAGTGCCTTCTGTAAGCCTTGTCCAACCAGAGCGAGATAGCCATGAACGGTCTCACCCTCAATCGAAACCTGCTTGCGTCGGTGATTGCCGCACTGGTGTGCGTGGCGGCCAGCGCGCCAGGCTTTGCGCAGCGCGACCGAGACGATGACACCGGGAAGGAAGAACGCCGCGAAGCGCGCGAGGAACGACGCGAAGAGCGCCGTGAACTGCGTGGAGACCGTGGACGCCACGGCACCGATGGCGATGCGCAGCAGCAGGCCCAGCAACAAGCCGAGCAGGCCCAGCAGTTGGCCCAGCAAAAGGCGTTGCAGGCGCAGCAGGCGCAGCAGCAAGTCCAGCAGCAGGCGCAGCAGGCGCAGCTACAAGCCGAGCAGCAGGCCGAGCAAGCGCGTCAGCAGGCGCAACAGGCCCAGCAGCAGTATCAGCAACAGGCGGAGCAGGCTCGTCAGCAGGCGCAGCAAGCCGAGCAGCAGGCGTGGCAGGCGCAGCAGCAGGCCGCACAGCAACAGGCAGCTCAGCAGCAGGCCGCGCAACAGCAGCAGTACGCCGCACAGCAGGCACAACAGCTGGCCGAAGAGCAGCAGCGGCGATACCAGCAGTCGCTGCAGCAGACGCAACGCCAACAACAGCGCGACACGCGCCAGCAGGTCCAGGACCTGCAGCGCTCCCGGGAACTGCTTGCCGAACGCCAGGCGGAGATGGCGCAGCGCGACCGCGAGGCACGCGGCGCGCCACGGCTCGACGACGGCGATGTCCGATTCCGCCAGCAGCAGGTCCAGCCGTACGACCAGGGTCAGCAGTTCGACCCACAGCGCCAGGCTCGACGCGAGCAGCGCCTGTCGCGGCAGCAGCAGCAGGCGATGATCGGCCAGCAGCAGCAACAGGTGCTCCAGTACCAGCATCGCCTCGACCAGCAACAGCTGGCGTCGCAGCAATATGCGCGCGCGTTGCAGCAGCAGAATCGAGACGCGCACTATCAGTACCAGCAGCACTACTACGATCGCCTGCGCCAGCAGCGCTCGTACTTGAACCAACGCTTCGACTACAACAACGACCCGTACTTCTACACCGCGCCTTCCTATCGCTACTCACGCGGCGGCCAGTACTACCAGGTCAATCGTTACGGGGCGGACCTACTCCGTCAGGCGGTCAATCTCGGCTATGAGGAAGGGCTTGCAGCCGGTCGTGCGGATCGTGAAGACGGCTGGCGCTTCAACTTCCGCGACTCGTTCGCGTACCAGGACGCGAACTACGGATATCGCGGTTACTACGTGAGCCAGCGCGACTACAACTACTACTTCCGCCAGGGCTTCAGCCGCGGCTACGAAGACGGCTACTACTCGCGTTACCGCTACGGTCGCCGCGCCAATGGCCGGTACGCGATGCTCGGCTCGGTGCTTTCGGTGGTGTTGAACCTGCAGCACCTCCGCTAGACCAGCGGCTGCAATGCCTTCGGCTCCGCGACGCGAATTCCGCGCGCGGGGCCTTTTGCTTTTTGGCGGATCGCAACGGGGCTGCAGAAGTGGCGCTGGTTGGCCCGCACCATGAAGAAACTGAAGTTGATGCGGAAGCCGTAACGGCTGAGCAAGGCCGCAAGATTGTGAAAACCCGCAGATGCTGCACCGGAATGATCTCGTCCCAGCCGATCAGATTTTTCGGCACCTTGTAGTGCCCGGAGTCCGGCGTCGTCAGGAACAGGATGGTGCCGGCATGCGACACGGCCCGCAGTGCCTCGACGAACGAGTGGATGTCGGTCACGTGCTCGATCACTTCGCTGCAAACACGACATCGAACAGGATGCCCCGCTGCGCGAACTGCTCGAGGGTTTCCGCGTGGAACGCGCAATCCGGATGATGGTGCCGCGCGAATGCCATGGCCTCGAGATCGAGCTCGAGGCCATGGGCATCGCAGCCGAGGCGACGGGCGCCTTCCGTGGTGTATCCGGCGTTGGATCCGATGTCCAGGAACTTCAGGGGACCCGCTGCGCCCCTTGCGCGCATCTTGCGTCGTGCGTACCACATGAGCGGCACGAGTTTCAGGGTCTTCCACGCCACGTTCCGAATGGTGAAGTGTCCCTGGTAGATCGCAGCGAACATCGCCGGCGTCGGAATTGCGGCGGCAAAGATCAGTTCGCAGGCTTCGCACCGGTAGTACTCGTGCTCGGCGAGCCCGGCTCCATCCGACTTCTTTCCTATGGAGACTGCCGAGGCTGCGCCGCACAAAGGACAGGTTGACGCCGTTGGTGCATCGACCTGCGAAGTGGCGGCGTGACTCATTTGGCGTCGCGCTCGCCTTTCGGATCGATACCGAGGTCGCGCAGCTTGCGGTAGAGGTGGGTTCGTTCCATGCCCGTCGATACTGCAAGCTTGCCTACGCTGCCGTCGACCTGCTTGAGCAGGTGCGTCAGATAAGCGTGTTCGAAAGCGTCGCGCGCCTCGCGCAACGGCAAAGCAAAGTCGATGGCGAATGCGGCGGTGTCGGCACCCGGGGTCGGTCGCGTCTGCGTCGCCTGACCGAGCGCGCGGTCGACCTCCGGCGCTTCGATATCGCCAGCGCCTCCGAGCACCAGCAGGCGCTGGACCAGGTTGCGCAGCTCACGCAGATTGCCGGGCCACGCATGCTGGCGCAGGCGATTGAGGGCGGACGTGGTGAAACGCCGGTACCGAAGCCCGTCGCGGTTGCTGAAGTGATCCGCGAAGTGCGCGAGCAACACGGGCACGTCGTCGGCGCAGGCGCGCAGCGGCGGCACGTCGATCGGCAGGCCATGCAGCTGAAAATACAGATCCTCGCGGAAGCGACCGGCTCGTACTTCGCTGGCGAGATCGCGCGCCGTTGCGGCGATGATGCGTGCGCCGAGTGGCAGCGACTCGCCGCCGCCGCTGCGCACGAACGTGCCGTGGTCGAGCGCGGTCGCGAGATCCCGCTGCGCGTCGGCCGTGAGTTCGGCGATGTCGTTGAGAAACAGCGCTCCGCCAGCGGCCTTGTCGAGCAGACCCTGCTGCACGCCGGTGTCCGCGCCCGCGCCGAACAGCGCCGCGTGCTGCCGGTCCAGCGGCGTCGTGGCCAGCGACCACACCACGAACGGCGCCGCCGAACGCGGGCTCCGCGCATGCATCCAACGTGCCAGGGTCTGCTTGCCGGTACCGGATTCGCCCAACAGCAGCAGCGGCGCTTCGACCGCCGACACGCGATCCAGCTGCGCGCGCAGACTGGTCATGGCGGCGCCCGTGCCGACGGGTTCGGAGGCTTCGGCGAGTTGTCCGCGCAGGCCTTCGTTCTCGCGCTTGAGTCGAGCCGCCTCGAGTGCGCGACTCAGGATCAGCAACAACTTGGCCATCGACAACGGCTTTTCGACGAAGTCGTAAGCGCCGAGGCGGGTCGCCTCGACCGCGGTCTCAATGTTGGCGTGGCCCGACATCATGACCACCGGACCCGTCAGGCCCCCGGATTCGGTCCACTCCCGCAACAGGCTGATGCCGTCGGTTCCCGGCATCCACACGTCCAGCAGGACAACGTCGGGCCGCTTCTCGCGCCGGGCCACGCGCGCCTCCTCCGCGTCTGCGGCGGTCGCCACCGAGTAGCCGTCATCCACCAGGATGTCGCGGATGAGTTCGCGGATGTCCGGTTCATCGTCGACCACCAGCACGTGCGCTTGCGCCATAAGACCCCAGCCGGAATACGTTGCGAAAAAACAACGTCGCATGGTGCAGTGCGCGAGGCGGCACCGCAAGTCGCCTCCGAGCGACTCGGTGCAGGGCGCACCTTCGCGGCCGTGCGCGCAAGCGAGTCCCGTCGCGCGTACGGAGCACCAACTGCGGAGTAGCTTCGCGATCCGCGCGGGTCGGTTGCCTCAGCGTGTGCTCAGGGTTTTTCGACGCAGTCGGTGCGCCAGGCATCCGCGCGCAGCAGCCGCCATTCGCGACGGTTGGCAAGGCCCACCGCGCGCGTACGCGTGGGGTCGATGCACTCGCCCAGCTCGTCGGCGTCGATGAATATCCACCGTTGCTGCGGCCGCTCGTGTTGCCACGCACGTGCCGCGGCCCGTTGTGCGGCGGCCGGTTGCTTGAATCCGAACTCGGTGACGGGGCGACCCGCCTGCAGCAGGTTTTGCTCTTTCCACGCGACCAGACCCAACTCGGCGTTGTTGCCGACGAGGCCACCGGCGCGCTGCATCACGCCGCGCGCGGAGCGCGCGTCGTTGAGCAATGGAAAGCCGACGAATCCGTACACGCACCAGGACAGCGCAAGCGTTGCAGCCCAGAGCCAGGCACCGCGCCGTGGCCGCAGCCACAGCGCAGCAGCGAGCGCGAGCGCCCCGATCGCGAAGGGCACCCACGCGAGGACCGGCGGACCATATTGCGCGAGGCGAGCCACAAGGCGTTCGTGGCCGAGCAGTGCCGCCGCGCCGACCAGCGTCAGCAACAACGCGATGAGGGTGGCCACGACGAACAACGTTCTTTGCACGCCACGCCGCCGCCACAGTCCCGCAAGCAACGGCGCAAGCGCGAAGCACGCCATGGGCAGAGCGGGCAGGATGTAGACCTCGCGCTTGCCGGCACTCGGGGTGAAGAACACCAGAACCAGCGCGATCCAGACGAGCGGCACCAGCACGCGGGCATCGTGGCGCCGGAGCCTTCGCCACCACGCGGGCACCGCCCACGGCAGCAGCAGGGCGAACGGCATCCAGTTGAGCGCGATGACCTGTGCGTAGTACCAGAACGGCTGGTGGTGATGCCAGGCGTTGGCGTAGCGCTCCCCCGTCTGGCGAAACAGGATTTCGTCCAGATACGCAGTGAGTTCCGGCGTCGGGTGAGTCGCGTTCTGGATCAACAGCGGCAACGGCCAGATCGCGAACGCGCCCAGCATGGCCAGCGGCGCCGCGATGCGCAGCAACCGCGTGCGCGTCGTCGTCGGTTCGATGCGCGGCGCAAGTCCATGCCAGCCACGCCAGCGCGCGAACGCGATCGGCAGGAGCATGAGCAGCGCCACCACACCCACACCCTTGGTGATGATGCCGAGACCCGCGGCGAACCAGCCGAGCGCGACCCAGCGTGCGCCACGCGACACCAGCGCATCGCGTGCGAAGGCATACGTCGCGAGCGCGATCCAGAACGTCACCAGTGGATCGATCTGCGCGCCGCGCATCACCCAGCCGAAGTGCACGGTGCAGGCGAGGAGCCCGGTCGCGAGGAGCGCCGAACGTCGCGTGTAGACGCGTCGCGTCAGGTCGTACAACAGCGCGAGCGTGCCGAGCGCGGCGAGCCATGGGGGCAACAGGAATGCGATCCGCCAGTTGCCGGTCACGGTATGCGCGGCCGCCTGCATCCACATGAACAGGGGCGGCTTGTCGGCGTAGATCTCGCGCCCGCGGTGCGGAATCGACCAGTCGCCCGAGTCGACCATTTGTTGCGCTGCCAGCGCAAAACGCGGTTCGTCAGCCGGCCATGGATCGCGCAATCCGATGCCCGCACCCATCACGATCGCAATCACCAAAAACAGCCACGCGCTCCGGCGCCGGAGTTTCTGCGCGAGCGGCGCGATGTCCGTCATCACGCGAGCGGCAGCGTCAGCGTGAAGCGTGCGCCTCTCTCGGGCGCGTTCTCGGCGCTCACCGCGCCGCCGTGTTCTTCGGCAATGCGCTTGACGATCGCGAGACCAAGCCCGGTGCCTTTCGGTTTGCTGCTTGTGTAAGGCTCGAACCAGCCCGCGTCGAATCCGGCCGGAAGGCCGGGGCCGAAGTCCCGCACCGCAAGCTCGACCTTGTCGCCGCGCACGCGCGTGGTGACTTCCAGCGGAGCCGGTTGGCGTGCGACATCCGCCTCGATCGCGTTCTTGATGAGGTTGTGCAGCAACTGGCGCAAGCGGCCACGATCGCCGCGCACGCGCGGCAACGTATCCGCATAGTCGCGGCGCGCCTCGACCTGGCCTGCCTGCTGGTAGAGCTCCAGGACTTCGTCGGCGAGGGCATTGAGGTCCACCGCGTCGCGCCGCAGTTGCGGCGTCCGCGCGTAGTCGGCAAACGCATCGACCAGGTCCTTGAGGGCGTCGACCTGCGCGATCACCGTCTGCGTGGTCTTCTCGAGAACTTGTGCGCGCTCCCCGTCGAGCACACCGCTGAGCTTGTGGCGCAGTCGCTCGGACGCAAGGCGGATGGGCGTGAGCGGATTCTTGATCTCGTGGGCGAGGCGCCGCGCCACTTCGGCCCAGGCCACCTCGCGCTGCGCACGATTCCATTCGGTAAGGTCGTCGAGCACCACGACGTGTCCGCCCTCCGCGCCCGCCACCATCGGCAGCGCCGCGCCGCGCAGTGCCAGGACCTGCACCAGATCGCCGCGCGCCACGCGCACCTCGTCGCGCCACTCGCGCGCGCCGCTGCCGTGGTGGGACGCAATGGTTTCGAACAGCGGCGCGAGCGCGGGCGTCTCCCGCGCGATCTCGCCGATGTCGCGATCGACCAGTCCCGCCGGTGACAACGCGAGTTGCGCGACAGCCGCGGCATTGGCGCTGCGCAGAGTCCCGTTGGCGGCAAACGTCAGCACGCCGGACGTCAGCCGCTCGAGCACCGCGGCGAGCCAGGCGCGCTGCTCGTCGCTCGCGGCGCGCACGGCGGCCTCGCGGCCGCGCATGTCGGCGAGCTGCAGCGACATGCGATTGAAGGCGTCGGTCAACGCGCCAATCTCGTCGCCGGAGACCGCCGTCACCTGTTCGCCGAAGCGGCCTGCGGCGATGTCGTCGGCGACCCCCGCGAGACGCGCGATGGGTTGGACGAGGCGGCGCGCCAGCCCGAACGCGGCGAGCACCGCGAGCAGGATCGCGAGCAACAGCACGAGGCTGAGCAGCAACACGAACGTGGTCTTGAGCGAACCGCGCAGGAAATCCAGGCGCCGGTAATCGTGAATGCTCTGTTCGATGTTGCGGGTCAAGGGGCGTGCCGTCGCGGGCAGAGGGAAGAGGGCACGCAGCACGCGCGCCTCGTCGATCGCCACCAGGGCAGCCTGCAGCACACCGTCGTCGAATGGTTGCGGCCGAACCAGTACGCCGCCGTCGCGTGCCGCGAGCAGGTCGGCGTCGGGCGGCGCGCTTGGCAACAACAGGCGCGGATCGTTGCTGGCCGCGGCGATCAGGCTGCCGTCGACTGCGAACACGGCGAGCTGCAGCGCGTCGTTGTCGTCGAGGGCGTCCTCGAGCGCAGCGTCCAATTCGGATTCATCCAGCAACGCCAGGCGTTGCGACAAGCTCGACGCCTGTTGCCTGGCCCGGACGCCGGCGTCGTCGATGACGAAGTGCCCGAGCGCCAGCGCGTCGTCGAGCGCACTCTCGATGCGCACGTTGAACCAGCTGTCGATGCTGCTGGTGAGGAACTTGAGCGCGAATCCGTACACCAGGATCAAGGGCGGCAGCGCCAGCAACAGCAACCACGGCAACAGCCGCAATGCGAGACGCGCGCCTGGCTCGCGTTGCCGCAGCTGGCGTCGCAAACCGAGCACGCGCCGCGCGATCACCGCAAGCAGCAGCAACACCGCCGCCGCGGCGCCGGCGAACAGCCACGGAGAGAATCGCTGCAGTCGGCCCACATCCTGTTCGGCGTCGCCCGCCAGCAACAGGGCCGTCACCAGCAACGCGACGAGCGCGAGCGCAGGGACCCACGCCGACAGCAGGCGGATCAGGCGGCGGATGTCCACAGCACCTCGCCGCTGTCCATGCGCCACGTGCGCGAAAACCATGCCGGCAGGCGCAATGGGCCCGGCAGCGACGATTGCGGCAGGCGAACGCGCAGGCTGTACTCGCGCGATCCCGACAACAATCGCCAGCTCGCGCCGAGCGGCAGCCGCACCTGGTCGATCGCGGCGAGCAGCTGGCTTTGGCTCGCGAACAGGCGCGGCGGGCCATTGTTCAATCGCGCCAGTTGCCACTGGCGCACCAGGGGCTGGTAGCTGAGCTCGAGCACGTGCCGCTCGAACGCGACGCGATTGGACGCGTCTCGCCCACCCAGGTTGAACTCGATCTGCAGCGGAACTCCGTGCGACAGCGCGTCGAGCACTTCGGCTCGTGGCGCGAAATCGAGTTCCACCACCAGCGAAGGCTGGGCCGCAAGCTCCACGCGTGCCTCGCGCACCTGCAGCGCCCGCGACGATTGGCCACGGTCGCACCCGACCATGGCGCACAAGGCGACCAGGCTAAGCGCCAGCGTGCTCCAGCGCCGCATAGAAGAACCCGTCCATGCCTTCGCGCCCGGGGAGGTTCTGCCGGCCGGCGCCGGACTCGATGCCGAACGCATGCGGCACCGCATCGCGCGCGCGCGCGTTCGGCGTGCGCGAGAGAAAGGCCGCAAGTTGATGCGCATTTTCATCGCTCAATACCGAGCAGGTTGCATAGACTAGCCGCCCCCCGGGGGCGAGCAAGGGCCAGAGCGCGTCGAGCAACCGCGATTGCAGCTCGATCGCCGCGATCACGTCCTGCGGCCTGCGCAGCCAGCGGATGTCGGGATGGCGCCGCATAACGCCCGTGCCGGAGCAGGGCGCATCGACGAGGATGCGATCGAAGCGTCGTCCGTCCCACCAGGTTTCCGGCGCCGCCGCATCGGCGCAGCGAACGTCGCAGACCACGCCCATGCGCGCCAGGTTGGCGTTGAGGCGCGGGATGCGCGCCGGATTGACTTCAAGGGCGAGCAGCCCGATGCCCTGAGTCCGCGCGGCGATATGCGCAGTCTTGCCGCCCGGTGCGGCGCAGGCGTCGAGCACCCGCTGGCCGGGACGCGCGTCGAGAACGTCCACGGCGTACTGCGCGGCCCCGTCCTGGACGGCAAACGCGCCTTCCGCATATCCCGGCAGACTCAGGATCGGGGCCGACTCGGCGAGTACCAGCGCATCTTCGAGCGGCGGGTAGACGGTCGTGGCGAAGTCGTGCGCTGCCAGCCATCCCTGGAGTTGCTCCCGTCGCGCACGCGGCGTATGCACACGCAACCAGGTCGGCGCCATCGCATTGTTGGCCGCGACGATCTCGGGCCAGTGCTCCGGCCAGTCGCGCTGCAACCGTTCGAGCAGCCACCGCGGATGTTCGAACCGAATCTGCGCATCGTCGCTGTGGGCGAATTCCGCCAGGGCCAGCGGGGCGCGACGCAGCACGGCGTTGATGAGCCCGGCGAATTGCGGGCGCTTGAGGATGCGGGCTGCGGCGACGGTCGCATCGACCGCCGCGTACGACGGAGTGATGCCCTGGTCGAGTTGCGCGAGCCCCACCATCAGCAGCTCGTAGACCAGGCCTTGCTCGCGCGGCAACGGTTTGTTGAGCAGCGTCATGAGCGCCGCGGCGTAGCGAAAGCGGTGGCGCAGCGCAGCCCGGACGATGGCGCGCAGCAAGGCGCGGTCGCGCGAATCAGGCAGGCGCGCGTCCGCGACCGGCAGTGCGAGATCGAGCGGTTCGCGCCCGCCGATCACGGCGTTGAGCACCCGCGCCGCCTGCACCCGTGCGTCGCCGCTCATGCGGGCCTCGGATCGCGTCGTGCGTTCGCGAAGTCGGCTGCGCTGATGACCCGACCACCCTCGCGTTGCAGGCGCGTGATGCGCAGCACGCCCATGCCGGTTGCGACATCGATGCCCGACGCCCCGATCGACAGCAACGCGCCGGGCGTCGCGGCGACTTCGCCGCCGAGAGCCTGCGCCGCATGCACACGCACGCGTTCGCCAGCCAGCACGAGTTCGGCGACCGGCCACGGCTGCAACGCACGCACCGCGCGCGCAAGTTCGACGGCGGGCCGGCCGAGGTCGAGCTTCGCCTCGGACTTGTCGAGCTTGGCGGCGTAGGTCACGCCAGAGTCGGGCTGTGGTTCAGCTTGCGGCAATGCGTCGGACGCGAGTTGCCGCAGGCCCGACGACAGCAGCTCGGCACCGAGTACGGCGAGACGATCATGCAGCGAACCGCTGGTGTCCTGAGCGGTGATCGGCGTGGCGACACCCGCAAGGACGGGACCTGTGTCGAGGCCTGATTCCAGTTGCATGAGGCAGACGCCCGTCTCGGCATCGCCTGCCAGCAATGCGCGCTGGATCGGAGCGGCGCCACGCCAGCGCGGCAGCAGCGAGCCGTGCAGGTTCCAGCACCCGAAGCGTGGGATATCCAGGACGGTCTGCGGCAGGATCAGACCATACGCGACGACCACCAGCAGATCGAGGTCGAGACTCGCCAGTTCGCGTTGAGCGCGTGGCCCCTTGAGCGACTTCGGTTGATGCACCGCGACGCCGGCTTCGCGCGCCCGCCGCTTGACTGGACTCGTCGCGAGCTTGCGCCCGCGTCCGGCGGGCCGATCAGGCTGCGTCCAGACGCCCAGCAACGGGTGACCGCTGTCGAGGCAGGCGTCGAGCGCCGGAAGTGCGAATGCCGGCGTTCCGGCAAACGCGAGGCGCAACTTGCGCGCGTTCAACCGGTCCTGCGCGTCTGCGTCGCCCCGGCCGCGGCGTCCTGCGCGCGCTGGCGCTGCTGCTTCTCGAGCTTGCGCCGTACCATTTCGCGTTTGAGCGGCGACAGATAGTCCACGAAGACCTTGCCGTCGAGATGATCGATCTCGTGCTGGATGCAGACCGCGAGCAATCCATCGGCCGCCAGTTCAAACGTCTCTCCGTGGCGATCCTGCGCACGTACGCGCACCGTGTCGGCGCGCGTAACGTCGGCAAAGATGCCCGGAACGGACAAACACCCTTCCTGATACACCTGGGCGCCATCGCGCGCGACGATCTCGGGGTTGACGAACACGCGCGGGTCGTCGTGGTTCTCGGAAATGTCGATCACCATGAAGCGCAGGTGCCGGTCGACCTGGGTGGCAGCGAGTCCCACGCCCGGCGCGGCGTACATCGTCTCGAACATGTCGTCGATGAGCTCGCGCAACGCGTCGTCCACCAGCGTCACCGGCTTCGCCTTGGTGCGCAGCCGGGGGTCGGGATATTCGAGGATGGGGAGCAAAGCCATGAGCGTGCGTCGGGATCGGAAGCCGGGGAAATGCGGCGCTTCGCCGCGACCACAAGTGTACCCGTCGTGCCTTGCCTTCTCCCCGTGACAAAGGGGAGAAGGCGGCGCGCAGCGTCGGACTGGGGGCAATCGCGCGGGTCCGGACCGCCCCTCATCCGCCCTTCCGGCACCTTCTCCTCGCACGTGGGGAGCAAGCAAAGACGGATGCTCGGAAGAAAGGCAGAGCCATACGTGGCGCGGTTCACAGCCTCGTATTGCGCCATTGGGCAATTGGGATACACTCGCGAAACCTTGGGGGATCAAGGATTTGGCGGTCATGTTTAAGCGTCTGCTTGCAGTTGCGGCCGGCCTGCTGGTCGGGCTGTCGATCCATGCCGCCGACACCGTGTTGCGCAGCGACCATCCCACCACCTACGTCGTGCAGCGCGGCGACACGTTGTGGGATATCGCCGGCCGATTCCTGAATCGACCGTGGGTGTGGCCGGAGATCTGGCAGGCGAACCCGCAGATCGTCAATCCCCATCTCATCTATCCCGGCGACGTGATCAACCTCGCTTATCTCAATGGCGCCCCGATGCTGGGCATCGACGGTCCCCGGGCGCGCGTGGTCGGC
>Ga0183260_10001659_pt1 | contig 18506 bp, 16 predicted proteins | sample AntDrymUQ4972206_2_FD_129768 | JGI IMG/M metagenome (GOLD analysis project Ga0183260, IMG submission 129768) | Polar desert sand microbial communities from Dry Valleys, Antarctica - metaG UQ497 (22.06) (version 2) (version 2) | ecosystem: Environmental > Terrestrial > Soil > Desert | place...
CTGGCCGTCGCCGTTGGTGAGCGGGTGCCGTCGCACCGACCAGCGCGGCTCGCACTGCAAGCGCTGGGAACGGCCTGGGAGCGCGACGACCGCGCGGCATTCGTCGCCACTGCCGCCGACACGCCGGCCGCCGGCCGCTGGGCCGCCGACATCTGGCGCGCACTGACCGACCTGGGTGTCGATCGGCTGCGGCTGCGCTACCTCGCGCCCGCGACGCCACCCCCGCGAACGGCAGCCACCGACGCCGTCGTCGCCGAGGTCACGTGGTCGGCGGGGGACAGGACCGCGGCTGCGACGACCCGCCTCGTCGTCGACCTGGCCGCCGACGGCGCCCCGCTCGCCAGCCGTGCTCTTGCCGGCTCACCGGCTCCAGCGTGGGCCTTGCGGCCGGCCCGGGTGGTCGACGTGGCTGGCGGCACCCTCGTCACCTGGGGACCTGTGGCCGCGGAGCGGACCGAGCTCCGCCCGCTCGTCGCCCGAGCCAGGACGCAGGTGGCCACCGTGCTCAGATCGGCGGGTGGCGGCGACCGTGCCGATCTGGTCGTGCTGAGCCCGCACACCTCCTCAGCGTTCAGCGACCTGCTCGGTTCTCAGCCCGCTGACTACGCCGGCATCGCGGCCGTCACGACGACAGTCGATGGCTCCGTACGCGATGGTGCTGGTGTCCAGGTCGTGCTCAACCCCGCCGTGTTCGACCGCCTGCACGCTGCTGCTGCCCAGATCGTGCTCACCCACGAGGCCACCCATGCCGCCACCGGCGTCGCCACGGAAACGGTGCCCGCCTGGGTGGCCGAGGGCTTCGCCGACTTCGTCGCGCTGCGCCCTGCCGACGTGCCGGTGCGCGTCGCCGCGGGCCGCGCGCTGGCCGAGGTCCGCCGGGCAGGGCCGCCGCTGCGTCTGCCAGATGCGGCAGCCTTCGCGCCAGGCGCGTCCGGACTGGTCCCGACCTACGAGCAGGCCTGGCTGGCGTTCTGGCTGATCGAGCGTCGGTACGGGACCGACGCGGCAGTCGCCTGCTACGAATCCGTGCTCGCGGGCCGTCGTGTCGACCGAGCCCTCCGCGACGCGACGGGGACCGACCGCGTCACGTTGACCTCCGCGTGGCGGGCCGAGCTGACCAGGCTGGCTCGTGTCAGCAGGTGACCGTCGCCTCGCCCTGATCTGGCTGGCGGTCACGGCCGGCCTCTTGGTGGTTGTCGCGGCCGTGTCGGTGCCGTGGGACTGGACGCCCGGAGGGCAGCTGCCACCTGTCGACCCGACGGCGGGGCTGCCCGCGGACACGTTGTCCCGGATCGAGGCCTACTCCGGCCGGGCGACCGCGTACGGTCTGGCCGCGAACGCCGTGGCTCTGGCCGTCGCCGTCGGACTGGGGCTGACGCCATGGGGGGCTCGAATGGTCCGCAGCCTGCCCGGCCGGCGCTGGCCAGTGCAGCTGCTGGTGACCGTGGTCGTCGTGACCGTGCTCGGACGGCTCGCCACGCTGCCACTCGCGATCCCCGCCGAGCGGCTGCGGCGTGCGTACGGGCTCTCGACGCAGACCTGGGGCAGCTATGCGCTCGACCGGTTGCGCGACCTCGGAGTCTCGGTGGTCGTGCTCACGGTGGTCCTGCTCGGCGTGGTCGCGCTCGCTCGTCGCGTCACGCGGCTGTGGTGGCTCCTGGTGTCACTGCTGGGCGCAGGGCTTGTCGTCGCCGGCTCCTACGTCTATCCGCTGATCGTCGAGCCGATCTACAACGACTTCCGCCCCATGGCCGACGGGCCGCTGCGCCAGTCGCTGCTCGTGCTCGCCGAGCAGGACGGGATCGCGGTCAGCGAGGTGCTGGTGGCTGACGCGTCGCGGCGCACGACGACCGTCAACGCATACGTGTCGGGGTTCGGCGCCACCAAGCGGATCGTGGTCTTTGACACGCTCCTGGAGGGCGCCCCGCCCGACGAGGTGCGCCAAGTCGTCGCTCATGAGCTTGGCCACGTGGCCGCCGACGACGTGCTCACCGGCACCCTGCTGGGCGCACTCGGGGCGGCATCCGGGGTGACCGCGCTGGTGCTGGTGGCGCAGACGTCGTGGGTACGCCGCCGAGCCGGCGTCGACGACCTGCGAGAGGTCGCTGCGGTGCCGATGGTGCTGGCCCTGCTGGCAGTGGGTTCGTGGGTCTCGTTGCCGGCGCAGAACGTCGTGAGCCGGGCCATCGAGGCGCGCGCTGACCGGCATGCGCTGGCGCTCACCGACGACCCCGACACCTTGGTGGCGGTGCAGCAGCGGCTGGCGGCTCGAAACCTGGGCGACCCCGATCCGCCGCGGCTGGTCTATCTGTGGTTCGCGACCCATCCCACGGCGGCGCAGCGGGTCGCGCTGGCCGAGGGGGAGGACCGCGATGGCTGAGGAGCACGCGGCGCGACAGGAGACCGGGACAGGCAAGGGATCCGACGGCGGCGGGGCCTGCCGGCGTGGTGGCTGATCACCTGGGCTGGGCTCTGCCTTGTGGCGTTGGCCGCCGGCTGGTGGCTGCTGGTTCCGCACGACCCCACTGGTGGGCTGCGGCCCGGTGCTGGCGACCCGACGGCGGGGATCGATGACGGTGACCTGGATCGCATCCACCTGTACGGCGCCTTGGTACGGCCGTTCGAGGCCGCGACCCTCGTGCTGTCGACAGCCGCGGTGCTGCTGCTCGGGCTGACGTCCGCCGGCGCCCGGCTGACGACGCGGATCGCGGCGCGGGTGAGGCTGCAGTCCCTGCGGGCGCTGCTCATCGCATTCGCCGTCGTGACAATCGCCTGGGCGGTATCGCTTCCTGCGGCCGCCGCCTCGAGGTTGTCCACGACGCGGGCCGGTGGGCTGTCGGGCGGCTGGCCGGCATGGGTCGCGCGCCGCCTGCTTCAGCTGGGGCAGTGGTGGGCTCTGACCGGTCTCGCCGTGCTGCTCGTACGCATGTCGGCACGACTGCTGCGCAGGTCGTGGTGGGTGGTGCTGACGCGCGTCGTCTTCGTCCTGGTGCTGGGCGGCTCCGTCGTGTCGGCCGGCTGACGGTGTGGGAGTCTCGCTACCCCGCACTGCCCGAAGGTCAGCTGCGCGGCGACGTGTTCGCGCTCGCCGGCGAGCTCGGGGTCGATGTCACCGACGTGCAGGTGGCGCCGCAGACGGCGACGACGACGCAGTACAACGCTTACGTCACCGGGCTAGGGGATCACCATGTCGTGGTCCTCTACGAGACGCTGTTGCTGCGGTCCACGCCGGCCGAGGTGTGGGTCGTCGCCGCGCACGAGCTCGGTCACGTGGCAGCTGGTGACGGCAGCCGGCGCGCGCTGCTGGCCAGCCTGGGTGCGATGGCGATGACGGCCCTGGTGGGGGCGGCCGCGACATCTTCTCGGGTGCGCCGCCGGGCCTCGACGCAGCAGGTACGGATCGCGGATGCACCGGCGGTGCCGATGCTCATCGCGCTCACCGTGGCAGCAGGCGTGCTCGTGCTACCCGTATTCGACTCGGCGAGCCGGGCCTTCGAGCTGCGCGCCGATGTGACGGCGCTGCAGGCCACCGACGACCCGCGGGCGCTGCGGTCGGTGGTGGCCCGGTCGGCGGTGCTCTACCTTGACGAGCCGGACCCGGCCTGGCCGTGGCGGTTGCTGTCCGGCCACCCCTCCCCGGTTGAGCGGGTCGCGCTGGCCGAGGCCTGGGCGGCACGTGAGCGCTGTCCGGCTCGGCGGCCGCACTGCTGACCCTCGTCGGCGGCGACCCTGCTCGCGCGAGTCAGCCGGACGCGGCGCACGCGGTGGTCTGTGCCGCGCCCTTGTTCGGGCCGCTGCACACGCTGGTGTTGGTGTCGCTGAACTGACCTGCGACGACGCTTGCCGAGGGCAAGCACGGCCACCACTATCACGGCCGTGATCAACGACACCAGCAAGGCGTACTCGACAGCCGAGGCCCCGTGCTCGTCGCGGCGGCTGCGGCCGGTGCGGAAGACGGTGGCGGCTGGGTGCACTGGTGCTGCGTGGATCAGCAGCCGGTGGCGTTGGGGGTCTCGTCGCAGATGCCGGCCTCGGTGTCCTGGAAGGCGCCGTTGACGACTCCACCCAGGGCAATCACGGCCACGACGATGACGGCCGCGATGAGGGCGATGACAGTCCGTACTCGACCGCCGAGGCGCCCTGCTCGGTGCGGTTGTTCTTAAGGTGCTGGATCATGCGGAGAATGGTGTCCCTTTCGAGGGGGCTTGGTGTGCCCCCTGTGCGGGACGCCTCTGTTAGCAGAATCCTGCCGCCTGCAGGGTTCTCGCGGTATCCGGTAGCCGGCCATTCCCGGCGGCCCGAATGGTCGACGCCCTCCCGCCGATCGGTGGGAGGGCGTCCGTTGTCCGGCGCACAGGACGGCTCAGACGTGCTGCGAGGTCCCCTTGATCAGTCCGGCCCGCAGCGCGTTCATGATCGCCTGGGCGCGGTTGGCGGCGCCCAGCTTTTCGTAGATCTTGGAGATGTGCGTCTTGGCCGTCGACTCGGAGATGTAGAGCTTGCGGGCGATGGGGGCGACCCCGAGGCCCTCGGACAACAGCTCCAGCACCTCACGCTCGCGTGGCGACAGCTGCGGCCCGGTTGGGCGCAGCCGCCGCTGCATCGCCTCCGCCAGGTCGGGCGCGGTGAACGACCGCGGCGACACGGCCGCGTGCCGGGCGGCTGCCACGACGTCGTCGGCGGGGGCGTCCTTGGGGACGAAGGCCGAGGCACCGGCATCGAGAGCTGCGAACAGTTGCTCGTCCCCGGCGTACATGGTGAGCACGACGATGCCCAGCTGCTGCTTGTGCTGGCGCATCTTGCGGACCAGGTCGAGGCCCGAGCCGTCGGGCAGGCGGACGTCGATGACCACCACCTGTGGGTCGTGCCGGGCGACCAGCTGCTCGCCTTGGCCGAGGCTGGACGCCTCACCAAGCACGGAGAAGTCGTCGCTGCGCTCGAAGGCGCGCCGCAGACCCTGACGGATCAGGTCGTGATCATCGATGAGCAGGACCGATGTAGGCATCGGAACACGTCCTTCTTAGCGGCCAGATTCGTGAGCCAGGACGGCCCGCGATGGTAACTCTACGTCATCAAGCGGTCGCACGCGGCGACTTTCGATGATTCGCCGGCGATCCTCGAGCACCAGGGTGACTTCGGTGCCGTGCGAACCGGACGTCCGATTGCGCACCCGCAGGCTCGCCCCGACCCGGTCGGCCCGCTCGCGCATCGTCCGCAGGCCAAAGCTGTCGTCGCGCGGCGTGCCCAGCCCGCGACCGTCATCGGTGATCGTCAGCCGGGCGTACGGCGCCTCGACGACCAGCGAGACGTGCAGGTTGCGGGCGCCGGCGTGCTTGCGGCAGTTGGTGATCGCCTCCTGCGCGATTCTGAGGATCTCGGTCTCGGTCGTGGTGGGGAGCCGCTTTGCGCCCTCGGCCAAGGTCAGGTGCACGGTGAGCCCCGAGCGGTTCCCCACCTGACGCAGGTGGTCGGACAGGACCGCACCCAGGCCGGTGGTCGAGCTGACCTCGCTGCGCAGGTCGAAGATCGACAGCCGCAGCTCGGAGGTCAGCCTGGTCAGTTCCTGGCGCAGCCCGCCGAGCCCCACCCGCTGCTCGTCGCTGTCGGCGTTGGCCACCAGGTCGTCGACCAGGTAGCCGATCGAGGCGATCTCCTGTGCGATGCCGTCGTGGATCTCCCGCGCCAGCCGCCGCCGCTCCTCTGCGGTGGCCAGTGTGCGGATCTCGTCGAACAGCAGCGCGGTGTCGAGCCGCACGGTGTGCTCGCCGAGCGCCTGCCGCAAGTCCCGCAGTGCCGTGGCAGGCTGGGTGCGCTCGGTCTCCAGCACCACCACGCCTATCATCCGCACGCCCACCTGCAACGGCACCGCGACCCGGATGCACCTCCCACCCGAGGCAACGTCGACCGGACGCTGCACCGGCGCCTCGTTGGTCCAGCAGTCCATCACGAGCGGGTCGTCGGCGGTGAGATCGCGGGCGGTGCCGTCACCCTGCTCGGCCAGCGGCTGCAGCACACCGCCGTCGCTGCGGGCGAGCACCACCGCCCGGACTGCGCTCACGTGCGTGGCGACCTCGCTGAGCACCTGTTGGGCGATGCCGACAGGGTCGAGTCCAGCCGACAACCGTCTCGCCACCGTCCGCAGCTGGGTCAGCAGTCGGTGCGCGGACTCGTAGCCAGTGTCGTCGCGTGCGGCAGCGCCGGGGGTGACGTCGACCAACCAGTACGCCAGCAGGGCGGCACCGGCGCTCGTCACCAGCCACGGCAGCGTGAGCTCGAGGCGGTCGGCCAGCGCGCCTGCGGTGATCTCGGTCAGCGTCAGCAGGTCGAGCAGGAGGACCAGCGTGATCACCGTGGAGACTACGGCGCCGATCCGCCGGGACAGACCGGCGACGAACGGCGTCACCAGGCTGTACGCGAGCGCACCGGCGAAGTCCGGGAGCGCGACTCCGATGAGCACGCCGCTGACCAGCGCCTCGAGGGTTGCCAGCGGTGCCATCGAAGCGGGCAGCCGCACCGTGAGCGTGGTCATGGCGGCCGCGAGCCCGCAGATCAAGGCGGTGCTTGCCGCGGCACGCAAGGAATGGTCGACGAGGGCCAGCAGCAGCACGGTGCCCGCACCGAATGCGCGTGCGGCAACCGCCGTGATCTGCCTGCGGCTGAGCGACGAGATGAACGGCACTGTCGGCACCCGAACCTCCCGCCGTCTCCATTTCACGGTTTGTCTCCTCGTGACTCAGAGTAAAGCCTCGGTGGCTTGTGGTCAGACAAGCCGTCTAGCCGGCTGGGAACGCCTCCATCGCCGCGATCGCCGCGGGGCCATGACCACGGTGAACAGTGTCGGAAGGATGAAGAAGATCAGGGGGAAAAGAATCTTGATCGGGACCTTCTGGGCCTTCTCCTCGGCCAGCTGACGGCGCTTGACGCGCATCTCGCTCGACTGGACCCGTAGAACCTTGCCTACCGGGATGCCGAACGCATCGGCCTGCACCATGGCCGTGGTGAAGCCACGGAGCTCCGGTACGCTGCTGGGTAAGCAGGGGTGCCACGGGGATCGGACAGGTCGAGGCGTAGCCGTCGCCCATGATCACCGTCGTGCTGCACAGGTGCATGTTCGGAGAGCCACCGGTGAAGCCGCCGTTGCTGATGATGAGCTGCGCCCGGGTCGAGCTCGTGCCACAGGAAGCCGCCCCACCATCGTGGAAGAAGAAGCCTTTGGCGAAGGGCGTCCCGGCAGTCCAGTCCCCGTTGACTTCCAGGCCACGCCGAACGTGATGCTGGCGAAGAGCAGAGCAAACAGCAACGGCATGACGAGGGCGAACTCCACCGCGCTGGCACCGCTCTCGTCGCGCCGGCCAGCAGCAGAGCCGCGCCGACGAGAGGAGACCGCTGACCGTACCGTCATCCGCGCTCTCCGTCCCAGTGGCGACCCTTGCCTGTGGGAACGTACGAGCCTGCCGACCCCCCGGTACATCAGAAGCGGTCCCTGGGGGCCTACTGGCGGATGCTGTCACCCGAGCGGCGCCGCGCCTCAGCCGAACGGTTGACGGCGCGGAGCACACCTCAGGCATAGAGCGCGTCGACCTCGCTGCGGTGGTCGGCGAGCACCCGCGCCCGCTTGAGGCGCAGCGTCGGTGTCAGGTACCCGTCATCCTCGGTCCAGCCCGCCGGCAGCACCTCGAAGCGGCGGACTGCCTCGGCCGGTGACACCGTGGCGTTCGCCCGGTCGACCGCCACCTGCAGCTCGGCGCGCAGGTCAGGGTCGCCGGACAGTCGCACCGCACCAGTCGGCCGACCTCGTCGCTGCGCCCACGCAGTGGCGCCCTCGATGTCCAGCGTGATCAGGGCCGCGACATAGGGGCGGCCGTCCCCGACGACCAGGCACTGACCGACCAGCGGGTGGAGGCGGATCTGGTCCTCCAGGACGGCGGGCACGACCGTCTTGCCGCCGGCCGTCACGAGAATCTCGTGCTTGCGGCCGCTCACCCGGACGAAGCCCTCGGGGTCGATCTCGCCGAGATCGCCCGTGTGCAGCCACCCGTCCGCAAGCACCTGCGCCGTCGCCTCGGCGGCGTCTGGGCCGTTGGGTCCGCTGGCCGCGTAGCCCTGGAACACCTGGCACCCGCGGACCAGCAGCTCGCCGTCGTCGGCGACGCGGACCGTGGTGCCAGGCAACGGCCTTCCCACGCTGCCCACCTGGTGCTCGGACGCGAGGTTGACCGACACCACGCCCGTCGTCTCCGTCAGGCTGTAGCCCTCGAGCACCGGGAGGCCGATCCCGCGGAAGAAGTGTCCCAACCGGCCGCCTAGCGCCGCGCCGGCGCAGACCGCGAGCCCGACCCGATCGCCGAGGTTGGCCCTGATCCGGGCGAAGACGAGCCGCTCGAACACGCGGCGCCTGATACGCAACGGCAACGACGGCCCACCCGCGTCGAGGGCCCGGCTGTAGGCGATTGCGGTGGCCGAAGCAGCATCGAACACCCGGTCACGGCCGACGAGCTGCGCGCGTTGGCTGGCGTCGTTGTAGATCTGCTCGAACACCTCTGGCACCCCGACCACGAACGTCGGCCGAAACCCGGACACCGTCCTCGCCAGCTCTGCGATGTCGCTGCAGTGTCCGAGCGCGGTACCGCTATGTACGCAGGCAACCTGCACGGTCCGGGCAAGGATGTGCGCGAGCGGCGGGAACAGCAACGTGCACGAGTGGGCGTCGTCGAACAGCTGTGGCAGCGCGGCGGTCGCCTCACCGAGCCCGGCCAGGAAGTTGCCGTGGGTCAGTCGGCATCCTCTTGGTGACTCGCTCGTGCCCGAGGTGAAGGCGATCGTGGCCAGGTCTGCCGGGTCGACGGCTGCGCGACGTTCCTCCAGGACGCTGTCGGTGACAGCCAGCCCCGCGAGGGCCAGCGCGTCGAGCCCCGCGTCGTCGATCGCCCATACTCGGCGCAGCACCGGCCCGGCCTCGTCGGCGCGTCGGAGCTCGGCCGCCTGCTGCGCGGTCTCCACCACGCAGACCATCGCGCCGCAGGCGGCGAAAGTCGCCGCGACCTGCTCCGGCGCCCAGGAGGGATAGGCAGGCACGGTTGCCGCGCCCACCCACCAGCAGGCGTAGTCGACAACGGTCCACTCAAAGCGAGTGCGGGCAAGCAGGCCGACCCGGTCCCCGGCACCGACGCCCGACGCGAGCAGGCCCTTGGCGACAGCGACAACCTCGGTGTGGAACTGCTGCGCGGACACCTCCCGCCACTGCCCGGCCTGCTCACGCCGGAAAAGCACCCGGTCGGGGTCGCGTTCGACATGTCTCACGACGTCGTCGGTCAGGCTGCCCGTGGAGGGCGCCGCGAGGGTCGCCGGGGTGGCGTACTCGCGCACAGCTCCTCCACTTCGGCCGGTGGCTCCTGCAGGACGTTACAGTCAGCCCGTGCCCGAGCAGACCACCTCCGACATCGTCGTGGCTGCCGGGCCGGGGCAGGTGATGGCAGTCATCGCCGACTTCGACGCCTACCCCCGCTGGGCCACCGGAGTGAAGCAGGCCGAGGTCCTGGCGCAGGGTACCGACGGGCGGCCGCAGCGGGTCCGGTTCGTGCTCGACGCCTCGCCGATCAGGGACGAGTACGTGCTCGCGTACGAGTGGGACGGCGACCGCTCCGTCACCTGGACGCTGGTGCAGGGCAAGGTGCTCAGGGGCATGGACGGCGCGTACGAGCTGGAACCGGCCGGAGACTCCACCACGGTGACCTACCGCCTGGCCGTGGACGTGTCGATCCCGTTGATCGGCATGCTGCGACGCAAGGCGGAGAAGGTCATCATCGACACCGCGCTCAAGGGCTTGAAGCGGCGGGTGGAGGACGGATGACACAGCCGGCGTCAGAGCCGGCCGACCCCGTCGGCTCGGTCGCCGACGAGGCCACCCGCCTGTTCGGTGTGCTGGCCGGGCGCGTGCGCGACCACACTGCACCTGACGGGGGCGCAGCCGCGGACAGCTCGTGCCGATGGTGCCCCCTGTGCCAGGCGATCGACGTCGTACGAGGCACGAGTCCCGAGACGCGCGCTCAGGTCACCGAGTCGGCGACGGCGCTCGTCCTTGCGCTGCGCGAGCTGGTCGACCAGCTCGGTCGGGCTCCGGCAGAGCGCGCTCGCGGCGGCAGCGGCGCGGCTGACCCGGGGGCGGGTCTGGAATCATGACCTCGTGCCTCTCCTCGAACGCCTCGCCATCGGCATCGACATCGGGGGTACCCGGGTCAAGGCAGGTGTCGTCGACCTGGACGGAAACGTCGTCGACCGCACCGGTCGGGACACACCGACCACCAGTCCCACCGAGGTCGAGGACACCATCGCCGACGTCGTCCGTGAGCTGCGTGGTCGGCACACGGTTGCCGGGGTGGGCATCGGGGCCGCGGGCTTCGTCGACCTGACCCGGTCGACGGTGCTCTTCTCGCCGCACCTCGCCTGGCGTCACGAGCCCCTGCGGGACGCCGTCTACCGCCGGATCGGCCTGTCTGTCGTCGTCGAGAACGACGCGAACGCGGCGGCCTGGGCAGAGTTCCGGTTCGGCGCCGCCCAGCGCGAGGACGACCTCGTGTGCATCACGCTCGGCACCGGGATCGGTGGCGCGATCATGCTGGACGGACTGTTGTTTCGCGGCCGGCACGGGATGGCGGGCGAGTTCGGCCACATGCAGGTGGTGCCGGGCGGCCATGCCTGCGAGTGCGGCAACGTGGGCTGCTGGGAGCAGTACGCCAGCGGCAACGCCCTGGTGCGGGAGGCGCTCGCCCTGGTGGAGGCCGGCTCACCGCTGGTCGAGCCGCTGCTGGCTCGGGTCGGTGGCGACCCTGCTGCCATCACCGGGCTGCTGGTGTCCCAGGCGGCCCGCGCCGGCGACCCCGCATCCGTGGCTCTGCTGCGCCAGGTGGGGGACTGGCTCGGCGTCGGCATGGCGGGGCTGGCGGCCGCGTTCGACAACGGTGTCTTCGTGGTGGGCGGGGGCGTGTCCGACGCAGGAGAGCTGTTGCTCGGCCCTGCTCGCGAGGCCTTCCGGCGCTCGCTCACGGGTCGTGGCTTCCGGTCCGAGGCGCGGATCGTCCGCGCCCACCTCGGCAACGACGCGGGCATGGTCGGTGCGGCAGACCTGGCGCGGTCACGACGCTCCCGCTCCAGGTCGTCGCGTCGGCAGTCCCGGACGCAGCGCCGTGCCTGGGTAGGCGATGGTGCGTCGGTGTCGATGCTCGGCCACCGCCGGGTCGAGTGACTTCCGGCGCGCCCACCTCCCCGCGCCCACCTCCCCGGCGAAGAGTGCGCTTCCCCGGCGAAAGAACGCCGGGGAAGCGCACGTTTCGCTGGTGACCCAGCGAAAGGCGCAGGGGGGTCCGGTCAGCGGTCAACGAGGGTGAGCTCGACGGTGTAGCGGTCGGCGCGATAGAGATGGTCGCCGTGCTCAACTGCCCGGCCGGCGTCGTCGAACGCGGTGCGGGTCATCGTGACCAGGGGGGCGCCCCGCCGTTCGGCCAGCAGCCGCGCCTCGCGGGCCTCGGCGCGGCGGGCCCCGATCCGCTGGTTCGCCACCCGCAGGTGCACCCCGCCATGGCGCAGCAGCTCGTACAGCCCGAGCGCGGTGAGGTCGGCTCCGCGCAGGTCGACGACGTCGACCGGGAGGTAGTTGCGCATCAGCGCGAACGGCTCGTCGCGCACCGACCGCAGCCGCTCCAGCGACCACACCGGCGATCCTGGCGGCACCTGCAGCTCGTGCCCGACCTCGTCGTCCGCCTCGACCACCGCGCACGACAGCACCTCAGTACGAGCCGGCTGCCCGGTGCGGGCGAGGTCGTCGTGCAGGCTGGTCAACTCGAACGGGCGCCGGATCTTGGCGCCCACCACCTGCGTGCCGACACCCCGCTTGCGCACGAGCATGCCCTTGTCGACCAGCACCTGGATCGCCTGACGCAGCGTGGGCCGGGACAGGCCGAGGCTGCCGGCGAGCTCGATCTCGGCCTCGATGCGGTCGCCCGGCACCAGCGCCCCGTCGACGATGGCCCGCTCGAGCTGCTCGGCGACCTGGAAGTACAGCGGCACCGGGCTGGACCTGTCCAGACCGATCCGCGGAAGCGAGCCCACGCCCCACCCCTCGTCGTCACCGGACAGGCGTCCGGCACGAGTGTCGCGAGCCAATGTCTCAACGTCAATATGTCAGGACAAATGCTTGACACCGGCCTGACGAGCGGAGAACACTCTGACCGCGATACCCGTCCGACACGTGTCGGACGCCGGCGAGTCACCTGAGCGAGGTTCCTCGATGCCCGTCAACCCGGCCAGCCTGAAGGTTGCCGGTGCGCCGATCTCGTGGGGCGTGTCCGAGGTCCCCGGGTGGGGTCACCAGCTCCCGGTGGACCGGGTCCTCGCGGACATGCGTGCACTGGGCCTCACCGCCACGGAGTTCGGCCCGGTGGGCTTCCTGCCCACCGGGCCGCAGGCGCTCGCCGACCGGCTGCGTGCCTATGGCCTGCACGGGGTCGGCGGGTTCTGCGGCGTGGTCGCCCACGACCCCTCGCACGACCCACTGCCCCGGGTCGAGGTGTTCATCGACTCGTGCCTCGCGGCCGGCGCGGACGTGATGGTGCTCGCCGCAGTGACCGGACTCGAGGGGTACGACGCCCGCGCCGAGCTCGACGAGCTCGGCTGGAAGACCTTGCTGGCCAACCTGGACCGACTGGCGGGCCGTGCGGGCGAGCGCGGCGTCGTGGCCGCGCTGCACCCACACCTGGGCACCATGGTCGAGACCTCCTCTGAGGTCGACCGCGTCATCGCCGGCTCCACGATCGGACTCTGCGTCGACACGGGGCACCTGGCTGTCGGTGGCACGGATCCCGTCGCGCTCGCCGGCGAGCACGCCGAGCGCGTACGCCACGTGCACCTCAAGGACGTCGACGCTGAGCTCGCCGCGCAGGTCGCCGACGGCCGGCTGACCTTCGCCGAGGCGGTACGCGCCGGGCTGTGGGTACCACTCGGCCAGGGCAGCGTCGACATCGCCGCGATGATCCGCACGCTGCACGAGGGGGGCTATGCCGGCTGGTACGTGCTGGAGCAGGACCTGATGCTCGACGCGGAGCCGATCGGTCGTGGCCCGGCGGCCGACGTCGAGAAGTGCCTTGCCTTCGTACGGGCGGCGCTGGCATGAGTGTCGAGGTCTTGACCATGGGGCGGGTGGGCGTCGACGTCTACCCGCTGCAGATCGGTGTGGGACTCGAGGACGTCGAGACGTTCGGCAAGTATCTCGGCGGCAGCCCCACCAACGTGGCCGTCGCCGCGGCGCGCCTCGGTCGCAGCAGCGCGGTGATCACCCGCACCGGCGACGACCCATTCGGCCGGTTCGTGCACCAGGCCCTGCAGGGATTCGGCGTCGACGACCGGCACGTCAGCCCCGTACCCGAGCTGGCGACCCCCGTCACGTTCTGCGAGATCTTTCCCCCTGACGACTTCCCGCTCTACTTCTATCGGCTCCCCACCGCCCCCGACCTGGTCATCCGCGCGGCCGAGCTCGACCTGGACGCCATCCGGGCCGCCGACATCTTCTGGGTGACCGGCACCGGGCTGTCGGTCGAGCCCAGCCGGGAGGCGACGCTGGCCGCGTTGCAGGCCCGGTCCGGGCGTGCCGCGACCAGTGGGGCGACCGTGCTCGACCTCGACTACCGGCCGATGTTCTGGTCGTCGCGAGCCGAGGCCACCCAGCAGTACGCGCGCGCGCTGCCGCACGCCACCGTCGCGATCGGCAACATCGACGAGGTCGAGACGGCGGTCGGCGAGCGGGAGCCCCGCGCAGCGGCCAAGGCGCTGCGGGCCGCGGGTGTCCACCTCGCCGTCGTCAAGCAGGGGCCGGCCGGCGTGCTCGGTGAACGGGTCGCCGCCGACGGGTCGGTCGAATCGGTCGAGGTGCCGCCGGTGCCGGTCGACGTCGTCAACGGTCTCGGCGCCGGCGATGCCTTCGGCGGTGCGCTGTGTCACGGCCTGCTGGCCGGCTGGCCGCTGGAGCGGGTGCTGGCGTTCGCCAACGCTGCCGGTGCCCTGGTGGCCTCCCGGCTCGCGTGCGCCGACGCGATGCCCACCCCGGACGAGGTCGAGGCGCTGCTGCTGCCGACCAGCAACGAGGCGCGATGAGCAGCGAGCCCACCGCTCGGCTGGCCCGGCTGCACGACGTTCGGGTGCGCGAACCGCACCGGGTCGCTCAGCTTGCTGCGGCCCGCACGCCGCCTACCGGACTCGTCGGCCAGACCGGCCGGCTGCTGCTCGTCGCGGCCGACCACCCGGCCCGCGGTGCACTGCGGGCAGGTGACGATCCGTTGGCGATGGGCGACCGGCTCGACCTGCTTGACCGGCTCTGCACCGCATTGTCGCGTCCGGGTGTCGACGGGATGCTTGGCACCGCGGACATCGTGGAAGACCTGTTGCTGCTCGGGGCACTCGACGGCAAGGTCGTGATCGGTTCGATGAATCGTGGCGGGCTCGCCGGCACGGTCTTCGAGATCGACGACCGGTTCACCGGCTACCACGCCGGCGGCGTCGCCGGGATGGGTCTGCAGGGCGGCAAGATGCTGCTGCGCATCGACCCGCACGACGCCGGCACGGTCGCCACGATGCAATCCTGCGCGCAGGCGGTCGACGCCCTGGCCGAGCGCCGGCTGATGGCGATGGTCGAGCCCTTCCTGTCCCACCGCGTCGACGGTCGCTGTCGCAACCTGCTCACTCCCGAGGCGGTCATCCGGTCGTCGGCGGTTGCCGCGGGACTCGGGACGACGTCGGCGTACACTTGGCTCAAGCTGCCCGTCGTCGACGACATGGACAGGGTGCTCGGTGCCACCACCCTCCCAGTGGTCCTGCTCGGCGGCGAGGTCGCCGACGACCAGCAGGCCCAGCTTGCCGGCTGGCGCAAGGCGCTCGCGCACCCGGCGGCGCGCGGCATGGTCGTCGGCCGCTCGTTGCTCTATCCACCCGGCGGCGACGTGGCCGGTGCCGTCGACGCCACCGTGGAGCTGCTGACGTGAACGGCTACCACCGTCGGGCAGGAACGACCAGCAGCGACGGCTACGCGCTCGATGTGACTCCTGCGGACGCAGGGTGGGCGTACTGCGGGCTGCGAGTCCTCGAGCTGACGCCCGGGGAGGCCGCCGAGGTTGACACCGGTGAGGCCGAGGCCCTGGTGCTCCCGCTGTCCGGCTCGGCCACGGTGGGCTGCGACGGCGCGCGGATCGAGCTCGCCGGACGCACGGGCGTCTTTTCGGGCGTCAGCGACGTTGCCTACCTGCCTCGCGACGCGCACGCGGTGATCAGCAGCGCCGCGGGTGGCCGCTTCGCGCTGCCGTCGGCGGTCTGCGAGCAGCGGCGCGAGGTGGCGTACGTGCCGGCCGACCGGGTGCCGGTCGAGCTGCGCGGTGCCGGTCGGTCCAGCCGCCAGGTCCACAACTTCGGCACCCCCGGCGTGCTCGACGCCGAGCGGCTCATCTGCTGCGAGGTGCTGACGCCGGCGGGCAACTGGTCCAGCTTCCCCCCGCACAAGCACGACGAGGACCGCGTCGGCGAGAGCGTCCTGGAGGAGATCTACTACTTCCACGTGGCCGACGGTCCGCACGGTCCGGGCGTGGCGTACCAGCGGGCCTACGGCCACGACCACGCCGACATCGACGTGCTGGTCGAGGTGCGCGACGGTGACGTCGTGCTCATCCCGTACGGCTGGCACGGACCGTCGATGGCGGTGCCCGGCTATGACCTGTACTACCTCAACGTGATGGCGGGTCCGGGGGAGCGGGCGTGGCGGATCTGTGACGACCCGGCGCACGCCTGGGTGCGCGACACCTGGGAGCACGAGGACGTCGACCCCCGCCTCCCCTTCCCCCACCCCCCCAACGCTGAGCCTGACGTCTCGCCGGCCTTCAGCGGCGTGTCGCCTGACGAACGTCAGGCCCAGCGGATGGGGGAGCCATGACCGGGACGGTGCGCCTGACCGTGGCGCAGGCGGTCGTACGTTTCCTGGCCGCCCAGCAGGTCGAGCGCGACAGTGTCACGAACCGGTTCTTCGCCGGCTGCTTCGGGATCTTCGGCCACGGCAACGTGGCCGGGATCGGGCAGGCGTTGCTGGAGGACCAGCTTGCCGACGGTGGTCCGCGGCTGCGCTACCGGCATGCGCGCAACGAGCAGGCGATGGTCCATGCCGCGGTCGGCTATGCCCGCCATCGTGATCGGTTGGCGGCATTCGCGTGCGCCGCATCGGTTGGCCCTGGCTCGACCAACATGGTCACCGGTGCCGCGTTGGCGACGATCAACCGGCTGCCGGTGCTGCTGCTGCCGAGCGACGTGTTCGCCACCCGGGTAGCCAACCCGGTCCTGCAGGAGCTGGAGGACCCACGGAGTCTCGACGTCTCCGTCAACGACGCGTTCCGCCCGGTGTCGCGCTACTTCGATCGCATCCAACGGCCCGGCCAGCTGCCCGCCGCGCTGCTCGCAGCGATGCGGGTGCTCACTGACCCGGTCGAGACCGGCGCGGTGACCTTGTCGCTGCCGCAGGACGTGCAGGCCGAGGCGGCCGAGTGGCCCGCGCAGATGTTCGTCGACCGGGTGTGGCACGTCGCAAGACCGGTGCCCGAGCCTGCCGCGCTGGAACGGGCCCTTCGGGTGATCCGGTCTGCCGAGCGGCCGCTGCTCGTTGCCGGTGGCGGCGTCATCTATTCCGACGCCACGGAGGCGTTGCGCGGCCTCGTCGAGCTGACCGGTATCCCGGTGACGGAGTCCCAGGCAGGCAAGGGATCTCTGCCCTACGACCACCCGCAGTCCGTCGGTGCCATCGGCGCGACCGGGACCACTGCGGCCAACACGCTCGCGGCCGAGGCCGACGTGGTGATCGGCGTGGGCACCCGCTTCAGCGACTTCACCACGGCGTCGCGGAGCGTCTTCGCCAACCCCGACGTGCGTTTCGTCAACCTCAACGTGGCGTCGTTCGACGCGCACAAGCTGTCGGCGACGGCACTCGTGGCCGACGCCCGCACCGGCCTGGTCGCGCTCGCCGACGGGCTCTCCGACTGGCAGGTCGGCGGTGCTCACCAAGAGCGGGCAATCCGGCTGGCCGGCGAGTGGGACGCAACCGTGCAGGCGGCCTACGACGGCGACCACTCGCCGCTGCCGGCGCAGTCGGAGGTCATCGGGTCGGTCAACACCCTGATCGGTCCGCGCGACGTCGTGGTCTGTGCCGCCGGGTCGATGCCCGGTGACATGCACAAGCTGTGGCGCACCCGGGACCGCAAGGGCTATCACGTCGAGTACGGATTCTCCTGCATGGGATACGAGATCGCCGGTGGCCTCGGGGTCAAGCTGGCGGTGCTGGACCAGCGCGAGCTCGGGCACGACGACCGCGAGGTCGTGGTGATGGTTGGTGACGGGTCCTACCTCATGATGGCTACCGAGCTGGTGACCGCGGTCGCCGAGGACATCAAGCTGACCGTCGTCCTCGTCCAGAACCACGGCTACGCGTCGATCGGTGCATTGTCGGAGCAGCTGGGCAGCCAGCGGTTCGGCACCCGTTATCGCTATCGCACGGAGACCGGGCTCGACGGCGACGTGTTGCCCGTCGATCTTGCCGCCAACGCCGCCAGCCTGGGAGCGGACGTGTTTGCAGTCCACGGTGTCGACGAGCTGCGTGCGGTGCTGCCCAAGGCGCTGGCCTCGACGCGAACCACGGTCGTGCACGTCGAGACCGACCCCCAGGTCACGGCGCCGGACAGCCCTGCCTGGTGGGACGTTCCCGTCGCCGAGGTGTCCGCACTGGACTCCACCCGCGCCGCCCGCACCGCGTACGACCAGCACAAGCAGGCGCAGCGCCATCACCTGAACCCGGCCGACACAGTCGAGGAGATCTGAGATGCGCACGATCGAGCACTGGATCGGCGGCGAGGCCACGCCCGGCGGCGGCCACCGGCGCGGCGACGTCTACGACCCCGCCCGTGGCACCCCGCAGGCGGAGGTGGTGCTGGGAACGGCAGCTGACGTGGACGCGGCAGTAGCGAGCGCGTGCGAGGCGTACGGCAGCTGGTCACAGACGTCGTTGACGACACGGGTCGACGTCTTGTTCCGCTTCCGCGGCCTGGTTGATCAGCACACCGACGAGCTTGCCCGCATCATCGCCAGCGAGCACGGCAAGACGATCGACGACGCGCGTGGCGAGGTGGTGCGCGGCCGCGAGGTCGTCGACTTCTGTTGCGGCATCCCGCAGGTGCTCAAGGGAGAGTTCTCCGAGCAGGTGTCCGGCGGTGTCGACTCGCACTCCTTCCGCCAGCCGCTCGGAGTCTGCGCCGGGATCTCCCCGTTCAACTTCCCGATCATGGTGCCAATGTGGATGCACCCGGTCGCGATCGCCTGCGGCAACACGTTCGTGCTCAAGCCGAGCGAGCGAGTGCCGGGCGCGTCCGAGCTGGTGGCGCGGCTCTATGCAGAGGCTGGCCTCCCCACCGGGGTGTTCAACGTCGTCAACGGCGACA
>Ga0183260_10001660_pt1 | contig 18506 bp, 21 predicted proteins | sample AntDrymUQ4972206_2_FD_129768 | JGI IMG/M metagenome (GOLD analysis project Ga0183260, IMG submission 129768) | Polar desert sand microbial communities from Dry Valleys, Antarctica - metaG UQ497 (22.06) (version 2) (version 2) | ecosystem: Environmental > Terrestrial > Soil > Desert | place...
ATGAGAGCGTTCCACGCCATCGCGGGCCTTCCTGTAGCGGTGCTCCAACTCTTGTGTGCTCGCATGAGGCGACAACTCTAGTCTCTTTGGCATACGCATATTCTACAACCGGATTCGGTATCATCCAACCTCCAGGGGGCCCGCCTTCCTAGATGCAAGAGGCCAGGCGAGGCTTCGCGCTCCGGCTTCGCCGCCTATCCTGCTGGGCTATAGCAGGATCTCCGCGTGATGCCTTATGTGGCCCTCCATGAACGTGGAGATGAAGTAGTAGCCGTGGTCGTAGCCCTCGCGCCACCGGAGGTCGAGCGGCTGGCCGGCCTCGGCGCAGGCGCTCTCGAAGACGCCGGGGCTGAGTTGTTCGTCGAGGAACTCGTCGGCGTCGCCCTGGTCCACGAGGATGGTGCGGCCGTCAGGGAAGGGCTGCTTCCTGACGAGCTCGCTGGCGTCGTGCTCACGCCACGTTTCCCTGTCTTCGCCGAGGTAGCCGGAGAACGCCTTCTCTCCCCACGGTACGCGGGATGGTGCAGAGATCGGGGCGAAGGCCGAGACGCTGCGGTAGAGGTCCGGGTTCTTTAGCGCGATGGTGAGGGCGCCGTGCCCGCCCATCGAGTGTCCAAAGATGCCCCGCGCATCCGGCCTGGCAGGAAAATTGTCTTCCACGAGCGCGGGCAGTTCGCGGGTGACGTAGCTGTACATCCGGTAGTGTGCGCTCCACGGCCCCGCGGTAGCGTCTACGTAGAAACCCGCGCCGGCGCCGAAGTCGTAGTCGTCGTCTTCGCCGGGGAGGCCGAGGCCGCGCGGGCTCGTGTCGGGGGCGACGAGCATGATGCCGTGCTCGGCCGCGAACCGCTGCGCCCGCCCTTCGTGATGAACGTCTCCTCCGTCGAGGTGAGACCGGCGAGATAGTAGAGTACGGGCACCGGGCCGTCCGGCGCCTGCGGCGGCGCGTAGACGGCGAAGCGCATCGGGGCGTCGCAGGACTCGGAGTGGTGCTCGTGTAAGGAGACCGTCCCGCCGAAGCAGGCGTGTTGGCTAAGGGTTGTAAAGTTCGTCATGGACCCTTTCTACGATGTTTTGCGGTTGAATCCCCAACCTTACTCCAAGAGCAACCAGGCTTCTCCGCAGCACCCGAAACCTGCTCAGAAATTCACCACGCTGCGGATTGATTCCCCACTATGCATCAGGTCGAAGGCGTTGTTGATGTCTTCGAGCGGCATGGTGTGGGTGATGAGGGGGTCTATCTCGATCTTGCCCTCCATGTACCAGTCTACGATCTTCGGCACGTCCGTCCTGCCCCGCGCGCCGCCGAAGGCCGAGCCTTTCCAGACCCTTCCGGTGACGAGCTGGAACGGGCGCGTGGAGATCTCCTGCCCCGACCCGGCTACCCCGATGATGACCGAGACGCCCCAGCCCCTGTGGCAACACTCCAGAGCCTGACGCATGACGTTCACGTTGCCGATGCACTCGAAGCTGTAGTCCGCCCCGCCGCCCGTGAGGTCGACAAGATATGGGACCAGGTCGCCTTCAGCCTCGTCCGGGTTCACGAAGTGGGTCATGCCGAACCGCTCGGCGAGATCCTTCTTCGCCGGGTTCAGGTCTACGCCGACGATCCTGTCCGCCCCGGCCAGCCGCGCGCCCTGTACGACGTTCAGGCCGATGCCCCCGAGGCCGAAGACCACGACGTTCGCGCCCGGCTCGACCCCGGCCGTGTAGATTACCGCCCCGATGCCCGTCGTGACGCCGCACCCGATATAGCAGACCTTCTCGAACGGGGCGTCGTCCCGGATCTTGGCCACCGCAATCTCTGGCAGCACCGTGTGGCTGGCGAACGTGGATGTACCCATGTAATGATACAATGGATCACAGTTTAGGGAGAACCGACTGGTGCCGTCCGGCATGAGACCCTGTCCCTGGGTCGAGCGGATGGCGGTGCACAGGTTCGTCTTCCGGCTCAGGCAGGACTTGCACTGGCGGCACTCTGGCGTGTACAGCGGTATCACATGGTCGCCCGGCGCGACACTCTTCACGTCCTTTCCGACCTCGACCACGACGCCCGCCCCTTCGTGGCCCATGATCGCGGGGAACAGCCCCTCGGGGTCGGCCCCGGAGAGCGTGAACTCGTCAGTGTGGCAGATGCCGGTGGATTTTACTTCCACCAGAACTTCGTTATCCTTCGGCCCTTCGAGCTGCACGGTCTCAATGCTCAAAGGCTTCTCCGCCTCGAACGCTACCGCCGCCTTCACGTCCATCGCGCCCTCCCGTGATCGATCCTCATCCCGTATTCCGCTGATCTACATGCTTGCACGTGTGGCGGGCTCGAGCAAGGCGCGGAGAGGAAATCATACCTTCTCTCCGGCGGCCGGCCGCCGGAAGGTCACCGTGACCAGTGTCACCAGGCACACGGCGGCCAGGAAGAGGTACGAGAGCGCGTCCCCGCCGAGGTCGGCCAGAAGCCCGGCGAGCGGGGGACCGAACGCGGAACCGGAGGCCCAGGTGAGGTTGGTCGCGCCGAAGACCACGGCCTGATCCACGCCCGCGTCCTGCGCGCCCCGGCTGAAGAGCGCCGTGCCAGGCGTCACCGAGGCGTTGAAGACCACCGCCGCGAACACGACCAGCGGGAAAAGCAGCCACGGGCTGTCGGCCCACGGCAGCACGAGGAGCGTCGGGACCGCCCCGAGCAGGCCGGCCCTGACGGGAACCCGCCAGCCTGCGCGGTCGGTCCATCGCCCGATCATCGGCTGCGCGACGGCTTCGAGCGCCGCGCCCGCCAGGAACACCGCCCCGACCGCCGTCGCTCCCCATCCCAGGCGCCCGAGTTCCAGCGGGATCAAGACCAGCAGCGACGCGAAGAGCAGCGGCGAGAGCGCGATGAGCCACAACCCGCGCGCGAACCTCGGTTGGGTGACGGCGCGCATCATGCGGAGGAACGACCGACGCTTGTCCGGCCCCGGCGCCTGCTCCGTCGCGGCCCAGGCGCAGATGACGAGCCCGAGGACGGCCATCGCGGTGAAGGTGAGGGGTATCCCGAAGGTGGCGGCGAGGCTGCCGAGGACGGGGCCGAGCAGCGCGCCGACCACTGCGGCGGAGAGGAGCGTCCCGATCATCTCCCCGCGCCGGCTCTCCGGGGCGCGGTTCACGAGCCAGGTGAACGCCGCGACCCACGAGAGCGCGCTCCCGAATCCCTCCCCGAATCGCGCCGCGACGAGCGCGGCCTGGCTCCCCGCGAACCCGAACGCCAGGCTCGTGAGCGAGAAGATGACGAGCCCGGCGAGCGCCGTGGGCTTCACCCCAATCCGGAAGGTCAGGTAGCCGCTTGGCACGGAGCCCACGAGTACCCCCGCCCCGAACGCCCCCGTCAGGACACCGACCTCCGGCTTGGAGAGACCGAGATCCGCGCTCAGGCTTGGGACGAGCGGCACGAGCGCGCCGTAGAAGATCGTGTCCACGAGCACGATGGCGCATGTGAGGAAGAGCAATCGGCGCACGCGCATCATTCTAACCCGGCGGTAGAATGCGCCGCGAGAAAGTGACCGGAGAGGAAACACGTGGCCTACGGAGAAAGGGCGACCGTCAGGAGGGTCCGGGAGGCGCTGGAAGCGAGAGGCGTCGAGGCGCGCATCGTCGAGCTGGAGAAGACCGCCCGCAGCGCGAAGGAGGCAGCCGAGGCTCTTGGGGTGCGGGTGGAGCAGATAGTGAAGTCGCTCGTGTTCCGGGCGTCGAAGAGCGGGCGGCCCGTGCTCGTGGTCGCCAGCGGCCCGAACAGGGTGGACGAGGGACGGATCTCCGCCCTCCTCTCCGAGCCCATCGAGAAGGCCGACGCGAACTTCGTGCGGGAGAAGACGGGCTTCGCCATCGGCGGGGTACCGCCGGTCGCCCACGCCAAGGAGCCGGTCGCCTTCGTGGACGAGGCGCTCCTGCGCGAGGACGAGGTCTGGGCCGCCGCCGGGCACACCCACGCCGTGTTCCCGCTCGCCCCCGAAGACCTGGTACGCATCACCGGCGGCCAGGTCATCTCCGTCGGAGGCTTATAGCAGGCTGCGGGAGTTTGTCTTCCGCGAACCGCGCTTTCGCATAAACGGCTTCTCGCACTTGCTGAAGCCTGAGACCCGAAGCCTGACGCCCCCCGTGCGAAGGCTTTAACGGGACGGCACCAGCCACCTGCTAACATCCGGTACGTGGAGAAGACTGCAGGCAACCGGGCCGGTATCTTCCGGGAGTGGCTGGCGTGGGGACGCCGCAGCCTGGGAAACAGGGTGCTGTTCGTCGTCTCTATCGCCCTTGCGGCCTTCGTGACGGGGGCTTTCGGGTGGGCCATGCTCAACCCCGCGCCGGGCGACTTCCCGAGGTACTTCGTCCTTACCTGGGTGTGGGGGCTTTGCATCCCCGCGCTGCTCTTCGGCATGGCCGAGTGGAAGACGAGCCCTTTGCGCAAGGAGCGGGGACGGTACTGGATCCTGCTCTACATAGGCGCACTTCTCATCGTCACCCGCGCCATCAACATGTTCCTGTATCAGGTGCCGTGACGCTCCGCGCCCTGCTCTTCGACCTCGACGGGACGCTCGCCGAGACGGACTCCCTGCACAGGCCAACGTGGGTGGACGTGCTGGCGCCCCACGGCATAGAGGTGGGCGAGGAGTTCTACCGGGAGAGGATCAGCGGTCGCAACAATTCCGAGATCGTCAGGGAGCTGTTGCCCGGCCTCTCCGACGAGGAGGGGCGCGAGATCTTCGAGGCCAAAGAGGCCGCGTTCCGGGAACGAACCGTGGAACTGGAACCGCTACCCGGCCTTCTGGACTTCCTGGAGCGGGGCCGTGGGCACGGCCTCTCCATCCTCCTCGTCACCAACGCTCCGAAAGAGAACACCGAGGCGGTGCTGCTCGCCCTGAAGCTCGGAGACTACTTCGACGCTGTCGTGCTCTCCGACGAGGTCGGTGCCGTGAAGCCGGACCCCGCGCCCTATCGCGCCGCCCTGGAGAAACTGGGCATCGAGCCGGAAGAGGCCCTCGCCTTCGAAGACTCCACCTCCGGCATCGTCTCCTCCACCGGGGCCGGCATCCCGACCGTCGGTATTGCCTCAACCCAGGAGCCGGAGAAGCTCCTGAAAGCCGGAGCCTTTACCATCGCCCCGGACTTCACCGACCCGGACCTGTGGAGGATAGTCTCAGGCGGCGTCTAGCCCGAGGACGGGTCGAGATCCGGTGCCGGCACCCGGACCTCCACTAGCGTCTCCTCCACCGTCTCCGCCAGCCGCACCGTGATGGTGCCGCCTGACTCCTCGTAGGCCCAGTCCGCTTCCTCGCCGTTAGCCAGCACGCTCTCGGGGCGGGTGTTCACCCCCCGTAGCTCCAGGTGGACCGACCCGCGCTCCAGAACGAAAGAGCCCTCGCGCTCACCAATACGTACAGAGATGCCGCCGTCCAGAACCTCGCAGGCGACGGTTCGCCGGGCGTACTCACCGCCCTCGTACCCGAAGCCGTCGCCCGCATCCTCGTAGAGAACGGACTCAGCGGACCCCTCGGCCGGATAGAGGAGCAGCGTGAGCGGGTCGGTCGGGCGCTCGGCGGTGTGGCCTGCGCCGGGGCCCATCGGGACGGCGGCGTTGGCGCGAACGTAGACCGGGGGCTCGCCCAGAGGCGCGTGCGCCAGGACGTGGGCCGGGCCGTCCAAACGCTCGCCGCTCCACAGGTGGAACCAGGCGCCTTGCGGCAGGTACACGTGTCGGTGTTCGATGCCAGGGCGGGTGATGGGGGCGACGAGCATCGAGGGGCCGAACAGGAACTCGTCGTCTACTGTGTACGTTGTCTCATCCTCCGGGTGCTCGAAGAGGAGGGGGCGCAGGATGGGTGCGCCCGTGCGGTGGCATTCCTCGAAAGTCGTGTACAGGTAGGGAAGGAGGCGCTGGCGGAGCTTTAGCATCTTGCGGCACACGGATTCGTAGGGCTCCCCGAAAGCCCACGGCTCCTGGTGGGCGGTGCCTTTTGCTGAGTGGTTGCGGCAGAACGGCTGGAAGACCCCGAACTCGGTGAAGCGGGCGAGCAGTTCGCCGTTGCAGTCGCCGAAGAACCCCCCGACGTCCACCCCGGCCCAGGCGACGCCGGAGAGGCCGAGGTTCTGGAGCTGGGGCATGCTCATCCAGAGGTGCTCCCACCACGAGGAGTTGTCCCCCGTCCACTGCATCGCGTGGCGCTGGAGCCCGGCGTACCCGGCGCGTGTGATCACGAACGGCCGCTCGTCCGGCTTCAGTTTGAGGAGTCCCTCGCGGGCGGAGCGGGCCATCAGGGAGCCATATGTATTGTGGATCTGTCCGTGCAGCCTCGTGTCCCCACCGCCAGGATGCACCACGTCGGAAGGCATGGTGGATTGCTTCGGGACGAAGAGCGAGGGCTCGTTCATGTCGCACCAGATGCCGGAGACGCCTGCGTCCGTGAGGACCCGCTGGTTCTCGCCCCACCACTTGCGGGTCTCCGGGTTGGTGAAGTCCGGGAAAGCGCAGATGCCGGGCCAGACCGCGTTGCGGAACTCCTCGCCCTCGTTCGTCTTGCAGTACAGGTCCCTTTCCCGGCCCTCCCGGTAGACCCAATAGTCCTCGTCGGCCTTCACGCCGGGGTCAACGATGGTGACGACGCGGAAGCCGTCTTCGCGGAGGTCTGAGATGAGTTTTTCCGGATCAGGGAAGGCTTCCTTATCCCAGGTAAAGACGCGGAAGCCGTCCATGTAGTCTATGTCCAGGTAGATCACATCGCACGGGATGTCCCGCTCCCGGAATTGCCGCGCGATGTTGCGCACCTCTTCCTCCGTCTCGTAACTCCAGCGGCACTGCTGGTTGCCCAGAGACCACAGCGGCGGCATCGGCGTGCGCCCCGTTAACTGCGTGTAGCGGCCCAGGACATCACGCGGCGTCGGGCCGCAGAACACGTAGTAAACGATGTCGCCGCCCTCGGCCCCGAGGTAAGCCCGGTTCGGGTCGTCTTTCGCCAGGTCGAACTCGACGCGGTGCGTATTGTCGAAGAAGAGCCCGTGGGCGCGGCCTCCGGCAAGGGAGAGGGTGAACGGGATGGAGGAGTAGAGGTTGTTGAACGAGGCTGTATGCCCCGAAGGCGGGTCCACGTTCCAGAAGATCTGAGACGCGCCGGTCTTCTCCAGCCCGCTCGTGCGCTCGCCGCAGCCGAAGTACCTCTCGCCCGGCTCGCGCCGTTTGTATAGGCGTACCGGGCTCCCGAGCGGCTGGGTGAACACGTTCGCGTCCGGTGTCACGACCGGGCCCATCCCGAGCTCCGGGTCGTCCGCGCAGAACTCCCGACCCTCGCCGTCCACGAACGAGGCTCGCAACGGGTCGAGCGCGATCCGCGCCATAAAATCCCCGGTGGATAGGGAAGTGATCCCGTCTTCCTCGCGTATTTCGACCGGGACGGAATCCCATTCGTCTTTCGCTATCGCCTCGGAGTCGTAGCGGGGGGTGCGTCCGGCCGGGAACATCCCCACTCGAAACAGGTCAGGCGCCAGCGCCGTGACCTCGACCGTTGCGTCGCCAGCTCGCAGGCGCAGCGCCCGGTCGTCGTGGCCGATGAATTCCGCGGCGCCGAGCGGTTGGTACTCGCCGCCGGTCGCGGGCGGGCGTTCGAAGTGTTCGGTCAAGGTTGCTCCCTTCGGTCACGCTGGTTAGCTTTCAGCGGTCAGCTTTAGATCCGTGTGGCGAGACCGCAGGGTACTCGCGTTGTGTTCTCAAGAGCGGGTTGGATCCATCAGAGTCCGGTTGTCTTCTTCAGGTCTGCCGGCCACGTTTTGGCTGACCGCTGACCGCTGAAAACCCCATCAAAACTCTAGATCCCGGCCCACGTCCCGCTCCACGGCTCTATCGTAAACGACGCGGGCTACGGCCATGTCTTCCAGGGCGAGTCCCTGGCTGGCGAAGAGGGTTATGTCCTCGGGGCCGCGGCGGCCTTCGATGTGGCCGGCGATGACCTGACCCAGCTCGTAAACGGCTTCGGGGAGGATGGCGCCGGTCTCCAGGGACGGCATCAGGTCGCCGGCCTCCAGCCCGATCTCCTCCCGCGAGTCCACGCACACGAAGCCGGCCCGCTTGACGACCTCGCGGTCGATCTCATGCTTGAACAGCATGTTGGACCCGGCGGTGTTGACGTGCGTACCCGGCCGCAACCACTCGCCGTACAGCACCGGATCGCGCGACGAGGTCACGGTGACCACGATGTCCTGGGCTGCCGGCTCGTCTGCGGCGTGGGTGGTCTCTATCTCCATGCCGATGCGTTCGCCCATCTTGTCCGCGAACGCCTTGCGGTTCTCCTCCGAGCGGCTGTGGACGACGACCCGTTCGAGGTCCCTGACGGCGGCCACGGCCTCTAGCTGGCTCTCCGCCTGCCAGCCCGTGCCGTAGAGCCCGAGGGTCGTCGCATCCTCGCGGGCCAGGTACTTGGTCGCCACGCCGGTCGCGGCGCCGGTGCGGAGTTGTCCGAGGCGGTCGGACTGGAGGATGGCGAGCAGCTCCCCGCCTTCGGCGTCGAAGAGCATGGTGTAGAAGCGGGCGCCGCCACGGGCGATGGTGTAAGCCTTGAGGCCGAGGGCGTTGAACTCCGGGGCGCCGGCGAACATGACGTTCAGGCCGCTGCCGGGCAGGGACACGCGGCGGCGGGCGTGGTTGGTCGCCCGGCCCTCGGCGTGCTGGCGCAGCACGGACTCTACGGCTTCGAGCGCCGAGGGCATATCCAGCAGGTTCTCTACGTCGCTCTCGGTAAGGAGCAGGGTCACGCGGTCTCCCTCCTGTTCGGGGGTCGGTTATCGGCTAGAATCTTCCGGGTTATGCAGGTTCTCGTGTTGGACAACTACGACTCCTTTACATACAACCTCGTGCAGTACCTGGGGGAGCTCGGGGCCGGGGTCATCGTCCGCCGCAACGACGAGGTCTCGGCGGAAGAGGTCCTGGCGCTCCACCCGGACAGGATAGTAGTCTCGCCCGGTCCATGCACGCCGGACGAGGCAGGCATCTCGGTGGACTTGATCTCCAAGTCCTCCGAGCGCGTCCCCGTCCTCGGCGTATGCCTCGGCCACCAGGCCATAGGCCAGGCGTTTGGGGCCGAGGTGGTGCGCGGCGAGCCCGTCCACGGCAAGACGGCGAAGATACTGCACGACGGCGAGGGCGTGTACCGGGGCCTGAACCAGGGCTTCGAAGCCACCCGCTACCACTCGCTCGTCATAGAACCGGATTCATTGCCGGAGTGCCTGGTGGTCACCTCGCGGACGGAGGACGGGACCATCATGGGCGTCAGGCACAAGACCTTGCCGGTCGAGGGCGTGCAGTTCCATCCCGAGAGCGTCCTGACGATGAGCGGCCACGACATCCTGAAGAATTTTTTGGGATCGTGATCCGGGATTCCCTGAGAAAGGTCGCCGCCGGCGAGACCCTATCGGAAGGGGAGGCGGAGCGCGCCCTGGAGACGATCATGGAGGGGACGGTGCCAGCGGCGGCGACGGCCGCGCTCCTCACGGGCATGCGGCTGCGGGGCGAGTCCGTGCCGGAGATCGTGGGTTTCGCCCGTGCGATGCGGCGCTTCGCCGAAAGGGTAGAAGCCCCGCCGGACGTGGTGGACACCTGCGGCACCGGCGGCGACGCCAAGGGGACCATCAACGTCTCGACCGGGGCGGCGTTCGTGGCGCGGGGCGCGGGGGTCGTGATCGCCAAGCACGGCAACCGGGCCGCCACCAGCCGGGCCGGCTCCGCCGACGTGCTCGAAGCCCTCGGCGCCGGGATAGAGCTTGGTCCCGAGGAAGTCTCCCGGTGTATAGTCGAGACCGGCATCGGGTTCATGTTCGCCCGCACCCACCACCCGGCGATGCGCCACGTCGCCCCGGTGCGGGCCGAGCTTCCCTTCCGCACTATCTTCAACCTGCTCGGTCCCCTCACGAACCCGGCAGGCGCGAGGCGGCAGGTCATCGGGGTCTTCGGAAGGGACTACGTGATGCCCGTCGCGGAGGCGCTTGGCTCTCTTGGCGCGGAGAAGGCCCTCGTTGTGCACGGGATGGACGGGATGGATGAGATCACGGTGACCGCCGAGACCCTCGTCGCCGAAGTTGGGGACGGCAGCATAACGGAGTACGAGATCACACCAGAAGGACTCGGTCTCTCCCGCCACACCCCGGACGGGCTCCTGGGTGGCGACGCCCACCTGAACGCCCGCGTCCTGCGCGGCGTCCTCTCCGGCGAGGAGCGGGGCGCGGCCCGCGACGTGGTCCTGGCGAACGCCGGAGCAGCCATCTACGTCTCAGGCGGCTCGGAGAGTCTGGAGTCCGGCGTCCGTCTCGCCGAAGAGTCCATAGAGACCGGCGCAGCCGGCCAGGTCCTCGAAGACTTCGTGAAGACCACCCGCCGCCTCTCGGGGGAAGCGTGAGCGCCCGCGCCACTGTCCTCGACGACCTCGCCACCGCCGCCCTCCGCCGCGCCGAGGAACTGAAAGAACGCATCAGCCTCTACGAACTCTACGAACAGGCGATACGCTTCGAGAAGCGGGACTTCGCGGGCGCGCTCGCCGCGCCTGGCCTATCCGTGATCTCCGAGATAAAACGCGCCTCTCCCTCCGCCGGCTTCATCCGGGAAGTGGACCCTGCGGAGTGGGCCGTCCGCTACGAGAGAGAAGGCGCGAGCTGTCTCTCCGTCCTCACCGAGCCCGAGCGCTTCAAAGGGAGCCTGCAAGACCTCGACGCCGCGCGGAACAACACCACGCTGCCCGTCCTCCGCAAGGACTTCACGGTGGACGAGGCGCAGATTCTCGAAGCGGGAACCCGGGCAGACGCCGTGCTGCTCATAGCGGCGCTCTTCGACGCGGCCTCCCTCGCCCGCTACGTCTCGCTGGCCGTCGAGGTCGGCCTGACGCCGCTCGTCGAGATCCACGACGAAGAGGAGGCTGACCTCGCCCTCGAATCCGGAGCCCGGGTCATCGGCGTTAACAACCGCGACCTGCGCGACTTCACCGTCGACCTCGGCACCTTCGAGCGCCTTGCTCCTAGATTCGCGGGCGCGACCCTCGTCGCCGAGAGCGGCGTCAAGACCCCAGAGGATGCCCGCCAGTTGCGCGACGCCGGGGCGGACGCGGTGCTCGTCGGGGAGGCGGCGATGCGGGATCCGGCGCTCGTTGCGAACCTGTCAGTTCTGCCATGACAAACTGATTTGGTTGCCCGCTCCCATCTTCACAGACAGCGCCTGTCTCAGAAGCGGGCGAAAGGTATAATGAACTATGAGCCAGAACGAGCAATTCGACATCAAGCAGCTCTCAGACGAGCAGCGCGCCGCGATGAAGGAATATGCCGAGAAGATGCGCTACGTCCGCGAGCGCGGGATAGACGATAACCACGCCGCCGACGTTATCAAGTCAGCGGTCTCGGGAATGACGGCCGTGGGCATACCTATCGCCGCCGTCATCTACTCGGGCTCCGTCGTTGGATTGAGCGCCGCCGGAATCACCTCGGGGCTGGCGGCGGTCGGTTTGGGATTGGGAATGATACCAGGCATCGGTGTCGTCATCGTCCTCGGAACCGTCGTCTTTGTAGGGTTGAGCGCCCTGTTCGACACGGGCAACAAGAGGAAGAGAGAGGCGCATCAGCGCGAACGCGAGCGGAAGGCCCAACTCGCCGTCGAGAACCTTCAAGAGACGATCAACCATCTCATCTACCGTATGACACGGCTGCAGGAGGATGCTGCGGACGCGAAGGCCAACAAAGAGGCGATCCGGCAGATGAATGAGCGGCTTATTAAGCTCCAGCAGATACTTGCTCGCCGCAAAGAAGACCTCGCAGAAGGTGCCTGAGCTAATGTTATCCGACTCGTTCGAGGCCGACCTCCGCACATCCCTGCAGGTCCAGGCAGACCTCCTACGCCGGATCGAGCGGACGACGGAGGGAATCGAGCGCGACTTCGCCGAGAGCCGCGTTGCTCCAGGCGAGATCAGCGCGATGGAGGAGGCCCTCGCCGAGCTGGAGACGGAGGCGGAGTTCCTCGACGCCGAAGACCTTGCGGATTTCGACCCGGAAGAGATACACCGGATCTACGAACGTCACCGAGCGGCGGTATCCTCGGAGTTGGTGCGGATCGGCTACCGCAACTGGGACGACTTCGTCCGGCAGACTCGTACCTTCGCTGTCGGCCATGGGCTAGACCCGCTGGCTCCTTTCGATACCTTCCTCGACGAGCAGGACTTCAAGCGGCTGAAAAAAGAGTCCTACGCGGCCAGCCTCCGCTGGGACAGGCTGGACTACTTTTTCGTCTATAGCAGCGGGATGCTGGCTGCGCTCACAGACTTCCTACTCGTCCGTATCCCGAAGACGATGGGGCCGGGGGAGTATGCGGGGCAAAAAGGCAGCCCGCTCACAGAATGGGTCAAGCGGTACAACACGAACCCCGGCGAGTCCGAAGGATGGTTCGCCGATTGGGCTCGTAAGCTGGAGGAGACGTGCAAAACGCCCTATGACGCACAGGACGCCGTCTTCGACGAGGAGCTAACATGTATACCTGGCATGGGGGGCAGATCCCACCGGGTACAGTCTCTCGGTCACGACCCCATCCTCGGCTTCGTCTTCGGCGTCCTCGACATTCTCCGGGGCACCGTCACGGGGTTCTCCTACGATCACCTTACTGGCGCCCACAACCCTTTTCAGGGTCAGGTGTACAGCCCGCTGCCGGCAGCGGACATGGGCGAACGGATGGAACGGCTCATCGAGGCCATCCTGACGCACATCGGCCATCTCATCTCCGACGTGGCGACGCCAGCGGGACTTCCGGCACCGTTTATGACGTTGTTGCAGGGGATCAACATCGGTTCCTTTGGCAAGAAGGGCCGTACAGTAGGGCAGCTCGCCCGGTGGATGTACCTCAACGGGTACGATCTCCGGCACTTCGTCGTCAGCGGCATTACGCCGCTCGTAATCGAGATCGTCCTCCGTGCCTACATCATGCTCCGGCACTACTCCGAGCAAGGCGAGACGAAGCTATTGGTGGCTCGGAGCCCGAAGTACCGCTCGATGCTGCTATCGGCGCATGGCGTGGCGGCCGCAGCCAACGCAGGGAAGGTGGCTCTTTACCAGGGCAACCCCCTCGCTATCAACCAGGCCGAATGGATGGCTTTTCTCCGCTACCTCCTCCCGCACATGAAGTACTGGCTATTCGACCGGCATCGGCTCAAGCTCAAGCACATGGATCGGATCAACGAGACTGGCTGGGAAGAACTAACTTTTAATAGCGGCCGCATTCTTGAGCGGGTGGCAGCAGATGACTGGGAAGTCGTCCAATTAGGACGTCCCAAAGCCGCATCCGTCTGACCGAAAGGCGTGGAAGTGCTCGTTGCCCGGCTTGCCACACTGCCGTAGAGAAGAACACTCTGCCGGACAGGGCGTAGAATACGCATAACCGATTGTATAGACGCTGTTCTCGTGTGCGATGGTGCGGAGGTAGCAATGGAAGATTTCACCCCGGTCATACCGAATCCGGGTGGAGGGTCGCTACATCCGCGCGACGGGAGTAGGGAGTCGAGAGTCGGGAGTCGGGGAAGAAAAGTGCGACTTCCATCCCGCCCGAATGGAGGCTCTTCAACCGGATTCCGTATCAGCGGCCTCATCGGCGGGCTACTGCTCGGCTCGGCGACGGCGCTTTTGTTGTGGCTGAACGGAAGGCTGGCCGGTATCAGCGGCATCGTCGGCGGCTTGCTGGCCCCGAAGAGCGGGCGCGGGCTGGCACGCTACCGGATCGAGTTTTCTCGACGACTATGGAGCGCCTGTGTCGTGGTTTTCGCGGCTGTGCGCAGGCCCATTCAGACCTCTCGGATGGGCCTGCGCACGCCTTGCGTTCCGGTCTCGCGGTTAGCCTGACGCTATCGCGGGTTGCTCCATGCCGTGCAGGCGCAGGAGGTTGCCGCCCAGGATCTTGCGCTTCGCCTCCTCGGTGAACGGAGGGACGCCGTAGCCCGTGTGTATCATCTCGGGGATCTCGAAATCCATGAACTTCTCGATAGCCCACTGCGGGGTAAACACCGGCGTCTCCGAGCCCCAAACGATCTTGTCTTCGCCGGCCCAGAACAGGAGCTTGCCGAGGATCTCGGCGAACTGCATGGGCGCGCGGTCTATGAGGTTGATCGTCGCGGCGATGGATGCGTACAGGTTGGGCCAGCGGATTAGCTGCCAGAGCGCCTCGTCCAGGAAGGGCATCCCGACGTGGAAGATGACGAAGTTGATGTCCGGGAAGTGCTCGGCGCAACCGTCCATGTCCCAGGTCTGCAGGTGCTCGATGTGTTGCGGGCCGAGTGGAATGCCCTTGTGTACACCGGCGAGGTTGATGTCCAGCTCCAGCATCTTCTCGAATATGGGGAAGGCGATCTTGGGGTCGTCCATCCGCCACGCGACCTGCTCGCCGTAGTCGTAGCGGGTGTTGTAGAACTTGAATGCCTTCGCCCCGTACTCCTTGACCTGGACCTCCATCAGGTCGAGCGCCCTCCGGCCCTCCAGCGGGTTCACGGTGCCCCAGAAGACGAACTTGTCCGGGTAGCGTTGGGCAAGCTCCGCGCACTTCTCCCACGAGGAGAGCCCGTCCGCGAACATGTCCGTCAGCGGCAGCGGCATGGAGACACACAGGTCCACGTCGGAATCGGCGATGATCGAGGCGATGTCCTCGACCGACCAATCACGTTTCCACTGCTCGGGCGTCCAGGGGGTGATATCCGGAGGCGTGAGCGCCTGGTTGAAGCCGAAAAGGTGGTCGCTGAACATCTGACCGGCCTTGCCGAAGGTGTTCTCCTGGCTGAAGTTGAAGGGGTGCGCAACCCCATCGAAAACGAACGCATCACGGATCATCTCGCCACCTCCTGCACGCCCGAGGCGCGCGTCTGCCTGCTCGCCAACGCTTTCTCCCTCGCCTCGCGGATGAAGGCTTCCCGATCCGCCACCGCGGCAGGTGGTGGCAACCAGCGCAGCTTCTCGCGGGCTGGCTCCGAGAGCCTATCCGTACTCCAGACCTTGTCCCAGACGATCTCGACCCGCGCGCCAGCCACCTCCGGCAGCGACTCGACCTTGTCCTGGATCATGCTCAACAGATCCACCGCGAACGGGCACCATCCGGAGGTCAACACCAACTCGACCTTCGCCCCCTCGCCGTCGAGTGCGACGGACTCGATCAAACCCATGTCCACGACGGAGATCTCTTTTTCCTTGCAGCAAGGATCGTAGACCGTACGTAGCGCGTCGAGGATGACTTCGCGGTTCGATGCTTCGGTCATGCTCCTCCTTCCCTGAGCCCGGCATCCCGAGATGCGGACCCAAGCCGATGCTTTCCCTTGCCGAATAGTAACCGTATGGCAGATCAGGAGCAAGCATGCGCGGAACGCATCGAGCAAGAACGTGGCTGGTCGGGGAGGCGGCGATGGCGCGACCCATCGCCGCCGTGGGGATACCGGTGACGGTCGTCCGGTTCAGGCTGTAAAATAGACGGCTCGTGCGGAGTTTCCCGGGGTCGGCAATGGTGGGAGGGAACGAACGTGGAGGATTTTACCCCGATCAATGGTCTCGTTGGTGGGCTGCTTCTCGGCTCGGCGACGGCGCTGTTGTTGTGGCTGAATGGGCGGCTGGCCGGTATCAGCGGCATCGTCGGCGGCCTGCTGTCCCCTAAGAGCGGTGACGCGGGCTGGCGCGTCGCGTTCGTTGCGGGCATTTTGCTCGGCGCCTTCGTATGCACGCTGGTGGCGGGAGGGGGGGATCTCGTACAGGTCGAAACGTCCCTCCCGGTGCTCGTAGTGGCAGGGCTATTGGTGGGCTTCGGCACCCGGCTGGGGTCAGGCTGCACCAGCGGCCACGGTCTATGCGGCCTCTCGCGCCTCTCGCGGCGCTCCGTCGCCGCCACGCTGGTGTTCTTCGGCGTGGCGATGCTGACCGTGTTCCTCGTCCGCCACGCGCCCTGAAGGAGGCCCGATGGTGAGGACGCTCGTCGCGCTGTTCACGGGGACGCTCTTCGGTGTGGGGCTCTCCGTATCCGGTATGGTCAACCCGGCCAGGATCCTCGGTTTCCTCGATGTCGCCGGGGATTGGGACCCGACCCTGGCCTTCGTGATGGTGGGCGCGCTCCTCGTCACCGTCCCGGCGATCCCGGTGATCCTGCGCCAGCCGCGCCCGCTGCTCGCTGTTAAATTCGACCTGCCAACGAGGAAGACCCTGGACACGCGCCTGCTCGGGGGCGCCGCGCTGTTCGGCGTCGGCTGGGGCCTCTCCGGTTTCTGTCCCGGCCCGGCTGTCGCGGCGATGGTCCCGGCTCTGGCCGGGGGTCTGCCGGCCGTCTTCGTTTTCACCGGATCGATGGTCGCGGGGATGTTCCTCTTCGGACGGCTCTCCGGGAATACGGCCCGCAGTGTCCCCGAACGGGAATCTGCCGGTCCTCCGGCTCCTTCTAACGTCCGTCCCTGACCGGGAAGCGGCGAGCCCTGTTGTCCGGGCTCTCCGGGAAGTAGAATCTCCCTATGACGATGGTGAAGGTCTGCGACATTACCAGCCCCGAGGCCGCCGGTGCGGGCGATATCGGACTCGCCTTCGTCGAGAGTCGCGGGTGGGTGAACGTCGACGAGGACCGGAAGGTGTCCGGTGCGCTCCGAACACTTTCGGCGAGCTTCGGGGTAGGAGATCCGGCGAATGACGAGTCAGGCCGACCTGAATGAAGGCCCCGATGACGCGCGCCGGAGATCCGTGACCGCGAAGGGTCGCGGCGCCCTGGTTGACTGGACGACGCAGCGATGGGTTCAGGCGACCGGCCGGCGAGTCGCCCTTGACGAGTACTCATGGCTCGAAGGACCGGTCGGCGATGTCGATGTGATCGGGACCGACTTCTTCGCGCGCTTCGCGGATCGGGAAGGTTTGACGATGGTCACGGATGGGCCGCCGCGAGGTCTGGTCGAGGACTTCGCGGCTTTTGCCGGCCCGACCTGTAGTCCGTCTCAGGTGGATGCGCAGGTCGTGGATTTCTACGAACAGACCTCCGAGTACGAGTTCGACGTCTGGTCGGAGTGGCGCGGAGGATTCCGGCCGTTCGGCAGCGCGCTGGCCGCGATCTTTAGCCGGCGGTTGCAGCAACTGAACGTACCTTTGTCTCCTCTGGACACGAGCCAGGGTATCTCGACGGCCGTCGTTCAGCTCGTGGACGCCGAGGGCGCCGTGAAGCAGACCGCGTGGGTCAGGGAAACCATCGCGAGCAAACGCACGTTGTACGCCGGCAGCTATTCTGTTTGCCGGGCGCCGGGGTTCGACGGGCCGTGCATCAAGGTCGCGTTTCCCCTACCCAACGGGAGCGCCAACGTCATCATGCGGCCGGAGTCCGCGCCGGACGGCAGCTTCACCGTGAGGTCTTCGGGTAAGCGTTTTGGCGACCCCGGATTCTATTTTTTCGTCGAAGCCGAGCGGGGCCGGGGTTGGGCACGATATCTGAAAGCGCTGAAGGAAGACATCCGTGTCTACGTGGATCCACGGGGCAACCTTCGCGCCGACCACAACCTCCGGATCTGGGGCGCGACGTTTCTCAGGCTGCACTACCGGATGCGGCGGAAAGCAGCCTGATAATCGGGCGCGCATACGCGAGCGTGTGCTGCGGGAGGCGATGCCGGTCTGAGAGATTCCACGGAGCCGGATGACGCGCGAGGCTCGCGTAAATCGAGAGGGTGGGTGTTCCTCGTTCCGTGCGAAAGCTTGTTTCGGATAAGAGCCGCGCCTAAGATGTGGGGGAGGCGAGTTTAGGGGCCTCGTCTTCGATCCCCACCGTCAGAGGTAGACTGGCCCGGAGATCACGCCGATTAGAGGAGGGCTTTGATGGTTGAGAGGTTAGCTGCCGGATCGCTGCGCCGGGTGTTGTCGCATGAGTCGTTCCGAAAGCTTCATGCCGGGCAAGACATCGGGATCACGGGTTGAGTGCTCAAGGCAAGACAACCAAGACGGCAGGGAACGGCAATGTCGCCCCCGGCCGCCTGGAGGCCGAACTCTGGCGAACCGCCGATGCTTTGCGCGGCAGCATGGATGCCGCCGAGTACAAGCACGTCGTCCTCGGGCTGATCTTCCTGAAGTACATCTCCGACGCCTTCGAGGAGAAATACGCGGAACTCGAAACCGAAATCTCGCAAGGCGCAGACCCTGAAGACCCCGACGAGTACCGCGCCGAAGGCATCTTCTGGGTGCCGCCCGAGGCCCGCTGGTCCCACCTGAAGGCCCAGGCCAGGCAGCCCACCATCGGTACGCTGGTGGATGACGCGATGGCGGGTGTAGAGCAGGATAACCCTTCGCTGAACGGCGTGCTGCCCAGAGACTACGCTCGTCCGGCCCTTGATAAGCAGGTGCTTGGCGGGCTCATAGATCGTGTCAGTAACATAGCAAACCCGGTGTGCAGGTTTCTGGTCCAAACCCACGGGTTCGTCTACCATCAAAGGTGACCAAACCAAAAGACGGAGGCGAGACCCGTGGACTTGGACACCTTTATTGTAGCCACCTAC
>Ga0183260_10001661_pt1 | contig 18497 bp, 22 predicted proteins | sample AntDrymUQ4972206_2_FD_129768 | JGI IMG/M metagenome (GOLD analysis project Ga0183260, IMG submission 129768) | Polar desert sand microbial communities from Dry Valleys, Antarctica - metaG UQ497 (22.06) (version 2) (version 2) | ecosystem: Environmental > Terrestrial > Soil > Desert | place...
GAGGACGGAGCAGAGCCGACGGAGGATGCGACAGCCCCCAAGCGGCGAACGCGGCGGGGCACGCGGGGCGGCCGGAACCGGAGGAAGAAGCCCGTTGCCACGCTCGACACTGCAGCGGAACCCGTCGAGGCTGGCGCCCCCTCCGCTTCGCGGCTAGACTGAGCCCGCGGGCCCTGCCCGCATTTTGCCGTCATGAGCACGTACGCGATCATTGCCGTGGGAGGAAAGCAGTACCGCGTCCGCGAGGGTGAGCGGCTGCTCGTCGACCGCCTGCCGCACGCCGAAGGAAAGACCTTCGAGCCCGAGCTCTTGTTCCTCGGCGGCGAGGGTCCCGGCGAGCTGTCTCCCAAGGGAACGAAGGTGACCGCCCGCGTCCTCGGCGAGGAGCTCGGAAAGAAGATCCGGATCGGTAAGTACCGCGCGAAGAAGGGCTACCGTCGCCACACGGGCTACCGTTCCAAGCTCTCCTCGATCCAGATCGAGTCGATCGGCGCAAAGGCGGCCCGGCGTTCGAAAGCGAAAGAGGAAGTGGAGTAGATGGCGCATAAGAAAGGTCTCGGATCGTCGCGCAACGGCCGCGACTCCAACCCGAAGATGCTCGGCGTGAAGCTGTTCGACGGCCAGAGCGTGCAGGCCGGCATGATCGTCGTCCGGCAGCGCGGCAGTCGCTTCCGCCCCGGGCCGGGAACCGGCATCGGGCGTGACGACACCATCTTCGCCACTCGCGACGGTCGGCTCGAGTTCCGAGCGAGCGGCGACCGCCGCACCATCGCTGTCGTGGACGCCCCGAACTAGAGCGACCTCGGTGTTCCACGATCGGGCCCGCATCCACGTGCAGGCGGGCCGCGGCGGTGACGGCGGGCTGAGCTTCCGGCGCGAGAAGCACGTCCCGAAGGGCGGCCCGGACGGTGGCGACGGCGGCCATGGTGGCGAAGTGGCACTCGTCGTCGATCCGGACCTGCGCGACCTCTCGGCGTATCGGAACGGACAGCGCTTTCGTGCGCGAAGCGGAGAGGCGGGCGGCGGTTCCGGACGGTACGGCGCGGCCGGGGGAGCCCTCGAGTTGCGGGTGCCGACCGGGACGCAGGTACTGGACGAGGACGGTCAGCTGCTCGCCGATCTGGTTGCTCCGGGTGCCCGGGTCGTGCTGGCCAAAGGCGGCACTGCGGGGCGCGGGAACCGTCGGTTCGCGACCGCGGTGCACCAGACCCCGCGCTTCGCGGAGGTCGGGCTGCCCGGGGAGGAGCGATGGCTGACGTTGCAACTGAAGCTGATGGCCGACGCTGCGCTCGTCGGCCTGCCGAACGCCGGCAAGTCATCCCTCATCTCTCGCCTCTCGAACGCTCGTCCGAAAGTTGCGGAGTACGCCTTCACGACCCTTGCGCCGGTGCTCGGTACGCTGGAGTCCGAGGACGGCCGGCAGCTGATCGTCGCCGATGTTCCGGGGCTGATCGAAGGAGCGAGCGAGGGGGTCGGTCTCGGCTACGAATTTCTCGCGCACCTTGAGCGGGCCAGGCTGCTCGTGCATGTGATCGATGCGGCCGCCGGCGGTTCCGAGGCGCGCTTCAGGGAGATCGATCGCGAGCTCGAGGCCTACGGCGGAGGACTCGAGGCGCGCGACCAGGTGATCGTCCTGAACAAGATCGACCTGCTCGGCGAGATTGCAGCGGTCGAGGTCGAGGACGCGCGGATCCGCGGCGTCTTCCAGATCTCGTGCGCGACCGGGGAAGGCATTCAGGAGCTGAAGAGGGCGCTCTTCGACCTATGCCCGGCGCAGACGGCGCGGGTCGAGGCCGACGGCCTCGCCGACTTCCTCGTCTATCGCCCCCGGACAGCGGGCCGCCGCTTCCGGATCCTTCGCACGGAGGCCGGCTTCCGTGTGCTCGGTGAGGTGCCCGACGACGAAGAGCTCGAACGCGTCCTGCGGGCTGCAGGGGCACGTTCGGGGCAGCTCGTCGAGGTCGGCGAGGACGTGCGGGAACTCGGGTGACGACGGGTCTACTCGGCGGGACCTTCAATCCTCCGCACAACGGCCACCTTGCTCTCGCCGAGGGCGCGGTTGCCCATTTCTCGCTGGAGCGCCTCGTGCTCACGGTGACCGGCCAGACCCCGCACAAGGCGGTCGGCGTCGACGCCGAGACGAGGCTGGCGCTGACCGAGGCGGCTTTCGCGGGCGTTCCACGCGCGGAGGTCTCCCGCCTCGACATCGACCGTCCTCAGCCGGCGTACTCGCTGGACACCGTGCGGTGGGCGAAGGAGCGCTGGGGCGAGATCGTGTTCATCGTCGGGGGCGACCGCTTCGCCGACTTCCTCACCTGGCGGCAGCCGAACGAGGTTCTCCGCCACGCGCGGCTCGGCGTCGCCCGGCGCCCCGGTGTGTCGGAGCAGGCATTCGAGCCGGTGCTGCGCCATGTGGAGGATCGCTCACGGGTCGAGTTCTTTCCGATCGAGCCACTCTCGATCTCCTCGAGCGAGGTGCGGCGCCGAGTGCGGCAGGGCAAGCCGATCGAAGCGTTCGTTCCACCCGCCGTGGCACGGTTGATCGACGAGCTCGGCCTGTACCGGTGAGCCGTCCCAGCGCATCCGCTCCAGCTCGCTAGAATCCGGATCGACCCGAAGGGATCCAGCCGCCTGGAGAGCTCACTCGAACTAGCCCGCCGCATCGCCGCTCTCGCGAACGAGAAGCTGGCGAGGGACGTCGTCATCCTCGACATGCGGCCGGTGTGCATCTACACCGATTTTCTCGTGCTCTGCACGGGCCAGACCCCCCGCCAGACGAAGGCGATCCACGACGAGGTGCACGCCGGCCTGAAGGCCGACGAGAGGCTGCTGCCGCAGTCGGTCGACGGCACCCGCGAAGGCACCTGGGTCGTCGCCGACTACCTCGACGTCGTCCTCCACGTCTTCACTCCCGAAGCCCGCTCGTACTACCGCCTCGAAGAGTTGTGGGGCGACGTGCCCTCCGTGGCCGTCGAGGCCGCGACCGGCTAGGGCACCAGGCCGCCTCTCGGGCGGCTAACAGAACACGACAAGGCTGAACTGGTCGTCGATCGGCACGCCGTCCGAGCGGACGCCGACGGCCGTCTGCGTGGACGAGAAGTTCCCGACCCCGATCTCGGGTGCAAAGAACGGAGTCGCAACCTTGGCGCAGGCACTCACCGCCCGGTCGAAGGTGACACGGTAGGTGCCGGCGTTGACGCGCTCGACCCTTGTGACGCCCTGGCCGTTCAGGAGCACCCCTGCGGCGCTCACGAACGCCCAGAGCACATTCGACGGTCCGGGAGGCCCCGTTGCGCCGGCAGGGCCGGCCGGACCGGGCGCCCCCTGAGCGCCCTGCGCGCCCTGGGACCCCTGTGCCCCCTGAGGGCCCTGAAGCCCCTGAGGCCCGCGCGGCCCCTCGTTTCCCTTGAGCAGGGCCTGCGTGCCCTTGCTGATGTCGACCACCTGGATCGTGTTGTCCTTGATGTCCCTGCTCGTGATCAGCACTCGCGCCGCCGTGGCGGTTCCCGCGAGCGAGACGAAGAGCGCGACCAGAGCGATGCCGGTCGCCGGCGACGGCCTGCGCATGAATTATCCCCCTGTCTTGACTGAAGCTCAGTATGCGAGACGCCTCGGAAGGCTGGCCTCCAGGAACAATCAGTTATGCGCCGTCCACCTGGCAGAGTCCTCTTCGTTCGGCGCTACACTCCGGAGAGTCCGGGGGCCATAGCTCAGTTGGGAGAGCGTCTGGCTGGCAGCCAGAAGGTCACGGGTTCGAGTCCCGTTGGCTCCATTCCGCGGCTGTATGACGGGGGCGAGATGTTCATCATTGCACGGGGATGGGTCGTCCCCCGTGAGGACGTCTCGTAGCTCGGGCTCAAGCCCGGCGGGGTCCGGCCGGAACTCCGAGCGTCGGCGAGTGTCTTGCGCACACGGTCGACGTAGGTCGATTGCCTGCTTGTCGCGCCAATTAGGTGCTGCCAAGCTCGTAGACGGCGGGTCCGTGAGCAAAGACCCTCGTGTGGTGGCCACGTACCCCCCGGCGGCCCGTCTGTCTCCCGCAGGCTCGGCTCCCGAGTAACGGAGCCGGGGTTGAAGAGGTCTCCCGAGGCTGCGGCCCCCGAGGTTTCCCCCGGCTCCGCCTTCCCGGGAAACATTGCCAGAATAGCTGAGCTTGATTGACTGGTCAATCGAATTGTCCCCCGTTAGGTGCTGATGCAGGGCCACGGGTAACGCGAGACTTGTCTGTACACCGCAGAGTGCTCGTCGAGCGAGTGCAGGGCAGGGCTGGACGCCCGCGCAGGCAGCCTGTCCTACGATGCGACCATGCCGGGCGATCGGACGTTCGCCGACGTGCTTGCCGCAAACGAGGCGTACGCGCACGACTTTCGGCTGGCAGGTCTAGAGCCGCGTGCTGCCAGGGGTCTTGCGATTCTCACCTGCATCGATTCGCGGATCGAGCCGCTGGCGATGCTTGGTCTTCGGCCCGGCGATGCGAAGATCTTGCGAAATGCCGGTGCCCGCGTCACCGATGACGTGCTACGCACGCTCGTGCTCGCGTCGTACCTGCTCGGGGTCGACCGAGCGATGGTGATCGCACACACGAAATGCCGAATGGCGGCCGGAGACGAGAACGAGGTGCACGCGGCGGTGCGAGAGGCCGAGGGGCCCGACACCCGGAGCCTTGCCTTCCTCGTGGCGATCGATCAGGAGGCCACCGTCCGGGCCGACGTCCAGCGGGTGCAGTCGTGGCCGTATCTCACGCGCCTCCGGGTGGGCGGGTTCCTGTACGACGTCGACACCGGGCGCGTGACCCAACTCTGCTGACCAGCCGCGCCCGCGTGCCGCGAAGGCGCGGGATACGATCGAGCCGTGCCGACGCACGTTCGAGTCGGGACGTGTTCCTGGGCGGACGAGTCGCTCATGAAGTACTGGTACCCGCGGCACGTCCGCTCGAGCGAGGAGCGCCTGCGGTACTACGCCGACCACTTCGACACCGTCGAGGTCGACTCCACGTACTACCGCCTGCCGGAGCTTCAGATGGTGGAGCGGTGGGCCGAGCGCACGCCCCCCGGGTTCGTCATGCACGTGAAGGCCTTCGGGATGATGACCCGGCATCCGGTCAAGCTGCAGGCGCTTCCTCCTGAACTGAGGGAGGGCGCGCCTGTCGACGAGCGGGGCCGCGTCGACCGGCCGTCCCGGGAGCTTCGCACCGAGGTCTTCGCGCGCTTCCACGAGGCGCTCGAGCCGCTGCGCAGCGCGGGCAAGCTCGGCGGCATTCTGCTCCAGTTTCCCTCCTACATCGTCTGCAAGCCTCGCTCGTTCGAGTACCTCGAATGGGCAACGGAGCAGCTTCGGGGCGACGAGCCGCTCGTCGAGTTCCGGCATCGCAGCTGGCTCGAGGAGGACAACCGCCACGAGGTGCTGGCCTTTCTGGAGCGGCTCGGCGCGACGCACGTGATCGTGGACGCGCCGAAGACCGAGGCCAAGAATCTGGTGCCGACGGTACCGGCGCTTACGAGTGGAACGGCGTACGTCCGCTTCCACGGCCGGAACGCCGGAACGTGGAACGTGCGCGGCAAGAGCGCGGCCGAACGCTTCAACTACCTCTACGACGAGGCGGAGCTCGGCGAGTGGGCGGGCACGCTCGGGGAGCTCGCGGGCGCGGCGGAGAACGCGTACGCCTTTTTCAACAACAACGGCCGCAGCGCCGCCGCGGGAGCTGACGGCGAGGGTGCGGACGCCTGGGTCGCCCAGGCCGCCACGAACGCGATCATGCTCAGACAGTTGCTGAGGCAGGCCGAGGTACCCGTCAGCTGAAGGTTCGTGCCGGGCTCTGCCGGCGCATTTTTGACACCGATCCGTCTCACCCCCGTCTCGCGGCTCGCCCTACGCTTGCCGCATGTTGTCAATCGAGACAAAAGGTGGTGGTGACGATGTTCAAGGAGCTGACCGAAGAGCTCCTCGACCTGAAGGTGACGGAGAAGGGCTACCGGGGGGCCCTCTATGCGGTGAAGGCGCCCGACCCCTGCTCGTGCAGCTGCTCGATCGCGCTTTGCTCAAGTCTGCTCTGCGTGCACCTCTGCTGGTAGCCGGGCGCCGGCGTGCGGCTGGGCTCGCCGCCCGGCCGCACGCCCCAGGGGCAGGGAGTTGACGTCGTGAGCGTCGAGACGTTGCCGAGCAAGCCCTTGCTCAAGCCCTGGTACCGACTGGCCACCGACGACGGGCGGTTGCTGCTCGAGCACGGGCACTCGGTCGTCGTCTTCGAGGGGGAAGCGGCCACGAGGCTCCTGCCCCCGCTGCTGGCTCTCCTCGATGGCTCGCGCGGGATCGACGAGCTCACGAGCGCCCTTGGCCCGGCGGTCGCGCCGGCGGTGCTGGATGCCCTTCGACTTCTCGGCGAGCGCGGGCTCTTGCTCGAGGGCTATCCGACCGCTTCTCACGACGGGCTCCGGGAAGAGGCGGCGCAGGCGATCGTGGCAGCCGGAAGTGGATCCGGTGGTGTCGACGACGTGCTCGAACGCCTGGTCGCGCTCCGGCTCGGCATCGGTGGCAGGGGGCAGATCGCCGAGGAGGTCGCCCGTCTGCTGCGCCTCACCGGCGCGACGGTCGAGCCCGTCGAGGCCGATGGCTCTGGCGTCGCCGCGTTCGATCTCGTCGTCGTGGCTCCCGACAGCGCCGAGCTGCGGCAGCTCGAGCGCTGGAATCGCCTCGCTCTCGACGAGGGCTTCCCCTGGCTCCAGGTTCTCCCCTTCGACGGGCGATTCGCGGCCATCGGGCCCCTCTTCGTGCCGCGTGAGACGTGTTGTCTCGAGTGCTATCGGCTTAGGCGGGCAGCGAACGTGGATTGCCTCGACGAGTACCGCGCGCTCGAGGGCGCGCCCGCGTTCTATCCCGTCGGACCGATCTGGGCCCGGACGATCGCAGGCCTGGCCGTGTCGCAGGCACTCCGCTGGCTCGTCGGGGGCGACGCCTACGTGCCGGGGCTGCTCTTCACGCTCGAGCTCAGCCCGGCGCTTCAAGTCCGCCACCACCACGTCTTTCGCGTCCCGCGCTGCCCAGCCTGCTCGGAGACGAGCGGCGCCGCGTCACCCCATCCGTGGTTTCAGGAGGGCACATCCGCATGACCACGCTGCGGGCCGTGCAACCGACCCCGCTCGCAGAGTCGCTCGCGCGTCTGGAGTGCCTCGTCTCGCCGTACACCGGACTCGTTCGGGATGTGGGCGAGCTCCTGAGCGCTCCGGGCGACACACGGCTGATCCGACTGGCGTGCCGCCTGGCGAACCTCGGCGTCCTGACCGGCGTCGACGTCGATCTCCGGCCAGGCGGCTATGCGGCCGGGCGTGAGCTGGCGCGGGCCGCTGCGCTCGGTGAGGCGGCTGAGCGCTACTCGGCCTGCTCGGTGCCGGAGGCGGAGATCGTGCTCGCGCCGGCCAGCGAGCTCGGTCGAGAGGCAGTTGCGCCCGAGCGGTTCGCGCTGTTTCGGGGCGATCAGTATGCGCGCCCGGATTTTCCCTTCCGTCGCTTTACCTCGTCGACCCCCGTTCGGTGGATCCGCGGATTCTCGCTCCCGGACGGGAGCCCGGCCTGGTTGCCGCTCCAGCTCGTGTGTCTCGCCAGGGCAGGACCGGCAGCTCCCGAGGAGGAGCGGATCGGTTACACGACGAGTAGCGGTGCCGCCTGCGCAGCGAGCCTGGAGGAGGCGCTCCTGCGCGGACTGCTGGAGCTCGTCGAGCGAGACGCGTTCTGCCTCGTCTGGTACAACCGCCTCTCGCTCCCCTTGCTCGACATTGGTCGGGAGCCGGAGCTCGTCGCTCACGCCCGTCGCTACTTCGAGCCTGCCGGGACTCGGTTCGGCGGGGTCGACTTGTCCTCCTTTCTCGGTGTCCCGACCGTCCTCGGTGTCGTACGAGGGGTGCCGCCCGATGCGGGACCCCTCGGTCTGGGAGCGGCGAGCGCAACCACGGCCGCCGAGGCCTGGCGCCGTGCGCTGGCGGAGGCCTTCGCCGTGCACGCCTGGGTGCGATCGGTACGTCTCTCGGGAGCCGAGCCGCAGTACCGCCCCGACTACGCCGACATCGTCACCTTCGACGATCACCTGCTCTTCTACAGCACGTATGAGCACGCCGCCCTCACGGAGTTTCTCGACGCCGGCTCCGCGCGCGTCACGATCGCGGATGTGCCGCCCCTCGAGGGCGCCCATGCGCTGGGCTGGCTCGAGACGCTGTGTGCCCGGCTCGAGGAACAGGGAAGCTGCGCGTACGCGGTCGACATCACCTCGCCCGACATCCGTCGCGCGGGCCTGCACGTCGTCAAGGTCGTCGCGCCCGAGCTCTGTCCGCTCGACGTGGCCTACGAGGGCCGCTTCCTCGGCGGGCGGCGTCTGTACGAGGCGGCGTTCCACGTCGGCCTGCGAGCAGGCCCGTTGGAGCCGGATGACGTCAATCCCCATCCCCACCCGTTCCCGTAGTGGCGAGACCGCGCGCAAGCGGCGAGAACGATCCGCCGGTGGTACTGGCTCCCGCTGCCACGGTCGAGCTCGTCTACGGCGACGGGGGAGTGGCGATCGACGATCCCGCCGAGCTCTTCCACGAGGCATCGAAGTACCACCCTTCGACGGTCGGGCGCCAGACGCGTGGCTACCTGCTCGGAACGAGTACCGAGATCCGGGCCAGCTGGCCCTGCTCGGGCAAGCCGAGGTTCCATCTGCCCGCAGTCGAGCTGCCCGAGCCCGCCTGCCTGGACGTCTCGCTCGGCGCTGCGATCAGGGCGAGACGGTCGACGCGCGCGTTCGCCGACGCGCCGCTCTCGCTCGTCGAGCTCGCGACGCTGCTCGACGCCGCGTACGGGATCACCGGCTCTGCCGTGCCTGCGGGCGATGCCGGTGGGCCGCTCCTCCGAAGCGTTCCATCGGGCGGAGGGCTGTATCCGCTCGAGCTCGACGTGCTCGCCTGGAGGGTGAGCGGGCTCAGGGCAGGTCGCTACCACTTCGATCCCTTCCGGCGAGTGCTCGAGGTGATCCGCGTCGGGGCACTCGAGGACGAGGTTCGCTCGGCGGCCGTGTACGCCGAGCCCGCGACGGCGTGCGGCGCGCTGGTCGTGGTGAGCGCGATGTTCTGGCGGACCCGCTTCAAGTACGGACTGCGGGGTTACCGCTTCGCTCTCATGGAGGCGGGACACGTCGTCCAGAACCTCCTCCTGAGTGCCACTGCTCTGGGTCTCGGCTCCGTACCGCTCGGCGGCTACTTCGACCGACGATTCGACGAGCTACTCGATCTCGACGGCGTCAACGAGTCGACGCTGTACACGGTCGCCGTCGGGCGCTATCCCACCGCGGAACGTGCACCCGCGCGCGATTGATCTGCGGCGTGGGACGCTCGCGTCGGTTGGGGTGGCCACCGGGCTCCTCGCGCTCGTCGAGGTCCCCGTCGAGCAGTCCTATCCTCTCTCGCTCGTCGTCCCGGCGAGCGTGGTCGCCGCCGGCGCCCTTTTCGGGCTGCTCTCGCGCGAGTGGAGACTCCTCCGCCGGGTGGCCGCCGAGCGCCTGCCGCACCTGACGGCGAAGATTGTCCTGCTCTCGCTCAGCGCCGCGAGTGAGGAGGTGATCTGGCGCTGGTTTCTGCTCGGCGGCCTCGCCGGCCCGCTCGGAGTGCTGCCGGCTCTCGCACTCACGACGTTGGCGTTCGCTCTTGCCCACGGCTGGCAGGGACATGGCCGTTTCGTCCATCTCTTGACCGGGAGCACCTTCGGCGGGATCTTTCTCGTCACCGGAAGCCTTACCGGTGCGATCGCCGCCCATGCCACCTACAACCTCCTGATCGCCGTCGCCGTGGAATCCGAGCGCTCGGTCGCGCCGCAGATGACCACTGAGCGGACCTCCGGTGAGCTCGTCGCGGAGCTCTCGGCGGTCGAGAAGAGCTTCGGGGAGGTGAAGGCCCTCGAGGGGGTCGATCTCGTCGTTCGGCGCGGTGAGGTGGTCGCCCTGCTCGGCCAGAACGGGGCGGGGAAGACGACCGCGCTCGGCATTCTGGTCGGTCTCCGCCGGCCGGATCGCGGGACCGCGGCGCTCTTCGGCCTCGACCCGAGGGATGCACGAGCGCGGCTTCGACTCGGGGTGACGCCGCAGGAGATCGGGTTCCCGCCGACGCTCAAGGTCGAGGAGATCGTCGAGCTCGTTCGCGCGCACTACGCGAGCCCCGCTTCGACCTCGAGCCTGCTGGCGGACTTCGGCCTGGAGAGCAGGGCGCGTCGTCAGGCCGGGGGCCTCTCGGGTGGCGAGAAACGGCGCCTTGCAACAGCGCTGGCCTTCGCGGGAAACCCGGATGCGATGGTTCTGGACGAGCCCACGACGGGTCTGGACGTGGAAGCCCGCCGGGGCCTCTGGGAAGCCGTGCGAGCGTTCGCGGACGCGGGCGGCACGGTGCTCCTGACGACGCACAACCTGGCCGAAGCCGAGGCGCTCGCCTCGCGCGTCGTCGTTCTCCACCGGGGCCGGGTCCTGGCCGACGGCACGGTTCCCGAGCTTCGGGCTCGCGCAGGAGTGAAGACGATTCGCTTGCAGGCGCAGGATCTGCCCGAGCTTCCGAGCGGCGTGCACGTCGCTCGTGAGGGCGACTCGCTCGTCTTGCAGACGCGCGAGGCCGACGAGCTCCTGCGTTCGTTGATGGCGCAGGGGGTCTCTCTGGAGAGCCTGGAGGTTCTGCCGGTCAGCCTCGAGGATGCGTTCCTCGGGCTCACGGGAGAGGAGACGTGAGGCTCGCCTGGGTCCATGCCAGGGCGGACACCCTGGAGCTGTTCCGGTATCCGAGCTTCAGCGTTCCGACGCTCCTGCTCCCCGCGGCCGGCTTTCTGCTCTTCGGTCTTGGCGCGTCGGAGGGTTCCGACGCGGCGGCCATGGCCTCCTTCGCCGCGATCGCGCTGCTCTCGGTCTCGTTCTTCCAGTTCGGGGTCGGGATCGCAGCCGAGCGCATCTCGCCCTGGCAGGTCTACCTGCGCACGCTCCCCGCCTCGCCGTACGCTCGCTTCGGGGCCCGCGTCATGTCCGCGCTCGCGTTCGGCACGGCCGCGGTGATTCCGATCGTCGTCCTGAGCCTGATCGCGACCGACGTGCGACTGGGCGCCGAGCACTGGCTCCTCCTGACCGCGACGCTGCTGCTGGGCAGCGTGCCTTTCTGTCTGGCAGGTGTGGCGCTCGGCTACTGGTTGACTCCACGCGGAGCGATACCGATCGCCAACCTTCTCTTTCTGGCGCTTACGCTGGCAGGCGGGCTGTTTCTCGCCGGCCGAACCGCTCCCGACGAGATCCAGCGCGTTACCGGATTGCCGACGAGCCTCTGGGGAGAGCTTGTGGTCGCAGCAGTCGACGAGGCCCCCTGGCGGCCGTGGAATGTCGCCGGCCTAGGGGCTTACGCGGTCGTCTTCGGGATCCTCGCCCTCTGGGGCTATCGACGCGACGAGGGCGAGAAGTTCCGCTGAGCGGGGGCTCGACCGGGATGCGATTGCGTAGACTGATACGCGGACCGTGTGGGAGCTGATCTTCATGATGGTCGTGCTCAAGCTTCCGGTCGTTTACCTCTGCGCAGTGGTGCTCTGGGCGATCAGAGCCGAGCCGAAGCCTCTCGAGGAAGTGGCGCTCGATGGTACGACCGAGCCGGATCCGGTGAAGCCGACAGCGCCAGGATGCGGCTGGGCCGACTCGCACCGGGGCCGTTCTCCTCGGCGGGGCCCGCGCGGAGGTCGTGCGCGCGCGGTCCCGAACCTTGTCCACTCGCGCCGTAAGCCGTGAGCGCCCCTCCGCTCGACCGCGATCGGCCGAGTGAGGTGCTGGCCGGCCTCATGTCCGCCGCTGCGATCGCGGCGGGAACGGTCGCGCTCGCCTATCGGCCGCTTCGGCTCGCGCTTTTCGCGATCCTCCTGGCGCTGATCGCCGCGGGCCTGGGCGGACGACACAGCCGTCTCGCCGCGTTCGCTGTCGGCGTCGCCACCGTGTGCTGGGTGCTGGGCATGGCGATCGCGATCATGACCGACAACCCGTTGTACTAGTTGCGCGGCGTCGACGGACTCAACTCGGGCTACGCGAGCCTCCTGCTTGAGGAGTATCTCGAGAACCCTGCCGCGGTCGGCTCCGAATGGCGGGCACTCTTCGAGAGCGGTGAGGCCGGCGTTCTGACAAGCCACCCGGGCCTGGCTCGCCTGCTCGAGCTCGTGCAGACGCAGGCGAACGGGCGCGCGCTGGAGTCGTCGCCCGCGCCGGTGGCTCCACTGCAGCCGGCCGACGAGGAGCTGCTGGGAGGGATCGCGGCGGCCATGGCCCTCGTGAAGGCGCATCGGATGCACGGGCATCTTGCAGCGCGCCTCGACCCGCTCGGCTCCGAGCCGGTCGGCGATCCCGCGCTCGAGCCCGACCGGCTGCAGCCGCGCCTGACGCCCGAGCTGCAGGCACGCATTCCGGCCTCGTTCCTTCGTGTGCACGTCCCGGGCGAGACTCTCGCGGAGGTCTTGCCGAGACTGAGAGAGACCTACTGCGGGACGATCGCCTACGAGATCGAGCACATGTCGAGCCACGAGGAGCGGGTGTGGTTGCGGCAGGCGATCGAGTCCGGACGCTATCGCCATCCACTGGGCGCCGACGAGAAGCGGCGCTTGCTGGAGCGCCTGACCGAGGTCGAGGGTTTCGAGCATTACCTGCGCCGCGCGTTTCTGGGGCAGAAGCAGTTTTCGATCGAGGGTCTGGACGTGCTCGTGCCCATGCTGGACGAGGCGATTGCGCTCGCCGCGGAGGGCGGCGCGCACGACGTCGTCATCGGCATGGCTCACCGCGGCCGCCTGAACGTCGTCGCCCACCCGCTCGGCCGGCCCTACGAGGCAATCCTGCGGGAATTCGAGGGCGAGCGGACGATCGATGCGGTCAGCGCGGATCCCGAGGGCGGGACCGGCGATGTGAAGTACCACCTCGGCGCAAAGGGCACTCGCTCCACGCCGTCAGGCGAGATCAGCGTGACGCTGAACGCGAACCCGAGCCACCTCGAGTCGGTCGACCCGGTCGTGGAGGGGCGGACGCGAGCCCTGCAGACCGATCGAGGCGGGGCCGCCGGAATCCACGACCCGACGGTCGCCCTGGCGGTTCTGATTCACGGCGATGCCGCATTCCCCGCCCAAGGCGTTGTCGCCGAGACGCTCAATCTCGGCGCGCTCTCCGGTTACACCACGGGCGGGACGCTCCACGTGCTCGCGAACAACCAGGTCGGCTTCACGACCGATCCGGAGGAGGGTCGCTCGACGCGCTACTCGAGCGACCTGGCAAAGGGCTTCGACGTGCCCATCATCCACGTCAACGCCGACGATGCGGAGGCGGCGATCGCCGCCGTCCGGCTGGCGCTCGCCTATCGCCGGCGCTTCGACCACGACGTGGTCGTGGATCTCGTCGGCTACCGCCGGCACGGGCACCAGGAGCAGGACGAGGCGGCCTACACGCAGCCGATGATGGCGGAGCTCGTCGCCAGACAGCCTCCTGTGCGAGAGCAGCTCGCCGCCGCGCTCGCGTCGGAGGGCACGGTGTCGGAGGAGGAGGCCCAGGCGCTGGTCGAGCAGGTGCAGACTCGACTTCGAGCCGCGCACGAGAGTCTGCGCGGCAGCTTCGGCCGAGCGCCTTCGGCGGGGCGAGAACGCGGCGGCGCGACGGCGCCCGCGAGCACGATTGAGACGAGGGTCTCGGAGGCGACCCTCCGCTCGCTGACCGGCGAGCTTCTCCGCGTGCCCGACGACTTCACCGTCCACCCCAAGCTCGAGCGACAGCTCGAACGCCGGATGACGGCGCTGACCGAGGGCGGGATCGACTGGGGTCATGCGGAGTCTCTTGCCAGCGCGAGCCTCCTCACCGAGGGCATTCCGATCCGACTGACCGGCCAGGACACCGAGCGAGGCACGTTCGCGCAGCGTCATCTCGTCCTGCACGACGCTCGCACGGGCGAGCGCTATGCGCCGATCCAACACCTCCAGGAGGCCCGTGCCTCGTTCGAGGTGCACAACTCACCGCTGTCCGAGCTGGCGGCCCTTGGCTTCGAGTACGGCTACTCGATCGCCGCGCCCGAGAGCCTCGTCCTCTGGGAAGCCCAGTTCGGTGACTTCATCAACGGGGCGCAGATCATCGTCGACCAGTTCCTCGTCTCGGGCCTCTCGAAATGGAAGCAGACGTCGCGCCTCACCCTGCTCCTGCCACACGGTTACGAAGGCAATGGGCCCGAGCACTCGAGCGCTCGACTGGAGCGGTTCCTCTCGCTCGCGGCGCAGCAGAACATCCGGATCGCCAACCCCACCACCGCCGCGCAGTACTTTCACCTCCTCCGGCGCCAGACGCTCGACCCTGTGGCGCGGCCGCTGATCGTGATGACGCCAAAGGGGCTGCTCCGGCTGCGGGACGCGTCGTCCACGCTGTCCGAGCTGTCGGACGGAGCATTTCAGCCCGTCCTGGCCGAGCTGGGCATCGAGTCTGGCGACGTCCGCAGGCTTGTCCTCTGCTCCGGCAAGATCTACTACGACATCGTCGGCCACGAGGCACGTTCGGGCGCCGAGGGCGTCGCAGTCGCGCGCCTGGAGCAGCTGTATCCGTTCCCCGTCTCGGCGGTCGCGTCCCTGATCGAGGCATACCCAGCCCTCCGTGAGATCGTGTGGGCGCAGGAGGAGCCGCAGAACATGGGCCCCTGGCGCTCGACGCGACACCGGCTGGAGGAGGCGGCGCCTGCGGGCGTCACGCCCAGCTATGTCGGACGCCCGTGGCGCGCCAGCCCGAGCGAGGGCTATCCGACCGCACACCTGCGCGAGCAGGACCGAATCGTGCGCGAGGCGCTCGGCGCCTAGCGGGGCTTCGGGCGCCGGCGGCGGGTGACTTCAGAGGCGATGCGCGGGCCATGCCGGCGCGTGACCTCGATGATCTGCCGCCGCTGCCGCGGCGGGATCCGGCGCCAGATGTCGTAGGCCGTGAGGGCGATACCCACCGGACCCATCCGGCGCATGAACATGGAGCGAAGACCGGGCACGCCCGTATTGTGACTGATCCGACTCGGATCCGTGCGCGCTGCGCCTGACCTCTTCTCCCGCACTGGGCTAGAATCCGCCCCTTGTCCCCTACCCCGACTGCGGAGGTGCGCATGCCGGTTGATACACCGTCGTTCTTTGCCCAGGTAATTCAAGATCACCTCGAGCTGAAGCGGAAGAACGCCGAGCTCGAGCCCGAGATGCCGATCACGCGATACACGGACGATGATCCCTTTGGCAACCACCCCCTGTTCAAGACCGAGGAGCAGGCCCGTTTGGAAGAGACCTCCGAGGATCTGCGTGCGCCGAACGGCGATTTCATGACCTGGCTCAACGACGAGTCGGTCGAAGCGCATTCCGTCAGCGAGCCGGAAGACTCGCTCTGGAGCCGCTCGCGCGATTTCGACTGGGGCGACTGACCCCAGAACCGTTCCCGGGAAAGCCGTTCGTTTGGCTCCCGCCCGCCGGGGTATTCGGTCGAGCGTAGGCCAACGACAAGGAGATCGAGATGAAGCGTTTTGCGCTGGGTGCGCTCCTGATGTTCTTCCTCGACCCGCAGAGCGGTCGACGGCGTCGATCGCTGATCGGCGAGCGATTGAGCGGCCTCGTCCGGCGCTTCGGGCGAGGGTCACAGGAACAGATCCGCAGTATTGCGTCTGAGCCCGCCCGGTCGGCGCAGGGAGTCGAGCAACCGCACGGTGAGGAAGAACCGCAGCGGGACGACGCCACTCTCGCTCACAAGGTCGAGAGCGAGATCTTCCGCAACCGTGAGTTCCCCAAGGGCCAGATCAACATCAACGCCCAGGAGGGCGTCGTCGTCCTCCGGGGCCAAGTCGAGCGCCCGGAGCTGATCAAAGATCTCGAGGATCGGACTCGCAAGGTGCAGGGTGTCCGCGACGTGGAGAACCTGCTCCACCTGCCGGACACGCCGGCGCCGATGCACCAGTAGCTTCGGCAGATCGCGGGCCGGCCGCCGCTACCGTGGCGGCGGCCGAGTTCGCGATCAACCTGGCGTCGCCCGGCTTCGCCCGTAGGGTCGAGGAGGAGTGCGCCTCAGGGGGCGTGCCGTCCGTCAAGCGGTTGTCTCGACGGTCGCCAGCGCATCCCAAGCCGCTCCGATCCCTTGCTCGAGAGTCTCCTCCGCCGACCATTCGAGCTCACGTGCGGCCAGCCCCGGATTGAGCACGCTGCGCTCGATCTCGCCCATGCGGGCCGGAGCGAGCTCGGGCTCGAGGCGAGCCCCGGCTGCGCTGCAGCAAAGCTCGTAGAGCTCGAGCACCGAGGTCTCGACGCCCGTTCCGACGTTGTACGCGCCCGAGTGTCCCACCGCGGCGAGCGTTGCCCGGACGACATCGGCCACGGAGACGAAATCGCGCGTCTGCCGACCGTCGCCGTAGATCAGTGGCCGCTCGCCTGCACGCAGCCGGCCGAGAAAGATCGCGACGACGCCTGCCTCGCCATGAGGGTTCTGCCGCGGTCCGTAGACGTTCGCATACCGGAGCGAGACGTGGGGTGAGCCGTAGAGGCGGCCGTACAGGGACACATATTCCTCGGCTCCCAGTTTCGACACGCCGTACGGCGCGAGCGGCCGCCGCTCCGAATCCTCCGGCGCCGGGCCGTCGCACTCGCCGTAGATCGCGCCGCCGGTGGAGCTGAAGACGAACGCCGTGCCGTGGGGCCGGGCCGCCTCCAGCACCCGGATCGTGCCGAGGGCGTTGACGTCTGCATCGAAGTGCGGCTGTTCGACCGAGACGCGCACGTCGGCTTGTGCGGCGAGGTGGAAGCATGCAGCAGGACGTACCTCGGCGAAAACGTCGGCAAGCGGTTCGCGCACGTCGCGACAGACGAGCTCCACGTCCCGGGAAAGGTTCTCCCGCTTGCCGGTCGAGAGATCGTCGATCACCGTGACCTGGTCGCCGCGCGCAACGAGCGCATCCACGACGTGCGAGCCGATGAATCCCGCGCCTCCTGTCACGATCGCCCGCACGGCCTGGATGCTAGACGGCCGATCCGGCTCGGTGGGCAGACTGGGCGCATGGTGCGTGTGAGGCTGAGCTGGCGCGAGCTCGTCGACCGTCTTCCCTACGGTGAACCCCTGCTTCGCCGCCTCTCCGGTCACAGGCCGCTCGTGATCGGCTTTCTCGTGTTGTTCGCGAGTCTGTGGGCGCTCGGCAAGTTGATCGAGGACCTCGTCACAGGCGATCCGATCATTCGCGCGGATCGCTGGCTTGCCGCCCGGTTGCACGAAGGCGCGACAACCGAGCTGACCGACGTCTTCCGGGCGGTCACGTTTCTCGGCAACGCGAGCGTGCTCTTCGCGGTGACCGCGAGCGTCGTCCTGCTCCTCGCCTGGAGGCGAGCCCGCTCAGACCTCCTGCTGATGGTGCTCGCGCCTGTCGGTGCGGAGCTCCTCACCATTGCGATGAAAGCGGGATTCCGCCGCGAACGTCCGTTCTTTCCCGACCCGCTGGCGACCGAGTCGACCTTTTCGTTCCCGAGCGGGCACGCCTCAGTCTCGCTCGCGACCTACGGGGCGGTCGCCTTCATCCTGGCCAGGCGGCTCCGCAGCTGGCCGCAGCGCATCGCATGCGGCGCGATCGCGGCCGGACTTGTGCTGCTGATCGCCTTTTCGCGCCTGTACCTGGGCGTGCACTATCTCTCGGACGTGCTCGCCGGGCTCGCGGCCGGCCTCTGCTGGCTGCTCACGTGCGTACTCACGCTGGCGCTTCGCGAGGCTCGCTCCGGCCCGCCCGCTCAGACCTCCCGGTAGCGTGCCTGGAGGAGACAGAACACGCCGTACGCGGCGAGCCCGAGCGCGACCAGTGTGAGCAGGTAGCGACCGTACGAGGCCTCGACGACCTTCCGAAGCGCCCCGTCGAGGCCGATTGCCTCCTTGGGGTCGTACTGCAGCGCGGCGCGGAGCAGGAAGATGCCGACGAGGCCGAACACGGTCGCGCGCGCCGCATGCCCCACGGTGCCAGCAACAGTCAGCGATCGCTCTTCTGCCTCGCTCATCTTGCCCGTCTTGAAGTCGTCCTTGTACTTGCCGCTCACGGCCCAGTACGCGTTGAACGCGGCGGTCCCGAGCACGCCGAGCGCGATTGCGCCGACGATCCAGACGCCGAGGGGGAGCTCGAGCACCCAGGCGGTGGCCCGGTCCTCCTCCTTCGCTCCCGACCCTCCTCCACTTGCGTCGGAGCCGAAGACGAGCAGCACCGTTGTCACGCACAGTCCGGCGTACAGGAGGCCACGTGCGAGGTTGCCGAGTCGCTTCAAGACCCCCTCCTCCTCGCCTCCCTCGAAGGGCCGGCCGAGCGCGGCCTCGAGCAGGCGCCACAGGGCATAGCCGGCGAGCCCGATCGCGAAGACGACGAGGAGCACCTTGCCGAACGGCTGCCCGGCAACCGCCTGCAGCGCCCCGGATCTATCCGTCAGCTTGCCGCCCGCGCGAAAGGCCACCAGGAGGGCAAGCACGGCGACGATGC
>Ga0183260_10001662_pt1 | contig 18496 bp, 18 predicted proteins | sample AntDrymUQ4972206_2_FD_129768 | JGI IMG/M metagenome (GOLD analysis project Ga0183260, IMG submission 129768) | Polar desert sand microbial communities from Dry Valleys, Antarctica - metaG UQ497 (22.06) (version 2) (version 2) | ecosystem: Environmental > Terrestrial > Soil > Desert | place...
CGTACAGCATGCGCTTCGAGGAGTTCTTCGACGCCGCGATCCGCGGCGACGTGGACCGGATGTTCCTGTCCGGTGGGCAGATCGACCGCTACGGCAACACGAACGTGACCGGCATCCCGGTTGACGGCGGCGGTTACCGGCTCAAGCTCGGGGGCGGCGGAGGCGGCTGCAACCTGGCCGCGACGATCCCGTTCCTGAGCCTGTGGAGCAGCCGGCACCGGTCGGGCCGCGCGCTGGTCGAGGCGTGCGACTTCATCACCGACATGGGCCACCGTACGCCGGCCGGCACCCGGGCCGAGCTCGGCTACACCGGCGGCGGCCCGCAGTCGCTGGTCACCGAGTTGGGAGTGCTCGACTTCCCGGATGGTCACGCCCGGCTGATCCAGCGCTTCCCGGACGTCACGGTCGCGGAGATCCGGGCCGCCACCGGTTTCGAGCTGCCGGTGGCCGGCGACCTGCGGGTCGTCGCGCCACCGTCGGCGGCCGAGCTGGCGGCGGTGCGGTCGGTGGACCCGCTCGGCGTGAGGCGGAGCGAGTTCGCCGCCTCGGAGCTGAAGCGGACCTTCGAGCACGAGCCCGGCGCCGACTGCGCGTGCTAGACGCTGTGTTCCACCCCCGACGCATCGCGCTGGTCGGCGCGTCGGAGCGGCCCGGAACCATGGGCCGATTGCTCTGGGACAACTTGCGCACCTTCCCGGGCGAGGTCGTCCCGGTGAGCCGGTCGACCGCGATCGACGGGGTGCGGGCGTACGCCGACCTGGCCGACGTGCCCGGCCCGATCGACCTCGCGGTCATCGGGGTGCCGGCCGAGCGGGTGCTGGCGGCAGTGCGCGCGGCCGCGACCGCGGGTGTACGGGCCGCGGTGGTCCTGACCGCCGGCTTCGCCGAGACCGGCGAGCCCGGCGCCGCGCTGCAGGCCGAGGTCGTCGCGGCGGCGCGGGCGAGGTCGATGCGGCTGGTCGGGCCGAACTGCTTCGGCGTACAGAACTGCGACCTACCCCTCAACGCCTCGATCGCGCCGAGCGCTCCCCCTGCCGGACCGGACGGTGGGATCAGCCTGGTGACCCAGTCCGGGTCCTACGGGATGGCGGTGCACGCCCTCGGCCTCGACGAGGGGATGCGCCTGGCGAAGGTGTACGCCGCGGGCAACAAGGCCGAGATCACCGACGCCGAGGTGCTGGCCTACCTGCGGGCGGACCCCGCCACGCGGGTCGTCTGCCTGCTGCTGGAGTCGATCACCGGGGGCGCGGAGTTCTTCGCCGAGGCGCGCCGCACCGCTGCGGTCAAGCCGGTGCTCGTGACCCTGACCGGGAGGTCGGCCGCGGGGCAGCGGGCGGCGCTGTCGCACACCGCGGCCCTGGCCTCCGACGACCGGCTGCGGGCGGGAGCGTTGGCGCAGGCCGGCGTGGCTCGAGCGGCGTCGGGGCAGCAGATGCTCGACGCGGCCCGGCTGCTGGCGGTGCAGCCGCGGCCGGGGGGCCCGCGCGTCGGCATCGTTACGAACTCCGGCGGCCTCGGCGTGGAGCTGACCGACCTGCTGTACGACGTCGGCCTGGCGGTGCCGCAGCTGTCCGCGTCGCTGCAAGCGGATCTGCAGGAGCTGCTCCCGGAGTACGGCAGCCCGCGCAACCCGGTCGACATGACACCGATCTGGTCGCGGTACACCGAGCTGTACCCGGAGCTGACCGACCGGCTGGCCCGCTCGGGCGAGGTGGATGTCGTGATCCCGATCGTGCTGGCCCGGGCCGGGTCGCCGGAGGTGGTGCGCGGCCTGATCGCGGTGTCCGAAGCGCTGCGCCGCGACGGCATCGGTGTACCCATAGCCGCCTGCTGGGTGGCGGCCCGGTCGTTCCAGGAGGCAGCGGACGAGCTGCAGCGCGGCGGTGTACCGGTGCTGCCGTGGCCGGAGCGGGCGGCCGCGGCGGTCGGTCTGGCCGTGCGCTGCTCGGCCGCCCTCGGTGATCGGACCGCGGACCCGCCACGACCGGCCGAGCGTCAGCCTCCCGGTCGTCTCGACCTGGCCGACCCCGAGCAGGTCCGGCAGCTGCTCGTGGCCGCCGGGATCCCGTGCGCGGCAAGCGAGCCGGCCGACTCCCCCGACGCGGCCGCCCTGGCCGCGGACCGGCTTGGCTATCCCGTGGTGGCCAAGGTCGTGCACGCGGAGCTCTCCCACAAGAGCGACGTCGGCGGGGTGCGGGTCGGCCTGGCCGACGCGGCGGCGGTCCGTGCCGCGGCCGCGTCGCTGCTCGCCCTGCGCCCGGGCGCGCGGGTGCTCCTGCAGGAGCAGCGCTCCGGCGTCGAGGTGGTCGTCGGCGGCCTGCGCGACCCGGCGTTCGGTCCGGCCGTGATGGTGGGGCTGGGTGGGGTGCTGGTCGAGGTGCTGGACGACGTCGCGTTCGCGCTGGCGCCGGTCACCCCGGCGTGCGCCGAAACGCTGCTGCGCTCGCTGCGGGGCGCGGCGGTGTTGGACGGCGTCCGCGGCGCGCCGCCGGTCGATGTTCCGGCGGTGGCCGCCATCGTGGTCGCCGTCGGCGAGCTGATGCTGGCCGACCCGGGACTGGCCGAACTCGACCTCAACCCGGTCCTGGCCGGCCCCGACGGCGCGACGGCCGTCGACTGGCGGCTCGCCGCGACGCAGGAGCCGTGACCTGATAAGCCCCGCGACCCGCTAGGGCAGCAGCAGGTGCAGGTCGCCGAATTCGTGCCACCGGTACCCGGCCGCCAGCGCCGCGTCGTACGACGAGCAGAGCAGATCCGTTCCGGCCAGGGCCTGCAGCATCATCAGGTGCGACGCCTGCGGTTCGTGCCACCCGGTGAGCATCCCGTCCACGGTGGTCAGCTGACGTTCGGGCGACACGACGAGGTCGGTCCAGCCGCGCCCGGCCTGCGGCCGACTCCCGTCGGTGGTCGATTCCAGCGCCCGAATCACCGTTGTACCGACCGCGATCACACGCGCGCCCCGTCGCCGGGTGTCGACGACGGCCTGCGCGGTCGCGGCCGGTACGTCGAACCACTCGGCGTACGGCGGATCACCCGTCTCCCCCGAGGACACCCCGCTGTGCAGGACCAGGTCGGCCACTGCGATGCCCCGCAGCTGCAGCCGGCGCACGAGACGGGACGTGAGCGCCCGGCCCGCACTCGGCATCTCCGCACTCCCGGGCACCTCGGCGTACGGCGTCCGGTAGCTGGCCAGCGGCCAGGCCCCCCTGACGTAGGAGTAGCGGATCGGTTGGCCGTACTCGGCCAGCCAGCGGCGCAGGGGCTGGGGCGTGGTCAGCTCGGCGGTCCACAGCCGCGACGTCGCGCGCCCGGACGGGTAGGAATCGAGCACGCGCAAGGTTCCGCCGCCGCGCAGCTCCACCACGGTGCCGTGCCTCGGCCGGGCGGACTCCCGACTGGCCGGCGGCTCGGGCACGCGGAACTCCACCGACCATGCGGAGCGGGTGTCGGTGAGCGCCAGGGCCGGCGAGCCACCGGGCAGGACGGTCGACAGGTGGATCTGGACCGGTTCGCCGTCACTGGTGACGCCGGTCAAGGCGGCGGGCAGCGTGTCGGAGACGTTGCGCACCAACAGGTCCCCCGGACGCAGCACGCCGGGCAGGTCCCGGGCCCGGCGGTGCTCGAGCGGGCGCCCGGTCTCCGCGACGAGCATCCGGACCCCGTCCCGGGCCACGCCGCGCGACTCGGGAGGGGCCGTGGCGATGCTGCCGACCGGCAACGGGTGCTGGGCCAGGCAGGGCAGCCGGGCCGGCGCCAAGGCGGTCACTCCACGCCCCCGCTCACCGTCGGCACCGGCAACGCCGCCGCCCGGTAGCGGCCGGAGGGGAGGTCTCCACGGAACAGTGGCGCGAAGTGCGCCACGACCGCCTCCGGCGGCGGTCGGTCACTGATGTCCTCGCCGGGGAACGCGTCGGCGTGCATCTGGGTCCGCATGTCACCGGGGTCGACGGTGTACACCCGCAAAGCGGGCTCCTCAGCGCCCAGAACCCGTGCGAGCTGGTCCAGCGCGGCCTTGCTGGCGCCGTAGCCACCCCACCCCTCGTACGGCTCGACGGCCGCGTCGCTGCTGATCGCGACGATGACGCCGCCGGCCCGGCGCAGGGCCGGCAGGGCGGCCTGGGTCAGCGCCAGCGCGGAGACGACGTTGGTCTCGAACGTCGACCGCAGGGCGGCGAGGTCGTAGTCGGCCAGCTTGGGCAACGGGTGCTGCCCGAGAGAGGACGCGTTGAGCACGAGAAGGTCCAGTCGCTCACCGGCGGCGGCGACGACCTCGCTGCGGTGGGCGGGGTCGGTGACGTCACCGGGCAGGGGGCGTACGCCGGGCAGCGTCGCGGTCGCCGCGCGCAACGCCGCGGCGTCGCGGGCGTCGACGACGACGTCCCATCCCTCGATGGACAGGTGGGCGGTCAGGGCGTGGCCGAGGCCTTGAGAGGCTCCGGTGATCAGTGCGGTCGGCATGTCACCGACGGTGCCGCGAGGTGGGGGGCGGGGCATCGGACCCGCGTCCCGCGACGCCTACTTCGCTGGTCCTAGGCCGGCAGGCCGGTCAGGGATCGCCGATCAGCCCCTCGCGGACGGCGTACAGCGCCGCCTGTGTGCGGTCGGCCAGGCCGAGCTTGGACAGGACGGCGCTGACGTGGGTCTTCACCGTCTTCTCCGACAGGGCCAACTCCCGGGCGATCAGGCGGTTGGTCAGGCCGCGGGCGATCAGCCGCAGCACCTCGGCCTCGCGGGGGGTCAGCGGGTTGCGCTGCTCGGCGGTCACCCGACGCATCACGGTGGCGGCGACCTGCGGATGCAGCGGCGACCCGCCGGCGGCGACCGAGCGCAGCGCGTCGGCGAGTTCGCGCGGTCCGACGTCCTTGAGCAGGTAGCCGGCCGCTCCTGCACGTACGGCGGACAGCACCGCGTCCTCGCCGCTGTGGCTGGTCAGCACGACCACCCTGACGTCCGGGTGGTCCTGCCGCAGCCGGACGAGCGCGGCCACGCCGGACATCCCCGGCAGCACCAGATCGAGGACGACGATGTCGGGCCGGCTCCCGGGCACGAGGGCCAGCGCCTGCGCCGCCGTACCGGCCTCGGCGACGACCTCCATGTCCGGCTGCAGGTCGAGGAACGAGCGCAGTCCGGCACGGACCATCTCGTGGTCGTCGCAGAGCATCAGCCGGATCACCTCAGGCATCCGGGACCTCCGCGAGCACGGTCGTCCCCTTCCCGCGGGCGCTCTGCACGTGCAGGACACCGCCGAGGGCGTCCATCCGCTCGCGCATCGAGACCAGGCCGAGGTGTCCCGGGCCCGCCCGCGAGGGCGCGAACCCCCGGCCGTCGTCGGAAACGGTGAGCCGCAGCCCGCGTTCGGAGGACTCCACGGAGACCATGACGTGCCGCGCCCCGGAGTGCTGCAGGGCGTTGGACAGCGCCTCACTGGCCACCTTGAACAGCTCGGCGTCGACCGCCGGCCGGCGTACGCCGCTCGCCCTCGGTGCGGTCAACGTGATGTCCACGTCATGGACCCGACGCAAGAGGTCGATCCGGCGCCGCAGGGCGGCGGCCAGGCCCTGCTGGACGAGGTCCACCGGCCGCAGGGTGTCGACCAGCGCGCGCAACTCGTCCTGGGCGGTCGCCGCCAGCAGTCGGACGCGGTCGAGTTCAGCCGAGCCCCGGGAGTCACCTGCAGGCAGGGCCGCGGCGGTCTCCGCGGCGAGGGTCAGGCTGAACAGGGTCTGGGTGACCGAGTCGTGCAGGTCGCGGGCCAGCCGCGTGCGCTCCTCGGCGATGGACAGCTCGCGGGTGCGCTCGGTGCGCTGGGCGTTCACCACGGCGAGCGCGGCGTGCGCGGCCAGCGCCTCGACCACCTCCTGGTCAGCGTCGGTGAACTCCCGGTCACCGGGCGGGTCGGTGAGGTAGAGGGCAGCGACGACGTCGCCGCCGGCCACGATGGGTACGCCGAGGAAGGCCCGCATCACCGGGTGCGCCGCGGGCCACCACCGGAACCGCGGATCGGCCCGGATGTCGGCCAACTGGATCGGGTCCGGGTCGGCCAGCATCGCACCCAGCAGCCCGTGCGTCCGGGGCAATGCTCCGATCCGATTCCACGTCTGCTGGTCGACCCCCGCGGTCAGGAACAGCGCGAAGCCGCCGTCGCCGTCGGGTACGCCGATGGCGGCGTACCGCGCGCCGGTCAGCTCACGCGCCGCGTCCAGGATGGTCCGCAGGACCGCCTCGGTGCCCCGCACGCCGCCGAGTTCCAGGGCGAGATCGAGCAGCCGGCGCAGCACGGCCGGTTCGTGAGTTCCCATCACGAACCGCTGAGTTTCTCCAGCAGGGTGACGAGTTGCGTGCGCTCGGCGGGGCTGAGCCTGGTCATCGTCGGCGTCTGCTCGGCGAGCTGACGCTGGATCGCCGCTCGGAGCCGACGACCCTTGCTGGTCAGCTCGAGCAGCTTGATCCGCCGATCATCGCCCGAACTCGACTCCACCAGGCCTCGAACGCGTAGGCGGTCGGCGATCCCGGTGACGTTGGACGCGTCGCAGGACAGATGATCGGCGAGGGCGCGCATCGGCGTGGGCTCGTGCAGCCGCAGGATCGACCTCGCCTGCGGCGGGGTGAGTCCATAGCCCTCGGCGACCAGGGCGAAGGCCCGCCGCTGCACCTCGACGGCCTCGAAGAGCCGTCGCACGACGAGATAGTTCTCGTCGGCATCGCGGGAGACGTCCATGACAGCCGGACTGTACCGAACTACTTGACATGTTCAAGCAACCGGCAATAGCTTGATGTCCTCGACTATTGAGGAGAGCATGTAATGACGACAGAAGACATCGACCGGCGATCGCCGCTCCTGCGCACTGCGGGTTCGACGGTCCTCATCGCCACTGTCGCCGGTCTGGCCATCCTCGGCATCGCGGCCGCGGCTGGCGTGGATTTCCGGGTGCGCCCGCCCGGGTCGGACGCGGTCATGGACATCAACGCCGTCGCCGTCGCGGTGACGATCATCCTCACCACGGCCCTCGGGTGGGCGGTCGTCGCCCTCGCCCGGCGGGTGGGCCGGCCCAGCTTGCGGGCCATTGGCGTGATCGCCGCGGTGTTCGCGGTCATCTCCGTCACGATGCCGCTGGGCGCCGAGGGCGACGCCGCCGCCCGCCTGGTGCTGGCCGCCCTGCACCTCGTCACCGGGGCCATCTTCGTGGCCGGCGTCGAGCTGCTGCGTCGGCGGATGCCCTCGGGCGACCACGCGTGAGTTCGGCCTTCAACGAGGTCGAGCGTCGGTTCCTCACCTCGGGTGTCCGGGCCCTCGGACGGATTGCGACCGTCGGCCGCGACGGCACGCCGCACGTCGTGCCGTCCGGGTGGACGTACAACGCCGATTTGGACACCGTGGACGTGACGGGCCGCGACGTCGAGCAGACGAAGAAGTACCGCGACGTCCAGCGCACCCATCGCGCCGCCATCGTGATCGACGGCGTCAGCGAACGCGGCAGCTGGAGCCCCTGGGCGCTCGAGGTGAGCGGACCGGCCGAGGCGATTGCCGGTCCACCGGCGCTCATCCGGATCCGGCCCGGCCGGGTTCGTTCCTGGGGCCTGGAAGGGGCGCGCCTGAAAGCGCTGTAGCGCTACATTGGCGCTATGGCGACCATCCAGATCCGTGACATCCCAGAACAGGCGTACGAGGTCATCCGCCTGCGCGCCCGGGCTGCCGGCCAGTCGATTCAGAGCTACATGAAAGACCGTGTCGTGGAACTGGCCGGCAAACCGACGAAACGCGAGACTATGGCGGCGGTTGTTGAAGCACTGGCCAAGCATCCCCCGGTACACACCAGCTTTGAGGAGATAGCGGGGCATGTCCAGGCTGAGCGCCGCTGACCGGTGCTCGTTCTCGATGCCTCGACCCTGGTCGTCCTCCTGGCGAGCCCAGACCGTTTGTCTGCACGGTGGTACGGACGGCTCAGCGAGGACGAGCTGCACGCACCGCATCTGATCGACGCTGAGCTGGGCAACGTCCTACGGCGCCTCGCCCGCCGGCAGGAGATTTCGGCCGATCTCGCCGAACTCCTGCTGGGTCTGGGCATGGTGCTCGTGGACACTCGACATGACCACGGTCCGCTGGCTGCGGTGGCGTGGTCGATGCGCGACAACCTCACGTTCTATGACGCCCTCTACGTCGCCCTGGCGGCGGCCTTGGACGCGCCTTTGGTGACCACCGACGCTCGGCTGGCGTCGGCTCCCGGGCTGCCCTGCGCCGTCGAGCTGCTCGAGGGATGAGCAGCGACGGATCATTCTGGCCGCCGGCTCAGCACCACGCATTTATGTTCGCTGCGCCATTCAGCCGACGACCGGACGTCCTGACGGGAGCGGTATGCCCTCGCGAACCGAAACCGCCATCGCCTACTTCAAGGCCTTCTGTGCGAATGACCACGCCAAGATTCTGTCGCTGGTCACCGAGGACGTCGTCTGGAACATCCACAGCCCTCGCTCTCGATCTGGGAGTCAAAGTCTTCCAGAGCAGTCCCCAGCTCACCGTCGACCGCATTGTCGATGCCGGGGAGACCATCGTCGTCCCGCACGTTGGCGAAACCCGACGGGATGACGGCTCCGCTTTCCGGTCGCCGCCTGCGACATTCTCACCTTCACCGGCGATCTCATCTCACGCGTTGAGTCCTACGTGGTGCCCCTCCGAACCGAGTGAGTCATCGGGCCCAGGACGGGCGACAGGTGCGGAGTACGGGCTACAGGCCGAGCAGGGGCTCCAGGCCGACGGTGAGGCCGGGCCGGCGGGAGACTTCGCGCACGGCCATCAAGACGCCCGGCATGAACGACAGCCGGTCCATCGAGTCGTGGACGATGCGCAGGGTCTCCCCCGTGGTTCCGAACAGCACCTCCTGGTGCGCCACCACGCCGGCCAGCCGGATCGAGTGCACCGGCACGCCGTGCGGCGTACAGCCGCGAGCCCCATCCAGCGCGCTCGCCGTGGCGTCAGGGGCCGCAGGTATCCCGGCTGCCGCCCGGGCCCCGGTGATCACCTGGGCCGTCCGGATGGCGGTGCCGCTCGGTGCATCGACCTTGCCGGGATGGTGCATCTCGACGATCTCGACCGACTCGAAGAACCGGGCGGCCTGCGCCGCGAAGTGCATGGACAACACCGCGCCGATCCCGAAGTTCGGCGCGATCACCACGCCGAGCTCCGGCCGGCGGACCAGCCACTCGCGGACGGTGTCCAGCTTGGCGTCGTCGAACCCGGTGGTACCGACGACGCAGTGAATGTTCTGGTCGATGCAGAACTGGATGTTGTCCATGACGACGTCCGGCGTGGTGAAGTCGACGACCACGTCGGCCCCCGCGTCGGAGACGTTGAACATCCAGTCGCCGGCGTCGACCATGGCCACGAGCTCCAGGTCGGGCTCGCGGTCGACGGCGCGGCTGACCTCGGTGCCCATCCGGCCGCGGGCGCCGAGGACGCCGACGCGCACCAACTCCGCGCCTGCCTCGGTGTCCGGGCTGACCTGCTCAGTCGTCATCACAGCTCTCCGTCGAACTCGTCCTCGGCGAACGGACCGACCACAGCCAAGCACATCGGCCGGTTCAGGAGATCACCCGCGAGCTGCCGTACCTCGTCGACCGTGACCGCCTCGATCCGGGCCAGCAGCTCCGGAACGGTGACGTGCTCGCCGTGGGTCAACTCGTGCTTGCCGATCCGGCTCATCCGCGAGCCGGTGTCCTCCAGCCCGAGGACGAGGCCGCCGCGGAACTGACCCTTCCCGCGCTCGACCTCCTCCTCGGTGATGCCCTCCGCAGCGACGGCGGCCAACTCGTCGCGGACGATGGACAGCACCTCATGCGTCCGGCTCGGCTGGCACCCGGCGTACACCCCGAAGCTGCCGCCCCCGGCGTACTGGCTGGCGAAGGAGTAGACCGAGTAGGCCAGGCCCCGGCGCTCCCGCACCTCCTGGAACAGCCGCGAACTCATCCCACCGCCGAGGGCGTTGTTCAGCACCCCGAGGGCGTAGCGGCGTTCGTCGAAGCGGTCCAGACCCGCCGACCCGAGCACGACGTGAGCCTGCTCGGTGCTGCGGTGCAGGACGCCGAGCGACCGGGCCGGGCCGCCCAGCCCGTGGACGACACCGACCCGCGGCGGGTCGGGCTCGGCGGGGGCCCCGAGAACCTTGCCGAAGGCCTGCGCGACGAGCCGGAGCACCTGCCGGTGCTCGACGTTGCCGGCGGCGGCGACCACCATCGTCTGCGGTCGGTACCGGCGCCGGTAGAAGCCGGCGATCTGGCTGCGGCTCAACGCCTCGATGGTCTGCACCGACCCGATCACCGGGCGGCCGAGCGGATGGTCGCCGAACTGGACCTCGCTGAACAGGTCGTGTACGGCGTCGCCGGGATCGTCGTCGCGCATGGCGATCTCCTCGAGGATCACGCCCCGCTCGTTGTCCACGTCACCCGCGGCGATCACCGCGTTGGTCAGGACGTCACAGACCACGTCCACGGCCAGCGGCAGGTCCCGGTCGATGACGTGGGCGTAGAAGCAGGTGCTCTCCTTGCCGGTGAACGCGTTCAGCTCGCCGCCGACGGCGTCGATCTCGGCCGCGATCTGCAGGGCGCTACGTCGCCTGGTGCCCTTGAAGAGCAGGTGCTCCAGGAAGTGCGACGCCCCGCCCAGACGGGGCGTCTCGTCCCGGGAGCCGACACCGACCCACACGCCGAACGTCGCCGAGTGCACCCCGGGCATCGACTCGGTGATGACCCGGAGCCCGCCCGGAAGCACGCTGCGGCGGATGGTCCCGCCGTCCGTGCCCCGGGCGAGCAGCCGGCTGCGTACGCCGGTCGTCAGTGCCCTGCCCTCAGCCACCACCGGTGCGTCGACTACTGCCCGACCGGTGCCGACTCGGGCTCCTCGGCCGCGACCTGGTCGGCGCCGTTGCCCGCCGCCGAACCCTGATCGGCGGCCGCATCCGCGACGGGCGCCAGGCTGATCTTGCCCCTGGCGTCGATGTCCAGGATCTCGACCTGCAGCTTGTCGCCGACGCCGACCACGTCCTCGACCTTGTTGATCCGCTTGCCGCTGCCCAGCTTGCTGATGTGGACCAGGCCGTCCTTGCCCGGCAGCAGGGAGACGAACGCCCCGAACGCCGTCGTCTTGACCACGGTGCCGAGGAAGCGCTCCCCGACCTTGGGCATCTGCGGGTTCGCGATGGCGTTGATCCGGTCCACCGCGGCCTGCGCGGACGGGCCGTCCGAGGCGCCGACGTAGATCGTGCCGTCGTCCTCGATCGTGATGTCCGCGCCGGTCTCGTCCTGGATCGCGTTGATCATCTGGCCCTTGGGGCCGATCACGGCGCCGATCTTGTCGACCGGGATGCGCACCGTGGTGACCCGCGGCGCGTAGGGGCTCATCTCGTCCGGACCGTCGATGGCCTCGGTCATCACCTCGAGGATGTGCAGCCGGGCGGCGCGGGCCTGGGTCAGCGCCGCGGCCAGCACCTCCGACGGGATGCCGTCGAGCTTGGTGTCCAGCTGCAGCGCGGTCACGAACTCCCTGGTGCCGGCGACCTTGAAGTCCATGTCGCCGAAGGCGTCCTCGGCGCCGAGGATGTCGGTCAGCGCGACGTACTGCGTCGTACCGTCGACCTCGTCGGAGACCAGGCCCATCGCGATCCCGGCCACGGGCGCCTTGAGCGGTACGCCGGCGTTGAGCAGCGCCATCGTCGAGGCGCAGACCGAGCCCATGGACGTCGAGCCATTGGAGCTCAGCGCCTCGGAGACCTGCCGGATGGCGTAGGGGAACTCCTCGCGGTCGGGCAGCACGGGCAGCAGCGCCCGCTCGGCCAGCGCGCCGTGCCCGATCTCGCGCCGCTTGGGCGAGCCGACCCGACCGGTCTCCCCGGTGGAGTACGGCGGGAAGTTGTAGTTGTGCATGTAGCGCTTGCGGCGCTCCGGGTTGAGGGTGTCGACCATCTGCTCCATGCGCAGCATGTTCAGCGTCGTGACGCCGAGGATCTGGGTCTCACCGCGCTCGAACAGCGCCGACCCGTGCACCCGCGGGATGACCTCGACCTCGGCCGACAGCGGCCGGATGTCGGTCAGGCCGCGGCCGTCGATGCGGACCTTGTCGCGCAGGATGCGCTGCCGGACGTACTTCTTGGTCACCGCCCGGTAGGCGCCGCTGATCTCCTTCTCCCTGCCGTCGAACTGGCCGGCCAGGTCCTCGTAGAGCACGTCGCGGATCCGGTCGATCTCCGCCTCACGCTCGATCTTGTCCGCGATGGCCAGCCCCGCGGGCAGGCTCACGCCCACCTTGGCCGCCACCGCCTCGTAGACGTCGTCCTGGTAGTCCAGGAACTGCGGGAACGTGACGCCCGGCTTCGCGGCGGCCTCGGCCAGCTCACTTTGCGCGCGACATAGCTCGGCGATGAACGGCTTGGCCGCCTCCAGCCCGCCGGCCACGACCTCCTCGGTCGGAGCGGTCGCGCCGCCGGCGACCAGTTCCATGGTCTGCACCGTGGCCTCGGCCTCGACCATCATGATCGCGACGTCACTCTGCCCGCCCTCCGGGGAATGCACCGCACGACCGGCCACGACCATGTCGAAGACCGCGGTCTCCAACTCGCTGTGGCTCGGGAAGGCCACCCACTGGCCCTCGATCAGCGCCATCCGGACCGCGCCGACGGGGCCGGAGAACGGCAGGCCGGACAGCTGGGTGGACAGCGACGCGGCGTTGATCGCCACGACGTCGTACAGGTGGTCGGGGTCCAGAGACATCACGGTGACGACGACCTGGACCTCGTTGCGCAGGCCCTTGACGAACGTCGGGCGCAGCGGCCGGTCGATCAGTCGACAGGTGAGGATCGCGTCCTCGCTGGGCCGGCCCTCGCGGCGGAAAAACGAGCCGGGAATGCGCCCGGCGGCGTACATCCGCTCCTCGACATCCACCGTCAGCGGGAAGAAGTCGAAGTGGTCCTTGGGGTGCTTGCCGGCGGTGGTCGCCGACAGCAGCATCGTGTCGCCCAGATAGGCCACGGCCGAGCCGGCCGCCTGGTTGGCCAGCCGGCCGGTCTCGAAGCGGATGGTGCGGGAGCCGAAGCGACCGTTGTCGATGGTCGCGACGGATTCGTGGATGGTGTGCTCGGACAAGAGCGTCCTTTCGGTTGCCCGAGCCGGGGTACGTACGACGTTCCGTGGCGTGTCGCGTCCGGTCTTCGATCGAAGCCGCCGGGGAATGTGTCTTCCCGGCAGCCACTACCGAGGACCGGCCGGCGAGGCGTTGCCCCCTGTCGCGCACAGAGTGTCGTTGCGGTGAGACCGCGACGGTGCGCTTCGGGTGGAACGTGGCGGGCCACCGGCCCGGGAGTGGCTGCTCGCGGCGGGTTGCCGCGGGCAGTTTCGTGCTCAGCCCACGGCTTGCCGCGGGCCTTGTGTTGCGGTCTAGCGGCGCAGGCCGAGTCGCTCGATCAGCGAGCGGTAGCGCGCGATATCGGTCTTGGCCAGGTACTTCAGCAGTCGACGCCGCTGCCCGACGAGCAGCAGCAGGCCGCGGCGGCTGTGGTGATCGTGCTTGTGGAATCGCAGGTGCTCGGTGAGGTCGGCAATTCGCTTGGTGAGCATCGCGACCTGCACCTCCGGAGAACCGGTGTCGTTCTCGACCGTGGCGTACTCGGTCATGATCTGCTGCTTCATCTCGCCTGCGAGCGGCACTGACTCTCCTGTCGGATGTGCGGGTGCGTCCCTCGGTCTCGGTCACGAGGGCAGAGAACACACAGCCGAGCTGCCCCGGCCGACCCCCAATGTAGCAGCCGTCCCCGCCACGACCGGCTGAGGTCAGCGCGCACGGCGCAACGTCGTACAGTCCCGCAGCGCTCCGAAGGCCGAAACGAGGTCCGCGACGCTCGGCCCGGTGACCGGCTGCGGGCGTCCGTCCTCTTGGATCAGCGCGGGTGTGAACTCAGCCGCGACGACGCCCCCGCCCTGCACCGTCAGGGTGAGGACACCGGTGTCGTCGGAGAAGGCCTGGCTGCGCCACCACAGGAAGTTGCCGAGCCCGTAGGCGACGTACGCCGGCCCAGCCCCGAGCCAACCAGCACCCAGCAGCAGGTGCGCGTGCGTCCCCACGACGATGTCCGCCCCGGCGTCGGCCAGCGCGCGGGCCAGGTCCCTCATGTCCTCCGTGGGGCAGGCGTCACCCTCGATCCCCCAGTGCACGTAGACCACCGTGACGTCGCCGGCCTCGCTCGCGGCGCGCACGCCATCGATCAGCCGCTGCTGATCGGCGGTGGAGGCGATGCCGGGCGAGCCGTCGGTCGCCGTCCACGCGTTGTACGTGCGGTCGGGGACCTGGCTGACCCCGAAGAAGGCCAGCGACACCCCCCTGACGCTGGTCCGGTAGGGCGCGTACGCCGCCGCGGCGTCCGGTCCCACACCCACGACCGGCAGCCGACCGGAACGCGCCGCCGCCAGGGTGTCCTCGAGGCCGACCGGACCGTAGTCCACCGCGTGGTTGTTGGCCAGCGACGCCACGTCGATGCCGGCCGCCGTGAGCGCGTCCAGGGCCACCGGTGGGGCCCGGAAGTGGAACTGTTTGGGCTCCTCCCGGCCGCGTTCGGTGATCGCGCTCTCCAGGTTGACCATCGCCAGGTCGGCTGCGGCCAGGGTCTGCGCGATCGGCCCGAACGCCGTTCCCGGATCGTCCAGCAGCGACCTGGTGCGCCCGGTGAAGTGCACGTCCCCGGCGAAGGCCAGGGTCACGGTCGGCTCCGCGGCGGGCGTGGGCGGGGGCGCGGGCGTCGGGGTCGTTGGTGCGGTCGTCGTGGGGGGCTGCCTTCGGGATGACTCCGTGGTGACCGGAGCCGTGGACGAGCTGACCGCCTGCTGCGGATCCGGGTCGCGGCCGGGCACGAGCACGAGAACCAGCGCCACCACGACGAAGACGGACAGGGCCACGAGCCACGGCAGCCACCGTGCGGAGGCGTTCGAGTACGCCGCGTGCCGACCCACGGTGCCTCACCCTAGAGGGCCCTCCGTGCATAGCATGGCCGCGTGCTGCGGATGCTGCAGGTTCGTCATGTACCCGACGAGGCGCGCCCGGCCTTTCGTGCCCGGTCGAGCTGCTGGCCGACTGAGCCGGGTTCAGCCGAGTAGCTCCCGCGTGCGCTCGACGTCGCGGGCCATTTCCTGGGTGAGTTCGTCGACGGAGTCGAAGCGCAGCATCGGGCGCAGCCGGTGCACGAAGTCCACGCCGACGTGTTCGCCGTACAGATCCTCGTCGAAGTCCAAGACGAAGGCCTCGACCCGCCGCTCGGCGCCGGAGAACGTCGGGTTCGTGCCGACCGAAATCGCCGCGGTGAGCAGGTTGCCGCCCCGGACGAGTCGCCCGGCGTACACGCCGTCGGCCGGGATGGCGGTGTACGCCGGGGGTTCGACGTTCGCCGTCGGGTAGCCCAGCTCGCGCCCGCGCCGGTCCCCACGCACCACGACGCCCTCGATCCGGTGCGCGCGGCCCAGCGCCCGGGCCGCCCGGTCGACATCGCCGGCCGCGACGCAGGCCCGGACATAGGTCGAGGACAGCTCGACGTCGTCGGCTCCTACCAGCGGGACGCCCTCCGCCGTGAAGCCGAAGCGCCGGCCCAGCGCGGCGAGCTGCGCCACGTCGCCGGCTGCCGTGTGCCCGAACCGGAAGTTCGCCCCCACGATCACGGCGGCGGTGTGCAGCCGCTGGACCAACACGGTGTGCACGAACTCGTCAGGCGGCAGCCGGCTGAACTCAGGGGTGAACGGCAGCACGCACAGCGCGTCGATGCCGAGCTGGTCGACCAGCTCGGCCTTGCGGCCCGGTGCGGTGAGAATCGACGGATGCGAGCCGGGCCGGACCACCTCACTGGGGTGCGGGTCGAAGGTGACCACGACCGAGGGCAGGCCGAGTTCCCCACCTCGGGCCGCGGCCGCGGCGATGATCTGCTGGTGGCCGCGGTGGACGCCGTCGTACATCCCGATGGTGACGACGCAACGCCCCCAGCCGGTGGGCGTCCCGTCGACGCCACGCCATCGCAACATCAGAGCCAACGCAACATCAGAGCCAACGCAACATCAGAGCCAACGCAACATCAGAGCCAGCGCAGCATCAGACGATCCGGTGCACCCAGCCCCGGGTGTCGGGCACCCGTCCGTGCTGGATGTCGAGCAGTTCCTCGCGTAGCCGCATCGTGATCGGGCCGGCCGCGCCGTCGGCGATCGTGAAGTCGCCGGTCTTGGCCTTGACCTGTCCGACGGGCGTGATGACCGCCGCCGTACCGCAGGCGAACGTCTCGCACAACGACCCGTCCTCGGCCCCGGCCCGCCACTCGTCCACGCTGAACCGGCGTTCGGTCACCCGGTAGCCCGCGTCGCGGGCCAGGGTTATCAACGAGTCGCGGGTGACCCCGGCCAGCAGGGTCCCGGTCAGCTCCGGGGTGACCAGCTCGGCCCCGGAGCCGGAGCCGCGCACGAAGAACAGGTTCATCCCGCCCATCTCCTCGACGTAGCTGCGCTCGACCGCGTCGATCCAGACCACCTGGTCACAGCCCTCATCGGCGGCCTGCTGCTGAGCGAGCAGGCTGGCGGCGTAGTTGCCGGCCGCCTTGGCCTCGCCCGTCCCCCCCGGCGCGGCGCGCACGTAATCCTCGCTGATGTACACCGAGACCGGCGCGACTCCGTTCGGGAAGTACGCCCCGGCCGGGGAGGCGATGACGAGGAACTGGTAGCGGCTGGCCGGGCGGACCCCGAGGAAGGCCTCGGTGCTGATCATGAACGGCCGCACGTAGAGGCTGCGCTCCGCGCCGCTCGGAACCCAGTCCTGGTCGGCGCGGACCAGCATCTCCACCGCCGCGACGAACGTCTCCTCGGGTAGCTGCGGCATTGCCATCCGCGCCGCCGACCGGCCGAAGCGCCGCGCGTTCGCGCCGGGCCGGAACGTCGCGATCCCGCCGCCGGCCTGGTGGAAGGCTTTGAGTCCCTCGAAGATCGCCTGCCCGTAGTGCAGCACCGTCGTACTCGGGTCGAGGGACAGCGGACCGTACGCCGACAGCTGGGCCGCGTCCCATCCCACACCCGAGGTCCAGGAGCTGGTCACCATGTGATCGGTGAAGACCTTGCCGAAGCCGGGGTTGGCCAGCAGCCGGTCCCGCTCCTCGGCCGGGATCCGGGGCACCGCGGCTCCGCCGGGCTCGCTCACAGGTGACTCCTCACTGGCCGGTGGAGCGCCCACCGTAACCCGAGCCCGAGGAAGCAAGCCGCCGGTCCAGCAGCAGCACGAGCAAGCTGACCGCTACGAAGACCAGCGTGACGACGACACAGTTGACCGCGACGACGGCGTACCCCTCGGCGGCCACGTCGACGAAGGGGTAGGGGTAGGCGTCGACGATCTCGCCCCGGACGAGGGTGTAGGCCAGCCAGCCGATCGGGAACAGCAGCATCAGGCCGACGGTGCGCAGATCGACTCGGGGCCGCGGGCCGAACAGCAGCCAGCCGACAACGACGAGCAACGGGGTCACGTAATGCAGACCCGTGTCGGCCACCCGTCCCGCGGGGGTGAGATCGAACAGGCCGCTCAGGACCGAGACGTAGACCACGCCGGTGACGGCGATGCAGACGACGGAGGCGAGCCGGGCGATCCGCCAGCCACGGCCGTCGCGTTGCGGGTCGGCGACCAGCGTCCAGGACACGACCGCCAAGATCAGGTTGCTCTCGATGGTGAAGTAGCTGAGCAGCCGGATCACGCGGGTCAGGGCGGTGTCGTTGTCGCGGATCAGTACGAGCACGAGCTGGAGCACCAGCGAGGCCGTACAGACCGCCGCGGTCAGGCCGTGCCACAGCCTGGCCGCCGTGGCGCTACCCGTGGATGTGGTGCTCACCGCCGGCGGGTGTTTCGCTTCCCGAGGTTCGGTGCGCCCTTCTTGGCCGTCCCGGAGGCGGTCTGGGCCTCCTCCCGGTCGGCGACCTTGCCCTCGGAACCGGTGAGGAACTTGTAGACCACTCCGGCGATGACGGCGCCGATGAGCGGCGCCAGCCAGAACAGCCACAGCTGTGAGATCGCGTCGCCCCCGACGAACAGGGCGGGGCCGGTCGAGCGGGCCGGGTTGACCGACGTGTTCGTCACCGGGATCGAGATCAGGTGGATCAGGGTCAGGGACAGGCCGATCGCCAGCGGTCCGAAGCCGGCCGGCGCGCGGCGGTCGGTGGAGCCGAGGATCACGAGCAGGAAGAACAGCGTCAGCACGATCTCGATCACCAGCGCGGCGCCGAGGGTGTAGCCGCCCGGTGAGGACTCGCCGAACCCGTTGGCCGCCAGTCCGTTGGTGTCCAGGTCGTAGTCCGGCGAGCCGCTGGCCACGAAGAGCAGGACGGCGGCCGCCACGACCGCGGCCACGACCTGGGTGACGATGTACGGCAGGACGTCGCGCGCGGGCAGCCGGCCACCCAACCACAACCCGACGGTGACCGCGGGGTTGAAGTGGCCGCCGGAGATGTGCCC
>Ga0183260_10001663_pt1 | contig 18493 bp, 18 predicted proteins | sample AntDrymUQ4972206_2_FD_129768 | JGI IMG/M metagenome (GOLD analysis project Ga0183260, IMG submission 129768) | Polar desert sand microbial communities from Dry Valleys, Antarctica - metaG UQ497 (22.06) (version 2) (version 2) | ecosystem: Environmental > Terrestrial > Soil > Desert | place...
CGCGAGGGCGGGGGGGACCCGGAGTCCAACTACACGCTGGCGGCCGCGATCGAGAAGGCGCGCTCCTACTCGATGCCCAAGGACAACATCCAGAGGGCGATCGACCGGGGGACCGGCGACGGGGACGGCGGGCGGATCGAGCGGACGCTCTACGAGGGCTATGGGCCCGCCGGGGTGGCGGTGCTGGTCGAAGCGCTCACGGACAACCGCAACCGCACCTCCGCGGAGGTGCGCTACGCGTTCGACAAGCACGGCGGCAGCCTCGGCGAGCCGGGCTCGGTCGCCTATCTGTTCGAAAAGCGCGGTCTGATCCTCGTCGACGCCGAGCGCTACGGCGAAGACGACCTGATGGCGGCGATCGAGGCCGGCGCCGAGGACATCGCCGAGGACGAGGGCATCTTCGAGGTGCTGACCGAGCCCGCAACGCTGGCGGCGGTGCGCGCAGCGCTCGCGCACGCCGAGGTCGAGGTGCAGTCCTCGGAGGTCGCGTGGCTGCCCAAGGCGCGCGTACCCGTCGCCGAGGACGACGCCGCCAAGCTGCTGCGCCTGATCGATGCCTTGGAGGACAACGACGACGTCGATGCCGTCCACGCGAACTTCGACGTCGACGCCGAGGTTCTGGAGAGGGCGGCAGGCAGCACGTAGGGCATGGCGCCATGGCCGCGACGAAGAACAGCTCCTCGTTCCTTGGCCGGCTGGCGCAGGTGCTGAGCGTCCGCCGCTGGATCATCGTGGTCGCGCTTGCCCTCGGAGCCGGCGCCGGGATCGGTTTCTCGCAGCTGCAGGACGTCCGTTACGAGGCGCAGTCGCAGCTGCTCGTCAGCCGTACGAAGGCGCGCGACGTGCTGACGGGGAGCCAGACCTCGCGGCCGCCGGAGTCAGACCTGCGCCGCATCGTCCGGACGCAGGCCGACCTCCTGCGCGTCCCGCGCGTGGCGCGCAGAACGCTCGACCGCGCCGGTCTGCGCGGTCGCAGCACGGACGCGTTTCTCAAGCGCTCCTCGGTCACGACCGATCCCAGTACCGACCTGCTCACACTGCGGGTCGTCGACGAGCAGCGCGCGGTCGCGATCCGCTTGGCAGACGCCTACGCGCGCGAGTTCCTGGGCTACAAGCGCGACCAGACGGCCGCCCGCGTGCTCGCGGTCAGCACCGATCTCGAGCGCGAGCTGGGCGAGCTGGCGCCCGTCTCCGACGAGGCGCGCGAGGTTCGCACCCAGCTGCGGCGCATCCGCAATCTCGCCGCGCTCGACGAGGCGTCGATCGAGGCTGTGCAAACGCCGAGCACCGCCGTGCTGACGCAGCCCAAGACACTGCGCAACGCAGTGCTCGGGCTGCTCAGTGGGCTCGTCCTCGGCCTCGCCTTGGCCTTCTTGCGCCACGCGTTTGACTCGCGACTGCGGCGCAGCCGCGACATCGAGCAGCGGCTGGACCTGCCGCTGCTGGGGCGGCTGGAGGCGCCGCCCACGGCGCTGGCGCGCGAGGACCGCCTGGCGACGCTGCTGGACCCGACCGGGCCGGACGCCGAGAGCTTCCGCGTGCTGCGCACGAACCTAGAGTTCGCCGGCATCGGCGGCGGCGGGCGTTCGGTCATCGTCACAAGCGCGGTCAGGTCCGAGGGCAAGTCGACGACCGCGGCCAACCTCGCCCTCGCGATGGCGCGTGGCGGCAAGCGCGTGATCTTGTGCGACTGCGACTTCCGCCGCCCGCAGCTCGAGCGCTTCTTCGAGCTTGCACGCGAGCCCGGCGCTACGGGCGTCGTGCTCGGCCGCGCGACCGTCGAGCAGGCACTGGTGGAGTTCGATGTCGGCGCGGCCACCGCGGCCGGAGTTCCCGGCTTTCACGGACCGAGCTCGAACGACTCCGCGGCGGCTGCCGGCGGTGGCAGGCTCCAGCTGCTACCGACAGGCGCGCTGCCGCGCAATGTCGGCGAGTTCGTCACGAGCGACGCGCTGGGTGATCTGCTCGCGAGGCTCAGCGCGCGCTGCGACGTGCTGCTCCTCGACGCCCCGCCGCTGCTGCAGGGCGGCGATGCGATGGCGCTCACGTCGCACGTCGACGCGATCCTGCTCGTCGCGCGGCTGGGTCACGTGCGCCGCCAGATGCTCGACGAGGTCAAGCGGCTGTTCGACTCCACGCCCGCCGTTGCGCTCGGGGTGGTGGTCACCAACGCGAACCTCGAGCCCGGGCGCGGCTACGGCTACCGCTACGACGAACGCGACCTGCAGACCCGGCCCGAACGCGATCCCGAGGAGCCGGCCGACCTCAGCACTGCGTCACGATGAGCTACTGGCCCGCCCGCACAGCGGCGCTCAGTCGACCCACGGCCTGGCCTGCTTGACCGCGAGATCGCCGGCAGCGTCGATCTTGAACTCGACATCCATCGCGAACGCCGGGTCGGCCTGTGCCCCGTAGATGATCTTGAAGCGCTCCTGGATGGTCTCGAGCACGCCGGTCAGGCGTTCGATCTGCTGCGCCGTCAGGACCGTCGCACCGGCGGCCGTCAGCGTCGAGCGGCGGATGTACTGCGTCTCGTACTCGTCCCGTGGCCCGATCGCCGAGATCAGCAGCTCGTCGGGTGTTGCGTTGGGATCGGGATTGGTGACGAGGCTCTCGCCGACCTGGACGTTGACGTAGAAGCCGGGCCACTGCGGGTCGTAGGGGTTCTTGGTGACGGCCACGCCGTTGGCGAGCTCGTCGTCGAAGTTGGCGTGCACGAGCACGCCCATCGCCGCGGAGAGGTGATCGATGCGGTGAAAGTCGCGCTCGTCGAAGGCGCGCAGGTTCCACAGCGAGGCCCACACCTGGCGCACGGTCTTGCCCAGCTTGCCCTCGTCGGGCCGGTGCGTGAAGGAGTCATATGGTGTTGAACTCGGTCAGCGAGATCCCGATGTGCACTGCCTCGCTGGCGAACTTGTAGTGGTCGGAGTAGGTGTTCGTGTTGAGGAAGAAGAGGGCGGGCTGCGGCGTGTCGACACCGAGCACGAGGAACTTCATCTCTTCGGCGCCGATCTGCCCGGGCACGTCGTCGCGCCGCGCGAGCGTCTCGAATGTCGCCCGGTCGGGCACGCTCGCGGCGCCTTGCGAGAGCGGTAGATCGCTGCGTCCGCGTGCGTTGTGAGAAGTCCCCACCTCCACGGTCCGACTGTAGCGATCGAGGGTGTCCACCGGCGAGAAATTTGTCGCCGAGCAGCGGGCTATTACGCGCGCAGCTTGCTGCGGATCAGCAGGTCGCCGATGATCGAGCCGGGCGGCCCGAACGTCACGACGACGAGCACGGGAAACCACCATCCCCAGAGCCGGTCGAGCGCGCCCTTGGCCGTCAGCAACAGTAGCGCCAGGAAGCCGATGCCGTGGATCGGGCCGAGGATCTCCTTGTGCACCTCGGCATCGGCGATGAAGCCGTACAGCAGCGGCACGAGCAGCAGGGCATCCAGCAGCGCCACGACGAGCACGATGTTGAGCCGGCGCCTGATCCGATCCGCGTCCACGAGGTCGCGAAGCGTATTTGGTCTAGAGGACATCCGACCCGGGGCGCAGAATCAACAACGATGATCGTCCTCGGCATCGACCCCGGCACAGCGAACACCGGCTACGGCGTCGTTCTGCGCCGCTCCGGGCGCCTTGCGGCGCTCGACGGAGGCGTGATCACGACCCGCCCGGAGGCGCCTCCCGCGATCCGTCTTGCGGCGATCCACCGCCGCGTCAGCGAGCTGATGGATCAGCACGGCGTCACCGTGCTCGCGCTGGAGGACATCTTCTTCGGCCAGAACGCCGGCAGCGCGTTCGCGGTCGGCCAGGCGCGCGGCGCGGTGATGGCGGCTGCCGGCCAGCGCCGGCTGGAGGTGGCCTCCTACACGCCCCAGCAGATCAAGTACGCCGTCAGCGGCAGCGGCCGCGCGCCGAAGGAGCAGGTCGCGCGCATGGTCCAGGTGCTGCTGTCGCTCGAGGCGCCACCGCATCCCGATCACGCAGCCGACGCGCTGGCGATCGCGATCTGCCACGCCAACGGTGCGCCGCACGCCGCCGCGGTCGCCGAGTCGAGGATGCTCGTGTGATCGCACTCGTGCGCGGCGAGGTCGCCCTCCGGCGTGTCGACCACGTCGTCGTGCAGACCGGCGGTGTCGGCTACCGCCTCGCCGTCTCGGCCGAGACGCTGCGCCAGGTGCCCGCCGTCGGCAAGACCGTCACGCTCCATAGCCACCTCGTCGTACGCGACGACGCGCTGGCGCTGTACGGATTCGCGACCGAGCAGGAGCGCGACCTGTTTCTCGCGCTCGTCGGCGTGCAGTCGGTCGGCCCGAAGGTCGCGCTCGCCGTTCTGAGCGGCGGCGCGCCGCGTGAGCTCGTCACGGCGCTGGCGTCGGGTGACAGCGCGCGACTGCAGGCCGTGCCGGGGATCGGCAAGCGGACCGCGGAGCGGATCATCGTCGAGCTGCGCGAGAAGTTCGCCGACGCCTGCGCGACGGACGCGGAGATCGTCATCACGCGCAGCGACGATCCGCGCCGCCTGGCGCGCGACGGCCTCGTCGAGCTCGGCTTCGCGATCGCCGAGGCCGACGAGCTGCTGCGCGATGCGCCGGCCGGCGACGAGACGCCCGAGGCGTTGATCGCGCACGCCCTGCGCGCGGCCCGCCGATGAGCGAGATCCGCATCCAGACACCCGAGCGCGCGTTCGACGACGAGGACGCGCTCGACCGCTCGCTGCGCCCGCGGCGCCTGCAGGACTTCGTCGGCCAGCCGTCGCTGAAGGAGCAGCTCGCGATCTCCGTGCAGGCCGCACGCGCCCGCGACGAGGCGCTCGACCACGTCCTGCTCGCCGGACCGCCGGGTCTGGGCAAGACGACGCTGGCGCAGATCCTGGCGCACGAGCTCGACGCGCCGTTCGTACAGACGGCCGGCCCAACGCTCGAGCGCAAGGCCGATGTCGCGGCGTTCCTCACGGCTCTGGAGCCGCGCAGCGTCTTCTTCGTCGACGAGATCCATCGCCTGCAGCGCGCGCTGGAGGAGACGTTCTATCCGGCGATGGAGGACCGCCAGCTGCCGATCACCGTCGGCCAGGGTGCGGGTGCGCGCGTCGTCACGCTCGAGCTGCCGCCCTTCACCCTCGTCGGCGCGACGACGCGCACGGGGCTGCTGTCGGCGCCGCTGCGCGACCGCTTCGGACTGCAGCATCGCCTCGAGCACTACGACCTTCAGGACCTGACCGAGATCGTCACGCGCTCGGCCCGCATCCTCGAGGTGGCGCTCGAGAACGAGGGTGCCGTGGCGATCGCCGCACGCAGCCGCGGGACCCCGCGCGTCGCCAACCGCTTGCTCAAGCGCGTGCGCGACTACGCCGAGGTGCGCTTCGGCGGCATCGTGACCGCCGAGTCCGCCGACGCCGCGCTGGCGCTGCTTGAGATCGACGAGCTCGGCCTCGACCGCCTCGACCGCGAGCTGCTGCGGGCGCTGTGCGAGAAGTTCGAGGGCGGGCCCGTCGGGCTGTCGACGCTGGCGGCGACCGTGGGCGAGGAGCAGGACACGATCGAGGACGTCTACGAGCCCTTCCTGCTGCAGTGCGGGCTGCTCAAGCGCACCCCGCGCGGCCGCGCCGCGACGCGACGCGCGTACATTCACCTGGGGCTCGAGCCGCCGGCCACCGGAGCCGAGAGCCTCTTTTGACGCCCGTCCCCGGCTTGAGCTTCGGTTTACGACGCCTTCTCTAGGCTTAGGGCCGATCATGGCCCATCTCTTCATCTGTCCGAGCTGCGGTACGCGCAGCTCGGAGACCGATCGCACCGCCGGCTTCTCGCGCCAGGCGAAGGGCTGCTCGAAATGCGGGTTCGGCTTCCTCTTCGAGCTGCTCGACGACTACTATCCCGCGCCCGACGCCGCCTTCTTCGTCTGCGATCAGCAGGCACGGGTGATCGGCTGCGGCCGCGGCTCGTTCGAGCTCACCGGCCTCAACGACGAGCGCGTCATCGGCCGCAAGGTCAACGAGGTGCTCGGGCTGAAGTTCGACGACGCGACCGACCACGTCGCCACCGTCCTGGAATGGGGCGTGCGCGCGCTGGGCAAGCCGGTGGCGGTCAACGCCGAGGGCGACCTTCCCGCGACCGCAACGGCCGACCTGTTTCCGGCATACGACGACGACGGCGGACTGCTGCTCGTCCTCACACCCGCGAAGTAAGCTGAACCACCACCGCTCGTGAGCGAACGCCGCCGCAATCTCCTCGTCCTGCTGCTCGTCATGGGCCTGCTGTTGGGCTCGCTCGTCGTCGTGCTCAAGCAGCCCACGAAGCTGGGCCTCGACCTGCAGGGCGGCGTCGAGCTCGTCTACGAAGCCCAGCCGCGCAAGGGCACGCCGCTAACCCCGGACGCGCTCGATCGCGCGATCGATGTCATGCGCGAGCGCGTCGACCAGCTCGGCGTGGCTGAGCCCGAGCTGCAGACCTCCGGCGTCGACCAGATCACCGTCGCGCTGCCCGACGTCAAAGACCAGGCCAAGGCGATCGAGCAGGTCGGCACGGTCGCGCAGATGAACTTCTATGACTGGGAAGTCAACGTCATCGGGCCGGACGGCAAGCCGGCTGCGCAGGACCCGAATGTCACCGGAGGCAGCCAGGCGGCGAACGCCGGCGTTGCGCTGTCCCTGTACGACGCAGTGCTCCGGGGGTCGAAGATCCCAGAGGACCTCGACGGCGACAACTCGCGCGACGGAAGCCTCTTCTATGCCGTCGATCCGAAGACCAAGAAGGTCTACGGGCTCGGCGAGGACAAGCGCGCCGAGGCACTGAAGGACGTCGTCTCGACGAGCAAGTCCGTGTCCTCGGCGCAGTTGCGCGAACAGGTCAAGGTCTACGAGGTCAAGGAGGGCACGGTCCTCCTGCGCGCCGAGCAGCCCGACTCCGTGAAGAGCAAGATCGATCGCTGGTTCGTGCTGCGCGACGACGTCGCGCTGCAGGGCAAGGAGATCAAGAACCCCGAGCAGCGCTTCAACGAAGAGGCCGGCGGGGCGCCGATCGTCGCCTTCGAGTTCACCGACAAGGGCCGCGGGATCTGGCGCGACACGACGAAGACGATCGGCCAGCGCGGCGTGCTGGCCGTCGGCGTGCTCCCCGGCGCCAGCCAGCAGGACGCCAACCAGCACTTCGCGATCGCGCTCGACAACGAGCTGATCACTGTCCCGTTCATCGACTCCGAGAGGAACCCGGAGGGCTTTGACCCGCGCACCGGCTCGGAGATCAGCGGCGGCTTCACGATCGACTCCGCTCAGGAGCTCGCCAACCTGCTGAAGACCGGCGCGCTGCCGCTCGAGCTCGAGCTCATCTCGAGCTCGCAGGTCTCGGCGACGCTCGGCCAGCAGGCGCTGGACCAGGGTCTGGTGGCCGGCATCGCGGGCTTCATCATCGTGGCGCTCTTCCTGCTCGTCTTCTATCGCATCCTCGGCGTGATCGCGGTCTTCGCGCTGTTCATCTACGCCCTGTACTTCTATGCGCTGATCGAGCTCATCCCGGTCGTCCTGACGCTGCCGGGCATCGCGGGCCTGATCCTCACACTGGGGGTGGCCGCTGACGCGAACATCGTGATCTTCGAGCGCGTCAAGGAAGAGGTGCGCGCCGGGCGCTCGATCATGGCCGCGATCTCGGCCGGCTACAAAAAGGGCCTGACGGCGATCATCGACGCAAACGTCGTCACGCTGATGGTCGCGTTCATCCTCTTCGTGCTCGCGACAGCGGGCGTCAAGGGCTTCGCGTTGACGCTCGGCCTGGGCGTGATCGTCTCGCTGTTCACAGCGGTCATGGCGACGCAGGCGATCTTCGGCACGATCGGCAAGTCGCGGCTGCTGCAGAAGCCATCCGCGCTGGGCGCGGGCAAGCCGAAGGGCACGCGCCTGCGCCTGGACTACATGGGCTACTCGAAGTTCTTCTTCACGGCCTCGGGCATCATCCTGCTCGTCTGCGCGCTCGCGCTGGGCTCGAAGGGCATCAACCTGGGAATCGACTTCGAGTCCGGCAGCCGAATCGACGTCGCGCTGAGCAAGCAGGCCGACGAGGGCGACCTGCGCACGGTGCTCGCCGACAACGGGCAGCCCGACGCCGAGATTCAGCGCCGCGAGGAGAAGGGCCCCGGCGTCAGCAAGTTCCAGATCTCGACGGAGGCGCTCCAGCAGGACGAGGTCCAGAGGATCAACGGGGCCCTCGAGGCCGAGTTCGGCTTCGCGCGACCGCCCAACTCGAAGGTCATCGGCCCAACGTTCGGCGAGACCGTCGCCAGCAACGCGATCAAGGCGATCATCGCCTCGCTGATCGTCATCTCGGCGTATATCGCGCTGCGCTTCGAGCCCAAGTACGCCGTCCCGGTGCTGATCGCGCTGATGCACGACATCCTCATCACAGCCGGCGTCTATGCGCTGGTCGGCCAGGAGGTGACGACGGCGACGGTCGCGGCGTTGCTCACTGTTCTGGGCTTCTCCCTGTACGACACGATCATCGTGTTCGACCGAATACGAGAGAACGTGCCGCGCATGCCGCGCGCGGCGTTCACGCAGATCGTCAACCGCTCGATGTCCGAGGTCATCGTGCGCTCGCTGGCGACGAGCTTCTGCTCCGTGCTGCCGGTGCTGTCGCTGCTGCTGTTCGGCGGCGAGACGCTGAGCGACTTCGCGTTCGCGCTGCTCGTCGGCACGATCTCGGGCACCTACTCCTCGGTCTTCATCGCCGGGCCCGTGCTCGTCGCGTGGAAGGAGCGCGAGCCCGTCTACCGTCGCCGCGCAGCGGCGATCGCGGCGGAGCACAACGGGCTGGTGCCGGCCTACGCGACCGCGGCTGCGGGCGCCCTGGCCGACGTCGAGCCGGCCAGGAAGCGGCGCGGACGTCACGCGGAGCGCATCACGGCTCCCGACGATCCGGAGCGCGGCGTGTCACGTGAGGAGTTCGAGGAGATGGTCCAAGAGCTGCACGTCGACCCGTCGCCGGCACCGCGCAAGGGACGCGCGGCGGTCGCCGAGCCGGCCACGCCGGCGCCGCCAAAGGCCAGGCCGAAGCCCGAGCCGCCCGCGGAGCAGGCCAAGCGCAAGTCGCCCGCGGAGCAGGCCGAGCCCAAGCCGCGGCCACCCGCGCGGGGGCTCGACCCGGGCGCGGACGCGACGCCGGAGGACACCACCATGCCCGACCGCGTCGAGCCGGGATTGCGGCCCAAGCCCAAGGGCGGCGGCTCGGCGTCCAAGCGCAAGGGCAAGCACGGGAGGAGTCGCTAGATGACTACTCGCGGGAGAGACCGCTAGATGGGCGCGCTCGCCTGGACGATGATGGGCCTCGCCCTGTGGCACTTCACGATCTTCCTGCCCGATCGCTGCTGGGCCGGGATCATCGGCGCCTTCCTCGGCTGCGTCCTCGGCGCAATCCTCTTCGGCCTGGTCATCCACGGCTTCGCCGTCCCCGGCCGCGAGGACACCGACCTCGTGACGGTGCTCGAGGCGGTCCCCGGCGCGATCCTCGGCTACCTCTTCTTCACCGGCCTCGGCATCCGCGCCGAGCGCAAGCAGGCCGAGCTCGGAGGGCTCGCAGCGCCGTAGGGGTCTGCGCCAGCCGCCGTGGCGTGGCTCGGCCCAACGCCGCGGCCAATCCACGAAGTCGCACTTCGGCCGCTATAAGCGGCTCAAGTGCGAACTCGTGGTCCCGCGCGCGGCGACAGCCGCCGTTCCGTCCCATGGCGTGCGTACGTTGGTCGTGTGCCCGCCGAGCCCGCCCAACTTCAGATCGCGCCGGTCGACGTGGGCACCGTGCTGGCGCTCGAGCATGCGCTTGGCGTCAGCAATGTCCTCGCGCAGGTGCTCGTGCGGCGCGGCCTGCGCGACGCCGACAGCGCGCGCGTGTGGCTGGCCGCCGACGAGCGACACGATCCGTCGGCGTTTGCGGGCATCGACACCGCCTGCGCGCTGATCCTGCGCCACGTCGCGGACGGCACGCGAATCACCGTCCACGGCGATTACGACGTCGACGGCGTCAGCGCCACGGCGATCCTCGTCGGCGTGCTGCGACGCCTCGGCGCCGACGCGGACTGGTTTCTGCCCAGTCGCGGGGAGGACGGCTACGGCCTGTCGGTTGCCACGGTGGGGCGGTTGGCGCAGCGCGGCACGCGCCTGCTGGTCACCGCCGACTGCGCGATCACCGCCGTCGACGAGGTCGCGGCGGCGCGCGCGGCAGGCCTCGACGTCGTGGTCACCGACCACCACACACCGCGCGCCGACGGCTCGTTGCCCGGCGCGCCGATCGTCCATCCGGCGCTGTGCGGCTACCCCTGTCAGGAGCTCTGCGCAGCGGGCGTCGCGCACAAGCTCGCTGCCGCGCTGCTGACCGCGGCCGGCGAGGATCCCGCCGAGGCTGACGCCGACCTCGACATCGTCGCGCTCGCGACGATTGCCGACTGCGTGCCGCTGCGCGGCGAGAACCGCCGCCTCGTCCGCGCCGGGCTGCGCGCATTGGGCGCGACCAAGCGTCCCGGCCTGCGCGCGCTGATGCGCGTCGCGCGGGTCGACCCGGCCCGGATCGACGCGCGCGCCGTCGGCTTCAGGCTCGCGCCGCGGATCAACGCCGCGGGCCGGCTCGAGCGCGCCGACGCCGGGCTCGAGCTGCTGCTGAGCACCGACGACGCGCGCGCCGCGCAGATCGCCGACGAGCTCGATCGCCTCAATGCCGAGCGCCGCCACACCGAGACGCGGATCCTGTTCGAGGCCGAGGCCATGGTGACGGAGCGCGAGCGAAGCGAGGCGGGCGAGCCCGCCGCCTACGTGCTCGCGGGGGAGGGCTGGCATAAGGGCGTGATCGGGATCGTCGCGTCGAGGATCGCCGAGCGCCATCACCGCCCGACGGTGCTCGTTGCGCTGGACTCTAATACTGGAGGTGGCGCCGGAGGCGCTGCTCGCGGGACCGGCTCGGGGCGCTCGATCGCGGCCTACGACCTGCTCGGCGGCTTCGATGCCGCCGCCGCGCACCTCATCCGCCACGGCGGGCACCGTGCCGCCGCGGGCTGCGAGCTGCTCGCGAGCGAGCTCGACGCGTTCCGCGCCGCCTTCGAGTCCCACGCGGCCGCCGCGCTGGCCCCCGGCGACCTCGTCCCCACCGAGCGCGCCGACGCGGTCGCCTCGGGCGACGAGCTCGGCGCACGACTCGCCGAGGAGCTCGAGCGTCTGGAGCCGTTCGGGATCGCCAACCCGTCCGTGTCGCTGCTCGTGCCGGCCGCGCGGCTGTGCGACCCGCGGCCGATGGGCGAGGGCAAGCACGTGCGCTTCACCGTCCAGACCGGCGGCGCCCGCGCCCGCGCGGTCGCCTTCGGCACGCCGCGCGTCGAGTGCGACGAGCCGGTCGACGCCACCTTTACGCTCGAGCTCAACGAGTACAACGGCAGCGTCGAGCCGCGCCTGGTGCTGCGTCAGGCGCGGCCCTCCGTGCCCGCGCCGATCACGCTCGTCGGCGAGCCGGCGGACTACCTCGGGGCCGCGATCGGCGAGCTGACGGCGGCGCTGGAGGATGAGGCCCACGGCGGCGCGCCAGGCGCCCCGGCTGCCCCGGCTCGCGACCGCCGCGGCTACGGCATCGCCGGCACGATCGCCGCACTCGTCGCATCCGGTGAGCCGGTTCTCGTCGCCGCCGCCGACGCGCGGCTACGCGCGCGCCATCTCGCGCCGATCCTCGGCGGCTTTGACCTGTGCTCGCACGACGCCCTGCAACGCGACCCCGCCCTGGCGCACCACGACGCTCATGTAGTCCTGCTCGATCCGCCCGCCGGGCCCGTGCGCACGTTCGGTGCGATGACGCATCTGGCCTGGGGTGAGCCTGAGCTACGCTTCGCCAAACAGATTCACGAGCGGCAGTACGCACTTCGTGCTCAGCTCACCGCGACGTACCGGGCTCTACGAGCCGCGGGCGGCGCGGCGGGCGAGGAGCTCGAGGCCCTGCTCCGCGGCGAGCCGCAGAAGCCCCGGCCAGCGGCGCTGGCCGGTCGTCTTCTGAGGGTTCTCGCAGAGCTTCGCCTCGTCAGCCTCGACCCGGATTCGAGGACCGTGACCGTCCCCCTCGCCGAGCGCACCGCGCTCGAGCGATCGGCGGCGTTCAGGGCCTACCAGCGGCGATACGAGGACGGACGCAGATACCTGACCGGGGTGACAGCAAAGGCGGCGTGAGGGCTCCGGCGCGCCAGCGTGTCGGTGCCACGCGTCGTGCGCCGGTCGATGAGGTCAGCGCCGGTCACCATCCGGAGGTCACTCGCGCCGATCTCACCGCGCTCGAGCGCAGCCTGCTCTCCGACGTCTTCGCAATCGTCGAGGAGCACGCCGGCGCGGCGGCGGTCGAGGTCGACCGCAAGAAGGTCGAGCAGGCGTTCGTCTTCGCGTGTGAGCACCACGTCGACCAGCGGCGACGGTCGGGGGAGGAGTTCATCGTCCATCCCGTCGGCGTCGCGAAGATCTGCGCCGGCATGCGCCTGGACACCGAGACGCTGTGCGCGGCGCTGCTGCACGACACCGTCGAGGACACGTCCGCCTCGCTGGCCGAGGTGCGCCACCAGTTCGGCGACGAGATCGCCAACCTCGTCGACGGTGTCACGAAGCTGACCGGCATCGTCTTCCAGTCGCGCGACGAGGCGCAGGCCGAGAACTTCCGCAAGATGATGGTCGCGATGGCCAACGATGTTCGGGTCATCCTGATCAAGCTCGCCGATCGCCTGCACAACATGCGCACGATCGCCGCGATGCCCAAGCAGAAGCAGATCGACAAGGCCAAGGAGACGCTGGAGATCTACGCGCCGATCGCGCATCGGCTCGGCATCCACGCGATCAAGTGGGAGCTCGAGGACCTCGCCTTCGCGTCGCTGCACCCGCGCAAGTACCAGGAGATCAAGGGCCTCGTCAACCAGCAGCGCGACGAGCGCGAGCAGTACGTCGAGAACGCCGGCGCCTACCTCGAGAGCGAGCTGCAGGCGCTCGGCATCGAGTCCAACATCTCCGGGCGCGCCAAGCACTTCTACTCGATCTACTCGAAGATGACCAAGAAGGGGCGCGAGTTCAACGAGATCTACGACCTCACGGCGATGCGCGTGATCGTGGACTCCGTCAAGGACTGCTACGGCGCCGTCGGCGTCGTGCACTCGCTGTGGAAGCCGCTGCCCGGCCGCTTCAAGGACTTCATCGCGATGCCGAAGTTCAACATGTACCAGTCGCTGCACACGACGGTCATCGGGCCCGAGGGGCTGCCGCTCGAGATCCAGATCCGCACCAGGGACATGCAGGACATGGCCGAGTTCGGCGTCGCCGCGCACTGGATCTACAAGGGCGACGGCAAGGCTGGGCCGGCCGCCGACGGCGACGCGAAGCTGCACTGGCTGCGCACGATGCTCGACTGGCAGCAGGAGACATCGGACCCGCGGGAGTTCATGGACGCGCTCAAGGTCGATCTGATCGAGGACGAGGTGTACGTCTTCACGCCCAAGGGTGAGGTCAAGAACCTTGCCGCCGGCGCGACACCGCTGGATTTCGCCTACGAGGTTCACACCGACGTCGGCCATCGCTGCGTCGGCGCCAAGGTCAACGCCAAGATGGTGCCGCTGCACTACGTCCTGAAGTCGGGGGACATCGTCGAGGTCATGACCTCCAACCGCGAGCGCGGTCCGTCGCGCGACTGGCTCGCCGTCGTGGGCACGACGCGGGCGCGCAACAAGATCAAGCAGTGGTTCAAGGCCGAGTCACGCGTCGATACCGAGCACCAGGGGCGCGAGATCCTCCACGACCAGCTCAAGAAGCAGGGTCTGCCCTCCCAGAAGGTCGTCTCCTCGCCGCTGCTGGCCGACGTGATCCGCGAGATGGGCTTCAAGAAGGCCGACGACTTCTACATCGCGCTGGGCGGGGCCAAGGTCTCGGCGAAGGTCGTCGTCAACAAGGTCATGCAGCGCCTCAAGCAGGGCGAGGCGGCCGAGGGCGAGACGCGCACCGTCGCGGAGGACATGCTCGCGACCCGCCGCCAGCGCCGCCAGCCGACGAGCACCTCGTCGCAGTTCGGCATCCGAGTGCAGGGCGTCGACGACGTCATGCTGCGCCTGGCAAAGTGCTGCCGGCCGGTCCCGGGCGACCCGATCGTCGGCTACATCTCGCTCGGTCGCGGGATCACGATCCACCGCGATGACTGCCCCAACGCGGTCGCGCTGGGCAAGGACCCCGACCGCTTCACACCGGTGCACTGGGAGGGCGATCACGAGACGACGTTCAAGGTCGAGCTGCAGGTCGACGCCTGGGACCGCCACCGGCTGCTCGAGGATCTCTCGCGTACCTTCGCCGAGGCCGGCATCAACATCGTCGAGGCGCGCTGCGTCGTGCAGCATCCGATGGTCCAGAACTGGTTCGTCGTCGAGGTCGGCGACACCCAGGTCCTCAAGCAGGCGATCAACCGGCTGCGCAACATCGACTCGGTCTTCGACGCCTACCGGGTCACCCCCGGCGCCGGGTAGCGCCAGCGCCGGCCGCTCGACCGCCAGCGGTCTCCACGCGCCAAGCTCGTCCGGTTGGGCGGGGACTCGCGCCATCGGTCATAAGGTTCAGTACGCTGTCGGCGCGCTGGTCACCATTGCACCGTGGAGGAGACGGAGAATGGACGGGGATGGTCGCCGCAACATCGCCTCATGCGGCCGAGCTCATCACAACCTCGTCATCCCTCGCTGCGGCGCACGGTCCTGCCCGTGGCGGGCTCGCCGGCGCCCTGCTGCTGATCGCGGGCACCGCTCAGGCGGCGCTGCCGCCCAAGGGCGCGAGCTTCGCCTTTGACGACCATCAGACGGCGGGCAAGAACTGGCACGTGGAGATCAGGATCGATTCGAAGGACCCCAAGAAGATCGCGACGCTCATCGTCTACAGCCAGCAATGCAAGGGGACCATCGCCAAGACGGGCGTGCCGATCTCCGATGCGGGCGTCATCGCGGCCAGCGGCGGGTTGAAGGGCTACGGGTGGTGGGAGGTCAACGCCACCGTCAACGAGCCCACCACGATCGTCGGCACGATGCGCATGCGGCGCGCCGACTGTGACACCGGCGTGCTCAGCTATCCGAACGCGATCACCGGCCACGGGCGCACCGACCATGCGCACGCCGGCGGCGGCCATACCCACGGCTCGCAGTACGCCGACTTCGGCCGCGCTTCGCTCGCTGAGCGCAAGCAGGCGCGCGCGCTGCACCGGCGCGTGCTGAAGACGTGGTCTGGCATCACACCCGCGCGGGCTAAGCTTCGGGGCTTCCACCGTCCCCCGGGCTCCAAGCCGGTGGTGGGCTTCATGTACCACATGTACAACCAGCGCTACGAGCGAGACGGCCGGCTCTTCGATGGCAAGCGCCCGGAGTCGCTCGTGTTCTGGCGCCGTGCGAGTGGCGACTCGGTGATCCTCGGGCCGATGTTCCGCGTCCCCGCCGGCAAGCGACCGAGCTTCGCGGGCCCGATTCCGATCTACCACGGCCACGCGAGCGCGACGGGCAAGATCCCGAATCAGATGACCCACGTGTGGATGACCAAGGGCCCGAAGATGGCGTGGGCCAACTGCCTGCCGGTCTTCCATCTGCAGCAGTACAACCCGGTCTTCAAATGGACGCCCGACACCAAGCGCGAGCACATTGGCGAGCCTTGCAAATGAACGCTCGCGCGTCCGCCATCACCTGACCCTTGGGGAGATCAGCACCCGCCATGCGCAAGCCACTCATCATCTGCATCGTCCTCGCGATCGCCGGGGCCCTGACCGCGAGCCTGGCGATGGCGGCCTCTGTCACCAAGGACGTCAAGGTCGGCGACAACTATTTCGTCAGGTCAACCGGAGTCCCGAAGATCACCATCAAGCAGAACACGACAGTCAGATTCAAGTTCAAGGGACAGGACCCCCACGACGTCTGGGGCTATCGCGGCACCAAGAAGAAGTTCGCATCGGACATCTACTTCCCGGGCGACGTCTGGAAGAAGAAGATGACCCAGAGGGGCACGTTCAAGATCGTCTGCGACATCCACGGCGAGGATGACCAGCGCATGACGATCAAGGTCGTCAGGCCCTAGCTTTCAACATCAAGGCTCATCGAGCAGCCTCAGCCCGAGCAGTCGGGCCGCGGCGGCGAGCTTGCGATCGAAGGTCAGGATCGCGCCGGCGCGGGTGAGTTGCGCCGCCGCGAGCACGCAGCAGTCCGGGAGTCGCCGATCGGTCTCGACTCGAAGTGTGGCCAGGGCGACAGCCTCCCCGTCGAGCGCGATCTCGCTGACGCCAAGATCGGCGAGCGCCGCATACGCAGCCTGGAGGCGGCCAGCCCGCGCAGGGCCTACCAGCACCTCGGCGAGGGTGAGGGTCGCCGCGCCAAGCGGCTCAGCTGCAGCTTCGTCCAAGTCCGTGAGCGCTCGCTCGTGCAGGGAATCGCCGGGGTCAAGCCAGGCGATCAGCACGTTCGCATCGAGAACGATCACTCAGGCCATTCCGCGCGCACCCGCTCCAGGTAGCCGGGCTCGTAGCAGCCGGCGAGCGCGCCGGCGTGGCGGCGGATGGCCGTGCGGCGGCGATCGGACTCGGCATCCGCCGCGCCGGCGACAGCCTCGGCACCGGCGAGCGTGAGGCGCCGCAGCAGGCTCGCCGGCTCCTCGTCAGGCCAGCGGCGGCGAGCGACGGCGAGCGCGCGGGCGATCGGCTCGGTCTCGGTGATCGTGTGGCGGCGGCGCGTCGTGGGCATGCGCCCCGAGGGTAGCACCAGCCTGCTGGTGCAGCACCATCGCGGGAAAGCCGCCACCTAGCGCTACGAGAAGGACAAGCGGCTCTTCGATGCCAGGCGCCCGGAGTCGCTTGTGTTCTGGCGCCGCGCGGATGGCAAGTCGGTGATCCTCGGGCCGATGTTCCGCGTCCCGGCGGTAAGCGACCGCGCTTCGCGGGGCCGATTCCGATCTACCACAGCCATGGCCAGACGGTCAAGAATCGGATGACGCACGTGTGGCTGACCAAGGGCACCAAGAGCGCGTGGGCGAACTGCGTGCCGGTCTTCCATCTCCAGCAGTACAACCCGGCCTTTACGTGGATGCCGGGCGGGACCGGCCAAGGCCTGATCGGCGGACCGTGCTAGACCATCGCGCGTCCGTCCCTGCGTGACCCTGGGAAGTCGGCCAGCATTGCGTCAGGCTCTGCCCAGCTCTCGCGCCAAGGCTACGCGACGACCGAGAGCGCGGCCGGGCGGATCGCGAAGACCGCCTCGGTAACGTCGCCGACGTAGTCGCCGTCGACGTGTAGCGCGATCGGGCGCCCGTCGGCCGACTGGCAGCGCAGCTCGTCGACGTGCGCGAAGTGGTGCACGGCGCGGTGGCCTTTGACGCTGCGCCGCGAGGACAGCAGCCGCAGGGCGATCGTCGGGACGTCGTGCGGGCGCGCGCGGCGCAAGGCGACGCCGGCGAGCGTGCCGCTGTCGAGCGTCGCGCCCTCTGCGATGCGGATCGGCTTGTCGTCGAGGTACGTGAACGGATCGCCGTTCTGGACGAGCGTGGTGACCGCGCGCACGGTCTCGCCCGCCACCTGTACGTCCATCCGCGGCGCATTGACGACGTACTCACGCAGGACCGTCTCGACCGCGCAGTACACGAAGTACAGCTCGCGCCCGCGCGAAGCCTTCAGGCGCAGGTTCTTGTCGATGCGCTTGGCGACGCTCGCATCCAGGCCGAAGCCGCTGGCGTACGTGAAGGCGCGGTCGTTGGCGGTTCCGAGGTCGATGCTGCGCGGGCGCCAGTCGTCGGCGATGCGCAGCAGATGCTGCGTCGCGTCGACGATGTCGCCGGGGATCCCGAGCATCTTGCACAGCACGTTGGTGGCGCCGCCGGGCAGGCAGGTCATCGGTGTCTGCGAGCCCGCGAGGCCGTTGGCGACCTCGTTGACCGTCCCGTCCCCGCCGAAGGACACGACGACGTCGTAGCCCTCGTGCGCCGCCTCGCGAACGAGCTCGGTGGCGTGGTTCGGGCTCTGCGTGTCGACGGCGTCGACCTCGTAGCGGCCGGCGAGCGCCGAGACGACGAGGTTGCGCAGCCGCGCGGACACCGTCGATGCGTACGGGTTGACGACGACGAGCATGCGCTTGCGCTGCGACGGCTGGCCGAGCGCCACCGACTCCGCCAGCCGCTGCAGTGGCTCGAGCGTCACAACCAGCCGCGGCTGCGAAAGAAGCCCAGCATCGCGACGAGCAGCGCGACCATCGAGCCGAGGATGACCCAGAACGCGGTGGTCGAGCCCTCGCCCGGGATCCCGACGTTCATGCCCCACAGGCTCGCGATCAGCGTCAGCGGCAGGACGACGACGCTGATCGCCGTCAGCGCCTTCAGAACATCGTTGACCCCATGCGAGAGCACCGACTCGTTCGTCGACTCCAGGCCCTCGACGACCTCCTTGAAGTTCTCGAGCATGTCCCAGATGCGCTCGGAGGCGTCGTTGATGTCGTCGAAGTAGATGTCCAGCCCCTCGGGGATGTAGCG
>Ga0183260_10001664_pt1 | contig 18481 bp, 17 predicted proteins | sample AntDrymUQ4972206_2_FD_129768 | JGI IMG/M metagenome (GOLD analysis project Ga0183260, IMG submission 129768) | Polar desert sand microbial communities from Dry Valleys, Antarctica - metaG UQ497 (22.06) (version 2) (version 2) | ecosystem: Environmental > Terrestrial > Soil > Desert | place...
GCATGTTGTGCTGGGCCGGAAAGATGCACCACGCCGGCGCCGAGGAGCCGCTGGGCCGCAAGAGCGTGGCCAGGCTGGTAGCGGCCGGGGCTCAGGGCGCCCTCGTGCCTGTGCCCGGGACGGTCCCCGGCATCTCCGAGGGGCTCGCGGCCGGCATGGTCGAGGAGGCTCGATCTGCCGGCGCGCTGGCAATCGGCACCATCGCAACGTCACAGGAAGGTGCAGACAGCCACACTCTCAGGCAGCTTGCCCTGTGCGCCAAACGAATCGGAGTCGACGTGCACCACATCGGCGACGCCGGGTTCTCGGGCCTCGCCTCACCCGAGAGCCTGTATGCCTATTCAGTCGCAGCGAGGGGAATTCGTCACACCTGGAATCGCATGGCTCGGGGCACTCGCGCCTCGTGGACCGGAAAGGAGTAGGACATGGGCTTCGAAGAGGTTGCCGGGCAAGTCATTGCGGGGCTCGGAGGCAAGGAGAACATCGAGAACATGGAGCCTTGTATCACCCGCATCCGGGTGCAGGTTGCCGACAAGGCCAAGATCGATGAGCCGGCGCTCAAGGCGGCCGGCGCACACGGGGTAATGAAGATCGGCTCTGCCGTTCAGGTGGTAATGGGGACCCAGAGCGACAACATCGAAGCGGAGATGCGCCGAATCATGGAGGGTGAATGACCATCGCAGTGGCCAGTCCCTTCACCGGGAAGGTCGTACCGCTGGAGGAGGTCGCCGACGATGTCTTCTCTCAGCGCGTCATGGGTGACGGGGTCGCGGTACTCCCGAGCGAGGGCCGTGTCGTGGCGCCCGTCGCCGGGACGGTGGGAAAGCTCTTCGAGGGCGGGCACGGGTTTGCAATCGAGACGCCGGACGGGCTGCAGGTTCTCGTTCACGTCGGATTGGAGACCGTGCATCTCAAGGGCGACGGCTTCACCGTGAAGACGAATGAGGGTGACGAGGTGGTCGCCGGCGACGAGATGGTGACCGTCGACCTCGACCGCATGCGGGAGCTGGGGATCGACATGGTGTCGCCGGTGGTGGTGATCTCCGGCCAGGACGTGACCGTCAGCTCGTCGGACGAGGTGAGCGCCGGAGACCCCCTGCTCGAAACTCGTTAGGCTCCCCTGACCTCCGCTCCGGAAGCCGGTGTTCCCGGCAGATGAGTCGGCGGCAGCCTCCGCTCGGGGAGCAGGTACCCCCCCCGGCTATCCCGGGGGGAGTAGCAGCAGGGCGTCGCCTATCGGTCGTTCGCCTTCCTCATCCGAGGGGCGGTTGACGAGGTCGTCTCCGATCGTCACGGTGGTCGATCCGCCCCCGTCGAGGTTGACGGCGCTCTCCGCTCCCAGCGAGCGCATCACCCGGGCCTCCTCGACGAAGCTTGCTCCGACGCTCCAGTCCGGCTGGCGGCCGTCGATTGCGACCAGGAGGAGGTGGTGGTCGGCGGTGATCCCGGCGATCGTCCGGGGATTGCGCCTGAGGCCGAACGCAACGTAGAAGAACGGATCGTCGAGGTGCACGAACCCCTCCCTGAATGCGGTTATGCGGTTGCGGCCGTGGTTCAGCAGGCGCGGCCCTCCGTTGATGATGCCGAGCCCCTCCTGGAGGGGGACTCTGCCGGAACCTGCGCGCACGTGCTCGAGCACCCGGATCCTCTGATCGATGGCGGAGTGGTGGCGTAGCCAGCGGGCGTCGGTGCCGGTTCCCGCCAGCACGCTCCCGTGTTCCGGAATGGCTCCGCCGCGCCGGCTGCGCAGTGCGGTGACCCGCCCCGTAGCGTCCAGCACCGCCTCCACGCCGGGCCCGGGCTCGGTGTTCGCCCCGAAATCCGGCGTGAAGAGGATGAGCTCTGAGCCATCGGTGCAGGTGAAGTCGTGCTTGGGACGCTGGGTGGGAACGTCTCCCCCGACACCGCCACAGGACCGGATGAGACCCGGCTTGCGGTTGAGGCCGTCCACCAGTCGTCCATCGCCGCCGGACGAGATCGCCCGCAGACTGGTGCTCAGGGCCTTGATGGCGGCGACGTCGCCGGGGTCCTGGGACAGCAACAGGCTGGTCCGGCCGTTCACCGCCTCGCTGATCAGCCGGCCGTCCTCGACCCCGATGCCGGCCAGGTCCCCCGGAGTTCCGTCGACGGGCTCGATGACGAAGTAGCCACCGTTGATCGCCGCCAACGGGTCGAACCGCGCGGCGATGTCGGTGAGCCTTTCGAGGCCGGGGACGACGCCGGTCCCCAGTGCGGGTGTCAGCGACCCGTCCCACCGTCTGAGATCGATGTCGAAGATGTTGACCACCCACGGCCCGGTCGTCGGCGAGCCGTCGAGGCTTGTGTGGGTGCCCGCCGCATCCGGGTAGCCATCGGCGATGAGGCGCTCCGCCACGGCGTCTGCCCGCTGCTGTGAGCTGAACCGTCCCACCTGCACCAGGTATCCGGTCGGTCCCGGCCGGGGATCGTCGGGCGCTCTTGTTTCGATCCGCTCGATCCTCCCGGCGTAGCCCAGCCGGTGAAGCGCCCGCACCGTCGATTCGGCGCCGGCGCGCCGGACGAAGAGCGCGACGTCGACGGTGAAGAAATCGTCCGGATCGGGATGCCCGCGCCGTATGAGCGTGTGGACGACACCGGGCGCCAACTCCGTTGAGCTGCGGGTCTCCTCGAGTCCCGGGGGCCCGAGTGGCAGCCCATCGGGGTCGGAGCGGGCAGGGCCCCCGCCGGCGGGGACCACCAGCCCGGCGCTCAGGGCCACCGAGGCGACCACCACCATCACGATGTGCCGTCGTCCAGCCGTTTCCATCATGGAACCCCCTGTCATCCGCCCGGGCATGGATCCTACTCCGACGGGTCCACGCACAGCTCCATGTCGGGGAGCCGACCGCTGCCCGCTGCTTCGTCCACCCGCTCCAAGCGCACCGCCTCCAGCGAGCTCACGAGAGCGTCGACCGGAGCGAGGCTCTCGGCGGGAAAGGTCGTGGTGACGCCTATCGTCTTCATGCCGGCGGCGCGGGCTGCGGCGAGGCCGGCAGGTGAATCCTCTATGACGATGCATCGGTGCGCCGGCGCCCCCAACCGGCCGGCTGCGGCCAAATAACCTTCCGGGTCCGGCTTGCCCCTCACGATGTCGTTGGCGGTGATGAGCACGGGTGGTTCGGGTATTCCCACCGCCGCCAGCCGAGGTTGGGCCACCGTGGTGGTCCCCGAGGTCACCACCGCCCAGCTGGCCAGGGGCAACGAGCGCACCAGCTTGGTCGCGCCCCTGATGCCGACAAGCCCCGAGAGGTCCTCTGCTTCTCTGTGTTCGAGGATCTCCACCTCCGACTCGACCGAAAGTTCGGGCGCGAAGTCCCGGATGATCTCGGCCGAGGGCCGGCCGTGGGCCACCTTCATGATGGCGTCTCCGTCGAGCCCGCGTTCGTCAGCCCAGACCCGCCACACCCGGTCGACTACGGCGGTGGAGTCGGCGAGGACGCCGTCGAGATCGAACAGGACGGCTTTGCAGGTGAACCGGGTCTGGGTCACCTGCGACCTCGCCCGCTTATGGGGACGTCTGCTGTTGCGGAGCTCAAGCGGCCCACACTTCTGAGCCGTCCACAAGTGTGCGGCGAACCGTCATCGAATCGTCCAGGACAACGATGTCGGCCGGCGCGCCGGGCCGGAGAGCGCCGAGGTCCGAGCGCCCGACGAGCCGGGCGGGCACCCGGCTCGCTGCGTCCAGCGCATCGGCAAGGCCTGCCCCAAGGGCCACCAGATTGCGAACGCCCGCATCCATCGTCGCCACGCTGCCGGCGAGGGTGCCGTCGTCGAGGCGCGCCGCTCCCTGAGCAACCGTGACACTCCGATCGCCCAGATGATAGTTGCCGTCCCCCAGGCCCGCCGCCATGATGGCGTCGGTCACGATCGCAAAGCGTCCTCTGGATGCGAGGAAGGCGGCGTAGGCGGTCTCCGGCGCAAGGTGTACGTAGTCGACGATCGCCTGCACCGTGACATCGGGGCGCACGAGGGCTACCCCGGCTATGCCCGGGTCGCGCGCCTGCCAGCGGCGTTGGGCGTTGTAGATATGGGTGACGGCGCGGGCGCCTCGATCGAAGGCCGCATGGGCCATACGGGCGTCGGCATCACAATGGCCACAGGCAACGACGACGCCCCTTTCGGTCAGCCACCCGATCAGCTCCAGCCCGCCGGGAAGCTCCGGCGCAAGCGTCACGTAGCTCACCGGGCCCGCTGCGCACAGACGTTCGGCGTCCTCGATGCCGGGCTCGACGAGATTGGCGGGGTTGTGGGCCCCCTTCCACCGGGCGTTGAGCCACGGTCCTTCGAGGTGGATGCCCAGTATCCGAGGCCCTCCGGGGGCCGGCTCGAGGTTTTTGGCGACCTCGAGAGCGCTTCTGTAGGTTTCCATGGGCGAGGTGATGAAAGTGGGCTGATAGGCGGTGACTCCTGTGCCGGCCAGCGCCCGGCCGGCACTTCGGTAGCCCTCAGCGTCCGCAGCGAGAAAGTCCACACCTCCAAAGCCGTTGACCTGAAGGTCGACGAACCCGGGGGCCGCAAGGTTCCGCTTGCCCGGCGGAGAGACTCCCACCTCGGCAACCTTGCCGTCTTCGATCACCACGTCGCCGGTGACGATGGCGTCACCGACTTTCGCTGCCTTCACTCCGACCCGCATAGACGCCTCAACTCCCTTCGGACACCGTGCACCGTAAAGGAGTAGTTTGGAGTGCGCCAACACATCGTGCTCCAGGGGGAGAGAACATGCTTGCGGTAGCCCAGCGGATCGGCCGTTCATTGATGATGCCCATCGCCGTGCTTCCCGCTGCGGCGTTGTTGCTGCGCCTCGGCGCCTACTTCCAGGAGGTGTCGTGGCTCGCCTGGGGCAACACGGTGTGGCAGGTCATGGAGGCGGGTGGAAACGGCGTGTTCCTGAACCTGCCCTTGATATTCGCCATCGGTGTGGCCATCGGCTTCACGGAGGGTGCCGGCGCCGCAGGGCTCGCCGCCGGAGTGGGCTATGTCGTTCTGAAGGCGATCAACGACATCTCCGAGGTAAGTGAAGGCGTGCCGGTCGATATGGGTGTGTTGGGTGGCATTCTCATCGGCCTGGTTGCTGCGGTCCTCTACACGCGCTACAAGGGCATCCGGCTGCCCGATTACCTGGCCTTCTTCGGCGGCCGGCGCTTCGTTCCGATAGTCACGGCCTTCGCGGCGCTGGGCATTGGCCTTGCCGCCTATTTCGTGTGGCCGCCCATCGGCCGGACAATCGACGGCTTCGGCGATTGGATCGTCGGGGCCGGAGCCCTGGGGGTGTTCATCTATGGGATCGCAAACCGCGCGCTTCTCCCGGTCGGTTTGCACCACATCCTGAACACGCTCGTGTGGTTCGAGTTCGGCACCTTCAAACCGCCCGGGGGCGGAGCGGCCGTGCATGGGGACCTCACGCGTTTCTTTGCCGGTGATCCCGAGGCCGGGATCTTTATGGCGGGGTGGTACTTCGTGATGATGTTCGGTCTTCCGGCGGCGTGCTTTGCGATGTATCGCGCCGCGGACGCTGACAACAAGCAGTCGACGAAGGCGATCATGGGATCAAGCGGATTCACATCGTTTCTCACCGGGATCACGGAACCGATTGAGTTCAGCTTCCTGTTCCTTGCACCCATGCTCTATGCGGTGCACGCGTTGCTTTGCGGGGTTGCGCTGGTGGTGGCAGAGGTTCTTGGCATCAGGCACGGCTTCGGGTTCTCGGCGGGATTGATCGACTATCTGGTCGCATTCGGCGCTGCGACCAAGCCGTTGCTGATCATCCCCATCGGACTGATCTTTGCGGCTGTGTACTTCGCGCTGTTCAGCACAGCCATCCGGGTCTTCGACCTCAGCACCCCCGGCCGCGAGGGACGCGGCGAGAAGGCCCCGCAAGGGGCGGCGAGTGCCGAGCCGGCGCCCGCCTAGATTCAGGTGAACGAGGCGCTCGCCGTCGTCATCATGGCGGTGGTGTGGTGGGCGCCGACCTTCATCGGGCTGACCGACCTCCAGGGCCGGCGCGCCGTTCCCCGCGTTCTGGTGTGGAAATGGACGGCCATCCTCTGTGTGCCGGTGGCAGGGGCACTGCTCTATCGCACCAAAGGACGCCGCGAGCTGAACGCACGGGTCCGCTGACCGGCGCATTTGCAAAAAATGACGGGTTGCATTAGATGCAAGCTTTGAGGGCTTTGACTGTCACCTGCACCTAGGGTGAGTTCGCCTCTGCGCCGCGCTCTTCAAGCGCCCGGCTTCCGCAGGCTCTTTATGGCCCAAGCCGTGAGCCGGTGGGGCGATACCTTCAACTACGTCGCGATCGTGATCTTGGTCTTTCGTCTCACCGGCTCCGGCTTCAAAGTGGGAGCCACCGTCATATTCGAAATAGCGCCCGTGCTGCTGTTCGGTTTCGTGGCCGGGGTGATGGTCGACCGGCTGCCGCGGCGCCGAGTCATGATCGTCGCCGACCTCGGGCGAGCGCTGCTGGTCCTGGGGCTGGTGGTGCTTCAGGAGCATTTGTGGGCCGTTTACGGCGTTGCCTTCGGGCTCTCGGCCCTGTCGGTTTTTTTCAACCCGGCCGCGGCCAGCGTCGTGCCCGCGCTGGTCGACGAGAGCGACCTCGTCGGCGCCAACTCCGCGATCTGGTCGGCGGCGGTCATCTCTCAGATCGTCCTCGCCCCGGTGGCCGGTGCGCTCGTGTCCTTCGCGGGCCCCGGACCGGCGTTCACCCTCAACGCGGCGTCGTTCGTGGTCTCCGCCGCGCTCTTGGCCGGGCTGAGGTTGCCACCGATGCAAGCGCAAGGGGGCGACCGTCGCCGGCACGACGTCATCGAGGGCCTCAGGCTGATGCGCTCGAGCCGCCTGCTGCGAGTGCTCGCTTCGGTGCAGGCTCTCGCCGCGCTGTCCGCGGGTGCCACGAGCGCCTTGCTGGTGGTGCTGGCGCAGCGTCATCTCGGTGTCGGCGCAGGCCGCTTTGGCCTGCTGCTCGGTGCCATCGGGGTCGGCGCCGCGGTCGGTCCGCTCGTGCTTCAACGCCTCGTGCGCGATGTTCGCCACCCCGGCCTGTTGTTCGGGCCCTACCTGCTGCGCGGGGTCGTCGACCTGGCTCTGGCGGCCTTCTCGAGCTTCGGCATCGCCCTCGGCGCCCTCGCCCTGTACGGTGTCGGCACCAGCACCGGCAACGTCACCTACAACAGCCTGCTGCAGAGCTCAGTGGTCGACCGCTTTCGTGGACGCGTGTTCGCCTTCTTCGACATGGTGTGGCAGTCGGCACGCCTCCTCAGCATCGGCGCCGGCGGTGTGGCTGCCGATGCACTGGGCATTCGTTCCGTTTACTTGCTCGGTGGCCTGTTCCTGATCGTCGCTGGGCTGCTGGGAGTGACGCAGCTTCACCGCTCCGACCTGTACTAGAGTGCTCCTTTGCGCAAGTCCCGTCGCCCCAGAACGACCCTGCATCGACGATGGCGGCGTTTCTCGTCGCGCACGTACCTTACGGGCACGCACGGCTCCTCGCGCCTTGCCCTCGCCGCGCAGTGCCGCCCTGGACGCTGGAATTACTTCCGCGCAGGAGCACTCGACCGTTGGTGCGGCGGATCGAGATCCCGGGCTTGACGGGAGCCATCCATGAAATCGACAGATCACTACCTCCAACGTCTCCGGGCGACTTATCCTCGGGGAACCTTACCGATCTGGGCAGGCGGCGCGCCTACAGATAGGAGAGCTTGTGAGCTACGACTACGACCTACTCGTCATCGGATCGGGACCCTCGGGGCAGAAGGCCGCAATCCAAGCCGCAAAGGTGGAACGCACCGTTGCCCTGGTCGAACGGCGGAACATGGTCGGGGGCGTCTGCGTCAATACCGGCACCATCCCTTCGAAGACGCTGAGGGAATCCATCGTCTACCTCACCGGCATGAACCAACGGGCTCTCTACGGACGCAGCTACCGTCCGACGGACGAATTGACGATGGACGATCTGCTCGGGCGGGCCAATCGCGTGGTTGGCGCGGAGATCGACGTCATCCGTGATCAGTTGCGCCGCAACCGAGTCGAGCTCCTGACCGGCTCCGCCAGCTTCGCCGATTCGCACCACCTGATCGTGCACGATGAACGAGGCGGAGAACAGAAGATAAGCGGTGACAAGATCGTCATTGCGGTGGGAACGTGTCCGGCGCGCCCCGAGAGTGTCGCGTTCGACGACCGGACTATTCTGGATTCGGACGGAATTCTCGTACTCGACCAGATTCCCGGTTCGATGGTTGTGGTGGGGGCCGGCGTCGTAGGAATCGAATACGCATCCATGTTCGCTGCGCTCGGAACGAAGGTGACGGTGGTAGAGCGGCGCGCCAGATTGCTCGACTTTTGTGACATCGAGATCACCGAGGCTCTTCAGTACCATCTGCGCGATCTGGGTGTCACCTTCCGCTTCAATGAAACCGTGACCGGGGTCGAGGCGTACAAGGAAGGCGCGCTCACCTTTCTCGAGAGCGGTAAGAAGATCGCATCGCGCGCCGTGATGTATTCCGCAGGCAGACAAGGGGCTACCGAGAGCCTGGGTCTGGAGAAGGCCGGGCTCGAGGCAGACGAGCGCGGCCGAATCTCGGTGGAGTCGACCTTTCAAACCTCAGTCGACAACATCTATGCGGTCGGCGACGTCATCGGGTTTCCCAGCCTGGCGGCCAGCTCGGCCGAGCAGGGACGCCTCGCAGCGCGCCACGCATTCGGCCTTGAAGTCAGCTCCATAGCAAAGCTGTTGCCCGTGGGGATCTACACAATTCCCGAAGTCAGCTTTGTCGGCAAGACCGAAGAAGAGCTCACCGAGCAGGCCATCCCCTACGAGGTCGGTATCTCCCGGTACCGGGAACTGGCGCGCGGGCAGATCGTCGGTGACTCCTACGGGATGCTCAAGCTGCTTGTTTCGCCCGACGACCACAAGCTTCTCGGTGTTCATGTCTTCGGGACGAGCGCCACCGAGGTCGTCCACATCGGGCAGGCAGTCATGGGAACAGGCGGCACGATCGACTTCCTCATGGAGTCGGTGTTCAACTACCCGACCCTGGCGGAGTCCTACAAGGTCGCGGCTCTCGATGCGATGAACAAGATCCAGGCCATCGACCAGCTGGTGGGTTGACGCGCGCTAGTGCCTCGTCGCGCAATTTACCGACGCATGCGCTCTCGGTGCAGGCGCTACTTGCGCGACGAACCACTAGAGTGTCGTGATGCAAGCTGGAGAGGTTGTCGCAATCTTCATCGGTCCGGAGTTTTCTGGTCCGGTGACGCCTGTCGATTCGGTGAAGGCGGTTGCGGGCAAGGGACTCGAGGGCGACCGGTACTACCGCCCGGACGAGGCCCCCGACAGTCATCCCGACGAAGAGGTCACGCTCATCGAGTCGGAGGCGATTGCGGCGGCGCAGGCCGAGACCGATGTTGTCTTCGGCCCCGAGGACACCCGCCGCAACATCGTCACCCGGGGCGTTCGGCTCGACGATCTCGTGGGCCAGAGCCTGTCCGTGGGCGAGGTGGTCGTCGAGGCGATCGAGCTGAACCCGGCATGCGCCTACCTCGTGAAGATCACGGGTAAGCCCTTCCTGAAGCAGCTCGTACACCGGGGCGGGATTCGAGGGCGGATCGTCTCAACCGGGACGATCAGGCGAGGCGACACCATCCGGACCAACCTGCAATAACCCTGTCGCTTGAACGATCCCGCGTCGTTGTCGTTGCGCGAGGCACAACTCGCTCTGAAGGATCGCAAACTGTCGGCTTGGGAGCTCGCCGAAGCGTGCCTGGAACGGATTGCGGCGATCGACCCCGTCCTCCATGCCTTTGCGTTCGTCGACGAGGCCGGCGCGTCGACAAGCGCTCGTTCGCCTCGCGGAGGCGGCCCCCTGTCTGGCGTTCCCATCGGGATCAAGGATCTCGTCGACGTGCGCGACCTCCCGACATCGGCGGGCTCACGGGTCCTTGCGGGAAACAACGCGTCGACCGACGCGCCGGTCGCCGGTCGATTGCGCGAGGCGGGGGCGGTCATCCTCGGCAAGACCACCACCCAGGAGTTCGCCTACGGAGTTGTCACCCCAGGAACTGCGAATCCCTGGAACACCGAACACATTCCCGGCGGTTCCAGCGGCGGCTCGGCGGTGGCCGTGGCGACCGGGATGTGCTTCGGCGCCGTCGGGACCGACACCGCAGGCTCGATCCGGATTCCAGCAGCCCTGTGCGGCGTGAGCGGGCTCAAGCCGAGGCCCGGAACGGTGCCGATGGACGGCATCATTCCCCTGTCGTGGACGCTTGACTGCTGCGGGCCCATTGCCCGCACGGTCGACGACCTGGTGCCGATGTGGGCGGCGATGACCGGCGCGCCGGTCCGGTTGCCGGTCCCCGGCGACCTGAAGGTGGGGCTCCCCCAGGGATCGAGCCCGCCCTTCGAGGTCGCGGCCGAAGTGGGCGACGCAGTGGAGGGGGCCGCAGCGGTGCTTGCCGCTTCGGGCTTCGCCGTGAGGCACGTGAGCTTGCCGGCGTTCAGGCTATGGGACGGCCCGCGCATGGGGATTGTGCCGGCCGAGGCGCTGGCGGCCCACCGAGAGGCGGGTTGGTACCCACAGTTGGCCGAGCTGTACGGGACGGACTTGTTGGACGCCTTCCGACAGGCAGCCGGCACCGATGCGGCGAGCTATGTTGCGGCGCGCCGGAGGCTCGAGGTGCTCAGGGGGGAGCTCATGAGGGTGTTCGACGATGTCGATATCGTCCTGCTTCCGGCATCTCCATTCCCCGCCCCGCGCCGCGACGCGTTCGATGAGCCCCCACCCCCGGGGGAGCGTCCGTCGCTGGTCCGGGCGCTGACGAGAGCCAACGGCGCCATCAACTGCTGCGGGCTGGCGGCGGTTGCGGCCCCGTGCGGCTTCAGTGGGGGCCTGCCGCTTGGCCTCCAACTGGTCGCCCGGGACGAGTCGGCCGCACTCGCGGCGGGCCTCGCTTATCAGAGGTTGACCGATTGGCACTTGCGCCGTCCCCCGATCCCACCGGCCCGGTAAGTCGAGCTCACCACGTTCGGTCACCTGGGAGGGTGCGCCGGAGATCAGTTCGTACGGAGCTTTGCCTTCACCGGAGCTTCGGTGATGTCGGTCTCCTCCCAGATCTTCACGTCCTTGGTCTCCTTGATGAAGAACATTCCGATACCGAAGCTGATCGCCGCGACGCCAATGGGATAGAAAAGACCCGAGATCGGGTTGCCCGTCCTTTCCGCAATGAAAGTGGCGATGAACGGCACTCCACCCCCGAACCAACCGTTGCCGACGTGATAAGGCAGAGACAGCGAGGTGTAGCGGACGTTGGTCGGGAACAACTCGACCAGGAACGCCGCGATCGGGCCGTACACCATGGTCACGTAGAGGACCTGGATGAAGACCAGCAGGGTCAACATCAGGCTGTTGTCGGCGAAGCTCTGCATGGCGTTGTAGATCGGTATGTAGGTAATTGCCGCCAGCAGCATTCCCCCCATGATGATGGGCTTGCGGCCGATCTTGTCCGACAGCCGGCCGAAGATCAAAAAGAACGGGGTGGCGAGGATCAAGGCGGTGCCCACGATGATGCTGGCGGGCAGAAGCTCGATCCCCATCACGCTCTGCAAAAAGGTCAGCGCATAGAACTGCCCCGTGTACCACACGACCGCCTGGCCGGCAGTGGCGCCGAAGAGAGCAAGGGCCATCAGCTTCCACGCTCCACCCGAAAAGCTGTCGGAGATCGGCTTCGTCGACCCCTTGCCCTCGTCTTTCATCTTGGTGAACAGCGGCGTCTCCTGCAGGCTCGAGCGAACGTACAAAGAGATGCCGACGAGAACCGCGGACAACAGGAATGGGATGCGCCAACCCCAGGAAGCGAACGCGGCTTCTCCGACGATGAGCTGATCCCCGACTATGACTATGAGCGCAAGCAGCAGACCGATGGTGGCGGTGGTCTGTATGTAGCTGGTGTAATAGCCGCGCAGCCTGTCGGGCGAATGCTCGGCGACGTAGATGGCGGCCCCACCGTACTCGCCCCCCAGCGCGAGGCCCTGGGCGATCCGCAGAATCACGAGGAGAATCGGCGCAAGGATGCCTATCGTGTCTGCGCCCGGCAGCAACCCAATCAAAAAGGTCGAGACTCCCATGATCGAGATCGTCACCATGAAGGTGAACTTCCGCCCGGTGATGTCACCGATGCGGCCGAACACGGCCGCTCCAAAGGGGCGCACCACGAATCCCGTCCAGAAGGTCGCAAGCGTGAGCAGCAGAGACAGTACTTCGTTACCCTCTGCGTTGGGAAAGAAGATGTCCGGCAGAACCGAGGCTGCGAGCACGCCGAAGATGTAGAAGTCGTACCACTCGATCAAGGTTCCCGCCGAAGAGGCAAAGATGATCTTGGTGAGAGCAAACCCGTGCTCCTGGGGCTCCCGACCTGCTACCGCCTGACTCATCAGACCCCCCTATCCTTCGAGACTGATCCCGGCCGCCCTGAGTCTCCCTCCGCCCCACTAGCTCAACCACCTGAGCTCAACCCCGGGCTCAACCGGAAAAGGCACAAAAATCCTACACGACCACGCCTGCGGCTGCACGTGAAGAATCGATATGGTGGGCGTGCAGAAGGGAGGCCGAGCGGGGGGTTGGCATGTCTGATTTCAGACGCTACGAGACGGGTTCATACGAAGACATGATGGCATCGTTCAAATGGGAGGTCCCCGCGCGTTACAACATCGCGGTCGACACCGTGGACAAGCACGACGCAGGCCGGCCGGCGATGTTGTGGGAGGACTGGCAGGGGGCCGAACGCCGGCTCACATTCGGTGACTTCAAATCGATGTCCAACCGCATCGCCAACGTCCTGAGGGGCTTGGGCATAGCCAGGGGAGACCGTGTGGCGGTGCTCCTCCCATCCATTCCGGAGACCGCCGCCGCCTTCATCGCCGTCTACAAGGTGGGTGGCATCCTGCTTTCTTTGTCGCAGCTCTACGGGGACGACAGCATCGCCCACCGGCTGTCGGATTCGGGTTCCCGGTTGTTGATCACCGACGGGGCCAACCGGCCGCGCCTCGAAGGGATGCGCGACCGGGTCGCTTCGCTCGAGCGAATCGCGGTCCTTCAGGCCGGCCAAGCTCTTTCAGGAGACGATGTCGATCTCGAAGCCGCCATGCAGGAAGCCTCCGAAACAGGTGTTGTCGAAGACACCTCGCCCGACGATCCGGCGCAGCTCTATTACTCCAGTGGTACGACAGGCGAAGCGAAAGGGATCCTCCACGCTCACCGGTACCTGTTGGGTCACAACGAGTACGAGCTGTGCCACGATGTCCGCGGCGACGAGCTGTTTCACTCGACCGGCGAGTGGGCCTGGATAGCCGGCATCGTGCCGGGTCTTCTGGGGCCGTGGCGCTACGGCGTCCCGGTTGCGGTGTTCCAACGTCAGGGTGGTTACGACCCAGAGCAAACGCTGTACGTCCTCGAGAAGTACAACGTCGGCAATATGTTCTCGACGCCGACCGCACTGCGCGCCATGACACAGGTCAAGGACGCGGGTTCCAAGTACAACGTCAAGCTCCGCATCGCTTGCTCGGCGGGGGAACCGTTGAATCCCGAGGTAATTAGATGGAGTCAGGAGCAGCTGGGCATCCCGATCCTCGACTACTATGGTTTGACCGAAAGCTATCCGTTGTGCGGGAATTTCCCGACCGTCGAAGTACGCCCTGGGTCGATGGGACTCCCCTTGCCCGGCTGGGAGGTGGCAATTCTCGATCCGCAGTCGGAGGAGGAGCTGCCGGCCGGTGAGCGGGGCGAGATCTGTTTGCGGGCGCGCACGAATCCGCATTACCCCATCGGGTACTGGAACCGTCCAGAGGACACCGAACAGGTCTTCGGCGGTGACTGGTTCCACACCAAGGACGCCGCTCGCAAGGACGAGGATGGTTATGTCTGGTACGAGGGGCGCGCGGACGACGTCATCATCTCGGCCGGGTACCGGATAGGTCCCTTCGAGGTCGAATCGGCCATGGTCGAGCTGCCCGAGGTCATCGAGGCGGCTGCGGTGGCTTCCCCGGACGCAGCGCGCGGCAATATCGTCAAGGCATTCGTGAAGGTGACCCCTGAAAGCCGTCCGGATGAGGATCTCGTCAGAAGGATCCAGAACCATGTGCGCGACAGTTACGCCTCCTACGCCTACCCGCGTGAGGTGGAGTTCGTCGAAGAGCTGCCCAAGACCCTGACGGGAAAGATCCGCCGGATAGAGCTGCGTGAGGCAGAGCAGGAAAGAAAGGGATCATCAGCTCGCTAAGCAACGTCAAGGGGCGGACGAGAGTCCGAGCGCGGTGCCTCGTCGGGCGCCGAATGTCGACCCGGTGCCCGATTGCATCTGACGAGCTGCCAGATTCGGGCTCTCCGCGAACCTGAAACCTGAGTTACCTTGAACTTCCATTCAACAACACCACCGAGCGAGGTCCCATGCAGCCTGAGCGCAGCGAACCAGAGGCATCCGAAGTAGTCGAAGGGGCGCCCCTGCAGCCACAGGATGATGAGGGGGGGTCGGAAGGTGTCCAACACCCGGCCAAGGTCATGCGGATAGCCGCCATGGCGAGGCAGCTACTCGAAGAGGTCCGAGGAGCTCCTCTGGACGAAGCCAGCAGGACCCGGCTGGCTGACATCTACGAGACTTCCATCAAGGAGCTAAGCGAGGTCCTTTCACCCGAGCTGAAGGAAGAGCTGAGCCGTCTCAGTCTGCCGTTCCAGGCGGAGGCGCCGTCGGAGGCGGAGCTGCGCGTGGCGCACTCACAGCTCGTCGGTTGGCTCGAGGGGTTGTTCCACGGCATCCAGGCGATGATGTTCGCTCAGCAGATGGAGGCGCGTACGCGTCTGGAAGAGATGCGCCGGCAAAGCCTGCCGCCCGGCAGCTCCCCAGTGCCCGAGGCGACGCCGGGTCAGTACCTGTAGCCTTCGGCCGTCAATCCGGGACTATCCGGTACATGCCGGTAGCGGTCATGAAGTAGAGCCATCCGCCTGGCCCTTCGGACACATCGACGATCCCTTCACCCCTGTGGATGATCTTGTCGCGATGAACCTTGGTTCCCTTGCGGTTCATCACCAGGCGATGAAGCGCGCCGTCCGAGAAGCCACCTGCGTAGATGTCGCCGTTCAACCGGTCCATGCGGCCCTTGTACCACCATGGATCTGTCACGGCGATAACGGCGCCCCACCGATGGAGCGGCCGTTTCGGGCGCGGGCCAACTCCTCTGGTGCCGCAGCTGTAGCTGCTGCCCCAGCCGTAGTTCCGGCCCCGCTTGATGCGATTTAGCTCATCGTCACATTCCGGGCCATTCTCTGTCTGGTAGAGCTTCTGAGTCCCCGGCTTGTGGGTCAATCCGAAGCCGTTGCGATGTCCGTAGCTCCACACAGGGCTTCGATTCCCAGGTTTCGAAAAGGGATTACCTCGCGGGATCGAACCGTCGGGATTGTAGCGCAGCACTTTGCCGAGGCGGCTGTCTTTGTCCTGGGCATTGGCCGCGTTGTGACCTTCCCCCACGGAGACGAAGAGCTTGCCACCGGCAAACTCGAGCTGGCCGCCGATGTGGTAACCGCTGGGTGCAGGCACGTTCGCGACGATCCTTTTCCTGTCTCTGCATCGACCGTCCTTGACCCTGAAGCGCGCGACGCGACTCTCCAGCGGGCTTGCGTTGACGTAAAAGACGTAGAGGAAGTGGTTCTGTTTGTAGTTGGGGCTGAGAGCAAGGCCCAGCAGACCCCTTTCGCCGTCGCTGGCGACATCGAGCTTCGCACAAGGCCTCTTGGTCAGCTTTCGTCCGTGCATCACCCGAATCCTTCCGGTCTTCTCGGTGAAGAAGGTCGTCTTGGTTCCGGGAACCCAGGCCATGTCGATGGGGAAATTCAAACCCCGCTTGTATCTGGCCACCTTGCTTCCTTTCGGGACGGCGAAGCTCGCCGAGGGCAACACGCTTAGGACGAACAAGGTCACGAGGGCGGCCGTGAAGGCTTTTCTCATCGAGCGCTCCTTTGGATGCCGCGGGAGGAGAGGATCGCGGTTGCGTTACCGCATGATTGCGAGGTCGATATCATGCCACGTGGAGGCGTGCCCGAGCGGCCGAAGGGAGCGCACTGCTAATGCGTTAAGGGACGTCAAGTCCCTTCCAGGGTTCAAATCCCTGCGCCTCCGCCATCTAAAGAGAGTCCTTTCACATCTCGTCAGGTCCCGGACACGCGTCCGGCCCCAAGGGGTGGCCGGCGCCGGGGTCGTGATGGCCGAGCGCCCTCCGAGGCACTAAGGTTGAGGCATGCGCCCGTAGCTCAGCGGATTAGAGCGTCCGGCTACGGACCGGAAGGTCGGGGGTTCGAATCCCTCCGGGCGTACTAGCAAACCAGAGGTCGCCCGAGCGCCTGGAGGGCTGTGACGTCGTGAGCCTGATGTCCCGACTTGCGGAGCGCCGAGAGGCGCACATTCTGACGCGCTGCGCGCCCCACCTCGAGCCGGGGGGCAGGGTCACCCATTGGATCCGGGCGCGGCCCCCGGGCGGCGGCAGGGAGGGCTTCGTCTTCCTGAGCCCTCCCGCCTGGTGGCGTACTGGCTCGGGGGGCACGGCACCTTTGTGACAGACCTCGCCGACATCCGCTCGTGGGACCTGAGCTCGGACGCTCGCGGCGGGCCGATTCTCAGGATCGAGACGCCCACCGGAGACCTGCGGACTCAGTTTCCGACGGGCTCTGATGCGGTGACCACGCAGGTCAAGAGATTCCTGGAGGCCTTCACTCGATCCTCCTCCCAGACGTTCCGTTCTCCGAGCACCACGGGCGACGAGACCCCCCTGCGAGAGATCAACGGCATCACCGCCGAGGAGAAATCGTGGGGCCGCCGCACCCGCCGGATCCTGGTCACTCTCGTGGGAGCTGCGCTCACGATCGTGGGCGTCGTGCTGGCGGTGCCGCTCGTACCGGGTCCCGGGCTGCTGGTTGCAGTTGGAGGCGTCGCTCTCCTCGCCAGCGAATACGACTGGGCCAAGGACGCCCTTAACTGGGCCCAGGACAAGAGCCGAGGGAGCAAAGAGAGACTGAAGGCGCGTCGCAGGCATCCAGCGGATTAGCTGTGGTTCCCACACGGGTTTCTTGATTGGTGCCGAGCGACGAGTCGTTCATGCGGGTCGCCCTGGATCAGGCGCGGATCGCCCTCGAGCACGGGGACGTCCCTGTGGGGGCGGTGCTGGTGCGCGGGGACGAGGTGCTGGCCAAGGCGTGCAACGAGCGTGAGCTTCGGGGCGACCCCACCGCCCACGCGGAGATCCTTGCCTTGCAGGCGGGCTCCCGGATGCTGGGGACCTGGCGTTTGGACGACAGCACGCTCTACGTCACGCTCGAACCGTGCCCCATGTGCGCAGGCGCTCTGGTGTGGAGCCGCGTCGGCCGCCTCGTGTACGGGCCTCAGGATCCCAAGGCGGGCGCAGCGCTTTCTCTCTACAACATCCCTCAAGATCCCCGTCTGAATCATCACGTGTCGATAACGACCGATGTGCTCGCAGCGGAATGCTCCACGGCGCTAACCGATTTCTTCGCCCTCCGGCGCCGGTAGGACGCGTCCGTATAATCGGGTGCGCAAGCGCCCAGGTCGGCGCGCCGGGCCGGTCCACGCCCTTGTGGCACGCGGTCGCAGCACTGGTGGGGTAGCGAAGTGGCCATAACGCGATCGCCTCGAAAGCGATTGGGGGTTCACGCCCCCCGCGGGTTCGAATCCCGCCCCCACCGCTGATTCGCTCGGGTCGACCTATCGGGGGGCCGGCCCCTGCAACCTCTGGCTCCCATCGGGCCGGGGGCCGATGACGGCGCAGCCCCGCCGGCGACGCGTCTCAGTCGAGTTGCAGCCCGCCGACCTCGCACCCGTAGATCGCGACGCCGGGCCGGCATCCATCCCGTCCGTCGCCCCCGAACAACCCGTTGCTGCCTCCGCCGCCGTCCAGCAGATCGTCCCCATCCTCACCGTAGGCGGTGTCGTCACCACGCTGCGCGAACAGTTTGTCGCCGCCCATCCCTCCTGCCATCACGTCGGCGTCTGCGCCGCCGTAGAGCTCGTCGGCTCCACCCCCTCCGTGAAGGGTGTCGGCCCCGGATCCCCCGGTTACGAAGTCGCGGCCGACGTTTCCGTCTGCGAAATCGGCACCCGGCGCGGCATTGATCCAATCGGCCCCGACCCCACCGTCGAGCCGATCCCCACCGCCCGAACCGTAGAGCTCGTCGCTTCCACGTCCGCCGGCGAGCCGGTCTCCGCCGGCGTTTCCAAGAAGGGCGTCTCGGCCGGGTCCACCTGCGAGAAGGTTGGCTTCGTCGCTTCCGACGAGCCAGTCCGGGCCTCGTCCTCCCACGAGATTCTCGACGTCGGTGCCAATGATGTCGCCTTCGCCCGCCGCTCCGTCATTTCCTCCACCCCCCTGGAGGTCTGCGGCAACCGGTCCGTGCTGCCTGGAGTACGAGAC
>Ga0183260_10001665_pt1 | contig 18478 bp, 18 predicted proteins | sample AntDrymUQ4972206_2_FD_129768 | JGI IMG/M metagenome (GOLD analysis project Ga0183260, IMG submission 129768) | Polar desert sand microbial communities from Dry Valleys, Antarctica - metaG UQ497 (22.06) (version 2) (version 2) | ecosystem: Environmental > Terrestrial > Soil > Desert | place...
CCAGACTGAACAGACCGATGCCGAGCAGAAACGCTACCGGCAGGTCGGCGTAGCCGGCGAAGAGCTGATCCCAGATAAACGGTGCCGCCGCGATCCCCAGCAGGACCGGTGCCCACGCGATCACCGGGCCACGCCGGGCGCCGAGGTAGGCGAGCGCCCACAGGAAAGCGATAAACAGCACCAGGAACTCGAGGTTCATCACGCTCACGTCGGCGGTTCCCATGCCCCGAAAGACGAACGCCTCCAGCACCGGCAGCAGAAGGGGGTACTCCTGGTGCATGTGCACATAGGCGGGGCCCGCGAAGAACGCCGGGTCGAGAGTTCCTTCATATAGCAGGAACACGGCTTTCTTCGACCATATGGCCCATGCATCCCACTGGTCGACGGGCAGAACGCTGTACTCCCGAGCGCTGACAACGAGCAGCACGAGCACGCCCAGAAGCGCCGCGGCGCCAACGGCCCGCTCGGTGTGCGACATCCCGGCTAGCCATCCCGCCCCCCGGCTCGGCACCTGGTCGAGCGACACTCGCCGGCGCGCGATCAGGAAGCCGGCGATGGCGACGATCACGCAGATGACGGCGTAGAGGGAGAACCGCAGGGGGACGCCGACGATAAGCCCGATGATCGCGAGCGACATGATGCTTGCGACGCCACAGAGAAAACCCAGGCCACCGGCCGCCAGCATCTCACGCAGGCGCGGCGGGATCAGGCCGGAGGCGAGGAGGATTCCCGTACCGGCGAGCAGGAGAAGGCCGTTGGCCAGGACGAAACCGGCGAGCATTCTCATCACTGCGGCCTCGCGATCCCGAAGGTCTTGCTGAACATCGTGACGCGAACCTGCCCCGCCCGTCTCCGCTGCCACTGGCGGGGTGTGAGGTTGTACAGCATCACGGCGTCAGCCTGCTGCGGGTCTGCGGTCGCGAGAAACGGCAGCATCCGGTAGGTGATCCATTGATGGTGGTAGGGGAACCAGTGCGCTCCGGCGCCCGCGGGCGCGGCGCCTGCGGCCCAGAAGTAGGCCTCGCCGGGCTTCATCCGGGCCCGGAACCACACCACGAAGTCGGTCGGGATGCCGATTTCGGCGGGGAAAGAGGCCGCGTCGGCCTGCTGCTGCGTCAGAGGCGCCCACCGGTCGTAGGCCTTCTCGGCCTTCTGCACCCTGGAGCGAACGTTGGCGGGGAACGGCGCTAGGGACAACGCCGCCGCGACGCCCAGACAGGCCGGCACGAAGGCACCGGCACCGGAAACGGGGAGCAGCCGTACGCCGATCACGATTGCCGCCAGGACGCCAAGGGTTTGGAGCAGGACATCCATCGGCGAGGGAGCGCACTCTAGCGGTCGGTCGCGGCGCCACCACCCGGCAAGATGCGGGGAGCTATCCGCCCGCGGCTCGGCTCGGGACAAGACGGAACGGATCGCAGAAACAGAGCGTGACGGAGGAGGACGAGGACTTTCGCGGAGGGTGAGCGACGGGACTTGAACCCGCGACCGCCTGGACCACAACCAGGAGCTCTACCAACTGAGCTACGCCCACCAGGACCTGGTGGAATCTAGCAGCGGCCTCGCTGCTCAAGGCTCAAAAATCCCGCGGCGACCCCGCTGGCGGGCCCTGAGTCAGACGACGGGAACGATCTCGTCCGCCACGGCCTCGACCGTCTCAGACGGCTCAGCCTCGTCACGGGCGCAGACAATCCGAAAGCTACCCGTCCCGAGCGCCGAGTCGGGCCGGATCGGAAGCCCTCGGATCGAGTCCCAGCCGAGCCGCTCGACCTCGAACGGGTTCATCCGGATCGCGACCGCCGGGAACGCGCACTTGCCGTTGTGGTCGTCGATCGCCTTGGAGATCGCCTCGAGGTTCTTGGCCTCCGCACTCATACGCCAACCGATCTTAGAGGACGCCTTAGGCGAGACACAGGGAGGTGCCCCTAACGTGCGGCCGAGTCCGCCAGCACCTTGGTCGCCTGGTCGATCGTCGTCGCCAGCCCTTCGCGGATGCTCACCCGCGGCTCCCAGCCGAGCAGGTCGCGCGCCCTCGTCGTGTCGGGCTGGCGGACCTGGGGGTCGTCGACCGGCAGCGCCTCGAAGACGATCTCCGAGCGCGAGCCGGCGAGCTCGACGACGAGCTTTGCCATCTCGAGCAGCGACATCTCGTCGGGGTTGCCGATGTTCACGGGCTCGTGCACGCTCGACTCCGCGAGGTCGACGAGCCCGCGGACCAAGTCGTCGACGTAGCAGAAGCTGCGCGTCTGGGAGCCGTCACCGAAGACCGTGACCGGCTTGTCGGTTAGCGCCTGCTGCAGAAAGGTGGGGATCGCTCGGCCGTCGTTCGGGCGCATGCGCGGGCCATAGGTGTTGAAGATCCGGGCGATGCAGGTGTTGACCCCCTGCTGGCGCAGGTAGGCCATCGTCAGGGCCTCGGCGTAGCGCTTTGCCTCGTCGTAGACCCCGCGTGGCCCGATCGGGTTGACGTTGCCCCAGTAGGTCTCGGCCTGCGGGTGGACGAGCGGGTCCCCGTAGACCTCCGACGTCGAGGCAAGCAGGAAGCGGGCTCGCTTCGCCTTCGCCAGACCGAGGGAGTTGTGGGTCCCGTAGGCGCCCACTCTCAGCGTGTGCAGCGGCAGGCGGGCATAGTCGATCGGACTGGCGGGCGAGGCCATGTGGTAGACGAAGTCGACGCCCTCGTCGATCACGTAGTGACCGGTGATGTCGACCATCAGGAAGCGAAAGCGCTCGCCGCGAATGTGGTCGATGTTGTGGAGGGACCCCGTCTCGAGGTTGTCCACGCAGATGACGCGATTCCCGCGGCTGAGCAGGTAGTCGCAGAGATGGGATCCGAGGAAGCCCGCGCCGCCTGTCACGAGGCATGTCGCCATTGTGGGACTGTACTAGGGGCGACTCCGGTGTCTCCCCTGTTCGCCTCGCTTCGCTAAACGGCTCCATGGGAGATACCGTCGCCGCTGGCTGACTTCAGCGGCAACCGCGACGCAGCGAGCGCGAGGAAGGCGCCCCCGGCAGGACTCGAACCTGCGACCTAACGGTTAGAAGCCGTCCGCTCTGATCCACTGAGCTACGGGGGCAATCGGGGCGGCCGGATTTGAACCGGCGACCTCGGCGTCCCAAACGCCGCGCGCTAACCAGGCTGCGCTACGCCCCGAGGGCGAGAGCTCCGGCCGCAGACGCCTCTGCCCGCGAGGGAGCCGATATGTCGCCCACCCGCAGGCCGTCGGCGAGCAGGCCAGTCAAGTGTATGGGCATCGCCCGCCGTCGGCCGACCCCTCCCGGCGAGCGCGAGCGTTGGTCCCGGGCGCGCGAGCGTTGGTCTCGGGCGGCGGAGCGTTGCTGCGGGGTCCAGCGCGACCAGCGCTCCAGCACAGCATCGACCGGAGGCTGCTCAGTCAGCCAAGCGCGCCGGCAGCCCGAAAAGCGCTCCGCTTGCGTGGCGGGCGGACGGCTGGCGAGAAAAGTGGCCAGAAAGTGGCCAATTCCCAACGAAAAAGTAAAGCGGCCAGAAAGTTTGCCGACAAAGTCTCTAAAGGAGCCGAACGGCCCCGCCGGTCCCGACCGAAACGAGACAGATGCCCCGCCCTCAACGCCGCCTCCCACTGTTAGCCGCACTCGCGGCCTGCGCGATCGCTGTGATCGCGCCGGCGCCCGCATCGGCCCAGGCGTGCGGCAATTCGCAGGCTGACCCGACAATCGAGTCCGCGCTGGTCATCCGCGACGCGACACTCTGCCTGCTGAACGCGCAGCGCGCCCAACAGGGCCTGCGCTCACTCGCACCGAATCGCCGCCTCGCCCTGGCCGCCAAGCGCCACGCCCAGGACATGGTCGCGCGCGACTACTTCTCCCACGACTCGCTTGACGGCCGCGACTTCGTGACACGGATCGTTCGCGCGAGCTACGTCCGGCGCGGCGACGGCGGCTGGACGCTCGGCGAGAACCTCGCCTGGGGCAGCTACGAGCTTGCCACCCCCAGCGCGATCGTCGACGCCTGGATGAACAGCCCAGGCCACCGCGCAAACATCCTCAACGGACGCTTTCGGGAGATCGGCTTTGGCCTGGCGGTCGGCGCGCCGATCCCGGACGACGCGGCCGCGGCGACCTACGCCACCGAGTTCGGCACGCGCCGCTAGCGGCCAGGTCCCAACCCCCGGTTAGCAGCCGCTGGAACGAGCGTAGCCCGGCGCTCGGCGCAAGCTCAGCGATCGCAGCCAGAGGGCTGGCGTGCCAGGCACCACGGTAGGGTCCCGCCGCGATGGCGGAGATCCGGCCCCTCCAAGCTCTGCGCTACGACGTCGACCGAGTGGGGTCACTCGGGGCCGTGGTGGCGCCGCCCTACGACGTGATCGACGACGCCCTGCGGGCTCAGCTCGCGGCGAAGAGCGCGTTCAACGTCGTCGAGATCGACCTGCCCAGGCCGCAGGTTGGAGGCTCTCCCGAGGGCGACGGATCGGATCCCTACCTTCACGCCCGCACGCTCTTTGAGCGCTGGCGCGCCGAGGGCGTTCTGGTTCGCGATCGCGAACCATCGCTCTGGGTCATGACTCAGCAGTACACCGGCCCCGATGGGGTCACCCAGATGCGCCACGGATTCTTCTGTCGAGTGCGGGTCGAGGAGTACGGCGCGGGACGGATCCGCCCGCACGAGCGGACGCATCCCGGCCCGAAGGAGGACCGCCTCCGCCTGACAAGAGCCACGCGCGCGAACCTGTCGCCGATCTTCAGCCTCTACGACGACCCTGACGGAGTCGCCTGGGCGGCGCTTGAGCCCGCGACCGCGGGCGAGCCCATGGCAACGGTGGTCGATGCCGACGACACGACCCACCGCCTCTGGCAGGTGGCCGACCCGGAGGCGATCGCGGCCGTCACCAGAGAGCTCGCGACGCGCGAGCTCCTGATCGCCGATGGACACCATCGCTACGAGACGGCGCGCGTCTACGCCGAGGAGCGCGGCGGTGAGGGCGACCACCGCTACGTCCTGATGTTCCTCTGCTCGTTGTCGGACTCCGGCTTGACGATCTTTCCTACGCACCGGCTGCTGAGCGAGCTCGACGAGCCCAAGAAGCTGGCGCTCCGGGAGACACTGCTGCGCGACTTCGATGTCGAGCGAATCGAGGCCGACGCACTCCAGCCGACGGCGGCCGAGCCGGGGATCGCCTTCGGCTACATCGACAGCTTCCATCAGCAGGCGTTTCGCGTCACGCTCAAGGACCAGGCGATCGCCGACGCGGCGCTACCCGACAAGCCCGACGCCTACCGCCGGCTGGACACCGCCGTGCTGGAGGCGATCGTCCTGCGCGGTGCCCTCGGAATGACCGAGGACGACATCGCCCAGATGCGCGGGCTCGCATACTCGAAGAGCTTTGACGACGCGCTCGATGCGATCAAGACCAGCCGCCACGACGCGGCGTTCTTCATGCGCCCGACGCCCGTCGATCAGGTCCGCGAGGTCGCCGAGACGGGTGAGTCGATGCCCCCGAAGTCGACCTTCTTCTTTCCCAAGATCCCAACGGGAATGGTGTTCAACACCCTTGACTAGCCGCCGCTGCGCAATTCGCTGAGCGAAGATCCGCCATCGGCTGAGCGGAAGGCCGGCACTACGCTCGGCCGAGGGTGGCGATGGGTAGGATGCCGCGCCGTGGTCAAGATCTATACGCGCAAGGGAGACGACGGGTCGAGCGCCCTCTGGTACGGCGGCCGTGTCGCCAAGTCGGACCCCCGGCCGGAGGCGTACGGCTCGATCGACGAGGCGGTGTCCTGTCTCGGGCTCTGCCGGGCCGGGGCCGGGGACGACCCGCAGCTCTCCGCGGACATCCTGCGGATCCAGACGGAGCTCTTCGTCGCCGGCGCCGAGCTCGCGACCGCACCATCGGCGGCGGATCGGCTCGAGCCCGGGGTCTCGAAGGTGACCGCGGCGATGATCGAGCAGCTTGAAGCCGACATCGACCGCTACATGAGCTGCGTCGACCTGCCGCCGAAGTTCGTGATTCCCGGTGGCAGCGACCTCTCCGCGCGACTCGACGTCGCGCGAACGGCGGTGCGGCGGGCGGAGAGACGCGTCGTGTCGGTCAAGCTCGGCGGCGACCTGCCTGACGAGACGGTCCTCGTCTACCTGAACCGCGCCTCAGATGCGCTCTTCGCGATGGCCCGCTACGCCGATGAGCTCCAACCGAAGGTCTTCGAGGGACGCGGATGAAGGCGGTCGCCAGCCGCGCCGGCGGCAGGCTCAGGCAGCAGGTCCAGATCCGCCGGCACGAGATCACGGCCGACGAGCCCAAGGACGCGGGCGGGACCGATGCGGGCCCCAGCCCGCTCGAGCTGCTGGCCGCAAGCCTCGCCTCCTGCACCGCGGTGACAATCGAGATGTATGCCGATCGCAAGGGCTGGGACGTCGGCGACATCGTCGTCGCAGTCGACTACGAGCCCGCCCAGCGCGGCTCGCCGACGCGTTTCGAGGTGATCGTGCGACTCCCCAAGGAACTGCCCGAGGACCAGCGCGCTCGGCTGCTCCAGATCGCCGCGAAGTGCCCGGTCCACCGGACCCTCGACGGCGAGGTCATGTTCGACGAGCGCGTCGAGCTCAGCTGACGGTCGCACCTGCCGCGCGGAGCTCATCCAGCGCGCGCTCGCAGTCACCGGGCTGGAGCTCAACTCCCCGCACCGCCTGGCTGTCGACGGTCACATCGAAGCCCGCGCGCAGCGCGTCGAGCGCGGTGTGCTTGACGCAGTAGTCGGTCGCCAGCCCGACGATCGTCAGCGAGTCGACGCCGCGCCCCCGCAGCAGCGCCGCCAGATCGGTCTCCTCGAAGCCCGAGTAACCATCGCTCGCCGGATCCTGGCCAGCGTCGACGACCAGGTCGACGCGTGCCAGATCGAGCGCTGGACACAGCTGCGCCCCCTCGGTCCCCTGCACGCAATGCGCCGGCCACGGTCCGCCCTGTTCCACGAACGAGCCGTGATCCGGGGGGTGCCAGTCGCGTGTCGCCACGACCAGATCAAAGCGCCCCGACGCCGCCAGCTCGTTCACCCGCCCGGCGATCGCATCCCCGTCCGGCACGGCAAGCGCCCCCCCAGCCGTGAAGTCATTCTGAAAGTCGACAATCACCAGCGCCCGAGCCACCCCTCGATCTTAGGCCGCTCGCGTCACCACCCGGGCAGCCACCAGACTCGCCGCAGGCCTCGCGTAGCTCGGACACCGGTCGTGGTCCGAGCTCGGCTCGCCGGTCCGCGCCGACGAACGAGCCCCCGGCAGCCAACGATCACACCGGGCCAGCGCGACGCCCCCGGCAGCCAACGATCACACCGGGCCAGCGCGACACCCCCGGCAGCCAACGATCACATCCGGGCCAGCGCGACGCCGCTCGGCGGGTGGCGACGGTGAGTGAGCCCGCAGCGAAGCGCCCAGGGCGGGAGCGACGCGCCGAGACCATGAAGTCCAACCCACCCCCCTCGCGTCGCGTGAGCCCGCTGGCGCGAGCGGCGGGATCACTCACCGGAGCCAGGCCCCGCCGCCGCGCCAGTCGGGCAACAGCCCGCCCCCTACGCCCCCTTCTCAATCGGCACGTTCACCAGGTTGCCCCACTCGGTCCACGACCCGTCGTAGTTGCGCACCTGCTGCTCGCCGAGCAGCTCATGCAGGACGAACCAGGTGTGCGCCGAGCGCTCGCCGATTCGGCAGTAGGCGATGACCTCACCGCCGTCGCCGCCGATGCCCTTGCCGTGGTAGAGCTCGCGCAGCTCTTCGGCCGACTTGAAAGTGCCGTCCTCGCGAACCGCCTGCGCCCAGGGAATCGAGACGGCACCCGGGATATGCCCGCCACGCTGCGCACCCTCTTGCTCATAGCCGGCCATCGCGATCAGCTCGCCCGAGTACTCCTGCGGAGAGCGGACGTCGACCAAAGCCGTGCCGTTGTTGAGAACGGCAAGCACCTCGTCGCGCTTCGCGCGGATCGCGTCATTGCCCGGTGCCGCGACGAATGTCGTCGGCTCGAGGCCCGGCAGCTCCCGCGTCGTCGGGCGCCCCTCCTGGATCCACTTCTCGCGCGGACCGTTCATCAGGCGCACGTTGTGGTGGCCGTAGTACTTGAGGTACCAGTAGGTGTAGGCCGCGAACCAGTTGTTGCGATCGCCATAGAGCACGATCTGATGGTCGTTTGAGATCCCCCGGCTGCCGAAAAGCGCGCCGAATGCCTCCGGGCCGAGGAAGTCGCGCTTGACCTGGTCCTGCAGGTCGGCCTTCCAATCGAATCCGATCGCCCCCGGGATGTGGGCCTCGGCGTAGAGACCGGGGTTCTCGTCGACCTCGACCACGCGAATCGCGTCGTCATTTAGATGCTCTTGGACCCACTGGGTCTCGACCAGTACGTCATTGGCGTACTCTGCCATCGGCGCTCACCTCCGTGAGAAATGCTTGAAAGTCGTCAGGGATTACTTTATTTGTAGCAGGACTCGCCCGCGCGCTCACGTCCCCGCCGACGACCGGCACGGGAACACCGGCACTCGAGCGCCGCCAAACGTCTAGCGATCCCACCCGAACGCCACCCGAACGCCACCCGCCCGCGCGTCGGGTTGAGTGCGGGTGGTCTTGGCCCGCGCGGCGATTCCGCGCATCGCCTGCGTCTTCTACCCTGGGTAGGTGAGCCAGACGGTCCAGGGTGGCCGAACGCGCGCGCCGTTCGCCGATTACGCACCTACGGCGGGCGTCTACGACGAAGCGTTCTGCGAGTCGGGTGTGCCGCGTCCCGAGTACGCGGCTCTACTCGGAGACCTCGCCGATGTCGATCTCGCGCGACTCGCAGCGGCCGTCGCCAACAGCCTCTCCGCTCGGGGAGTGCAGTTCAAGACCGCACATGGACTGTTGCCATTCACCGTCGACCCGATCCCCCGAGTCGTCAGCGACGACGAATGGCGGCTGCTCGAGGCTGGCCTCGTCCAGCGCGCGCGCGCCCTGAACGCGTTCATCGCCGACGTCTACGGCGCTCGCTCGATCATCGCCGCGGGCGAGATGCCAGCGCGCGTCCTCGAGGAGATCCCGCACCACGAGACGAAGCTAGCCGGCATCCAGCCCCCGGGCGGCATCTACGCGCACGTTGCCGGCATTGACCTGGTGCGGGCCGAGGACGGACGCTTCCTCGTCCTCGAGGACAACCTGCGAACGCCTTCGGGGGTGACCTATGCGATGGCTGCACGCGCGGCGCTCGAGGAATGCCTGCCGGTTGCCCCCCCCACGCTGCGGTCAACCAGCCAGGCCGTCGAGCTGCTCTCCGAGACCCTGCGCGGCGCGGCGCCGGCCGGAGTCGACGAGCCGTCGATCGTGCTGCTCAGCGATGGCCCGCAGAACAGCGCCTGGTACGAGCACCAAGTGCTCGCCAGAGGCCTCGGTGTCCCGCTCGTGACGCTTGCCGACCTCGACTCGCGAAACGGCCGGCTGCGCGCGCGCATCGACGGTGCGCTGCGCCCAGTCGACGTGGTCTACCGCCGCACCGACGAGGATCGCCTGCGCACAGACGACGGACGCCCGACCGCGCTCGCGCAGGCGCTGCTGGAGCCGTGTCGGCGCGGCACCCTCGCCTGCGTCAACGGCTTCGGTGCCGGCATCGGCGATGACAAGCTCGTTCATGTCTACGTCGAGGCGATGGTTCGCTTCTACCTCGGCGAGGAGCCGCGACTGCGCTCGGTGCCGAGCTACGATCTCGCCGAACCGACAGCCCTCGCCACCGCCCTCGACCGCCTCGATGCACTCGTGATCAAGCCCCGCAGCGGCTCCGGCGGCTACGGGATCGTCGTCTGCGCCCATGCCAACCGCCACGATCGACAGCGAATCGCCACCGCGATCCAGCGCTCCCCCGAGCGGTTCGTAGCCCAGGAGCTGGTCATCTTCTCCCAGCATCCGACGGTCTGTGACGGCCTTCTCGAGCCGCGCCACGTCGACCTGCGCCCCTACGTCTACAGCCGGCCTGACCAGGTCTCGGTGCTCCCCGGCGGTCTGACACGGGTGGCGTTCGACCCCGGCTCGCTGGTGGTCAACAGCTCCCAGAACGGCGGCGGCAAGGACACCTGGGTGCTCGCGTGAGCGCGTTGCCCCTGTCGCCGCCCCTGATCGGGGTCACCACGTCGGAGATGCGGCTGGCCGAGAAGGTCGAGCTGACGCCCCAGGGCGACCCGCCGGACCGAGAGATGGCGCTCGGGATGACCTACCTGCGCGCGATCGAGCGCGCCGATGCGCTCCCGGTCGTGATGCCGCCGCTCGACATCGCCGCGGTCCAGCCGTTGCTCGATCGCCTATCCGGTGTCTGCCTCTCGGGCGGACCCGACCTCGATCCCGTCAGCTACGGCGGGCGCCAGCATCCAGAGCTCGGCCCGACCGAGCGCGACCTCGACGAGTTCGAGCTTGCGATCGCTGCCGGCGCCGACGCTCGCGGCATTCCGATCCTCGCGATCTGCCGGGGCGAGCAGGCGCTCAACGTAGCGCGCGGCGGGACGCTGCTGCAGCATCTTCCCGAGCGCCATGGGTCGATCGCCCATCGCCAGAGCGAGCCGGGCGATCGGCCGACACACGCGGTAGCGGTGGATCCCGAGAGCCTGCTCGCGCGCATCCTCGGGCGGACCCAGATCGACGTCAACTCGTTTCACCACCAGGCGGTCGATCGGCTCGGCGATGGGCTGCGCGCGGTCGCCTGGGCGCCTGACGGCGTCGTCGAGGGAATCGAGGCGCTCGACCGCGACTTCGTGGTCGGTGTCCAGTGGCACGCGGAGGGCATCATCGCGTTCCCCGAACAGTCCGCGTTGTTCTCGGGCTTCATCGCGGCCGCCCAACGCTACGACGCGGCAAGGGCGGAGGAGCAAGCGGCATGACGGTCGAGGCCAGCCGCACGCACCCCGCCTGGGCAATCTGGCAGCGCGAGGCAGCGCCGGGCCCCTACAGCCTCGGCGTCGAGGAGGAGGTGATGCTGCTCGACCCGGACGGCTTCGCGCTCGCCCACCGGATAGACAACGTGCTGCCACTTCTCTCGAGCGAGCTGGCGGCGCAGGTGACGGCCGAGACACACGGGTCCGCCCTCGAGCTGCGGACGAACCCGCAGGCGAGCGTCGCGGCGGTCACCGGCGAGCTGCGCGGATTGCGCGAGCAGTTGCGCAGCGAGCTCGAGCCGATGGGCCTGCGCGCCGCCAGCGCCGGGACCCATCCCTTTGCCGTCTGGCATGACACCGTCATCTCGGGCGGCGATCGCTACCAGTTTCTCTACGGGTCGATGCGAGAGCTGGCCCGCCGTGAGCCGACCTTCGCTCTGCACATCCACGTCGGCGTGCCGGACGAGGAGGACGCGATCAGGCTGGTGAACCGCCTGCGCGCCCACCTGCCGGTGCTGCTCGCGCTGTCGGTCAACTCGCCGTTCTGGCAGGGGCGAGACAGTGGCCTCGGCTCGGCGCGAACGCCGCTCTTCCAGGCGTTTCCACGCGTCGGCATCCCGCGCCAGTTCGCAGGCTACGAGGACTATGTCGAGACCGTCGACCTGCTGATCCGCTGCCAGGCGCTGCCCGAGCCCACCTTCCTCTGGTGGGACATCCGCCCGCAGCCGCGCTTCGGCACCGTGGAGGTCCGAATCATGGACGTCCAGACGACCGTCGACGAGACCGCGGCGCTCGTGGCGCTCGTGCAGTCGCTCGCCGCCCTCGAGGTCGAGCAGGGCTTCGTCTCGCAAGCGCTGCTCGACGCGCCCGAGGTGCTCGCCGAGAATCGCTTCCTCGCGGCCCGCGACGGGATCGATGCGGAGCTGATCGATCCGGCGCTGGAGCGGCGCGTCCCCGCTCGTCGGCAGCTGGAAGCGCTCGTGACGGCCTGCGCGCCGTACGCCGAGCGGCTCGGCTGCGCCGAGGAGCTGCGCTGGGTCCCCGAGCTCGGGAACATGACCGGGGCGCAGCGACAGCGCGCCGTCGCCGAGCGCGCCGGCGGGCTCCCCGAGCTCGTGGCAGCGCTCGCCCGCGCCTTCTGCACGCCGCGGTCAGCCACGATGGCGCGACTGGAGCGATAGCGGTCGATGCCTGCTCGGCGCAGTCGGGGGTGACGGGCTTGGCGCGGGTCAGCGCGCCAGGACGTCGCCGACGGCATTCGTCATCGCCGCCAGCCAGCGCTCGCGTCGTGCCGGATCCTCCCTGACCACGGCTACCGGCATGTGGTGCCTGGCGCCGGCCGCTTGGACAAGGGCGGATCCCTGTTCGAGCAACCTGCCCGGGACGGTCCCGGCCGCCTCGTAGACGAAGCCGCGAACCGGTGTGTCGACAAGCTTTGCGAGCAGCGACTGGAGCCGCGGCCCATGGAGCGCCGCGATCAGATCGGGCTCGCCGATCGCTCCACCCATCAGCCAGCAGACCACGCTGACGCCGTCGAGATGCGGCGTCAGCGTTGAGAGCCGGTCGGGGTCCGCGACCACCGGTTCTGTTCCCGACTCAGCGACCGCGGCCAGTCGCGCCGGCTCGCGCGTTGTGCCACGCACGGCGTGCCCCACGGCGGCCAGCGAGGCCGCGAGCGCGCGGCCGCGGCCGCCACAGGCTACGACGAGGACACGCGCCATCGCCGCAGCGTATCTTCAGCGGCGGCTCGGCCAGCCACGAGCGACGCTCAGCCCGACTGAACGACGCTCGATCCGCCTGAAACGACGCTCAGCCCGACTGAACGACGGGCTGCGCCTGAGTCTCGCGGTCGTGGCTCTTCAGGTAGCTCAGCAGCCCACCGCTGACGAGGATATGCCGCTCTTTGGGCGCGAGGTCATGGCCGACCTTGAACTCAACGTTGATGTCTTCGATGAGCACCGTAATGTGCTTGGCGCCGGCCTCGAGCTCGCTCCTCACGTGAGGGAGCGTCCAGGTGTCGCCAACCCTTGCGCGCGGATAGTCGGCCGGGTCGTCGAAGGTGAGCGCGAGGATCCCCTGAGCAACCAGGTTGCGTCGGTGAATGCGCGCGAAGGACTTGGCGAAGACGGCCTTCACCCCGAGATGGAGCGGAGCGATCGCCGCATGCTCGCGCGAGGAGCCTTGGCCGTAGTTGTGGCCGCCGACGATGAAGCCCTCGCCCCACTCCTTGAGCCGGCCGCGGAACTCGGGGACGCGGTGGCGGAAGGTGAACTCGGCGATCGCCGGGATGTTCGAGCGATAGGCCATCACCTCGGCGCCGTCCGGCGCCAGATCACCGGTCGAGATGTCGTCTGGCTGGACCGTGACTATCTTCGCCGTCAGTGCGCTCTCGAGCGGCACGTGCTCCGGCGGCGGCTTGATGTTCGGGCCGCGCGGAATCGATATCGAGCGCGCCTCGTCCTCGGGCGCCGGAGCGAAGATGTGCAGATCGTCGAGGTAGGGCTTCAGCTCGGGCGCCGGCAGGAGCTCGGGCGCCGGGCCGTGCTCGCGCGGGTCCTCGATCCGGCCGGTCAGAAGCGAGGCCGCCGCGACGGCGGGCGAGCAAAGATAGACCGAGTCCTCCGCCGTTCCCGAGCGACCGCGGAAGTTGCGGTTGAAGGTGCGCAGCGAGTTGGCCCCCGTCGGGGGCGCCTGGCCCATGCCGACGCACGGCCCGCAGACCGGCTCGAGCATCCGCACGCCGCCCTCGACGAGCTGGCGGTAGACGCCCGCCTCGGCGATCGCCGCCAGGATCTGGCGCGAGCCGGGCGTTGCCGTCGCCGCCAGGCTGGGATGGACGATCCGCCCGCCGTCCTGAGCCAGGACCGCGCCGGGCAGCGCCAGGTCGTCATAGCCCGAGTTGACCGACGAGCCCATGCAGACCTGCGCCAGCTCAATCCCTGCCACCTCCTCGACCGGGACCACCTTGTCGGGGCTGTGGGGCTTTGCGACGAGAGGCCCCAGCTCGGCTAGGTCGATCTCGATCCGCTGGTCATAGCCGCAGTCAGGCTCGGGCGCGATCGCCACGAAGTCCTCCTCACGCTGCTGGCGGCGAAGCCAGTCGCGCGTCTGCGCATCGGGCGGAAAGACCGCCGAGGTCGCCCCGAGCTCGGCGATCATGTTCGCGATCGTGCCGCGCTCGGGAATCGTCAGGTCCGCGGTCCCGGGACCGGTGAACTCGAAGATCGTGTTCTTGCCGCCGGAGACCGTCAGCAGGCGCAGCAGCTCAAGGATGATGTCCTTTGCCTGCACCCACGGCCGGGCGAGCGTGCCGGCCAGATGGACCTCGAAGACCCTCGGGCAGGCGATCTCGAACGGATAGCCGCCCATCGCGACGGCGACGTCGAGGCCACCGGCGCCGATCGCGATCATGCCGAGCGCGCCGCTCGTCGTCGTGTGGGAGTCGGCGCCGACGAGGATCTGACCCGGCTTGGCAAAGCGCTCGATCTGGATGTAGTGACTGATCCCGTTGCCGGCGCGCGAGTAGTGGATGCCGTACTTGCGCGCGTAGCCCTGCAGCATGCGGTGATCGTCGGGGTTCTTGAAGTCGAGCTGGATCACGTTGTGATCGATGTACTGAACCGCCCGCTCGACGCGAACCCGCGACACGCCGAGCTGCTCGAACTGCATGCAGGCCATCGTCCCGGTCGCGTCCTGGAGCAGCGTCTGGTCGACCCTCAGCGCGATCGCCGTGCCCGCGACAAGGTCGCCCTCGACGAGATGCTGCTTGAGGATCTGGCGCGTGAGGTTCTCGGACATCGCGAGCAGACAGTAGCGACAGCGGAGTCCTCAGGCGTCGGCGGCAGCCGACGCGATCAGCCCCCTCGCCCGCGCCAGGGCCGTCCCGTCGACGGCGCGCGCCACCGCGGTCACCCAGACGTCGTCTCCCTCGCGGCGCTCGACGCTCGCCTCGACCTGGACGTAGGTGCCGAGCGCCGCGCCGGCGTCGAAGTCGAGCTCAAGCCGCCGCGTGTACGCGCGATCGCCGGGCGGAGCCGCGACGAGGCTGATCGCCTCCTCGAGGGCGGCGGCGAGCACACCCGGATGCGCGACGGCGGAGCGCCCGCCGTGATCCTGCTTGACGAAGAATCGCCCGGCGACGTGATCGCCGTCGCGCTCGACCTCCATTTGAAGGCCGAACAGATTGGCGATCCCGCAGCCGAAGCAGAGGTCGTGGTGGGCGACCGCGTCCAAGCTCTCGCGCGGCGTCATTGCGAGCGAGCCTGCGCGCCGACGCCAGGACCAGTCCGCCGCCGCGTATGCGGCCGCAACCGATCAGCCCGCCGCAGCCTCGGCCTCATCGTGGGCAACCCAGTGGGCCTCCGGCGCGGGAGGAGCGTCACGCAGGTACCACTGCGCGTCAAGCGCGGCCTGGCAGCCGGTTCCGGCGGCGGTGACGGCCTGGCGGTAGATGTGGTCGACGACGTCTCCGGCAGCGAAGACGCCCGGTACCTCCGTCCGCGTCGATCTGCCGTCGGTGACCACGTAGCCGCCGGGGTCGAGCTCGAGCTGCCCGGCGACGACCTGCGACGTCGGCTGGTGTCCGACGGCGACGAACGCCCCGTCGATCGCAAGCTCCCGCTCGCTGGCGTCGTCGCCGTTGCGCAGGACCGCTCGCGTGAGCGAGCCGTTGTCGCCGGCCTCGAAGCGGTCGACGACGTACGGGGTCAGAAACTCGATGTTGTCGGTGCTTCGCGCTCGCTCGAGCATGATCTGCGAGGCGCGGAACTCGTCGCGACGGTGCACGATCACGACGCTGCTCGCGAACTTCGAGAGGAAGATCGCGTCCTCCATCGCGGTGTCGCCGCCGCCGACGACGATTGTCGGGCGGTCCCTGAAGAACGCCGCGTCGCAGGTGGCGCAGTAGGAGACCCCGCGCGCCGCCAGCTCGTCCTCGCCGGGCACGCCGAGCTTCCTCGGCTCCGCGCCCATCGCGAGGATCACCGTCCGCGCCAGCAACTCGCGGTCGCCGACGCGGAGGCGATGCAGGCCGCCGTCCTTTGAGAGCTCGACAGCGCTCGCCTCCTCGGTGATGAAACGCGTGCCGAAGCGCTCGGCTTGGTCGCGAAAGCGCTGCATCAGCTCGGGGCCCATGATCCCGTCGGGAAAGCCCGGGTAGTTCTCGACGTCCGTCGTCGTCTGGAGCAGCCCGCCCCAAAGAAAGCCCTCGATCACGATCGGGCGGAGGTCCGCCCGGGCGGTGTAGAGCGCGGCCGTGTAGCCCGCCGGCCCACTTCCGACGATGACGACGTTCTCGATCTGGGACTCGCTCAACCGACCTCCGCTTTCACTTTACTTTGTATAGTAGCCGCGTCGCCCTCGTGCCAGCCCGACACCGTCCGCCGTAACTGCAGGTAAGCAAGTACCCCGGGCGGAATCGGCAGCCAGAACGCAATTACGCGGTAGGTCAGGACCGCAGCGAAGACGATCTCGGTCGAGACGCCGAAGAGAACGAACGCGGCGATCATCCCGGCGTCGACCGACCCAACCCCGCCGGCCGGCGATGGGATCAGGTTGGCCGCCATGCCGACGAAGAACCCCTGCACGAGCACCCCGAACGCGACATCGCCGCCGAAGGCGCGAAAGCTCGCCCAGAGGATGCCAATGTTCGCCGCCCAGAAGCCGATCGCCCCACCGATCGCAAGCGCAGCGCGCTTCGGGCTGCGCATGTACGCGATCGCCGTGCGTACCCCCATCGCGACAGTCGCCGGTCCACTGGCGACTCGCCTCGCGATGCGCGCCAGGGGGCGGTCGCGGCGGTCGCGGCGGCCGGCGCGTTCGAGTCGGCGCTCGATGTCCTGGGGGATGAGCGCAAACAGTCCGAAGGTGGCGATCAGGGCCGCGGCGATCGCCGCCGGGACGATCGTCCCACCGGCGGGGTTGGCGCCCGGGAGCACGCCCGTACGAAGCAGAATGCCGAAGATGACGACGGCGATCAGGTAGACCGCGTAGAGAAATACGAGGAACGCCACCATCCTGCAGGCGGCCCTGCGCCGTCCCATCCCAGCGCGCCGCAATGCCCAGTAGGTGAGCGCGATCCCGCCCGCGCCCGCGGCCGAGAAGACCCGCGTAGCGGCAAGGCCGGCCATCGTGATCTGGTAAGAGACGCGCATGTCGAGGCGGTGCCGTAGCTCGTCATCGCTGCGGCCCCCGAGGATGCCCCAGAAGAGGGCGACGTAGGCGCCAAACGCCGCAACGTTGAAGGCGATCGCGACGGCGATCCAGTACCAGGTCGCCTCGGCGATCTTCGTCAGCGTGTCGTCGAGGCCGACGACCTTCGGGAAGAGGATGTAGATCGCGATGACGAGCAGCACGAAGGCCATCAGCAGGCTGACGAGCCGGCGGCGGTCCTGCACGAGGGCAAGCCCGCGCTGCTCTATCTCCGCAGCCGTCATGCTCGCCGACGGCACGTCCCGCCCGGCATCGAACGGCGTTGGCGGATCGTGGCCGTCGGTACGCACACTCGCTGCCGGCACCGCGCTGCGATCGTCGCGGTCGCTCATCCGAACGCCGGCTCGAGCCGATCGATCGCGTCCGCGAGCGCCCGCGCCATCGACTCGGCGGGCCTGCGCGCCGCGAAGACCGCCCGGGCGAGAGCGGCGCCCGCGACGAGGTCAATCACGTAGTGCTCGCCCAGGTAGACGAGTCCGCCGCCCAGCGCCGCGGCGTAGGTCCAGCCGAGCGCGCCCGGGCCGGTGCCGACTTCAGATAGCAGCTGGGCAGCCATTAGCGAGGTGGCGAAGTGGAGCGATGGCATAGCCGCGAACGGATTGCCCCCGAGCGAATCGTAGAGCGGTCGCCAGAGAGGGCCCCAGAGACGCTCGCCGGCCTCCGTCATGATCCGTCGCACGGGTGTCGCGCGGCCGTTTGCGGTAGCCCACCACGGAGGTGCCGTCGGCAGCGCCCAGTAGAAGACGAGACCGCTGTCGAAGACCGCCGCGATCAGACATGCCGAGCGCCGGAAGCGTTCAGGATGACGGACGAGGATGTACGCGAGCGAGCCGTGCGGCACGAGGAACCATGCCCAGTGGACAGACGAGAGTCCGACGTCGTGGATGCCCACCGTCCCGGGCCGGGCGAAGCGCCGCTGGAGCCGCGCGCTTGGGAGCTCCCCGCAGCCGATCAGCCGGTCGACGCGAATCGGATAGTCGATCTTCAGCCGCTGGCGAAGCCGCTCAGGATCGTCGTTGGGCATCTCGTAGTGAGCGAAGTAGGCCCACATCTGGAGCAGGTAGACGAGCCCGTCGCGGGGCCGCGACGGCCGCGTGGCAAGCGCGAACGTGACGGGCGCCTGCCAGCTCAACAGCGAGACCGCCGCGCGCGGAAGCCGCAGCCGGTGGCGCGCGATCGGCGCGGCTATCCCGACGACGACGGCACCCGCCGCAAGCGTACGTAGGGCGCTCGGGGGCCGCAAGGCGGGCGAGTATAAGTCGTCATCGCCGCTGGCCGCCACGCGCCGGGGGCTACCCGCCCGTCATGCCGCCTTCTGCATGATCGCGACCTCGACCTGCGCCTGGTCCGCGAAGGTCGAGGCATCGTCGTAGGTTCCGATGTGCTCCCCCCAATGCATCGGAACGGCGGCGACGCGCGG
>Ga0183260_10001666_pt1 | contig 18475 bp, 24 predicted proteins | sample AntDrymUQ4972206_2_FD_129768 | JGI IMG/M metagenome (GOLD analysis project Ga0183260, IMG submission 129768) | Polar desert sand microbial communities from Dry Valleys, Antarctica - metaG UQ497 (22.06) (version 2) (version 2) | ecosystem: Environmental > Terrestrial > Soil > Desert | place...
CCGGTGCTCATCGCGCCGCTCGTCGGCGGCTCGGGCTGGGGGTCGACACCGCTGGGCGGGAGCGCGCTGGCCAGCTTCCTGCTCGTCGTCTCTGCGGGCACGGCGGTGCTCGCCGCCTCCTCGACGATCCACCCGAAGGTGAGGCCCGAGCGGACTGCGGGCTCTGCTCGGCGCAGCCCTGACGCTCGAGCCGGTCGGGCCCCGTTCGAGCCCGGAGGCGATCACCGGTCGGGCTCGTGAGAGCCGGCGGCCCGGCCGCGACGGGGCCGTGCTCGCGTAGGGTCCGGGCGAGAACGACGCGCCGGTCTGTGGTTGTGCTTGCCCGGTGACTTCACGCCGCACATCCGCAGCCGCGGCGACGCGCTAGTCGATTCGCTCCAGGCTCCAGCCCTCCGGGGTGCGCCCGAGGGTGAGTTCATGACTGCCTCCGTCCTCGGTCTCAAAGCGGAACACGGCTTTGTCGCGCTCTATCCCGGGCGGGTCGACCACCTGGACGAGCTGCATGTCGCGCACCGTGTGCCCGGGCCGCTCGTCCTCGAAGGCCCGCCGAGCCGCTTGGCGCAGCGCGCCCGCGTCCCATCCCTTGTCCTGCGCGTGCGCCGCCGCGAGCGCCCGGTTGGCTTCGATCAGCTGGCCTTCGAAGGCCGGGGCCTGCTCGCGCCGGCGGCGCGCGACCGCGATGCCGCCTATGAGGGCGAGCAGCACGACGAGCGCGACGACCACGAGAAAAGCGATGACAAGCCACGTCGGCACGGGGCGAGGGTAGCGGCCGGCTGACGCTGGGTCCCGTCCTAGGACATCACGTTGCGCGACGAGAGGTGCGCGCCGACCTTGCGCTTGACCCGCTGGAGGGCGTTGTCCACCGTCTTGGTGTCGCACTCCAGGCGACCGCCGATGTGGTCGTAGGAGTAGCCGTCGAGGTAGAGGGCGAGCACGCGCGACTCGAGCTCGGAAAGCACCGAGGACAGGCAGGCCACGAGCGAGCGCAGCTCCTCGGAGGAGATGACCTGGTTCACCGGGTCGTTGACCTGGGGGCCCGGGAGAACCTCGTCGAGGGTGGGCTCACCGTCGTCGAACCCCGCGGGCGTCGAGGAGAAGGACACGTACTGGTTGAGCGGTGAGTGCTTGTTGCGCGTCGCGGTCTTGACCGCGGTAATGATCTGGCGGGTAATGCACAGCTCGGCGAAGTTGCGAAAGCTCGACTCCCTGTCATAGCGGTAGTCGCGGATCGCCTTGTAGAGGCCGACCAGGCCCTCTTGGATGAGGTCGTCGGAATCGCCCCCGACGAGGAAGTACGACGATGCCTTCAGACGGACGAAGCCGTGATAACGACGCAGAAGGCGGTCGTAGGCGTCGGTGCTCCCTTGCTTTGCGAGCGCGACGAGGTACCCATCTTCAAGCTGAGGTTTAGCTTGAGCGTGGGCATGGGCTGAGGTCCGGGCCACGAGTACGGTCCTTTCCGGGCTCGCGACGTGCGTCGCGACCCGAGTTCGGCGTTCGTGGCGCCTTCCTCCCCTGGCGCCGCTTCTCCCGAGGTCAACCCTCAGGTTTACGTTGAAGCGCGCGCAGCCTTCCACAGTTATGAGTCGGTGTCAACCATTTTCCCCGCGTGATTGCAAGATTTCGTACAAGATGACGGCAGCCGTCGCGCCGACGTTGAGCGACTCGACCTTGCCGCGCAGCGGAAGCGCGATCAAGGCGTCGCACGCCGCCGCGACCCGAGGGCGAAGCCCGCGACCCTCGGATCCGAGCACCACGACCACCCCGCCCGCGTAGTCGGGAGCGTCGTATGCCACGACGCCCGACGACGCCGCGCCATAGCACCAGCACCCGGCCGCCTTGGCGTCGGCGAGGAAGTCGGCCAGGTTGCGCACGCGGGCGACCGGCACGTGCTCGACCGCTCCGGCGGATGCCTTCGCCACCGCCGGGGTGACGTCGGCGGCCCGGCGCTCGGGAACGACCACCCCGGTCGCGCCCGCGCACTCGGCTGCGCGGCACACCGCCCCGAGGTTCTGAGGATCCTGGACCTCGTCGAGGACGACGACGAGCGCCTTGGGCGCGGCGACGAGCTGCGCGGCGTCAGCGTAGGGATATGGGTCGACCTGCGCGCAAACGCCCTGGTGGTCGGGGGATCCGCACCGTTCTGTCAGCTCCGCGGTCTCGGCCCGCTCGACCTCTACCCCACGCAGCCACGGCTCCCTGCCCACCGCTGCGGTCGCCCACACCCGGCGAACCCGGCGCCGCCCCCGGAGCGCCTCTCGGACCGGGTTGCGGCCGTAGAGGACGGGGAGGGAGGGCCGGCGCCCAGCCTCAGGGCGCCCGGACGAGCTCCGGTCCCGCCGGGCCATCGCGGACCTCCCACCCCGCCGCTCCGATCTCCTCGCGCAGGCGGTCGGCCGCGGTGAAGTCCCGGCTCGCCCGCGCCTGCTCGCGTCTGCTCACCAGCTCGGCGACGCGCTCGCCGGCCTCGCCCTCCTCAGTTCCGGCCTCGACCAGACGCCCGAGCCCAAGCACTCCGAGCATCTCGCGAAGGTCCGCATCGCCGACCTCGCCGCCCCGGCGGTTGGCCTCGCGAATCCACTCAGCTATGACCGCGAGCGCATCGGGCGTGTTGAAGTCGTGGGCCAGCGCGTCGAAGAACCGCTCGCGCAGCGCCGCGAGCTCCACCGGCGAAGGACTCCGGACGAGTCGGCGGGCGGCCTCGCGGATCCGATTCGCCCTCGCGCCGGCCTCCTTCAGGCGCTCGGCGGAGAAGGCGACGGGCTGGCGGTAGTGGCCCGCGAGGAAGTAGACGATCAGCGCGTCGCGGCCGAACTCGTCGAGTGCCCGGTGGAGCAGCCGGATGTTCCCCACTGACTTGGCCATCTTCTCCTCGCCCATCTGGACCATCCCGTTGTGGACCCACAGGCGCGCGAGGGCGACGCCGTCGTGGGCCGCCTCGGTCTGGGCAGCCTCGTTCTCGTGGTGGGGAAAGACCAGATCCGAGCCGCCGCCGTGGACGTCGAAGTCCAGGCCGAGCAGCTCCTGCGCCATCGCCGAGCACTCGATGTGCCAGCCCGGCCGACCCTCGCCCCACGGCGACTCCCACCAAGCGTCCTCGTCCGCCTTTCGGGCCTTCCATAGCGCGAAGTCGCGCGGGTCGCGCTTGCGCTCGGAGCCCTCGACTCCCTCGCCCTGGTCCATCGAGGCGGAGTCCTGATGGGAGAGCGAGCCGTACGGCGGCCACGAGCCGACCGAGAAGTACACGTCCCCCTCCGCGGCGTAGGCGTGGCCGCGCTCGACGAGCCGCTCGATCAGCGCGACGATCGGCCCGATGGTCTCGCTCGCGAGCGGCTCGGAGTCCGGGCGCCCCAGCTCGAGCCGGTCGGTGTCCTCGAGGTAGCGGGCGGTCATCTCGCGGGCGAGCTGGACGCTGGGCACGCCGGCGGCGCGCGCGGCGTCGAAAATCTTGTCGTTGACGTCTGTGATGTTGATCACGAGCGTCACCTCGTGCCCCTCGTGCTCGAGGAAGCGCTTGAGCACGGAGAACACCACGAAGGGCCGGGCGTTTCCGACGTGGATGCGGCCGTAGACAGTCGGCCCGCAGGCGTAGATCCCGACCTTCCCGGCGTCGCGGGGGCGCAGGGCCAGAATGCGGCCGGAGCGCGTGTCGTGCAGGGAAATCGCGCGCATGGAGCGGGAACCCTACCGCCCGGCAGGCGCCCTTCTCGGCGCTCCGGAACCCGGTGCTCTGCCGGCGCGAGGTATATGCTGTGCGTACCTTGTCAGAGGGTGGCCACACCGCAGCGCCAAGCAGGCTCCAGCTGGTCGAGCAGGCCTTCCGGGGCCTGCCCGGGCGCTACCTCGGCGCACCGGAGGGCTTCGACGCCACCTACCACGTGCGCTTGGCCGACGTCGGCCATACGTGGGAAGTGCGCCTGACCAGTCACGGCGCGCGCGTTCGCAAGGGGGTCACCAACCGCCGTCCCGACGTCACCATCGGCACCGACGCCGGCACTTGGCTGCGCCTGCGCCGGGGAGATCTGAGCGGAATCGAGGCCTTCTCCCAGCGGACGCTCTACGTTCGCGGCGACCTCGACCTGGCCGTCGCCTTCGAGGGCTTCTTCCGGCTTCCGAACGGCCGTGATCCGCTCATCCACCTGCACCAGGTCCCCGTCGGCCGCATGCGCCTCTCGACCCTGACCATGGGCGAGGGCCCCGACGTGCTCCTCCTCCACGGCCTGGGAGCGACGAAGGCCTCCTTCTTCGACACCGCCGCGGCGCTGAGCCGCCGCTACCGCATCCACGCCCTGGACCTTCCCGGCTTCGGCTCCTCGAGCAAGCCGGCCACGGCGCCCTACGACGCGCGCTGGTTCGCGCGCTGCGTGCTGGGCGCGATGGACGAGATGGAGATCGAGCGCGCGCACCTCGTGGGAAACTCGATGGGCGGGCGCGTGGCCATCGAGACCGCCCTCACCGACCCCCGGCGCGTCTCGGCGCTCGGGCTCCTGTGTCCCGCGGTGGCCTTCGTCAAGCGCGATTGGCACCGGCTCGTGCGGATCCTCAGGCCGGAGGTCGGCCTGCTTCCCCACCGCTTCTCGCGCGGTATGGTCGAGAGGCACTTCTGGAGCCTGTTCGCCGATCCCGACCTCGTCGACCCGAGCCTCGCCGATGTCGCGACCGACGAGTTCCGGCGCATCTACGGCTCACCGGGCGCGCGGCTGGCCTTCCTCGCCTCGGCGCGCAACCTCTACCTCGACGACCCATACGGCGAAGGAGGGTTCTACCCGCGGCTGGCAGCGCTCGAGGCCCCCTCGCTGTTCGTGTGGTCCTCGCACGACAGGATCATCCCGCCCAGCTTCCAGCGCCACGTCAGACGTGCGCTGCCGGGCGTCGAGCACATCGTGCTCGACGGCTGCGGGCACGCGCCGCAAATCGAGCGCCCCGAGCAGACCAACGGGCTGCTGCTGCGCTTCCTCGCGCAGGTCGACGCGCTCGGCGGTCGCCGGCCGGCGCCGTCGCGCGCCCGCGCCGCCGCGGCCTAGAGCCATGGCTGAGTCCCCGACCGCGCAGCGCGCCTCGCGCAACGGCCACGAATCCGGGGAGCGCGTCGACGCGTCCTTGCTGCGCCGGGTCGCGCGGAGTATCGCCGGGCAGGTCCAGTCGCGCATCCCGACGGCCGACCTCGACGAGCGCGACCCCGACTACATCCGCGAGAGCCTCCCTCGCCAGTGGCTGCTGGCCAGCCTGTGGTTCCGCGCCGAGGTGCGCGGCCTGGGCAACGTGCCCGAGCGCGGGCCCGTCCTGCTCGTCGGCAACCACTCGGGCGGCAACATCACACCGGACACGGCGGTCTTCACGCTGGCCTTCTGCGCCTACTTCGGCGTCGAGCGCGCCTTCTACCAGCTCGCCCACAACCTCGTGCTCTCCATGCCGGGGCTTGGCTTCCTGCGCAAGTTCGGCACGGTCGCGGCATCGCCCGAGAACGCCCGCAGGGCGCTGGACTCCGGCGCCGCGCTCCTCGTCTACCCCGGGGGCGACCACGAGGTCCACCGGCCCGTCTGGGAGCGCCACAAGGTCAACTTCGCGGGTCGCAAGGGCTTCGTCCGCCTCGCGCTCGACCAGGACGTGCCGATCGTCCCCGTCGTCGCGGTCGGCGGCCAGGAGACCGCGCTGTTCCTCTCCCGGGGCGAGTCGCTCTCGAAGCTGCTGCGGCTCGACAAGACCTTCCGGCTGAAGGTCCTGCCGATCTCCCTCGCGCTGCCCTGGGGCCTCAACGTCGGCGACATGCTCGGCCACGTTCCGCTGCCCGCCAAGATCACCATCGAGGCGCTGCCGCCTATCCACCTGCGCGAGGAGTTCGGGCCCGAGCCCGACGTCGACGAGGTCTACGACCACGTGACCCGTCTCATGCAGGACACCCTCGACGCCCTCGCCAGCGAGCGGCGCTTCCCGATCATCGGCTGAGCAGCCCGTGCGCGTCGTCGAGGCCATCGAGATCTCCTCCTCCCCGGAAGGGGTGTGGGAGCATCTCGCAGACCCTGCCCGCTACCTGCACTTCATGTCGGGCTTTACGCGCTGGGAGGTGGTCAGCGACGAGCCGACCGGCGAGGGCGCCCGCTACCGGATGCTCATGCGCGTCGGCTCGGCCGAGGTCGGCGGGCTCGTCGAGGTCGTGGAGTGGTCAGAGCCCCGCGAGCTCGCCTGGAACTCGATCACCGGCATCGACCAACGCGGGCGCTGGCGCCTGCGGGAGCGCGTCCCAGGCCGTACCCGCGTCGAGCTGCGCCTGGCCTACGGCATCGCCGGCGCCGGCATCTTCGGGGTGATCGCCGAGCGCCTCGCAGCTCCGACCGTCCGCGGCCACCTGCGCCGCACCCTCCAGCAGCTCAAGCGCCACGTCGAGCATGACCAGCTGCGAAAGAGCGCGGCCGCCCGGCGCGAGGCGCGCGCGTCCAGCCGCCCGGCGTGATGCTTCTAGCTAGTAGGGTTGCGCAGCGACGAATAGACGGGTCGGAGAGCCCAGGCCGTCCGTCAGGTGTCTTGCAGGGGCCCAAGGTCGACCGAGGTCCCCGAGCTCGAGGTCGAGGTCCCCGCGAAGTCCGCCGCCGCGAACTCGTTCAGGGTATCGCCGAAGGCGACGGCGCCCCGGGACTTGGCGCCAAGCTGGAGCATCCGTCGCTCCGCTCGCTGGAGACGATCGAAGGGCTCCGGTGCGGTGTCGAGGAGTCGCACGAAGGCGAGCAGCTCGCGGGGAACCTTCGAGGGCCTGAACACCCCACGGTGCCGGGCGCGCAGGACGGAGCAGGTCGTCGCCCGGACGCTCGCCAGCCGGCCGGAGAAGTCGCTTCCCTCGACCCAGGCATCGACGCCCTCGTCGAGGATGCGGTCGCCCGTGGCGATCGCCTTCATCCGCGCCGATGCTCGCTGGAGTCGCGGCGCCACAACACGTGCCTGCGGTGGAAGCACCCCGAGCAGCAATACGTACGCGAAGGTCCCTGGACCTTCTCGCCGACTCGCCCCTCGACAAGGTCGCCGATGGCACGGTTGAAACAGTCCTCAGCCTTGCTGTCCGCCGGCTCGATGGCTGCCACCAAGTCTGGGCCCAGCATCCGCAGCTCCGCCCGCACCGAGAGCGCGACCTCGCCGAGCGCACGCGCCGCGGCGCGGCGCTGCGCGGGGGCGCCGCCGGGCGCCGGTGGGCGAACGACGGGCGGGCGAAGGAGGGACGTGCCAGAGCCGCCATTCTGCGTCGCCTCGACCGCGCCAGGCGCGGTCGAGGAGGCGCAGAACGCGCGCGGCCGCTCCTGGCTCACGACACCGCTGAGCCGATCGGCTCTATCAGCGCGACCGCCATGGCCGCGACGCCCTCCTCACGCCCTACGAAGCCCATGCCCTCCCCGCGGGTGGCCTTCACGCTGACCGCCCCCACCTTGAGTCCCAGCGCGCCGGCGAGCCGCTCGCGCATCGCGACACGATGGGGCGCGAGCCTCGGCGCCTCGATCACGACCGTCGCGTCGACGTTGACCGGCGCGAGCCCGTGCTCGGCGAGGAGCCCCACCGTCGCGGCCAGCAGCACGAGCGAGTCCGCGCCGCGCCAGCGCTCCTCGGTGTCGGGGAAGTGCGCTCCGATGTCCTCGAGGCCCGCGGCCCCGGGCAGCGCGTCGGCGATCGCGTGGGCAAGCGCGTCGGCGTCGGAGTGTCCCTCCAGCCCGTGATCGTGCTCGATCTCCACACCGCCGAGGACCAGCCGCCGACCCTCGACGAGGCGATGGGCGTCGTAGCCGAGGCCGACCCGGGTCACCCGATGGGCTCCAGGCGGCGCTCGCGACCCGAGAAGACGCACAGCTCTCGCACCCCGAGCTCGTCGAGGGCCTCGAGCGCCTGCTCGTAGGCGAAGCCGACCTCGCCGGGGACGTGGGCGTCGCTGGAGAGGGCGATCGGCGCGCCCGCCTCGAGGCACAGCTCAAGGAACGCGCGCGTCGGGTAGATCTCCCCGACGGGCTTTCGCAGCCCGGCGGTCGAGACCTCGACGGCGATCCCCGATTCGGCGATCCCCTCCATGGCGCGCTCGTAGAAGCGGCGCAGGTCGCCGTCGGGCCTGGGGCGCTGCGCCCCCCACACCTTCACGAGGTCGGGGTGGGCAAGCACGTCGAACAGGCCGCTGCGCGCCGCCTCGCCGAGGGTGTCGAAGTAGCGCGACCACACGCGGTCGGCGGAGTCCGCCCGGTTCCAGACGTCGAAGTCCTCGTTGTCGACCGCCTCGTCGCGCAGGAAATGCACCGAGCCGATCACGAAGTCCCACGGGAAGGGCTCGAGCAGGTTGGCGGTGCGGTCCTCCCGACCCGGGAGGAAGTCCATCTCGATGCCGAGCTTGAGGTCGGTCTCCTCGTGCACCCAGCCGCAATAGGCGTCGAGGTCGTCGTGGGCGCTGCTCACCCAGAACGGGTGGCGCCAGACGTCGAGCGCGTCGCGGAAGCGGTGCACATGCTCGGCGACTCCGAGCTCTGCGATGCCGTGCTCCTCGGCCGCAGCGCGGTAGCGATCGACGTTGGCCGCCGTGAAGTACTCCTCGGCGGGCGTGCCGCCCTCGTCGGGGCGGAGGTGGACGTGGTAGTCGGTCAGCATCGCTCGCGCAGGGCTTCTTCGGCGATGCGCAGGTCGCGCCGGGTGGTGACCTTGAGGTTCGCCGGTGAGGACGACACGACGCGGATGCGCCCGCCCGCCCGCTCGACGAGCCAGGCGTCGTCGGTCGCGGTCTCAAGCTCGGCGTCCGGTACGTCGAGCGCGCGCGCAAGGGCCTCCCGGCGAAAGACCTGCGGCGTCTGCACAGCCCACAGCCGCGAACGGTCGAGCGTGGCGCAGACCAGCCCGTCCTCGCCGGCCTCCTTGATCGTGTCGGTCATCGAGGCGGCCGCAATCGCTCCGTCGACTCCCTCCAGCGCTCCCAGGCAGCGTCGCGCGAGCTCGGCGGTCACCAGCGGGCGCGCGGCGTCGTGGACGAGGATCGGGTCACCGAGCGGGGCCGCCGCCAGGGCACTGCGCACCGAGCCCGATCGTGTCGCTGCCCCCGGCGCCCCTGCCGTCCCCTCCGGCGCCTGGAATCCGTCGGGCAGCGCCACCACGACATGGTCGACCACTGGGCGCAGCGCCAGGATGCTCCACTCGATCATCGGCCGCCCGGCGAGAACGACGAACGCCTTGGGCCGATCGGCGCCAAGGCGTTCGCCGCTGCCGGCGGCCACCACGATGGCGACCGCTCCGCTCAACGCCGGACAGGCTCAGCCGACGGCCAGTTCCTCGGGAGAGCGCGAGAGGACGGTGTCGAGGTGGGCCTCCGCCTCTTCCTCCTCCATCTCGAGCGCATACATCAGCTCGGAGGCGAGGATCTTCTTCGCTCGCGTGAACATCTGCTTCTCGCCAGTCGACAGGCCCTTCTCGGCCTCCCTGATCGCGAGGTTGCGGACCACCTCGGCGAGCTCGTAGATGTCCCCCGTCTTGATCTTGTCACGGTTGTGCTTGAACCGGCGGTTCCAGTTCTTGGGCATCTCGGAGATGACGTCGGAGAGCACGTCGAGCACCTTCTTGACCGTCTCCTCGTCGATCACTCGTCGCAGCCCCACCTTGCCGGCGTTCTCGCAGGGAACCATGACGGTCATGTCGTTGTGGAGGATCTTGATGGTGAGGTACTCGCACGTCTCCCCCAGGATCTCCTTCTGCTCCTTCTTGAGGACCTGGCCCGCTCCGTGGTGCGGGTAGACGACGTTGTCGCCGATCTCGAAGTCGATGCACTCCGCCTCGATGATCTCGATGATCTGCTCTTCTGTCACGTTGGGAATCAGGTACCTCCTCGTCGGGCGCCGGCGACGTCCTCACGCTCGTTCCGGCTCATGTCTGCAGGTAGCGGTCCACGAGGTTGACCTCTTGCAGGCGGCGAAGGCCCTCGCGGATGTCCTTCGCCCTTATCTCGCCGACGCCGTCGATCGTCTCCAGCTCTCCGTCGGTGGCGGCAAGAAGCTCGTCGAGTCCCCCGAGCTCGCGCACGATCTCGTCCACGAGGAGCTTGGGCAGGCGCGGGATGCGCCCGAGGACCCGGTAGCCCCTTGGAGACGATGGGTAGTCGAGGGTGTTCAGCTTGCGGTCGTAGCCCAGCAGCTCGGCCAGGCGACCAAAGTCGAGAAGGTCCTGGTGGGGCAGGCGCGCGAGCTGGTCGAAGACGATGGCGAAGCCTTCCTCGGAGTGCTCGGCGAGGTAGTCGTGGAGCAGCGCGGCCTTGTCCGCGGCGACGCCGACCATCACCTCGTCGAGCTGCATCTCGATGAGCCTGCCCTCGGTGCCCAGCTCGACGATGTGGCGCTCGATCTCCACCGCCATGCGGGTCACCAGCTCGGCGCGCTGGAGGACGGTGAGGACGTCGTGAAGGGTCGCGCCGCCCTCGAACTCCAGCGCGGTGAGGCGGGTGGAGACCTGGTCCAGACGGCTGCGGTACTTGTCGAGCGTCGCCAGCGCCTGGTTGGCCTTGGCCAGCACGTTCGGGATGTCTGCGAGGATGTACTTCGCGCCGTCAACGTAGAGCGAGACGACGTCGCGGCGCTGGGAGATGGTCACGACGAGCGCGTCGATCTGCTTGGACACCCGCTCGGCCGTGCGGTGGCGAGTGCCGGTCTCGAGGCTCAAGATGGTCGGGTCGGGCGTGAGCTGGACGTTGGCCCACGCGATCTTCGTCGCGTTGGAGTTGAGGATGATGGCGCCGTCCATCTTGGCGACCTGGTAGAGGAGCTGAGGCGTGTAGTCGACGTCGAGCTTGATGCCGCCGGAGAGCAGAAAGCCCAGCTCCTCGGGATCCCCGACGACGATGAGCCCCCCCGTGCGCGCATGGACGATGTCGTCGAGGCCCTCCCGCAGGGCGGTGCCGGGGGCCACCATCTCGAGCGCCTTGACCAACCGGGGCTCCTGCCTTACGTCCAGCTCACGGAGCTCTTCCCCGGTTCGGGAGGTCATAGATGGGTCATTGTACCGCGCGTTTGCGGGGATTCCCGCGGTTCGACGCCATTTGCCGAAACATAGAGCGACGGGGTGGGGGTCCGAAGTCAAGGGCCCACCGGTGGCTCTCGACTCGCACCGCTGCTCGAAAGGCAATCCGGCGCTTACGCGGCGCGTCGCTGCCCGATCGCCCCGCCGGCGAACCGGAGCGCCTGGCGCACCGTCGCCGCATCCCCGCTCGCGCCGCTCCCCGCCGGCGCGACGACGTGCCCGAGCCCGAACCGGCGGGCCTCGGCGAGGCGCCGGTCGGCGTGGGCGACCGACCGAAGCTCGCCCGTCAGGCCGATCTCACCGAAGCAGGCGATAGGCGCGAGGGCAGCGCGAGGGACGGCATCCGCGCCTCCTGGGCCAAACGGAGCCGCGTCTGCGGCAGGGGGACGACGCGCGGCGGCGGCGGCCATCGCGACCGCTTCCGACTCCCCGCCCCGGAGCCCGCGCGCGGCGCCGGCCACTGCCAGCGCGACCGCAAGGTCCGCGCCCGGCTCGTCGACCCGCACGCCCCCGACGACGTTGACGAACACGTCGGCGCTGCCCAGCGCGAAGCCGCCGTGGCGGGCGAGCACGGCGAGCACGAGCGCGAGCCGGTTGCGATCGATCCCGCTGACCACCCGGCGCGGCTGCTCGAGCTCGGAGGGCGAGACGAGCGCCTGGACCTCCACCAGCAGCGGTCGTGAGCCCTCCATGGCCGCGAGCACGACACTGCCCGGAGCGCCCGTCGCCTCCGCGACGAAGCGCGAAGACGCGTCGGCGACCTCGACCAGGCCGCTCCCGCGCATCTCGAAGACCGCCACGTCGTTGGTCGACCCGAAGCGGTTCTTGACCGCGCGCAGGGTCCGGTAGGTCCGCTCGCGCTCGCCCTCGAACTGCAGCACGCAGTCGACCAGGTGCTCGAGCACCCTCGGGCCGGCCAGCGCGCCGTCCTTGGTCACGTGCCCGACGAGCAGGACCGCGCTCCCGCGCGCCTTGGCGACCCGCATGAGCTCGCCGGCCGACTCGCGGACCTGGCCGACCGTGCCCGGAGCGCCCGACAGCGAGGGCGAGTGCAGCGCCTGGATGGAGTCGACGACGCAGACCTCGGGCCGCTCGCGCTCGAGCGTGGCGAGGATCGTCTCGAGGTCGGTCTCGGCGACGACGGGTATGCGCAGGGCATCGGGTCCGAGGCGCTCGGCGCGCAGGCGGATCTGCTCGGCCGACTCCTCGGCCGAGACGTAGAGGACCCGCCGGCCGGCGCCGGCGAGGTTGGCCAGCGCCATGGTCGTCAACGTGGACTTGCCGATCCCCGGGGAGCCGCCCAGCAGGACCAGCGAGCCGGGCACGACGCCCCCTCCCAGCACGCGGTCGAGCTCGCCGATGCCGGTGGCCAGCCGGTCGATGGCCGTGGCCCGGACCTCGCCGAGCCGTCGCGGCGTCGCCGCGCGACCGCGCGCGTGCCGCGGCGCGGCGCCCGCCGCCGTGGCCCGCTCGGCCGCGACTTCCTCCATCACGTTCCACGCGCCGCAGCCCGGGCACTGGCCGTGCCACCTCGGCTCCCGGTGGCCGCACTCGGGGCAAAGGTGGTCGCCGGTCGCTCGCGCCATCGCCCGAGCGTAGGGACCGATCCCGACGGCATGCCCGGCCGGGGCGGCATCCTGCGCAGAGCCGACGCAGAGTCGTAACGAACCCTGCGTCTCAGCCATCCTCGACCGCCCGCCAGCAATCCTCGAAGCCCGCCTCCTTGTGCGAGGCGTCGCAGAAGGGCTTGGTCTTCGACTGGCCGCAACGGCACAGCGCGATCGGCCGGTCGTCATCGAAGCGGTGCTCGCGACCATCGGCGTCGACGAGCCGGATCGGCCCCGTCACCTTGTAGGGCCCGCGGTCGCGGACCTTGATCTCCACCTCGGGCTCGGTCATCCGTCCTCCACTGGCGCGAGACTTTGTCGCTCAAACGGGGTTGGACCCAATGATCGTCGAGTTCTAACAACTCCCTCCAGCAGCGAGGGGCGCCATGAGTACGCGCCTTCAAGTGCTGCTCGAGGACGAGGAGCTGCGTGAGCTCCGCGACGCCGCCGGCCGTGAGGGCCTGACGCTCTCTGCCTGGGTCCGGCGCACGTTGCACCAGGCGCGGCGGCGCCAGCCTCAGGGCGATCTCGCAAGCAAGCTGGCGGCCGTCCGCACGGCCGCCAGCCATGCCTTTCCGACGGACGACATCGACGAGCTTCTCGCCGAGATCGAGAGCGGCTACGGACACCCTCCACCGGAGTGATCCTCGTCGACTCCAACGTTCCGGTGTACCTGGTCGGGGCAGCTCACCCCCACAAGGTCGACGCCCAGCGCCTGCTGGAGTCCACGCTGGCTGCCCGGGAGCGACTCGTGACGACGTCGAGGTGCTCCAGGAGCTCTGCCACCGCTACGCCGCCATCGGCCGGGGCGACGCGATCCAACCCGCGTTCGACGCAACCCTGCAGATCGTCGACGACGTGCTGCCGGTCGAGAGGCGCGACGCGGAGGCGGCGAAGGACATCGTGCTCCGCTACGCCGCGCTCTCCGCGCGCGCGGCGCTGCACGTCGCCGTGATGAGCCATCACCGCATCGAGCGCATCATGAGCTTCGACCGCGGCTTCGACGCGGTGCCCGGCATCGAGCGCGTGCACTGAGCTGTTTGTCCAGTCGGGGATTCACTCCGCGAACAGCTCGTCGAGCAGGAGGCAGAACGCGGGGAGATGGCTCGAGGCGAGCTCCCCGCCTCGCGCGAGCTCGAGCGCGCTATCGAAGCCGGGAGCGTCCGCTGTGGATCGGCGGAAGACGAGCACCGTGTCGGCCGCCGTGTCGACGAGCCACAGCTCAGGGAGGCCCTTGGCCTCGTAGAGGCCCTTCTTGCGGCCGACGTCGAGGCGCCAGGTCGAGGGTGACCGGACCTCTACGGCGAGGTCGGGCAACGCGTAGGGGCGCGGGGCGTCGCCGGCGGGCACGCGGCCCTCCGCGTACCACAGGAGGTCGGGAGCGAACACGTTGCGCTCGTCGACGAGGACGTCGATCGGACGCGACACCGCGCCGCGGCCCGGCTTCGCCCGCACCCAGCTCTCGAGCGCGAACTGGATGTGTCCGATCACCCTCTCGTGGCGCCAGGCGGGCTCGGTCACCACCACCTCCCCGTCGATGAGCTGGGTCCTGCGCTCCTCGTCGCCGGTCGCGAGGTACTCCTCGGCGCTCATCGGTCGGGTGACCGTCACGCCCTCAATCGTACTCGCGGTCCGAGCGACGTCCATCTTTCCTCCTAGGTCCCAGCCAAGGAGATCTCGCCCCCCAAGCCACAGCGTTTTCTGGAGCTCGTGAACAATCGGCTCGATCTCATTGAGGCTGGCGTCCCCGCGACCGGAAGGCGGCCCCTGTGCCGCCAACGGAGACGGTGAAGTGGAAGCTCCCCCACCTACACGAAGCGTGCTGTTCGGTGTAGGGTTGTCCTCATGGAGCGCCGCAGCGTGCATCGGCTTAACATCACGCTCGACGGCGAGCGGGCGGCGAAGCTGGCGCGACTGGCTGAGCGAACGCATGTCCAAGAGGGCACGCTGGCGCGCTCGCTGCTCGCGAGCGCGCTCGACGAAGCGGACCCCGATCCCCGGCATGTGGCCGAGCTGCTGGACGGCATTCCCGGTGCACACGAGCGCGCCCAGCTCGGACGGAGGCAGGCGAAAGCCGGCGAGACCGTTCCGCTCGACGAGCTCTAGTTCGTGGCTCGTGTCGAGCTGAGCGCCGCTGCGCTCGAAGACATCGACACGCTCATCCGGACGCACAGCCTCCCAGGCGACACGAGGGCTAGGGTCAGGAGCTCGCTCCGGTCGCTGGAGCAGTTCCCGCAGATCGGACGCGAGCTGGGCGGCCGATGGGACGGCTTCCGCTTCTTGCTCGGCCCCTGGCGCTGGCTCCTTCTCGTCTACGTCCTCATCGAGGACGAGGACCGCGTCGTCGTCGTGACAATCCAGGACGCGCGCTCGTCCAGCGCCGCAACGGCCGCCAGGAGTTGAGCCGTGGAGCTCGTGGACCATCGACTCGAGCTCCATGAGCCGGGATGATTCCGCGGAAGCGCTCGCGTCGGGGCGCACGCGCGGTGAAGGCGCGGATGCTCATGACCATGGTAATCTGACCATGGGCCGATGAAGACCGTCGCCATCAGCGAGTTCAAGGCGCGCTGCCTCGGCCTTCTGGAGGAGGTCAAGGCCACCGGCGAGGAGCTCGTGGTCACCAAGCGCGGCGCCCCGATCGCGCGCGTCGTGGCGGTCGAGCCCGCCCCCTCCCTGGAGGGCAGCGTGACCGCCCTCGTCGCCGACGACGAGCTGATCGCCCCGCTCACCGACTGGGACGCCGGGTGATCGTCCTCGACACCCACGTCTGGCTGTGGTGGCTGGCCGAGCCGCGCAAGCTCTCCCGCGCCGCCCGGGCCGCGATCGACGGCGCCGAGCGCGTCGGCGTACCGACGATCTGCTGCTGGGAGATGGCGATGCTGACCGCGAAGGGCCGGATCCGCCTAGACCGCGACCTTCGCGCGTGGATCGCCCAAGCGCTCGCGGGCGATCGCATCGCGACCGTGCCGCTCGACCACCGGATCGCCGTCGACGCCGCGCTGCTGGACGGCGAGGGCGCGCCGCAGGATCCCGCCGACCGCATCATCCTCGCGACTGCGCGCCGGCATGACGGACGGCTGGTCACTCGGGACGAGCGCCTGCGAGCGTTCGATCCGGGCCGAACGGTGTGGTGAGCGGCTTCAGCCCGCGAGCAGGTCGTCGACTGCGAGCGAGAAACCCGGAAGTTGCGGCGAGCGAAGCTCTTCCCCCGACCCGAGCTCGAGCGCGACGTCGAAGCCTGGGGCGCCGGCCGTGGAGCGCCGGAAGACCAGGATCGTGTCGGCGGCAGCATCGACGAGCCACAGCTCGTTGAGGCCGCGGCGCTCGTAGTGGTCCTTCTTGGGACCGACGTTGTAACGCCATGTCGAGGGCGAGCGGACCTCGACGGCGATCTCGGGGATCGGGTAGGGGCGCAGCGACCCCGGCGAGGGAACGCGACCCTCCGCGAACCACAGAAGGTCCGGAGCGAAGACGTTGCGGTCGTCGATGCGCACGTCGAGCGGGATCGAAACGGCCCCGCGCCCGGGTGCCTCGCGAATCCATGTCTCGAGCGCGTAGGCGATGCGGAACGCCGTGCGCTGATGCGTCCAATCCGGCTCGATGGTGACGACCTCCCCGTCGATGAGCTCGGTCCTGCGCTCCTCGTCGCCGGTCGCGAGGTACTCCTCGGCGCTCATCGGTCGGGTGACCGTCACGCCCTCCATCGTACTCGCGGCCCGGGCGACGTCCATCTTTCCTCCTAGGTCCCAGCCAAGGACATCTCGCCCCCTCAAGCCAAAGCTCTCCGGAAACTCGTGGAGCATCGGCTCGATCTCGTTGTTCCGCCAGCGAAGCGCGTCTGGGCGGGTGGCAGTCCGCTCATCGCGCGAGGGTGGACGTGAACCGATGGGACCGCCGTGCACGTCGCGGCGAGTAGGGAAGGCGGCTGCAGCCTCGGTCCGGCCGAACGCTCACGCTCGCCCGCAGGTGTCTTTCGCGACGCGCTCGATGACTACGTCGGGGCGTTGGACGGCCGGCTGCGCAGACACCTTGGAGCGGACGCGCTGGGCGCTGGCGGCCTGCCTGCCTGCGCTGGCCGCCCCACAGCGCTCAGCGAGGCCCCGCTAACCGGCAAGATCGCCCGTGATCACCGGTTTCCGGGATGGCGGTACCACGCGCGACTGTGGAGCCTGGGCCGGTGCCGATCTTCGTCCTCTCCCACGAGCACTCCCCGCTCGAGTGCCGCCACGTATTCGCCGCCTGGTATGGGTGCGACTCGCCGCTGCGGGGTCGCCCGACGCTCGGTGCCTATGCCTTCTCGGCGAGTACCGGCTGTTCTGGACGGTCCACGCCGTGGACATCCACGCCGCTCTCGAGCAGCTGCCCGCCTTCGTCGCCGAGCGCACAGACGCGCTGGAGATACGAACGGTCTTCATACCATGAGCCACGACCACCCGCGTCCCGTGCCCTCCTGGGACAGAAGCGCGAAACGCTGAGCTCGGTTGGGTAGGGCGGGCAACGTTCGCGACGATCCGCCGTGCCCCACCTACAGCCCGTGCGGTGCTCGAGCGCCCAGTCCAGAATGCTGGTGTCGTCGCGCCCTCGGCCCTAGGCCGCCGTCGGCCCCGAGCTCAGCCGCCGCTCAGCCGCCGCTTAGCGACGCTGCGAGGAGGATCGCGCTGGCTGAGTAGGCGAGGCCGACCTCGGAGGTCACGAAGTCCTCGCGACGGTCCTCGTAAACGGCGGAGGGGCTGTTGAATCGGGCGTAGGGACCGCTCGCCGGGGGAAGGCCCGAGCCGCCCAGGTCGCTCGGCGTGGCCGGACCGCCGACGACGGCGCCGTCCAGCAAGCGGGCGGGCGGGCCCTTCAGATAGGCGGGATGGTGCGGGTTGCGCGCCTCCCCGGGTCCGCGGCCGACCACAAAGCTCGCGCCCCACGGGTTGCGGCCCAACAGGTAGTCGCGGGCGGCGGCCCCGATGCGCCGGCCGCCGCCGACACCAGCGGAGCGCTCGGCCACCGCCGCCATCGCGCCCGAGCCGCCGAGATCCTGGACCGAGCCGAAGCTCGGCCCCGGCGTGCCAAACGCCGTCCGGGCCGCGCGCTCCGCGGCCGCGGTGAGATCGAACCGCTGGCCGGCGTAGGGTCCCTCGGCGACGACCGCGTCGTTGAGATGCGCGGGGCCAAAGACCGGGTTGGGCTCGCGGCCATCGCGGTTGACGGCAAAGACGCGCAGAAGGCGCCGCAGCATCGACCGGCGGGCGCCCTTGCCCACCACCCACCGTCGCGAGGACAGCTCTCCCACACGGACGCGGTAGGAGCCAGGCCTACGCACACCGCTGAAGTCCGCAGCCGCGGCGTAGCGCCACGGCAGCGCGCTCCCCGACGCCCCACAGCCGCCCACCCGACACCTTCCGCCCGCGGCCGTCGACGACCGCGAAGCGCGCGCCGGCGAGCGACCTAGAGGACGCCACGATCGCCACCTTCGGATCGCCAGGCGCGCTCGGGCCGCCCGTTCGGACGACGGCCCGCCGCGTAGAAGCCCGGCGCTAGGTGTTGACGAGTCCGTCCAGGGTCTGGAGCTTGCGAGCCGTCGGGGCGACGTTGTCTCCCCGTTCGAGGGCAGCTTCCGCCCACTCCCGTCCCGGAGCCCTTCGATGCGCCGGTGATGAACCAGGTCTTGGCGTCGGTTACGGCGCGAGCCAGGCGTCGTTCAGGTGCGGCAGGTTGTCGCGGCGGGCGCCGGTTGGGTATCACGGAAACTGGTCCTCCATCTGGATGCAGTTGGGCCGGATGGAGGCTCGGGCCTTGAGCCGCCGCGGGACACCGTCTGGGGCTCGGCTGACGCCCCTCGCGGAGGACGGGCAAGCTTCTTGCGC
>Ga0183260_10001667_pt1 | contig 18465 bp, 14 predicted proteins | sample AntDrymUQ4972206_2_FD_129768 | JGI IMG/M metagenome (GOLD analysis project Ga0183260, IMG submission 129768) | Polar desert sand microbial communities from Dry Valleys, Antarctica - metaG UQ497 (22.06) (version 2) (version 2) | ecosystem: Environmental > Terrestrial > Soil > Desert | place...
GGCTTCGGCGGATCGGGCTTCGGCGGATCCGGGGTCGGATCCGGGGTCGGATCCGGGGTCGGATCCGGGGTCGGATCCGGGGTCGGATCCGGCGTAGGTGCAGGCGATGGCGAGGGGTCCGGCGTCGGGTCCGGCGCAGGCGTCGGGCTCGGGGTGGGCGCAGGCTTAGGCCCGGTGTCCGTGGGCGGAGGCGCGGGCAGGTGTGGCTTGCCCGGGTCCGCGCCGGACAGCGAGTCCGGCAGGGTCGGCGTAGAGGGCACCGTACCGGCGGCGTAGTCGTCGGCGTACGCCGCGACGGTGAACGCGTAGATCTCCGAACCGTTGTAGCTGAGCAGGGCGGTCCGGCGCGAGGCTCGCTCACCCAGGTCGCCACCACCGCCACACAGGTAGCGACCGGCGGCCAGTGCCGCGTCGTCGATGTCACCAGGGTTGCGCTCGCCGTCGCGGTCACCGTCGGCTCCGACGGCGGCCCATGTCTGCGGGATGAACTGCATCGGCCCGACCGCGCGGTCCCACACGCGGTCACCGTCGAGCCGGCCGCGGTCGCTGTCTCGGATGGCGGCCACAGCGCCCACGCCGTTGAGCTGCAGACCGATGATCGCCGGCCTCGACCGGCCGTCGGTGCCGACCACCGCACCGTCGTAGCGGCCGTGGTCGGACTCCATCAGCCCCACTCCCGCCAGCAGGTCCCAGCGCAGGTTGCAACCCGGTGCACTGACCGCAAGCTCGGCGGCGGCGTGCCGGTAGGCGCGCATCGCCGGGCGCGGTACGTCAAGGCGAGTCTCGCCGGCTGCGTCGACCGCAGTACGCCTGGCGTGCGTCTTGCCGGCAGACTCCTGCGACCGATGCAGGGCGGCGTCGGTGGCGGGACCCAGCGCGGCAGCCGCAGGCCCCCCACTGGCACCGAACCGGATCGCTGAGTCAGCAGCGGTGACCGGGTTGCCGGAATCAGCGCCGCCAGACAGGTCGGGCGATGACGCGAACGGCACCGCCACCATGACCGTGCAGGCCGCGGTGGTGCCCACCGCCCCTAACGGGCCGCGCCAGGACCCGGTGCCGTGAAAGAACCTGGACCGGGCATGCGCGCCTGACATCGATGTCCCTTGAACGGAGGGTGGGGGAACCCCCCAGTGTTCGTCCGTGTGGGGCAGGAGCGCCCGCCCTCGGCGGCGCAGTCAGCCGAACGGCCGAGCTTCTCAGCCGAGTGCTCGACCCCGGTCGAGTCCGAGCCGGTCCATCAGCGACATCGCGTCGTACGGCGCACGCACCTTGATGTCGTTGTCGAAGTAGACGAACACGTCCAGGCCGTCGTCGCTCCATCGCTGCACCCGTCCCGCCCAGGCGTCCAAGGCCGCCGAGTCGTACCCGCTGGCGTAGAGCTCCTCGGCTCCGTGCAACCGCACGTACATGAAGTCCGAGGTCACCTCCTCCAGATACGGGTAGCGCCCGGCCGAGTCGGCGACGACCAGCGCGACGTCGTACCTCCGGAACAGCTCGCGCACCTGCGGGGTGCGAAAGCTGTCGTGGCGCACCTCGACGGCGTGGCGCAGCCCCACGTCGGACTCGGTCCGGGTCCAGGCCCACTCCTCGGGCACAGCTTCGTCATGGGCTGCCGCCAGCCGCGCGGCGGCAGCAGTGCTGTGCGGGAGAAGGTCGAGGAAGGCCGCGACCCGGCCGGCGTCGAAGCCGAGCGTGGGGGGCAGCTGCCACAGCAGCGGACCCAGCTTCGGACCCAGCGCCAGCACGCCGGAGGCCAAGAAGTTGGCCATCGGCGTCTCCACGTCGACCAGCTTCTTCAGATGGGTGATGAAACGCCCGCCCTTGACGGCGAGCACGAAGCCATCCGGCGTCAACTCCCGCCACCGGCGGTAGCTGGTGGGCCGTTGCAGCGCGTAGAAGCTGCCGTTGACCTCGATCGAGCTGAGCCTGTCGGCGGCGTAGGCGAGCTCGTCGCGGTGCCGCAGCCCGGGCGGGTAGAACACTCCGCGCCAGGGCGGGTAGGTCCAGCCGGAGATGCCGACCCGGACGCGCGTCATCGCTCGACGCTAGCCCGGGCGACGTGCTTGCAATCTCGCAGGCCAACCCTGTGAGGAACGCACTGAGCCTGCCAACCATGGCGCCGTCAGCGGCAGCTTCACGAGCTGGTCTGCGAGAGTCCGAGGCGGGCCAGGACGTCGGCGACGAGGGTGTCCAGGGGGCGGACGGCGTCGACGCTGAACCCGGTCTCGTCCGGCTCCAGCGGTTCGAGGGTGTCCAGCTGGGACTCCAGCAGCTCCGGCGGAAAGAAGTGCTCGCGACCCCGCATCCGCGCCAACAGCTCGTGCTTGTCCCCGACCAGGTGAACGCAGACCGTGCCCGGCGCGCCGCCGCGCAGCAGGTCCCGGTACGACCTGCGCAGCGCCGAGCACGTCATCACGGTGGACTCGCCGGCTTGGTGCCACTTTCCCGTCCAGTCCGCCAGCGCCCGCAGCCACGACAGCCGGTCCTCGTCGGTCAGCGGGTGACCGGCCGCCATCTTGTCCCGGTTGGCCGGCGGGTGGAAGTCGTCTGCCTCGGCGTGCGGCCACTCGAGCCGCTCCATCAGCCGCAACGCGACCGCCGTCTTGCCGCTGCCGCTGACCCCTATCACCATGAGGTGTTTGGGCGCGTCCACGCCCCGCGACCCTAGTGTCTCGCCAGCGCTGCCGGCCCGACCGACGCGGAGACATTGCTGCTGCCGGAGCTGCGCCGATGTCCATCTTTCGCCCGCGGCCCGGACACCAGTTCAGTCCTCGACCACGCTGCACAGCAGTTCGACGGGGTGCCGGGCCAGTCGCCCGGTGCCGTGCGCGATCTGCTGGCGGCACGACACCCCAGTGGCCGCCAGCACGGTCGTGGACGGCTCCCCCTCGATGGCAGGGAACAGCCGGTCCCGGCCGACGGTCATCGACGTCTCGTAGTGCTCGGCTTCGAAGCCGAACGAGCCGGCCATGCCGCAGCAGCCGGCGTCGAGCTCGGCCACCTCGACACCGGGGACCCGCCGCAGCATCGCCACGGTGGCGGCGGTGCCCACCTCGGCCTTCTGGTGACAGTGCCCGTGGTAGACGATCCGTCGCCCGGCCAGCCACGAGTCACTACGCAACCGTAGCCGCCCGTCCTCGACCGCGGCCGACACCAGCTCCTCGACCTGCCGCACCCGGCCGGCCACGTCGCGGACCCGGGGGTCGTCGGGCAGTAGGGCCCGGTGCTCGTCGCGCAGGGTGAAGATGCACGACGGTTCGCAGCCGACGATCGGCGAGCCCGGTTCGCTGCCGGCGACCAGCGCGGCGGCCAGTCCGGCCGCCTTGGTCCCGGCGTGGTCGATCAGGCCCTTGGACAGGCTGGAGCGTCCGCAGCACCCACCCGACTGCAACCGCACGGACCAGCCCGCGAGCTCCAGCAGCTCGATCGCAGCCCGACCGATGCCCGGCTCGGTGAAGGTGGTGAAGAGTCGGCCAGGAACGTCACCTCACCCTGGCTCGGAGTCGTTGGTGGCACCGGACGAGCGTCGAACCAGCGCAACAGCGTGCGACGGGTGAACACCGGCAACGGCCGCTGCGGGGCGATCCCCATCGCCCGGCCCAGCAGTCGGCGTACGACCGGCACCCGGCTGGGCAGGTTCGACAGCGGTGCGGTCGCCGCCCCGAGCCGGTTGAGAGTGCGGATGGCACCGAACGCCCGGGACCGCAGCGGCACGCCGTGCACGTCGTGGTGGTGCGACATGGTCTCGCTCTTCAACATCGCAATGTCGACGCCCATCGGGCACTCGCTCTTGCACGCCTTGCACATCAAGCACAGGTCGAGGATCTCGTGCAGCCGCTCGTCACCGAGCGCGGTCTTCGGATCCGGCTCGCTGAGTGCCTTGACCAGCGCACCGGCTCTACCGCGGGTGGAGTGCTCCTCCTGACGGGTGGCGATGTACGACGGGCACATCACCCCGGTGGTGGACTTGCGGCACAGGCCGATGTTCATGCACCGGTCGGCCGCGCCCCTCATCCCATCGACGGGCATGCCGCCGATCACCTCGAACCGCAGCCGGGTCTCGATCGGCCCGGCCGGCGGCAACGCCGAGTCGCGCAGGTTGTCGGTCATGGCGGGCGCGTCCACGATCTTGCCCGGGTTGAGCCTGCCCTCGGGGTCGAAGAGCCGCTTGACGGCACGCATTGCGCCGTACAGCTCGGCACCGAAGATCTCCCGGTTGAACTCGCTGCGCGCCAGTCCGTCACCGTGCTCGCTGGAGTTGACGCCGCCGTACTCGCGGACCAGGTCCTTGATCTCCACCGCCACCGCGCGCATCCGCTGTACCTCGTCCGGCTTGGTGAGGTCGACGAACGGGCGGATGTGCAGGCAGCCCACCGAGCAGTGACCGTAGAAGCCCGCGCTCATCTGGTGCCGATCGAGCACCTGGCGGAACCGCGTCGTGTAGTCGGCCAGGTGCCGGGGGTCGACGGCGGTGTCTTCGACGAACGCGAGCGGCCGGCGCGAGCCGACGCTGGCGGCCATCAGCAGGCCGAGGCTGGCCTTGCGCACCTTGAGCAGTGCGCCCTGCTGGGCCGGCGTGACTGCGCGCAGGGTGTGATATCCGTGCGAGTGCGACCGCCACCGCTCGTCCAGCTCGTCCAGCCTCGACACCAGCGCCTGCTCGTCGTCGCCGGTGAACGAGCAGAACAGCAGCGCGTCCGGGTCGCCCTCCAGGCTGGCGCCGAGGTCGGCGTACTCGATCCGCTCCCGGGACAGGTCGAGGATGGTGCGGTCCATCATCTCGACCTGGGCGGGGTCGCACGCCAGCGCGTCGCCGGTGGCGGCGATCGCTTCCGGGACCGAGGCGAAGTGACCGACGGCGAAGACGGTGTGCCGCGGCCTCGGCACCAGGTCGACGACCGCGCGAGTTGCCACTACGAGCGTCCCCTCGGCGCCGACGACGAACTTCGCCAGGTCGAAAGCGCCCTCGGCCGCGGCGGCGGCGAGCCGGTCGAGCCGGTAGCCGCAGGCCCGGCGCCAGAACGGCGGGAAGTCCTCGGCGATCGCGCGGGCCGCGGCGGCCATGATCGGTGGCAGGTCGCGGTAGAGCCGGCCCTCCAGGGTCGGCTGCTCGGCGCGACGACCGCGCTCTGCCTCGTCCACCGGCTCCAGCAGTGCGAGCGACCCGTCGGCCAGCACGACGTGCAGCGCACGGACGTGGTCGATCGTCATCCCGTAGCGGACGCTGCCGCTGCCGGCAGAGTTGTTGCCGATCATCCCGCCGATGGTGGCCCGGTTGCTGGTCGAGGTGTCCGGCCCGAACATCAGCCCGTACGGCGCAGCCGCGGCGTTCAGATCGTCCTGCACGACACCGACCTCGACCACGGCGGTACGGGCCTCGGGATCGATCTCGACGATGCGGTGCATGTGTCTGGAGAAGTCGACCACCACACCTGGCCCGACGGTCTGTCCGGCCAGGCTGGTGCCTGCACCCCGAGGCACCAGCGTGACGCCGCAAGCCGCGGCGGCACGCACCACCGCGACCACGTCGTCGTCGTGCTTGGGGAACACCACGCCGAGCGGGGAGATCGCGTACATGCTCGCGTCACGGGAGAACAGGTGCCGCGAGTAGTCGTCGAAGGCGATCTCCCCCTCGACGTCGCGCTCCAGCAGCCGCTGGAGATCCTCAGTCATCAGCCAGCCGGTCCAGGGCGGCCTGGATCCCGCCCGCGTCGGCCGGAGCCGCGGCCGCGTGCAGGCTGAGCTGCACCCCGGCCAGCGTCCCGGCCAGCATGAGGTCGTTGAAGTGGCCCAGGTGTCCGATCCGGAACACCCGGCCGGCGAGCTTGCCGAGCCCGGCGCCCAGCGACATGTCGTAGCGCTCGAGAGCCACCTTGCGCACCGCGTCCGCGTCGTGCCCGTCCGGCATCAGGATCGCGGTCAGCGAGCCCGAGTGCTCGCGCTCGTCGGCGCACAGCACCTCGAGTCCCCAGCCGACCACCGCGGCCCTGGTGGCCGCCGCGTGCCGGGCGTGCCGGGCGAAGACGTGCGGCAGCCCCTCGTCGTGCAGCATCGCCAGCGCGGCCTGCAGCCCGTACAGCAGGTTGGTGGCTGGGGTGTATGGGAAGAAGCCGGCACCGTTGGCCGCGAGGACCGGTTCCCAGTCCCAGTACGACTTCGGCAGGCCGGCCGTTCGCGCCGCGGCGCGGGCCTTGCTGCTGACGGCGTTGAAGCCGAGTCCCGGCGGCAGCATCAGCCCCTTCTGCGAGCCGCCGACGGTGACGTCGACCCCCCTCGGCGTCACGTACCTGTTCGCGCTGGCCCGGGACAACGGCACCGTCGACTGGCTGGTCGACGTCTCCGTGCGGTCGGTACGCGGCCGGATCGCCCTGATCCCGTGGGTCATGTTCGGTGTCACCGCGGTGCTGACCGCCTTCGGCGCGGTGGTGCCGGCGGCGGTCGCGATCATCGCCCCGGTCGCGATGAGCTTCGCGCTGCGCTACCAGATCAGCGTCTTGCTGATGGGACTGATGGTCATCAACGGGGCCACCGCCGGGGGCTTCTCACCGCTGAGCGTCTTCGGCACGATCGCCAACGAGGGGGTGTCGAACGCGGGACTCGAGGGGAACCCGTTGCTGCTTTTCGTCTCCTCGTTGGCTTTCAACCTCGTGCTCGGGATCATCACGTACGTCCTGTTCGGCGGCCGCGAGCTGCTGGGCCGACGCGACCAGGGCGAAAGCGACGCGGCGACCGAGGAGAAGGCGCGGGAGGTCGCCGAGATGGAGGGCGGGGAGGGCGCCACCGTCACCGAGACCAGGCGAGTCCGGGTCCGCAACCGCAACGTCACCGTCGTCGGCATGCTGCTGCTCGCCGTCGGTGTGCTGTTCTTCGACCTCGACATCGGCTTCTCGGCGATCGCGCTCGCCGTCGTGCTGACCCTGCTCAGCCCCAACCTGGCCAAGAGCTCGGTAGCCAAGATCGCCTGGCCGACCGTGCTGCGCATCTGCGGCATCGTCACCTACGTGGCGCTGCTGGAGACCATCGGCACCATCGACTGGCTCGGCGACAAGGTTGCCGGTATCGGGGCAGCGTTGCTCGCTGCCATCCTGATCCTGTACATCGGCGGCGTAGTCTCGGCGTTCGCCTCCACGACGGGCATCCTCGGCACGCTCATCCCGCTGGCGGTGCCGTTCCTGCAGACCGGCGAGGTCAACACCGTCGCGATGGTCATCGCGCTGTGCATCTCCAGCTCGGTCGTCGACTCCAGCCCGTTCTCGACCTCCGGAGCCCTGGTGGTCGCCAACGCGCCGGAGGAGCAACGAGAAAAGACGTTCCGCGGGCTCATGATCTGGGGGTTCACCGTGGTGGCGGTCGCGCCGCTGGTCACCTGGGCGATATTTCTCCTGCCGGGAGGGCTGTGAGCAGCCGGGCACTTTCGGCCGCCGAGCCGCGGCTCGTGGCTTTCGACGGGCACGAGCCCGACGTCCATCAGCAGGCATTCGTGGCCGGCGGCGCCACCCTGGTGGGCGCGGTCACGCTGTCCGCCGGCGCGAGCGTGTGGTTCGGCGCGGTGATCCGCGCCGACGGGGCACCGATCAGCGTCGGGGAAAACAGCAACGTGCAGGACGGGTGCGTCCTGCACTCCGACCCCGGCTTCGCTGTCACGGTCGGCGCCGGCGTGTCGCTGGGCCACGGCGCGGTGGTGCACGGGTGCACGATCGGCGACGACGCGCTGATCGGAATGGGTGCCGTCGTGCTCAACGGGGCGGTGGTCGGCGCCGGGTCGCTGGTAGCGGCCGGGGCGGTCGTACGCGAGGGCGCGGACGTGCCACCGGGCTCGCTGGTCGCCGGTGTCCCGGGCCAGGTCCGGCGAGCGGTGAGTGACGCCGAGACGGCCCGGGTGCGCGATGGCGCCGCGTCGTACGTTGAGAGGGCGGCGCGTTACGCCGCAGCCCGAGATGTCGCGCAGGACACGTCGTGACCGGACCGCTGGCAGGTGTCCGAGCCCTCGAGGTGGGCGTGTTCATGGCCGCGCCCTTCGCCACCATGCAGCTGGCCGACCTCGGCGCCTCCGTGCTCAAGGTCGAGCAGCCCGGCACCGGCGACCCGGTCCGTGCCACCGGCCCGTTCGTCGACGGGCAGAGCTCGCCGTACCTGCGGATCAACCGGAACAAGCGCTCGGCCGCTCTCGACCTGAAGTCACAGCCCGGGCGGGACGCCTTCCTGCGCCTGGTCGAGACCGCCGACGTCGTGGTGGAGAACCTGCGTCCCGGTGCGATGACCGCCCTCGGCCTCGGCTACGAGCCGTTGCGTCGGGTGAACGCGGCAATCGTGTATGCCTCGGCGTCCGGGTTCGGCCAGGACGGGCCGCTGTCGGCACACCCCGGGCTGGACATCATGGCCCAGGCGCGCAGCGGGCTGATGAGCATCACCGGCGAGCCACACGGCGCCCCGGTGAAGGTGGGCGTGCCGGTGTGCGATCTGGTCTGCGGCCTGTATGTCGCGCTAGCCGTCACCGCCGCGCTGCGGGAGCGGGACCGCAGCGGGCACGGTCAGGAGATCGACGTCTCGCTACTGGAGTCCGGGGTGTCGCTGGCGGTGTGGGAGGCCGGACGCTGGTTCGCCACCGGCGAGTCGGGCCGGCCGCTCGGCTCCGCGCACCAGAGCCAGGCGCCGTACCAGGCGGTGCGTACCGCGGACGGCTGGGTCACCGTCGGCGCGATCACGCCGAAGACGTGGGTGGCGTTCTGCCGTGCCCTCGGGCTCGTAGAGCTGGTCGACGACGTGCGCTACACCGACTCGTCGGCGCGGCACGCCAATCGCCAGCAGCTCATCGTCGCCATCGAGGTCGAGACGACGGCGCTGACGACCGCGCAGGTGGTCACCGCGCTGGAGGCGACCGGGGTCCCGTGCGCGCCGATCGCCGACTACCAGCAGGTGTTCACCGACGACCACCTGGCTGCACGCGACTTCTTCTGGGACGCTCCACACCCCGTGACCGGCACGGCCCGTCAGGTGGGCTCGCCGATGCGGCTGTCCCGGACCCCGGCCGTACGCGGCGAGGCGGGTCCCGCGCTGGGTGCGCATACGCGGGAGCCGCTGCACGAGGCAGGCTGCGCCGACTCCGAGATCGACGCGGTGGTGAGTGCCGGATGAGCGGCGGCGACCTGGTCGTCGGGCTGTCGGACGGCGTGCTGTCGGTGACGTTCAACCGCCCGGACCAGCACAACGCGATGACGTCCGCGATGTATGAAGGGATCCACGAGGCTTGCGAACGGGCAGACACCGACGGCGACGTCGCCGTGCTGGTGCTGCGCGGAGCTGGGGGCCGGGCGTTCATCTCCGGCACCGACATCGCACAGTTCGACGGCTTCTCCGGAGCCGACGGCGTCGAGTACGAGCGCAGGATCCAGCGGGTCGTCGACCGGCTGGAAGACGTCACCGTGCCGACGGTGGCGGCTGTCGACGGCTGGTGCCTGGGGGGTGGGCTGGTGCTCGCCGCGGTCTGCGACCTGCGGGTGGCGACCAGCTCGTCGCGCTTCGGGATGCCGATCGCCCGGACACTGGGCAACTGCCTGTCGATGAACAACCACTCAGTGCTGGTCAGCCGGCTCGGCTCGGCTCGTACGCTCGACCTGCTGCTGCGGGCGCGACCGTTGGGTGCCGTGGAGGCGTACGACACCGGGTTCGTCGCGGAGGTTTGTGACGACGGGGAGCTGGACGAGGCGCTCGCCGGGGTCGTCGCGACGCTGCGGGCCAACGCGCCGCTGACCATGTGGGCGGCCAAGCAGGCGGTGGCCCGGCTGCGGCGCGCCCTGCTGCCCGACGGCGACGACCTGGTGGACAGGGCGTTCGGCAGCGACGACTTCGCGCGTGCGGTGCGGTCGTTCGAGACGGGTGAAGAGACCACATGGACCGGCCGCTGAGACAGTCGTCGACGGTGCAGTCGCTGGACCGGGCCTTTGACCTGCTCCGTCTGATGGGGGCCGACCCGGACGGCGTGGCCCTGACCCGGCTCGCTGAGGAGTCCGGACTGCCGGTACCGACCATCCATCGCCTGGTGCGGACGCTGGTCGCCTCCGGCTACGTGCTGCAGCTGCCGTCGCGGCGATACGCGCTCGGCCCGCGGCTGATCGGCCTCGGCGAGCGCGCCTCCCGCACCCTCGACTCCTGGGCACGGCCGCACCTGGTCACCCTCGCCGAGCGCTCTGGCGAGACCGCGAACATGGCGGCCCTGGACGGCGTGATGGTGGTGTACGTGGCCCAGGCGCCGTCGTCTCGGCACACGGTGCGGATGTTCACCGAGGTGGGGCGGCGGGTGTTCGCGCACTGCACCGGCGTCGGCAAGGCGGTTCTGGCCCAGCTGCCGGAGGCGGTGGCGGGCGAGGTCGTCGCGGCGGCCGGTATGCCGGCGCGCACCGACCACACCATCGTCGACGTCGACGAGCTGGCAGCCGAGCTGGCCCGGGTCCGGGCCCAGGGCTACGCGGTGGACGACGGTGAGCAGGAGCGGGGGGTCCGCTGCGTCGCGGTTACGCTCCCCGGGATTCCCAGAACCGCGATCTCGGTGTCCGGTCCGGCCAGTCGGTTGAGCCTGGACGCTGTCGGCCAGATGGTGCCGCTGCTCACCGCCGCTGCCGACGGACTGGCCGCCCGGCCCGGCTGACGGTTCACAACTCCCGCAGGTCGGACAGCGAACCGCGCTGGGCCGGCTGCCCGGACGGCCCGCGCCGGCCCGCGCCAGTCCGGACGGATCTTCCGACCTGCTGGTCGTCATGGCGACCCGACCGTAGGAAGATCCTCGCCGGCCCTCGCCGGCCCGGACGGATCTTCCGACCTGCTGGCTGCCATGGCCACCCGACCGTCGGATCATTCGCGCGGGGCGGCGCCGGCCCGGACGGATCTTCCGACCTGCTGGCTGCCATGGCTACCCGATCGTCGGAACACGGCTGGGCCAGCGGGTCAGGTGTCGGGGTCGTCCAGGTCGTCCAGGTCGTCCAGGTCGTCCAGGTCGTCCAGCCAGGCGCGTACGGATGCGTCGTGCTCGCCGAGCAGCGGCGGGGGCAGGTGCTCGACCCGGCCACCGATCAGGGTCTCGGGTCCGTCCGGCGAGGTGTCGAAGCGCAGCGGTGGCCCCGGCAGCGATACCGGGCCGAGGGTCGGGTGCTGCACGTCGATGAGCAGGCCTTGCGACAGCGTCTGCTCCCAGGCGTACACGTCGTCGAGGCTGCGCACCTTGCCCGCCGGCACACCCGCGTCGGCCAGCGCGGCGAGCCAGTGCTCGGCCGACTCGGCGGCGAAGGCGGCATCGATCTCAGCGACCAGCGCCTCGCGATTGGCGACCCGCTCGGAGTTCGTGGCGAACCGGGCGTCGTCCGGGTCGATTCCGACCAGCGGCGTGAACCGGCGCCACAGCGCCTGGCTCCCCACCGAGATCTGCACCGGTGCGTCTGCCGCGTGGAACAGCCCGTACGGCGCGATCGACGGGTGGTGACTGCCGATCGGCCGCGGCACCTCGCCGGCCACGGTCCACCGCGTGCCCTGGAACGCGTGCACCCCCACGATCGCGGCGAGCAAACTGGTCCGCACCACCCGCCCGCGACCGGTGCGGCTGCGCTCGTGCAGCGCCGCGACCACCCCGTACGCGCCGTACATGCCGGCGAGCAGGTCACCGATCGGTACCCCCACCTTGGTGGGCTCGTCGGCTGAGGGGCCGGTCATGCCCATGATGCCGCCTTCGCCTTGCGCGATCTGGTCGTACCCGGCGCGACCGCCCTCCGGCCCGTCGTGCCCAAAGCCGGTGATCGACAGCACGACCAGACCTGGGTTGAGCTCATGCAGCCGCGTCATCGAGAAGCCGAGCCGGTCCAGCACGCCGGTGCGGAAGTTCTCGCACAGCACGTCGCCGTGGCGGACCAGCCGGGTGAGCAGCGCCCGACCCTCGTCGCTTTTGAGGTCAGCCGTCACGGACTCCTTGTTGCGGTTGGTGGACAGGAAGTACGTCGACTGCTGGTCGCCCTCGGGGCCGACGAACGGCGGGCCCCAGCCACGGGTGTCGTCGCCGTGGCCTGGCGACTCGACCTTGATCACCCGGGCACCGAGGTCGCCGAGCATCATCGCGGCGTGCGGGCCGGCCAACGCACGGGTCAGGTCGATCACGACGATGTCGGACAACAGGCCGCTCATGCGGCCCAGGCTAAGGCGCAGGGCCTGGCAGGGCGGAGGTCCAGCCATCGCGGTCGACGCGGACGGCCGACCGCGAAATGCGGGAAGTTGGCCGATTGGCTGACCCACAACCCAGCCATCTTCCCGCATTTCGCAGTGGGGGGGCCGCTAGCGTGACGGCGGTGGACGTCAGCGACCGCAAGCCGTTTCGCCACCAGGCCGAGCGGCACCTGCAGGCGCTGGTGGGAACCCCCGACGCCCGGCTGCACGAGGACCAGTGGACCGCGATCGAGGCCCTGGTCGCCAACCGGCGGAGGGCGCTGGTGGTGCAGCGCACCGGCTGGGGCAAGTCGGCGGTCTACTTCGTTGCCACCGCCCTGCTCCGGGCCGACGGGGCCGGTCCGACCGTGATCGTGTCCCCCCTGCTCGCGCTGATGCGCAACCAGGTCGCCGCGGCCGAGCGCGCCGGCATCCACGCGGTGACGATCAACTCGACCAACCCGGAGGCCTGGCGCACGACGTACGCCGCGATCGGGCGCGGCGAGGTGGACGTGCTGCTGGTGAGCCCGGAGCGGCTCAACAACCCGGAGTTCCGCGACCACGTGCTGCCCGACCTCGCCGCCTCCGCCGGGCTGCTCGTGGTCGACGAGGCGCACTGCATCAGCGACTGGGGGCACGACTTCCGCCCCGACTACCGACGCATCCGCACCCTGCTCGCCGACCTGCCCGACGGCATCCCGGTGCTCGCGACCACTGCGACCGCGAACAGCCGGGTCACCGCCGACGTCGCCGAACAGCTGTCGGTCAGCGGGGCCCGGACGCTCACCGACGTGCTGGTGCTGCGCGGCAGCCTCGACCGCACCTCGCTGCACCTCGCCGTCGTCCCGCTGCCCTCGCAGGCCGACCGGTTGGCCTGGCTAGCCGACCACCTCGGCGCTCTCCCCGGGTCCGGCATCGTCTACTGCCTCACCGTCGCCGCCACCCAGGACGTGGCCGACCATCTGCGCGACACCGGTCTCGAGGTGCGCGCGTACTCCGGTCAGACCGACCCCGCGGAGCGGCTCGCTGCCGAGGACGACCTGCTGCACAACCGGGTCAAGGCACTGGTGGCAACGTCGGCGCTCGGCATGGGGTTCGACAAGCCCGACCTCGGCTTCGTGGTGCACCTCGGCGCGCCGCCGAGCCCGATCGCCTACTACCAGCAGGTGGGCCGGGCCGGCCGGGGGGTCGACCGGGCGGTCGTGGTCCTGCTCCCCGGGCGCGAGGACCGCGAGGTGTGGGACTACTTCGGCTCGCTGGCGTTCCCGCCGGCCACCGACGTACGGGAGGCGCTGCGGGTGCTCGAGGCAAGGGACGAGGCGACCGGCGAGGCCATGTCCACCGCCGAGCTCGAGACTCGGGTCGCTCTGCGACGCACCCGGCTCGAGGCGATGCTCAAGGTGCTCGACGTGGACGGGGCGGTCCGCCGGGTCCGCGGCGGCTGGCGGGCCACCGGCGCCGAGTGGGTCTACGACGACGAGCGGTACGAACGGGTCGCCGCCGCCCGAGCCGCCGAGGCCGACGCGATGGTGGCGTACGAGACCACCGGCAGCTGCCGGCTGGCGTACCTGCGCCGACAGCTCGACGACCCCGCCCTCGACGGGCTCGACCCGGACGATTTCCGTGCCCGCTGCGGTCGTTGCGACACCTGCGGCGGTCTCCAGCTCTCGCCCGCACCGGCGCCGGCGGCGCGCGACGCCGCCCGCGCCCGGCTCGAGCGCCCGGGTGTCACTGTCGAACCGCGACGGATGTGGCCGACCGCCCTAGCCAACCTCGGCATCGACCTGTCGGGGCGCATCCCGGCAGACGAGCAGGCAGCCCCTGGTCGAGCGGTTGCCCGTCGCACCGACCTGGGCTGGGGCCCTCAGGTACGCGACCTGTTCGCCGACGGGACACCGGACCAGCAGGTGCCGGTGCCGATTCGGCACGCACTGGCCGCCGTGCTGGCCAGCTGGGCCGCCGACGGCTGGGTTGGCACCGGGCCGGACGGCGGGCAGCCGAGCGGCATCGTGTCGGTCGACTCGCAGAGCCACCCCACCCTGGTCGGCCACCTCGCGCACGGCGTGGCCCGGATCACCGGGCTGCCGGTGCTCGCCCAGTTCAGGCTCGACGAGCGGGCGGCCTCGACCGGGCACGGCGCCACCAACTCCGCCCAGCGGCTGGCTGCGGTGTCGGGGCGATACCGGCTGGACGACTCCGCCTCGGTCCAGGGACACCAGGTACTGCTCGTCGACGACCGGGTCGTGACCGGCTGGACGCTCGCCATCTGCGCCCGCGCGTTGCGCCGGGCCGGCGCGAGCGCCGTCCTGCCGCTGGTCTTGTCCACCGACGCCTGAGGTCGTCGGGCCGCCGGACCGAACCGTTACCCGATCACAGGCAACCGAGGTGACGGCTCGCACGTCTACTGCGTGACCGGTCCCGTTGACGAGACCGGCGACGAGCCGGACGAGGGAACCATGCGCAGGCACACCAGGCTTCTCGGGTCCGCGGCGGCGGCACTCGCACTCGTCACACCGACCGGATGCGCCTCGGACGCGTCCAACCCCGACGGTATGTCGCCGGTGGACGACCCTCCCGGCCGTACCGTGGCGCGCGTCGACGTGGACGGTGACGGCGGACGAGACCTGGTCGGCTACCGGGTGCTCCGCGGCGACCGGGTACGCATCAGCGTCCGGACCGGGAGCTCCGGCACCGACCGCCGCCTGCTCGACACCGGGCTGTGGCCCGGCCGCGGCGGCGACTGGCACGGCGTTGCGCCGCTCGATGGGCAGCCCGGTGCCGAGCTCGTCGTCGGGACCACCATGGGCGCACACACCCCGCTGTTCACCGTGCTCACCATGCGGGACGGTCGGCTGTGGGTGCAGCCAAGCCCGGTCTCGGGAGCCCGCGAGTGGTACGTCGACGCGTTCGCCGGCGGCTATGCCGGCTGGACCCGCACCAGCACCGACAACGAGGTCTGGGCCGTGTCCCGCACGGTGTTCCGTGCGGGCTCCGGCCGGCTGTGGGAAGGCGAGCAGCGCCGCTTCCGGTGGGGTTCCGACGGCTGGGTGGGCGACGGCCGGCGAGCCCTGCGCGTGCGCGGCCAGCGGGCCGCCTCCCGAATCGGCGGGTGGCACGTCCCCGGGCTTCCCCGCTGGCCCAGCCCCTGACGTCACGCCGACTTCTGGGCTGACTCCTTGGCCGCCGACCTCGTGGCCTGCTTGTGGGCCCGCTTGCCCGCCTGGTAGTCGGCCAGCGCCTCGGCGGAGTCGACGTCTCCTAGCGTCGGATGCGCCGGCACCAGGTCCCGGGCGGCCGCCACGTCGAACCGCTTGGCGAGCACGGCGCCGAGCGAGGTGACCTTCATGTCCCCGAAGCCGGGCAGGGCGGCCAGGTTGGCGCGCAGCGCCGGACCGTCCTCGGCGTCGGTCCACAGCCGCGACGCCTCACCGTCGTAGTGGTCACGTACGTACGCCGCCAGCCGCTGCACGCGAGCGGCCATCGCCCCTGGGAAGCGGTGGATCGCCGGCCTCGCTCGGAACACCGGCTCGAGCTCCGCCGCCGCCACCGTGGCGGCATCGATCGCACCCAGCCGCTCCCGTAGCACCAGCGGGCCGGAGAAGGCCTTCTGCACGGTGACCTGCTGGTCGAGGGCGAAGCCGATCAGCAACGCCATCGGATCCGACGCGATGAGCGCGTTGGCTTCGTCGGAGTCGGTGAAGTGCAGTCGCTCGGGCACGGCGCCAGCGTATCCGCCATGCTGACGAGGTGATCGCCGCTCAGGTCGCCACCGTGCTGACCCTGGGACTGTCACTGGGAGTGTCACTGGGGCTTCCGCTGGGCCCGTCCCCGGGACCGCTCGCCGGGTCACCGACAGGGACGACCGGCGAGAGACCCGACCGAGACCGCATCGTCTCGGCGGAGCAGCCGGGCACCTGCCACGACCCCGGCGTCAGCTGCGGTCACCTGCGCGTCCCGCTGGACCGCCGGGACGCCTCGGCCGGCACCGTCCGGCTGCACTACGAGCTCTACCCGCGCAGCGACCGCAGCCGCCCGCTGTTGGGCACGATCGTCGCCGTCGAGGGCGGCCCCGGCTACTCGACCACCGGCAGCCGGACGTACTACCGCGACCTGTTCGAGCCGCTGCTCGACCGGCGCCGGCTGCTGCTGGTCGACAACCGGGGCACCGGCCGCTCCGAACCGATCGACTGCCCCCAGCTGCAGGCCTACCGCGGCAACTACATCACCGCCGTCGCGCGGTGCGGCCGCCAGCTGGGCTCGGCCTCTGACCTGTACGGCACCGCATTCGCCGCCCGGGACCTGGTGGCCGTACTCGACCGGCTCGGGATCGAGCGGGTCGACCTGTACGGCGACTCCTACGGCACGTTCTTCTCCCAAGCCTTCGCCGTGCGGTTCCCGGAACGGCTGCGCACCCTGATCCTCGACGCCGCCTACTTCGTCGGCGGCGCCGACCCGTGGTACTCCGACACCAACCGCGCGCTGCGGCACGCGTTCGAGGCCGCCTGCCGGCGCAGCCCCCCGTGCGCCCGCCGCGACGGGCCGGCCATGCGCCGGGTCGCCCGGCTTGCCGCCCTGCTGCGCCGCCACCCTCTGCATGGACGCGCCCCGGACGCCGACGGGGTGGTGCGCCGGGTAACCGTGCGGACCGGCACCCTCGTCAACCTGCTCACCGCCGCGGCAACCACCCCCACCCTCTACCGCGAGCTGGATGCGGCGACCCGAGCGGTGCTTCGCACCGACGGGTACGAGCGCCCGCTGCTGCGGCTCGCGCGGGAGAGCACCTACACCGGCGGCGCCGGGCCGGTGCGCTGGTTCTCCGAGGGCCTGTACGTCGCGGCAGCCTGCAACGACTACCCCCAGCCGTACGACATGACCGCGCCTCCTGCTGCGCGGCCGGAGCAGTATGCGCGCAGCGTGCGCAGGTTGCAGCGGCTGACGCCGTGGCTGTTCGCGCCGTTCGGCGTGCGCGAGTGGGTGTCGTCGCCGTACGGCTACTACGAGGACTGCATCCGGTGGCCGGTGCCGAGCCGGTGGGTGCACCCGGTGCCTGCCGACTCGGTCTACCCCGGCGTGCCGACCCTCGTGCTTGCCGGCGACCTCGACTCGCTGACCTCACCCGAAGGGGCCCGCACCACAGCACGCGCGTTCCCCAACTCGACCTTCGTGCGGGTGGCGAACACCACACACGTGACCGCGCTGGTCGACTTCGACCAGTGCGCCTCGGTCATCGTGCGCCGGTTCGTCCGCACCCGCGCGGCCGGTGACACCTCCTGCGCCCGGGACTACCACGAGAACCGGCTCGTCGACCGGTTCGCGCCGACCGCGCGGGGACTCGGCTGGTCCGGGCCCCGTCGCCGGACGACCCGGGTCGCCGCTGCGACGGTGGCCGACGTGATGGCTCGCTGGTGGTCGATGTACGGCTACCACGGGGTGGGCCTGCAAGGCGGCTCGTTCAGCACCCGCGGTGGCGCGTTCACCGCGCGCCGTCCGGTCGTGCGGTGGAGCCTGGACCGGGTGCGCTGGGTGCGCGACGTCGCGGTGAGCGGCACCGCGCAGTGGGACCGGCGCTCCGGCGAGGTGCGAGCGGTCGTGACGGTGCGCGGGTCCGGCACGCAGGCCGGTCGGCTGGTGCTCGGCTGGAACGACCAGGATCGGCACGCCCGCGCGACCGCTAGCGGGCGGATCGGCGGGGTCCGGGTGGACGCGCGTTTCCGAGCCCCCTGACCGGCACCCGCCGGGGCCACTCGGCGGGCGTGACGCGGTCGCGACCGGCCCTCTAGGCGACGGACAGCACTCGTCGACCCGGTACCACTCATTGGGCACGCACGCTCGCCGTTCCGCGCAGGCGCTCTCGCCTCCCGTCAGCCCGAATGTCAAAGGGCGGTCGATCGACGCTGACCGTCGAAGGGCACGGCTGCCGATGTCGATCCAGCAGCGGGGGAACGGACCGCGGCATCGGTCCGTTCGCCCTAGTCGTGCTGCGGCTACGGTCTGGGGGTGCGGATCGTGGTGGCGCTCGGGGGCAATGCGCTGCTCCGCCGCGGCGAGCCGATGACCGTCCAGAACCAGCGGGACAGCATCTCGGCCGCGTGCGCCGCGTTGGCCCCGGTCGCGATGGAGCACGAGCTGGTGATCTCGCACGGCAACGGTCCGCAGGTCGGACTGCTCGCGCTGCAGGCCGCGGCGTATGCCGACACGCTGGGCGCTCCACGCGACGCCGGCCCCCGTGGTGAGCCAGCCGACGACCCCAACGACGACCCCAGCCACGACCCCAGCGACGAC
>Ga0183260_10001668_pt1 | contig 18458 bp, 13 predicted proteins | sample AntDrymUQ4972206_2_FD_129768 | JGI IMG/M metagenome (GOLD analysis project Ga0183260, IMG submission 129768) | Polar desert sand microbial communities from Dry Valleys, Antarctica - metaG UQ497 (22.06) (version 2) (version 2) | ecosystem: Environmental > Terrestrial > Soil > Desert | place...
ATGGACGTGCGAGACAGTCCGTTACGGATTGCGCATGTTCGTCTTCGCCTCTGGATGCTCGAGGCTGGTTTACCTTGTGACGAGAGGCGTAAAACGTTGCCCGCCTCTGTCACCTGGCCGAAGCACGCGTCCCCAGGCGGCTGCGAACGAGGCGTTGCAGCGGAAGATACCGTACAGGATTCCCTGATCAGGCTCTCCGAAATGGGTTTTGCCCCGCCATTCGAATTATTTAACCAAGACCTTTAGTGAAAGTGGAACATTCAGTTTGGCAAAGAAACCTCAAGCACGAAGACAACCGCCGCGAACGGCCGCGGCCACAGCGACAGCGCCGCCATCCGAGGGACCGCGCCGGACCAATCCGGATGCGATTGCGGTCGAAGGGAAAATCCTCGAAGCGCTTCCCAACGCAATGTTCAAGGTCGAACTCGAGAACGGCCACCAGGTGCTCGGCCACCTCGGCGGCCGGATGCGCAAGAATTACATTCGTGTGTTGCCAGGCGACCGGGTGGTAGTTGAGCTATCGCCGTACGACCTCACTCGTGGCCGAATCACGTTCCGCCATCGCTAGCGCGGTCCAACTGCGGTTCTGCCCTACCCGATCGATAACCGGCCGATTCAGGCGTCCAGGGCGGAACCGGCCAGGGCCGGGGTGCACTCACCCTGGCGTTTGTGCGAAAACCATGTCATGACGTTGCCTGGTGTTCCTGGCAGGTCCAGTTTCTGGCCGCGACGCCGATATCCGAGGTGAAAGTGAACACTCTGGCGTGAGATCGTGGCGAGCTTGGATCGGAATTGCTATCAGCGGCGTGTTTCTATACGTCGCATTCCGCGGGCAGGATCTCGGCGAGATCAGGGACTCCCTGAGGACGGTCAACCTCTGGTGGTTGTGGCCGGCGCTCACCGTGTATTTCGTCGGCGTCTGGATTCGCGCGGTTCGCTGGTCGATCCTGCTCAAGCCGATTGCGCCCAATGTCACCAGTCGATCGCTGTTCCCTAAAGTGATCGTTGGATATATGGCCAACAATGTCTTGCCGCTGCGGACCGGTGAACTTGTCCGGTCCTATCTGGTGGGCAAGCAGACCGGTGTCCGCAAGACATCCGTTCTTGCCACGATTGCGGTAGAGCGGATCTTCGATGGCTTTACGATGCTCGGGTTCATGTTGGTCGCAACCGCATTCGTCTCGTTTACGAGCGAACTCCAACATCTTGCGATAGTCGCGTTTGTCGTGTTCACGTTGCTGCTGATTGGGCTGTTTCTGCTCACGCTTGGCGGCGATTTTCTCGATCGCCTGCTCCAATTGATCCTGGGTCCGCTTCCTACTCGCATGGCAGATACGGTGGAGCGGATGACGGAGTCGTTCCTCGGCGGACTGGCGGTGTTCAAACACCGGCGCGAACTCATGAAGGTCGCCTCGTTTTCGCTCCTGGCCTGGCTTTGCGAAGCCTCAATGTACTACTTGATCGCACAGGGATTCGGTCCTCAAATCCGCAATGTCGTGGGAATCGGGGCGACGCTGATGACGACTGGCGTCGCCAACATGGCGACCTTGGTCCCGTCTTCCCCTGGCTACATCGGTCAGTTTGAGTTCGGTGTCCGGCTCGTGCTCAATGGCGCGCTTCGGGTACCCGAAGTCCACGCCCTGGCCTACGCGATCCTGGTCCACGCGGCGCTTTACTTCCCGATTACGCTCTGGGGCGTCGTCGTTTGGTTCCACCAACACCTGTCGATCGATCAAATCCAGGACGTTGAAGAAAGTCAGGAAGCCACTAACGACTCGCCGAGCGCAACGAGCAACATGGCGACCGAGCGTTAGGTCGGCCGGCCACGCGCGCCGCTTCAGAATGGATACCGTCGCTTCATGGAAATTTGGCAAGCTATCATGCTCGGCATCGTACAGGGTTTGACTGAATTTCTACCGATTTCGTCTTCCGCCCATCTCATTATCTTTCCCTGGTTGCTCAACTGGGAATCGCCCGGACTCTCGTTCGACGCATCGCTTCATCTCGGGACGCTGCTGGCGGTCCTGGTCTATTTCCGTGACGAGTTCGCGCGGATGATCGTCGCTCTTCCCCACGCGATATCGAATCCAGCGGGGATCCTGATGGGCAGATTCGTCGAGCCAACCGATCGCGACCTCGATGCCCGAATGGGACTGCTGATAACGGTCGCCACAATTCCCGGTCTGATCCTGGGTATCGCGTTCGCTAGCCGGGTCGACGAGTTTTTTCACACCGAAAGCACGTCTGGCCGGGCGATCGGTGTGATCGCGCTAATGTTGATTGTGGTCGGACTGGTGATGCTGGCCGCCGAACGTCTCAGTGAACGTGTCCTGAACATACCCGGCATGACGTTGAAGGATTCCGCGATCATTGGATTTGCCCAGGCTGTCGCCCTGATTCCGGGCGTCTCGCGGTCCGGCGCGACGATTGCTGCCGGCTTGTTTCGGGGACTGAAACGGGCAGACGCCGCCCGATTTTCGTTTCTGGCAGGAATGCCGCTCGTGCTCGGCGCGGGATTGAAGTCGCTGCTCGACGTCATCGGCGAGGGCATGTCTGGACATGACGTTGCGCTCTTCGTATCAGGTGCGGCGTCAGCCGCGTTGGTCGGTTTCGTCACGATCTGGGGGTTGCTGCGGTATCTCGAACGCCGCAGCACACGTGTATTCGTGGTCTATCGGATCGTGTTCGGGTTCGTTCTGCTGGCGCTGCTGGCGTTCCGATAAGGCCAACCATCCACGTGTGGCCGAGTCTTGTGTCGGCCAACGACGTTGATGAGTAGTGACCGTCTCGAAGAACCAGGAACCGTCCCATGCCACCGAAAGTGCATGATGGCTGGCATTCCTCGTGGCAGGCGCCGCCATCTGGGGAAACTGATCCATTCCAAACACGTGGGCGCCAACGGAAACATGTGTTTGTTGGTTTACTTGTTTGCGGGTATCATCCTCACACTTACGAGTGTATGAGGATGCACATGTTCAAAACTCGGGTTCATCTCGATCAGAACTCAAGCACTCGCCGGCGCCTGTCCCCCGATGCGGGCTGGAGCGACGACTGCGAGTGTTTGCATCCCGCTGCGGTGATGGCGGCGCGGAATGCGCTTGGCGAGGCTCCGTCCGCCGCCGGAATGGCCACCTTCTTCGCGATTTTGGCGGACTCGACCCGGATGCGGATACTAATTGCCCTGGGCGCCGGCGAGTTGTGCGTCACCGATTTGGCGGCCGCAACCGGCGTCAACCGAACGACCATTTCCCACCAGCTTCGAGTCCTTCGCCGCGACCGCCTCGTGCGACGGCGGCGAGACGGAAAAGTCGTCTTCTACGCGCTGGACGATGACCACGTGATGTTGCTGGTCAGGATGGCGACTGAACACATTGCCGAAGACGGACTTGCCGAACGAGGGCTCGAATCCACATGAGTGAGTCCGCTGCCGTTGAGCTTGTGATCTTCGATATTGCGGGGATGGATTGCGCCGACTGCGCGACCAGCATTGAACGGGTGGTTGCGAAGTTGCCGGTCGTGGCGACCTCGAACGTCAGCTTTGGGACAGCGACGCTCACCGTTAAGCCCCAGAATCCAACGAGTTCCCTGAAAGAATTGGCCCGAGCCGTCGGAGGAGCGGTCGACCGGGCGGGTTACTCGGCGACGATGCGTGTCGACGGTGAGATGAGGATGGGTCGCCAGGTGGCCTGGTGGAAGAACCGAAAGCTGATTCCAACCGCGATCGCAATCGTTTTGTGGTCGGCTGCATGTGCGGCCGCCTACCTTGTCAACCAGCCCACTGTTTCGACGACGCTGTTCTTTCTGGCGATTGTGATTGGCGGATTCCCAATTGCCCGCGCGGCGATCACATCGTTGGGCGCCCGCCGGCTCGACATGAACGTCTTGATGTCAATCTCGGTTATTGGCGCCGCCGCAATCGGCGAATGGTCCGAAGGCGCACTGGTCGTCGTGCTGTTTTCGATTGGAACGACGCTTCAGGCAATCACCTTCGATCGAACCCGTGGCGCGATTCGCGGTCTGCTCGAAGGGACACCGGAAGAAGCAGTGGTGCTCAGGGATGCGGTTGAGGTGACTGTCGCCGCCGGGGATCTTGTCCCCGGCGATGTGGTGCGTGTTAGACCCGGCGTCCGGTTGGCGGCCGATGGCGAGGTGATTGAAGGCTTGTCAACGGTCCAACAGGCGGCGATTACCGGTGAGCCGATGCCGGTTGGCAAAGGACCCGGTGAAGCAGTGTTTGCGGGCACGATCAATGGAGCGGGCACGCTCCTGGTTCGCGTGACGAAACCGGCGTCCGAATCGATGCTGGCGAGGATCGTGCACCTTGTCGAAACTGCGCAATCCACCAAGGCGCCATCCCAACAACTGGTCGATCGCTTCGCGGCAATCTATACGCCGGCCGTGGTGGTGTCGGCCGCGCTGGTCGCGGCCGGTGGCTGGATCCTGTCCAGCAATCCTGACACATGGTTTTACCGTGCGCTGGTGCTGCTTGTGATTGCCTGCCCATGTGCGCTGGTGATTTCAACACCGGTTTCGATCGTCTCCGCGATCGGATCGGCGACGCGAATGGGTATTCTGGTCAAGGGAGGCGGCGCGCTCGAAGATATGGCGCGGGTAAGGACGATCGCGTTCGACAAGACCGGCACGCTCACGCTCGGTCGTCCCAGCGTCACAGCGGTGATCCCGTTTGGAGACGAAACCGAGGCGTCGGTGCTGTCCGCGGCCGCCTCGGTCGAACAGGTTTCGGAGCATCCATTGGCTCGGGCGATCGTGGCCCGTGCCCTCCACGACAACTTGGCGGTGGCTGTCGCCACGGAGTTTCAATCGCATCCTGGCAGGGGAGTCTCGGCAAACGTCAACAGCCAGCGCATCTCGGTTGGCGGTGATCGATTGCTCGCCGAGCTGGACATCACCGCCCAGCAAAGCGGTCATGTCCGGCGACTTGCCACGACGTACGGAGCCCGTGGTGAAAACGCCATCGCTGTGCTGGAATCGAGTCATGGCGCGGTGGCCGTGTTGGGTGTGATCGTCGTCGCCGACCGCGTTCGAAATGGAGCCGAATCGGCGATTATCCGGCTTCGCAAAAGTGGCATCCGTTCAATCGCGATGCTTTCCGGCGACCGCGCGATCGTTGCGAATTCGGTTGCCAGGTCAATCGGTGTCGATGAGGTCCGCGCCGACCTGCTGCCTGAGCAGAAGTCCAGCGCAATCGCCTCGCTTCGGGCACGTGGTCCAGTCGCGATGATTGGGGATGGCGTCAACGACGCACCCGCCCTCGTTGCTGCTGACGTCGGCATCGCAATGGGTATCGGCGGCGTCGATCTGGCGCTCGAAAGCGCGGATGTGGCGCTGATGCGCGACGATCTTGGGTCGCTGGCGTCGTTGGTCGAGTTGGCGTGGCAGACGCTCGCAATCATCCGCCAAAACGTCGCGTTGTCAATGATCACCAAGGGCGCCGCGTTGTTGCTTGGAGCCTTCGGTTTCGTAAATCTCTGGATTGCGGTGTTGGTCGATGTCGGCACGTCGTTAATCGTCACCTTGAACGGTTTGCGGCTCGCGAGAGTCGAACATAATGCGGCGCCTGAGGATTCCGAGGCGCGGCAACATGCATCCGAATCATGTATTGCGTACGATCACGACTATCGACATGCGGCCGACTGACGACTCTTTCGGTTTGAGAAAAGCGGACCGAATCTGGGACAAGTTCCGCCCCCACGAATGCTCATTGGGCGAATTCCAGCCCAGAAGACTTAGTGTCAGTCGTCAATCGGCGACTCAATGATGAAATCGCTGTTGATGTCGGAGTAGCTCCAGACCATGTAGTGCATTCGGGCAATCATCGCGACCTGGGCGACATTGCCGGTGGACGGGTCGATCCACCACACGAACCACGCTTCGGCCCGGGTCGGTTGCTCGGGCAGGTAAAAGGTGACTGCCTGGAGCTCTACGCCATCGATCGTCTGGCGGACGCCCATCCGATGGTTCTCGCTTCCAGCATAGATGGCGCCCCACTCCGACGGTGGCGAGAATGACGATGGCGGTTGTTCGAGCCATGCTCCGTTCGCGGTCCGGAGCCAACCCCGATCGCCGATCGTGATCGATGCCCTGGAGCCGTAGGTGGGACGCTGTGGAGGAGTCCCGCTGCTCGATGCGGAGAATCCCCCTGAGTACACCAATTCGAGTGTATAGGCATCGAGTCCAGCTTCACCGCCGTCGATCACCGCAAAATTGGCGAGGACCAGGGCATCGTTTCCCGAACCGAGTCGCTCGGACCAGCGCACGCGACCCCAGGAGAGCATCTGCCGGTAAGCAGTCTCAAACAGGGCCTCGGCCTCGGGATCGGTGTCAGGTTTCGGCGCCGCCGCCGTTCCCTGAGTGTTGGGATCGGGAAGCAAGGTGAAGAACGACGCAACCTGGTCCACCTCGCCTGCCTGAATGACCCGGGCATTGATCTGCCACCAGCCTTCGAGGCTAAGGTCAAGTCCCGCCCTCTGGAAGGTGTTCGAATTGTCGCCCGCCGGCTGGAGACCGACTCCGGATTTGAAGGTTCCATGATCGAGACTGGTGAAATCGAGGACGACCCGAGTCGACGAGTCATCAGCGAGGGCGACGCCATCCCCGTTGGTGAGGCGCACGACGATCGTATTTTCACCGAAATGTCCCGGGTCGACCGTCATGTGGACGATGAGGGAGTCTGGTTCCGGCTCGTCGGACGTAGCGGCAACGAGCGTGATCCGCTCCAGCGGGACCTCAACGGATGGAGGAGGAGGAGCTGACAGCGCGATCGTCGATCCGCCAAGGATCACGATCATTGTGGCGGCATACTCCCAGCGGAGTGTCTTGGTCATCTTGCCAGCAATGCCGCCGGTTAGGCTTGCTGCCCGCCGACCCACCGCTGCCACAACCGATCGGTGATAGATCGCCAGCGTCACCGGAACGACCAGGATCGCCAACTTGATGAGCAGCACGACTCCGTAATTCGAAGACCAGAGTGGTTCGAAAGCGTTGACGCCGAAGCCGTCTGCCCGAATCTCCGACGCAAAGGGGAAGACGAACCCGGCGTTGACGGCTCCGGTGACCGTTGCCGCCACGACCAGCACGATCGCAATGTTGGAAAAACGCCTCAAGCGCAACGGACCTAGACGGTCCTCGCCAGAGTGGGTAATCGACCAGACACCGAGGGCAGCGAGGCCACCGGTCCAAAGTGCGACAGACCATTGGTGCAAGGCATTGGCGGTGACCGCCGCCACGCGGTCGTCGGCGCGACCGGCGGCGTGGCTGGTCATCACCAGGCCCAGCAGCGAGCCCAGCGCCATCGCCGCTCCGGAGAGCGCGACGGTTGAAGGAATCCTGCCGCGCATCGGGTAAGTAATGGCAAGACCCAGCGCGATTAGCGGAGTGAGCAGCGCTGGACGCCACCACCAGCCGTCAGGGAGGGCATCAACGACACGCTCGAATGACTCGCCGCCCGCGATCCACTGGACCAGCGGTTCGGCAATGGTGGATGTCAGCGCCACACCAGCGCCACCGAGGATGAGCCGGGCGCGCCAGCGTTGCCAGGGAGGCGCCACTACAACGTTGTTCACGAAGACTTTGTCGAAGAGCAGCATTCCTGCCGCGATTGAGGCTCCGAGAAACGTAATCCAGCGAGTAACCACCGCCCACGCCGCCGGAATGTCGTCAGACGACGTCGCCAGGCCGGGCGGCAACCCGCCTCCAACCCGAAACGCATAGACGCCGTTTAAGGTGTGGCCATCGGTGGCCGATGTCGCTTCCCACGAGACCGTGTATGTTCCACGCTGGAGGTCGGGTACATTCAGCACGAGCGTGCGGGGATCATCCGACGCAAGGATCGACAAGGGGTTGTCGCCGATGGTCGCGCCCTCCGCATTGAGCATCGTCACATTGGGCGCTGGGGATGTAGTGGTGACGGCTTCGGTGAAGGTGAGGGTGATTTGGGAGGGCGAAGAGATCGACAAACCGTCGGTCGGTGGATCGGTACGGACGAGGTCGGCGTGCGCTAGTCCGGTATTGGGGGAAAGACCGAATCCGACGATCATCGCCACGATCGCCGCGATCCGGGCCACCGATTTCTTCAGGAATCGCCAGGTTGTCGGAAACCCACAGTCGCTCATTCCGCAAAGATAGCAGGAGGATCCGGCGCCGTTGTGAACCCCCGCCGGACATCGCCTCAACTCTTCTGTCGCGGATCGAGAGCATCGCGCAGACCGTCACCCATCACATTGAACGCCAGCACGGTCAGTGCAATCGCGATTCCGGGTGCAATTGCGATGTGGGGATAATTGCGAAGGTAATCTCGTCCATCCGACAGCATCGTGCCCCAGGAAGCGGTCGGTCGCTGCACGCCAAGTCCCAGGAATGAGAGCGCGGATTCGAGGATGATGATGCCCCCGACTGCCAAACTGGCGAGAATGATTACCGGTCCGAGCGCGTTTGGGATCAGGTGGCGCGTAATAATGGCGCGGTCGGTTGTGCCAACTGCCCGGGCGGCGAGGATGAAGTCGCGTTCGCGGAGGCTCAGGACCTCGGCACGAACGACCCGTGCGTAAGAGGCCCAGACCGTGCAGCCAATCACAATCACCACATTGCGCAGGCTTGGGCCAAACACGGTTGAAAGCGTCAGGAGCAGCGCCAGGAGAGGAAAGGCCATCAACGTGTCGATCAGCCGGGACAGCGCGAAATCGATCTTGCCGCCGAAGTATCCCGCCGTCGCGCCGATGAGGACGCCAATCGTGACCGCAATTGAAGTGGCCCCGATGCCGACGAGCAGCGCGATCCTCGTGCCGTAAACGATGCGTGAGAGAATGTCGCGACCGATGTCATCGTTGCCCAACCAATGCTCCCGCGAGGGCGCCGCGCCCCGCAGGGTGGTGTCGACTGCATCGGGGTTGTACGGAGCGATCAGCGGCGAAAACACGGCAAGCATCACGAGCATGCTGACGAATCCGAGGCCCAGGATGGCTGGCTTGTAGCGTGTGAAACGACGCCACGTCTCCACACGTTGATTGCGTTGCACGTCGTAGTCGACATCGAGCGACACATCGCGAGTCGACGCCGTTCGAGACGTCCCCGCAATCGAGGGTTGTGAGGTAGTCGAGGATCGTTGCGTACTGCTCATGGACCTAACCCACCCGCACCCGTGGATCGATGAATGCATAGGTCAGGTCGGTGAGGATGTTCATGACCACCACCAGGGCGGTGAGCAGCAGCACAATGGCCTGCACGACCTGGAGGTCTTGGGACGTGATCGATTGGTAAAAGAGGCGACCCAAACCGGGCCAGGCAAAGACCGACTCGATCACGATTGTGCCGCTCAGGATAAACGCCATGCGGTACCCAAGCAACGTGATCACTGGCAACAATGCGTTGCGCACGACATGGCGGACGACGACGAGGCGTTGGGAGAGCCCCTTCGCTCTCGCGGTCGTGACATAGTCCTGGGAGAGGACTTCGATGGTCGCGCCTCGCGTGAGCCTGGCCAGCGCCGCCATTTCCTCGATCGAGAGCACGAGTACGGGCAGGATGTAACCCTTCCACGTGTCCGATCCATACGGGGGAAGCCAGCCAAGGTGCACCGAGAAGATGACGATCCCCATCAGGCCGATCCAGTAATTCGGAATCGCAACTCCGAGGGTGGAGCCGAACATGCTGAAGTAATCGAATATCGAATACCGTTTGACGGCGGCGAGGATGCCAACCGGCAACGCGATCGAGAGCGAGATCACAAACGAGAGCGCGTTCAGCCGAAGCGTCATTGTGGCCGCCTCGCCGATCATCTCGGAGATCGCCATACCGGGGCGCGACATCGAGGTCCCCAGGTCGCCGGTGACCACATTGGAGATCCATTCCCAGTAACGCAAATACCAGGGATCGTTCAGGCTCCACTTTTCGCGAATCGCTTCGAGTTGAACCTCGGATACTCGCGTTTGACCTACCATGTTACGGGCGGGATCCCCTGGCATGAAGTACATCACGAAGAACGTCAGCAGGCTGACCAGAAATAAGACCAAAACACCTTGCAGCAGTCGATTGGCGATGTATGAACTCATGGGGAACCCAAGCTAGGCGTGCGGCAACTTCAGGAACGGTTGGCGTACCGTCAGCCCCGACCGGTTCCGGGGGATATCAGCTTACCGCGGACGCGAAAGGCGGAGTGAGAAAGCCACACTCCGCCTCTTGCCTGGATTCCTATGCCTCTTTCCAGAGCTTGTGGAGATTCTGGTACAGGTTGTCCGAGCTGAGGACTGACTCCGGCAAACCCTTGATCGAGTTCGCCCAGAATGAAAAACCTTGAAGGTGGAGGAAGTAGAGGAACGGGACATTCTCGGCGACGATTTCCTGAATTCGCGCGTAAATATCGACGCGCGCGGCTTCGTCAAGTTCGAGGACACCCTGATTAAGCAACTCGTCGACCTCATCATTGCTGAAGTGTGAGAAGTTGTTCGCTCCGTCGCTGCCCAGCGTGTCGCGGGCATCTGGCTCGCCGTCGCCACCACCGTAGACCCAGTTGAAGAGGGCGGCATCGTATGTGCCCTCAATCATTCCGGCCACGGCATCGGTGACTTCCTGAAGCTCCATCTCAACGCCGATATCCAGATACCACTGTTGGGCGAGCTCGGCCTCAGGACGTCGGGCAGTGTCACCCTGGATAACGGCCAGGGTGAAGGCGAGGCGTTCGCCATCTTTCTCGCGGACGCCACCGTCGCCGGGAACCCAACCCGCCTCGTCGAGGAGAGCCATCGCGGCCTCCGGATCGTGCTCGTAGAGCGTGACATCGGGGTTGTAGTACGTCTCGACATTCGGTGAGAGATTGCTGGTTGCCAGCACGGCCTGCCCCAGGAACACATTATCAACGAGCGCCTGACGGTCGGTGGCATGGAGCAGCGCCTTGCGGACGTTCACATCCGAGAGCACTGGCCGTTCGTTGTTGAGCACAAAGTGGTTGACCGCGTTGTTCAAAGTGAGGAACACAGTGAAATTACCGCTTTCCTCAAGAAGGGTGTTGTCTTCTGCGTTGAGCGACCAAATCGAGTTGTCGGCGGCGCCGGTATCCAGCGCGGCCCAGCGTCCATTGGCCTCCGGCACGATATCGATCTGGAACTGATCGAAGTTGGGACGACCGCGGAAGTAGTCCTCGTTGGCTTCAAGCACCGTGCGCTGCGCCGGGACCCATTCGCTCGATTCACCGAGTTTGAACGCGCCGGTTCCGACAGGAGCCCCGGAGTAGGCATCCTCGCCGACCTCGGCGTGGTACGTCGACGGATAAATCATGAGGACGGCTGCCTGAACCATAAAGGTGACATCCGCATCGGCAAGATTGAAGATCACGGTGTTGTCGTCAGGTGTTTCGACAGACTCCAACAGATCAAGAAGTCCGGCACGCGTGGATGCATTCGCTGGATCCTTGATCCAGTCGTAGGTGTATTTCACATCGGCGGAGGTGAAGGGATCGCCGTTGTGGAATGTTACGCCCTGCCGGAGCCTGAACGTGTACGTCCTGCCATCAGTCGAAGGTTCGTACGATTCGGCAAGCACCGGTTCCAATTCATACTGGTCGTTGACGATGTAAAGAGAATCGTGGATTTGTCTGACTACGGCCCAGATCACCGTTTCACCGTCATTGTCCGGGCTGAGCGTACTGACTTCATGATGCCCAATCGTGATGAACGTCCCGCCCTGGACCGGTTGGGAGTCCTGGGCGGCGGCGCGAGCGGCCACCTGGCCGGTGGTGAGGACTGGAATCAGTCCAGCCGCGGCGGCGACCTTCATCATTTGTCGGCGTGAACCAGGAGTGGCCATGAGTTGGCGCAGTGCCAATGCGCGTTTCGCTTCTTGTGGATCGCGTATCATTCGTTCCCTCCCGAGGTACGTAAGCCGAACAGCGACTGCCTTATGGATGGCAGGTCGCATTCACTCCCCTGAACGCAGACAGTGTTCTACATGCGCGTCGCAAAGCGACATCTTTTCGTTACACGCGTCATTTTGACATACGGCATCGTCGAGCACAACCAGAGGACCAGGAAAACCGCGTCACGTGCGAAGGGTGTTTGGTTCAGATCGCCTAACTCTCAGCGAACAGCGAATCAACCCTCGCCGCCATCACGAAATCGTTGCGGTGTAGCCCATTGATCGCGTGCGTCCACCACTGGACGGTGACCTTGCCCCACTCGGTGAGGATCGCCGGATGATGATCCGTTTCGTCCGCCAGGTCGGCAATGCGGTTCGTGAGATCGATGGCGGAGCGCCAGCCCTCGACCCTGATCACACGCTTGAGCCGTTTGACTCCATTGACTTCAACCAGCTTCCAATCAGGTATCTCGGCGAGCAACGTGGGCTCATCCTCGACAGGGACGGTAGGAGAATCCGGGTTACAAGCTTCACAGCGTGCCGATGCGAGTTCCACTGGCGCATTTCCTTGGCTTGAGGGACGGCGGATTCAAGAGCAACCTGCGCCACCCCATTGTGCCGGTTGGAGGCTCGCACGACACACTGTATGACTGACGCGAAGGCGGTGAACCCAATCGCCGTCCCGTTTTCATGATTTGGTCGGGACAAAACGTGTCTTCCTACGATGGGATTTCGCTCTTGACCAAGCCCACGGTGTTTCCGGCAGGATCCGTGAACACGGCGTAGGTGACGATCCCGGGGATCACGGTCTCTCCCATGACCGTCGAGCCGCCAGCCGCCTCAATCGCCGCGAGAGTCCCCGGAATGTCGTCGACTTCAATGGAGATCACCGTACCCGGTCGCTCTTCACCAGTCAGGCCCCCGCCCAGCGAGCCTTCGCCGGTGGCGATCGTCACGTAGTTCATGTCTGGCATCGGTGTCATTTGCCAGTCAAAGATGCTGGCGTAAAAGCCGCCGAGTTTGTCAACGTCCGCACCGCCGAGTTCGAAATGAACAACTGGCCTTCCCATTCCTCGTCCTTTCCTGTGCGCCATGGCCGCAACATTGAGACAAAGTACCCAACGTCTGATAGAACGTATGTTCGCACGAACGCGCGGAGAAGTCAACCAGGCGCCCTGCCGCACGCCGCTCAGGACAGAGCGATGGCGGTGGCCGGGAAGTACCACTGGTCGACGGCGGCTTCGAAGCGGCCATCCTCAGTTACCGCGACCGCAACCGGCGATGCGAAATCGGCCGTGAGCAAGGTCTCGTCTACGGTCTCAACCTGGTGACCGAGTTCGGCGAGCTCCTGCCGGATCGCCGGATCGATCCGCGAACTGATCTTGAGAGGCTTGAGCGAGGCGTCGATCCGCGGCGCCGATATCGCCTCACCGATGGGGAGGTTAAATGCGGCAACGTTGGCGATGGTCTGGGCATTGCAATTCACGATTTTGCGCCCTCCACTGGAGCCGACGCTCGCCCTGATCCGACCGTCCCGGCTGATCAACGCTGGGGCCATGTTGGTCAGCGGTCGCTTGCCGGGCGCGACCGAATTGGGCCGCCCGGGCGCCGGATCGAACCACATCATCCCGTTGTTCATGAGCACGCCCGTACCCGGCACGGTCACCCTGCTGCCCCACGCGCTCAACAATGTCTGGGTGATTGAAACCGCGTTTCCCATTGCGTCGACCACACCGAGCTGAGTGGTGCTGCCGTCGCCCATGTATTCGGCGACGGAGCCTTCCAGCGTATGCGTGACTCCCAACTCGGATCGCGTTCCAGGTTCAGTCGGCGCAACGCAATTCGGGTCGAAACGGCCAGCCCTGGACTGGAGATAGGCCTCGCTGAGGAGGACATCGACAGGGACCTCGACAACGTCCGGATCGGCCAGCCAGGTGAAGCGATCGGCAAACGCCTGGCGGAACGCGTGGGTGTATTTGTGAAGTGTCGCGGTTGTGTTGTGGCCAGCCGCGGTCACATCAAGCATTTCCAGGATGCCGAGGATCTCGGCCAGCGAGGCGCCGCCCGTCCCCTTGCCGATGGTATGGACGGTATGTCCACAAAACGACAATTCGATGGCGGCCACTTCGAGGGCCTGGTACTCGGCAAAGTCAGTTTCGGTTACTGGTGCGCCGTGCTCACTCAGGTGTCTGACGAATACTCGGGCCAAATCGCCTTCGTAAAAAGCCCGTGCGCCCTCGCCGGCAATCGTGCGGAGTGTGCACGCAAGATCGGGATTGCGTATGACCCGCGGTCGTGCTTGCTCGATAGTGACCGGAGGGCAGCCGTTGGCGTCAAGATAGATTGCCGCCGTGGACGGGAACGCTCGCAAGTTGGCGAGGTCTTTGGCGATAGTCAACGTGGTGTGCCACGACACCTCCAATCCGCGCTCGGCCAGCTCAATCGCCGGTTCAAGGACTTGGGCGAGCGACATTGTTCCGTACGATTCGAGGGCCTTCGCCAAACCCGCAACCGTCCCCGGCGTCGCGACCGACCTGTATCCAACGACGTTGGCATTGTCCCTGGTGTTGGGCCAACCGAAAAGTCCGGAGTCGACGCCGCCGGCCAAGGGATACATTCCCGGTGTTGCGCCAGACGGCGAAATCATCGGGTATTCGATGGCGAACGACCGTCTTTCACTGGCCAACCAGCCGACGAGAAAGCCGCCGCCGCCGATTCCGCTCATCCATGGCTCGACCACCCCGACCGCGAAGGCCGTGGCCACAGCCGCGTCGACTGCATTGCCTCCGGCGGCGAGGATGCCGGTTCCGGCGTCGACCGCAGGCGCCACCTTGGCGGCGACTGCGCCACGTGAGCCGATGGCCGGTGAACGGTTGATCGTGAGCGACGAGGTGGACCGGGTCGCGGCAGGTGGGGAAGGTGTAACCATCGAATGCGCTGCTTTCCAGATTTGGCCGGACACTCAGAAGTGTAAACAGGGTGCAGACGTTAGCTTCGCCCAGCGTGGGCCCGCTGTCCATTCGCGAACCCTGTTGACCTGTCAATTGCGCGCCGCGTAGGATGATTCGATACGGAACAGTCGGCGATGGTGTCGTGGCGGTGCGGCCGTGACACGTTCTGATTTGCGGCAAGCCGGGAACGTGTCGGGATCGCGAACAGTTGCATCAATAGTGACCGGACCGCGTTGGACAGGGGAGAACCGCCATGCACCGCACATTCGATCCGGCCACACCTTCCGATTACGATTCGGAGCTTGAGGCACTCGATCTGACGTGTCCAGCGTGTGAGTCTGACCTGATTGCGGATGAACTATTCCTCAGCCATCGAGTGTGCAGGTCATGCAATCGACACTTTTCGATTGGCGCCCGCGAACGCATCGCCATCCTCGTCGATTCGGGATTGTTCGAGGAGTTGCCTCTTGATTCCGCGTCGATGGAATCGCTCGTCGCTCTCGAAAATTATCCAAGCGCTGAGCGGCTTGCCGAGCATCAGCAGCTGCGGGTGATTGGGGAAGCGATCGTTTCGGGCGCAGGATCGATTGGTGGCGTCAACTCGGTTGTCATCGCAATCGACGATCACCTTGTTGGCCCAGCGCTTGGCGCCCTGATGACGGAGAAAATTGCTCTCGGCCTCGAATATGCCCGAATACAGAAGCACCCGGTCGTGCTGCTCTGCGCCGGCGGGACCTCCACCGTCCAGGCTGGACCACTGGCGCTTGTCCAGGGCGGACGGTTGGCAACGGCGATGTCTCGGTTGCACCTCGAGAGTGTCCCAATTGTTGGCGTGATCAGTCACCCGATTGCAGGTTCCATTTTCGGCAATCTGGCAGCCCACTGCGATCTGTTGTTCTCGGAACCAGGCGTGCGCGTTCGAGCAGAGTTTGGGGGAGGCGCCGACGTTCCGAGCGCCAGCGCGTGGCAATCGGCCACTGACCTCCTTCGCGATGGCTGGATCGACGGAATCGTCGACCGCCCACGGCTTAAGGGTCAGATCGCCGCCGTGGTGGACCTGCTCAGTAATCCCGGACTCGCCGGTGGGTTGGCGATGCCGATCGCGAGTGCCAAGTCGGCGCTTTCGGCCCGAGAGTCGCTCGCCAATCTCGAGCATCCCGATCGCCCGAGTGCGGACACGTTTGTCGCGGCGTTGTTTTCGGGACTCATCGAGCTTCACGGCGATCGGGTTACGGGTGACGAATCGTCGGTGATCTGCGGCATCGGAAGATTCGAGTCCCGCTCCGTTGGGGTTGCGGCGATGCGTCGAGAACCGGAGTCGACGAGTCGGCACGGGATTGCGGCATTAGCTCGAAAAATTACTCGATTGGCGAGATTTGCCGGTCGCATGGAATTCCCACTGATCGTGTTCGTCGATGCCGGCGCCGATGATCGAATGACAATGTTTTCACCGGATTCGGCATTTGCGATCAATGCGCTGACTTCCATTCTCGCCCTGCTTCCGGTTCCGGTGATCACGATTGGCACAGGCACGGTTGCGGGTCCGCTCGCGACCGGCCTGATGATCGGCGACCGTCAGTTCCTGATGTCCAGCGCTGTCTATGCCGCGCCATTCTCCGTCGTCCCGGGTCGGACCAGGTTTCCGCTTTCACCGCGAGCGCCGCGAACGATGGGACGCATGACCGAGGACTCCGGTGTCCTGACAGCCAATGATTGCAAACGCTTTGGATTGATCGATGGCGTGATCGAAGAATCGAGACCCGGCGCTCATGCCGATCCCGGAGCAACGATGGTTGCGATGCGAGCCGTCCTCCAGCGTTCGCTTGCGGAACTCACCGGTACGGGCCAACGCCGCCTCCTCGACACACGACACCGTCGCCAACGGACACTCGGTCAGTCGACGCCAGAAGGGTTGGCGGCGGCCCGAAGCGAGCTTTGGGAGTTGCATGAATGGCAGCGATCGGTGGGACGCTCGATCGACGAATGGCGGTTGCGGTGGGAGGAACTCAAGGCATCCCAACCCAAACTTTCGTTCCAGCGACCAGACATGCACGAACTGGCGGTGAAGCTACGAGCGAGACGAGCGGAGCTCCTCGAACGGACCGGACTTGGTGATCGCTCATCCGGGTAACCTCGTCAACGCCTACCCACGATCATGACCGTGAAGGCGCGGAACATCGACAAGGATGTGCAATGAAGCGGATTTCCCTGGTTCAGGTTGGTTTCGGCACGGTCGGCGGAGCCGTGATCGAGCAGGTTGTGCGGCAGCGGCGAATGTGGCGGGATCGGTTTGGATTCGACGTGAGCATCGCCGCGGTAGCTGGCCGATCCGGCGCTTCGATCAGCAAAGGAGCAACTGGTCTCGACGAGGCCACCCTCCGTGCACTGGTCGAGGGGCGACGCCAAGGTTCAGGGAGCGTTCATTCCACTCACGAATCATTGGTCGAGGCGCTTCCCCGGATCGTGAGCGAGTCGCCGACGATTCTGCTGGATGCGGCAGCCGGCGATCAGACCGCCGGCATCGACGTTCAGGCCCTTGAATTGGGAGCAGGGGTGGTGCTGTCGAACAAGGCGCCGCTCGCGCTTCCGGTTTCCGATCCGCGCACATCCGCGCTGTGGGTCGAGGCGCGTTCGACCGGCCGATTGCGATACGAGGCAACCTGCGGGGCGGGATTGCCGGTGATCTCGACGTTGCACTCGTTACTCGATACTGGTGACGAGGTCCTCGAGATTACCGGCGCCCTGTCCGGAACTTTCGGGGCGATCTTCTCGACCGTCGGAGCCGGCGCCCCCTTCTCACGGGCGGTGCGCGACGCTCGGGCGCAGGGATACACGGAGCCAGACCCACGCGATGATCTGAGCGGACTCGATGTCGCGCGCAAGGGACTTATTCTCGCCCGGACGATAGGGCGCATGATCGACGTGGACGACATCGAGGTCCAATCGCTTGTGCCAGCCCATCTCCGCGAGGTGAGCATCGACAATTTCCTTGAGCAACTGAGCGAACTGGACGCCGAGATCGGAGATCAGGCTGAGGAGTCGCGGGCGACCGGCACATCCCTCAAATACATCATGAACTGGTCGACCGATCGCGGCGTCACCGTTGGGATGCGTCAGGTTCCGCGCTCGACGGTGCTCGGCGCACTGCAAGGTCCCGAGAACATTGTGTCTTTGCGCACGCACCGGTATGACCAGTACCCTTGCGTCGTTTCCGGACCGGGTGCCGGGGCGGCGGTCACCGCCGCCGGCATGATCGCTGACATGCTGTCGCTGGCGAATCGGTTTGTTCGTTAGTTCTGTCACTGACCCGGTTTGACGTGTCCTGAACTGTCCCCTTGTTCTTCGGCAATGCAGTCGATGCTCGTATCTGGTCCGCAACTTTGTCCAAGGCGCTTGTCTGGCTCGTATCGTTCACCATGGTCCGTACTGGCTCCTGGCCTCTGGAGGGTCGATCCGGGGGCTTGGGAACTTGTTGGTCGAACCGCGATGACAGGAGCCCGGGAAAGTCGGAGGTGTTTAATGTGTACCATGAAGGTGAGACACTGAGCCGTCCAAAACGGCGTGCCAAGGAGGTGGTCATCCATGGGCCGACCCTATCCGGAGGAGCTCAAGCGCGAGGCCGTGGCGCTCGTGGCGGCGGGC
>Ga0183260_10001669_pt1 | contig 18451 bp, 17 predicted proteins | sample AntDrymUQ4972206_2_FD_129768 | JGI IMG/M metagenome (GOLD analysis project Ga0183260, IMG submission 129768) | Polar desert sand microbial communities from Dry Valleys, Antarctica - metaG UQ497 (22.06) (version 2) (version 2) | ecosystem: Environmental > Terrestrial > Soil > Desert | place...
ATCAAATTTTTGAACGTTAAAGTTAGTCATGTCACTTACGTAGGAATTGCCTTTTGAATCCAATACTATGGTATGAGGATGCATGAATTGACCGTCTCCAGTACCCATCGAGCCCCATTTAAGTAGAAAGTTACCTTGGCTATCAAATTTTTGAACGCTATTGTTATCCATATCAACTACGTAAACATTCCTTTCTTTGTCTACATCTATCCCATGGGGTACTCCAAATAGACCATCTGCCTTGCCTTTGGCACCCCATTTCAAGATAAAGTTACCTTGGCTATCAAATTTTTGAACTCGAATATTCTCATAATCTACCACATATACTTCTCCACTACCACCACCGCCACCGTCAGCAGTGCCAGGACTAGTGGAATCAAGAACCGGTGAAATATCATCATTATCATTAGTAACGGATTTTTCTACAGGATTCTGAAACGTTGGTTTTATGATTTCATTGACCTGAGAGTCCACGTCATCATTAATTTCATCAAGTTCAGAAAGCGAGTCTTGCATATTTGAAGGCATATCAGAATATGGAATGTCAAAGGATAAAGATGGCATTTGAAAATCCGTACTTTGGGCAAAAATCGGATCATAATTTATTAAAAGTAAACTTCCTCCCACGGAGAAGATTAGAAAAAATAACAATATCAGATTAGTCATGAGTTTAAACTGTCAGATTTATTATTATATGATTGGGAATAAAAGACAATTATTATCCATTTGACAAATTTACGATGGATTGGAATATCTAAAGGTTTTAGTTGATTTTATAATAAGATTCTATTTATTATTTTAATGTCTTTATGTTTTACTGGCTGATGCTATCTTTTAGAACACATGTCTTTGATTGATTATTTAAGAATATTCACTAATTATACAACTATAATCTTGTTAAATCGTTGGAAATAGATATTTTTTTTATTTAAAAAATATTCTATTCTCTAAATATGCCCTGTAGAAGGGATCTATTACAGGATTAAAAATCAAAGCAAAAAATATATCGCAACTAAATCTTGATGGTTGTAATCATAATTAATATTTGTTGTAGTCTGTAGATAGGTCTGCAATCCCTCAAACGCAACTAAATGACCCGACATATTTCCGCTTCCCCCACCTGCAATGATATCTAACATAAATAGCGTTAGGATAAAGCCAGCTATGATAGCAGCAAGAATTATTATTTTAAATTTCATGGTCCCTAGTGTAGTTTTACTTTTCTGATCTGGAGACGATGATGATGTACTAGAGATTGGAGCATTGACAGTTCCATTAATTGCAGGATTAGACTCCTTTAATTCCTCTTGGAGAACTCGCATTCTCTCTGCATGCTTGGATGTATTAAGCACTGGGACTTTTTTAACTATCGATCCATCATTTAATGACTTGTGGATCTCATAAAGTATCAGATTTTTACCATCTTTAGACCTCTGATTAAATAATTCTAAGGCTTCTTCATAATTTGAAAGTTCTATGGTAGAAGTAGTTTTAAACTTTCCAAAAATTTCTATTAAGAATTTTTTCGTTATCCCTGATTCATCTTTAGGGTCTAAATTAGAATCACTATCATTATTATCTTTGATCCCTTCCATTTTTCAATTTCCTACCTTGTCTTATATAAAACTAAATATCTCTAGTATTTACGCTAATTGGATTGAAAAATTTGATAAATATATTCTTATGACAAATGCTAAAGCAATGGATCAGGATGTAAGAATATGAAAACTTAATGAAGTATTCTAGGTCTTGACCCAACTAGCATTCAAGAGGTTTACCACATGCAATGAGAATACTCCCAAAGATTTCAAAATAGAATTGTGCCAGGTAATTACACGCAGAAGAAGGCAAGCCTATCAGAAGGTTCGAATTAAAACACGAAATTCTGAATTCCTTGAATTACTTGAATTTAACAACCAATTTCGATATAAAAAAGAAGCATCATCCAAAAAAATTAAAAGATCTTGAATATAAAAAAACAAATTTTGGTATCGAATTATACTTATTTGGATGTTGGGTAGCTCATCTTTGGCAATTTATTTAATGCTTATATTTACAGCTGCTGTATAGTTATTGATATGGGGACATCTGCTGAACCATCTAACAAAAAATCTTCTGATAACACATGCCCAATTTGCGGAATCACGCTTGCCAATAAGGATGAGAAAGAAGAACATATGAAGCTTGAGCATTCAGAACATAAACAACCTAGTGGAGTTTCTTAAATTCCATCTTAATATTTTGATTTTTGAAATAATTTGCATTTTTAGTTCATAATAAAAAGTAGCATCATCAATCTAAAAATAATTCAAATATACAGTCGAATTTAGGGGAAGGTTTTGATCTTTTAAGGTCGATTGATTCGATAAAGTTATTGATTTTATCAAATCTGGGAAAATAATCCCTCTAATCAAATACACCCTTTTTTTAGTAGGGCAAAATGTAAGTTGTTTTATAGTCTATTAGACTACAACCAGCATGAAAAATTCTAGAGAGAAAATAAGTAATGATGTAGTGGAAGGAAGAGAAGATAAGTCACGAGAAAAATTGACAAGCATTGAGAGATAAGGTTCAAATTTAATCCAAAGGAAAAACCACGATCTCCAAACAGCCAGTAAAATATTATTATATATGCAAGAGGAAAAATTCTAGCCAAAATTTTTTCCAGCTATTTATCTCAGATATTCAGAAACATGAACATATTCAGAAACATGAACATATTCAGAAACATGAACATATTCAGAAACATGAACCAACCTCTGTCACATGTAATAAACTAGATCGCATTAGCACCAAGTACCTTCCCGCACAGCAATAACTTAAGAAACTTTAATTGCTATATGATAAATAGGAATTAACTATAGTAAGATTATTTCAGAATCTGATTAAACAATCCACTTATGGAATACTAGGGACATAAACGCATGAATAAAAAAATTCAATTGTCAATCATGTCAATCTTTATCGCAGCAGCTTTAGTAGGTTCAGTAGTAACATTTGGAGATAATATGGCCCTTGCAACGAAGAAAACAAGCAATGAGGAACTACAACTTTTAGAACAATTATCAGAAACAGGCCAATTTTCAGAATGTGCAACAGATAACAATACACTCGCATCATGTAACAACGTAGGTTTATCTTTTAACGCACAAGATGGTAACAACGCAGCAGGTCAACAATAAACACCATTCTTTTTAGAAATAGTATTGCCACAGCCTTTTTTTTCACGTCCCAGTATTCTAATATTCTGTTCTAATCAATAATTCTAAAATTCTGATTCGTCCATTATATGCATTTAGATGGAATTGAAGTATAAGTAATTCTCTGTATATTGTTCACAATTATTCGGATGTAAATATTGCGTCATCCTGGATGTCTAAAATGATAAAATGACAAGATAGAAACTAATGCGATGACTTATTTTCTAATGCTTTCGGAATTTTGCTGCTTCCGCTTGACTTTCTTTACGTGGTATTATTTAAAGATTTTCTAAAAGTATTCCATAAGAAAATAATGAATATTTGATACAGAAATAATTACTCTGATAATCTTAACAAATTGTTATATCATATTTTTATAATATACAATATAAGACTAAAATGTTAACGTTAAACCATACCAAAAAAACTGCATTATTACTTGTAGCAGTATTTACGACAGTAATGATATTGGGTCCATCTATCTCAGGGATCAATAACGTACTGGCCAAACAAAAATACGATGACTGGGATGATTGTAGAGATGATCATAGTAAAAACTGGTGCAAAAAATACTTTAAAAATCACAATGATGACGACAATGGTAATGGCAACAAAGCTAGCCAAGGAATAGGTCAATCACAATCCTCTAGCCAAAATTCACAATGTGTTTCTGGTGGTAGTACTAGTGCTTCATGTAACAACCTCAGTTTACAAAACCAACAAAACAGTGGAAACAATGCATTAGCACAAGACGGAAATGGAAAGGGTGGTAACAAAGCTAGCCAAGGAATAGGTCAATCACAATCCTCTAGTCAAAACAGCCAAGTCGTTTCAGGCGGGAATACCGTAGGCTCTGGCAACAACATTAACCTCCAAAATCAGGTCAATACGGGCAATAACGCATTAGCACAAAGATAAGACTGAGCCTTTTTTCTTTTTTTTACAAAAGTTAATCTGATATCAAGAACATTCAATTATGTTAAATTTAAATGCATGAACACGTCTAGCAAATTTATAGTAAAATTAGAGGAGCGTTCTTCTAAGATACATTAAATTTACAGAAAGTCCTGAGATAATACCTTCATTTAGTCAGGAATCCCAAAGACCAAATAATCTATAGTAAATACGTCATGTTTCAAGAACGGGAATCAACAAGAGATGATCGCTTACAAGTATATCATTAAATTTTAAGGAAATGATTATGCTGAATATATTGTTATCGATATATGTTGCAAAATAACTTGACAAAAAAATCGTTCGTCTTATTATTTGTTTTACTTTAGGATCGAGAAAAACCAAAATCCCAAATTTTCAGCCTATTCTTGGTAATCTAGCACGAATTTATCAAATTCTAGAGCGGTTATAAGACATGCTCTAGCAACTGTATGAACAGCCTGCATAAATAATTCCCGTGTCAGATTATCGAAAAACAAAGGATATATCAATGTGAGCCCAATGGAATTACCCTCTTTGTTTGTTTGCAAGGAACAAAACATACCCACCTTTAGCAGATCCATTGTCAGTTGTGTCTGAAAATCATTAATTACACTATCATTCCCTTTCTGTAAAATTTTTCCATCTTGACTTAAAAGACGAGGCCTAGATATGATTTCAATCCTACCTACGTCAGTTTTATAGATATAAACACCGATTTTGAAATCTTCGAAATAACTTGTATTAATAATGGATACTGTGCTATCATCATCTACTGTTTCTTCCACGTTACAAACTGGATCCTTTTTGAGCCAATTTATTATATTTTCATAATTTGAAGTGACGTTTTTAGTTTCAGACATTATTATACTATAATATTATACTATATTAATAACTATGTGGCTTTTGAAGGTAGATCGCACTGTGGTGTTCTATTGTTACACTTGTAACAAACGCGGTAATGATTGAATTAAGTAAACCAAAGTTTTCTTTCAGTTCCTACGCTGCCGACCCTTCTTTTAATCTACTGGAATAGACAATATATACGACCTATTGAAAAGACTAGGAGATTAATTTAGGATAATTTTTATGGCCTTTTTCATATAAAGACTAAAAAATGTTGAACCAAAGTCATTAAAAATAGAAAGTTTGATTTTTATGATCAGCAAATTCATGGTGTTTTTATTTGAGTATCCTTATTTCATGAAGCAGAGGAGTGAATAGAACTGAAATGTATCTGTTTTGGTGAACCACACTCTGGAAAGGTAGATAAGCAGGTCCTGATATGTATAGTCCAATATTTATGAAAAACACCAAAAAATCTTTTATCGTGGCATTGTCGGCGACAATGGTCTTTGCAATTATATCACTAAATATAGGTAGTGTACAGTCTCAATCAGATAATTCAATGTCTGAGCTTGATTCCTTTTTTTCAGGGCCAGCGAACTCTACCTCTGGTTTATCTTCTAGTATTTTTAACATTCCAGATGTAAACGGAACTTTTATCAACCCCGATACAGGTTTTAAAATTACCTTTCCCTCCAATTGGACTGGAAAGCAAATATCATTTGTCCAGGATTTGGTAATGGTTAGTCCTGAAGGCATAGATACGGAATCAACAACAGAACCTGAAGCTACAATGATGGTAAATACAATTACCCAAGAATATTATGATATGTTAAGTGAGACAATGGGTTCAAACCTCTCTAACGAATCAAGTGAGGACGGCTTGTCTAACCAAACCGATAATCTCTTTGTACAAGACAATGAATCCTGCCAACCACAGACAGCACCTTCAATAGTAACAATAAACGGTGCAATAGCAGAAGAATCTATGTATAATTGTACTATTGCTGGGTCAGCTTATACTACTAAGGCATACGCTTTTGCTACATCAGATAATGACCTAATCGTTATAACATTCACAGGCAATGCAAGCAATTTTGACAAGTATTTACCAGAATTTGAAAACTCTGTGAAGACGGTAGAATTATCAAATCCTGTGGATATTACCAAATCTGAATTATATAACAATTACAAAGAGATGATGTTAGAGAATACAGATTAAGTTTCCTATTACATTCAACCTTCTTCAGCCAGAATTAGATTTAATTGGATTTCAGAATGGAGTATCATTGAGAAAGAAAACATTCTTTCCTTTTTTTCGAAGTTGTTAAAATCTCGTTTTATATTGATTGTTAGGAAAATAATTTTAGAATATTTATCCATCCTGCAAACAGCCTGTTAAATGATGGATTGTTATACGTCACTGTACTTTTTTTAGTTAGAAAATGATTTTGTAAAAAATAATATAATTTAAGATTATTTTATAAATTCATTAATAAAATTAAGGCAAGTTTGAAGATCCACCTTTGGATTATATCTAATAAATTCTGTGCTTTTGATATTGATGGTAGACTTTGTCTTAGATCCCCTACCCTAGGAGTTGCAAACAGGTTAATCTTATCTTTGCCTAGGATTTTTTTAACCATTTCAACAAGATGTAGGACAGTAGTGGGTACTCCCGCCCCGGTATTAAATACCTCCCCTACAGCATTTTGGGATTCTATGGATAACATATTAGCCTCCACTACATCCTTTATGTTTACAAAGTCTCTTACCTGTAATCTGTCACATAAATTGTGACAGGTAAATTTTTCAGTAATCTACCAATTAAAATGGCAATAACTCCACTGTATTCGTTGTTGCTTTGTCTTGGTCCGCAAACATGGAAATATCTTAGCAATACTGATACTAACCCAAATGTTTTCCAGCATGAATATAGATAATTTTGAATAGATAATTTTAAAGCACCGTATGGTGAATTTTAAAGCACCGTATGGTGAGGTAGGTTTGAATAATGTGTCATCGGTTGTTGCATTTTTTGATTCTATATTCCCGTGCACTGCAGAAGAGGATGCAAAAATAATTTTTTAGCACCTGATCCTATGTAGAAATCTAATACTTTCATACTCAATGCAACATTCGAAATGAAAACTAGGTCTGGATTATTTACTGAAAGAGTACACTAGATATTGCAGCTTCGTGAAATACAACGTCCAAACCCTTGAGGACTTTTACTATCTCGTGAATTTGGGATATATTGACTTTAATTACCTGAAGATGTGGATTGTTTAAATTTTTTTTCATTTTGTTTATACTGCAACTGCTCAAATCATCTAAAACATAGGGTTCATATCCTTTTTGAAGTAAATTATCAACAATATGACTTCCAATAAATCCCACCCACCAGTAACAAGAACTCTGTTTATAGATACCAATTAAATATTTATTCTAAAAGGTTCACACAAATATATTAGCAATTTTGTTGGAAAAGGTGCATACTTTGAACTTCAAATAAAAGACAAGTTTATTTTATAGTATCAAAAAGAGCGCGTGTACAATAGTGATTTGACATTAATCTCATCAGTTTAATTCAGCGAATCTTATCATCATATGGAGTAATTTTTAAGGAAACTTTCCAGGCAGTGTTCACTTCAAGAATACTCTATATTAAGAATCTCAAATGCTTTAAAGTACTGTGAGCATTGAACAAATATTGAACATATTAAACAATGCATTTTGAAAAATCAAGCCTTGTGGTATAGATGTTCCAACGTTGCAGTGACTTTCACAATAAAGATAATTAATCGCAAAATCAAATGGTTATACTACCTAATCAATATTTTTAATTGGAAACTACAAAACAAATTGAATAATATGAAGTTATCTACAGAGTCAGGGCTTCCAAGTAAATTTCTCAGATTGTTTATAAAATTCATAAGCGTTATAAAATGTTACCTTCTCTATATCTTCCTTTTTGCATGAATTCTTTCTCATTTCTCTTGCTGTTAGTGGCACACTCAATGGATCAGAAACACCCCAATCAGCTGCGCTGTTTACCATAATTCTATCGCTTCCATATTTATTGACAATTTTTATTACACGATCAGGTGATAGCTTTGTTATCGGATAAACAGAAAGTCCTGCCCATGCATCCATTTCTAAAGTTCTTTTAATAGTTTCTTCGGTATTATGATCGATTAGAATTTTACTAAAATCATAGTTACCACTTTCAAAAATTTTTTCCATCCTCCTCATTCCTTCTAGTTTGTTATGATGTGGCAAGTGTATCATTGCCAGCATATTTTCTCTCTTGCAGATTTCTAACTGTCTTAAAAACACTTCTTCTTCTAAATCGTTGATGAGATTATAGCCAATTTCACCCAAGGCAACAACTCGTTCTCGTTTTAGAAAATTTTCTTTTATCATTATATCCAACGCATCTAACGCCAGAGGTCTCTCTACCGATTCCTTTGGGTTTACGGATATACAAGTAAAATGCTCAATTCCAAATTCTTTTGCTCTTTGGGTTTCAAAAGAAATCATATGTTCCCAATAATCAACAAATGTCCCTATACTTGTACGTGGGGCCCCTAGCCAAAAGGAAGGCTGAACTATTACTTCTATAGATGCTATGGACATTTTTTCGTAATCATCGGTAGTTCTCGAATACATATGAATATGCGGATCAAAAAAACGAGTCATACTGATTTGTACAATCTAAATCTATATAACAATTATAACTTTCTAGAAGAATATATGGATAAAGCTATGAATGCGGCATTTTTTTATGGGCCCAATAATATCAAAATTAAAAATATAAACATAGAAAATAAATCAAATGATAATCTTATCCTAAAGGTACTATCATGCTCTATTTGTAGCTATGATGTCAGGACATTTAGAAATGGAAGTTTTAAAATCAAACCTCCTATAATACTTGGTCATGAAATCTGTGCTGAAACCATCGACCATATTGAAGGAAAGAATTTTAGAATTAAACCTAATTCAAGGGTATCCGTTTATCCAGTAATACCCTGTTTTAACTGCTGGTATTGTAATCACAGTAAGTATAATCTCTGTTCAAATTTGAAAGAAATTGGATCCACGGTCAATGGAGGATTTGCAGGGTATATTTCCATTCCAAAAAAGGTACTTGAAATTGGCGGCATTATACCTGTCTTGGACAATGTTACCAATGAAGAGGCCTCATTAATTGAGCCATTGGCCTGTTGCATCAATGGCATAAACCATATAAAGTCTCTGGATTTTGAATCTATTTTCATAATAGGCGATGGACCAATCGGACTAATGCAATTAATGTTGCTAAAGAAATATTTTACAGGCATACACATAACTGTAGTAGGTAAGATTGACCACAGGTTAGATGAGGCAAAAAAATTGGGGGCAGATTCAGTCTATAAAATTGATACTAAACATGATTTACATACACTATCGAAAATAATCGATGAATTAAATAACAGAGAAAAATCTCCCAATCTCATTTTTGTCTCCAATAACAATGCCTATTCCTTGAAAGTGGCGTTTGGTTTGGCCAACAAAAATGGAAAAGTTATCATTTTTTCAGGACTGAAGGATGTATCGTCTGTTACTGAAAACAATTACTTTAATACAATTGCGGATGCAAATTTTGTACATTATAACCAAATTTCAGTTATTGGTAGTTTTAGTTCAAATCCGGAGAATCTCCGTGAAGCCATGGGATTGGTAAATTCAGAAGAAATAAGGATTAAGAACTTGATAACCAATACTTTTGAACTTCAAAACCTTGAGAATGCATTAAAGACTTCGGAATCATTTGAGGGATTTAAATCTGTTATTAATAAATTTGATAATTAGTAAACTGGAAAAAAGGTGGGACAGCTCAGGTGACCAGAAGTCGATAAAGATACTTTTGCTTATTATATATGAGATTTAATATATTTAAAGAGCATCTAAATGAAAATTAGATCCAGCTCTGATTGCAATAACTGTGAGCCATAGGCAAATTGCAAATACTAGGATATTTCCATTATTTCTCTTTATTTGAGTAAGGGCAATGGCAGCAGGTATTTGAAATGGTATTTCATAAAGTACCCTACTAAGAATTACATGATCCCCAAAGAGAATCGGAATAGTAATTATAGATAAGAAAACCAAAATTAAAGTAATGGAGTTATCTTTAAGATTACCTTTGAATAACCAATAAACTACAAGAACCCAAATAATGGAATTCCCAAATTGCCCCCCCAAGTATGTTTGAGTTGTTGTAACTAGATTATTCCATATGGTAGATAAATCATGTATTCCAAAACCTTGACCATGTGCAAATGCGATATCATTTGTCACACCGGACCCCCTATTAATAACCATTTTTGCTATTTCAATCGCAAATGATGGGATCAATCCTACAAAAAGATGTGAAATAGCTTTTTTAAGATTAGGTTTTACAAGTAATATCATAATAAGAAAAATTAATAAGATTAATGATAGTATGGGCCACGTAGGTTCATGTGTTAATAATACAATAACCCATAGGCCTGAAAATACTGCGACATTTTTGATTGTGGGTTTTTTCATTGACCGTATGAGAAATAAAATTGCTAAATTCGCAAAGATCAGGGAAAACCAATTTGCATACAGCCCACCATAAATTCCTACTAGTACATGAAATGAAATGGCTGTAAGAAAAGAAGATAAAAGAGATGTTACATGATTTGAAGTTAATTCCATTGTTAAAAAATAAATAATAATAAAATATCACTAATAACATTTTAATTTGATGAGGGCTTTTATTGAAAAGTTATAAAGTTGTTTCTGTTGTCGGTGCAAGGCCCAATTTTGTAAAATTAAAACCAATTCATAACGTTGTTGAAAAGGTCTTACATCATGAGATTATACATACTGGACAACATTATGATTTTGAATTATCTGAAATTTTTTTTAAAGAATTTAATTTACCAAAGCCCGACTACAATTTAGAGATAGGGTCCGGGTTCCCAGGTCATCAAGTCGGGGAAATGATTAAGAAAATTGAAAGAATATTTATAGAAAAAAAGTACGACCTGGTTCTAGTTTATGGCGATACAAATTCGACCTTTGCTGGTGCTTTTGCCGCAATTAAATCTAACATGAAAGTAGCACACATAGAATCCGGATTGAGAAGCTTTGATAGGCGCATGCCTGAGGAAATAAATAGAATATTAACTGATAACTTAAGTCAATACTTGTTTGCTTCAACTAAGACAGCAAGAGCCAATCTAGAGAGGGAAAAAATATTTGGTAAAATATATGACACAGGAGATTTGTCGGTTGAAATAGTTTCTGAAGCTAAAAAATTAGCTTCTAAGTCAAGAATTACAAAGGATTTGGATCTAGATCTTAAGAACTATATAGTGTTTACAATGCATAGAGCCGAAAATACTGAAATAGATACTAGTTTCCTTTCTATTATTAGAGCATTTACATCTTTATCAGATGTAAAGATTGTTTTTCCTATTCATCCCCGTACGAAAAAAATTCTAGAAGGAAAGAAATTATATCAAAAGCTAAAGGATTGCAAAAATGTCTTTATGATTCCTCCTGCCGGTTATATCGACTTTATCCACCTGGTCAAAAATGCAGAAAAAATTATAACAGATTCCGGAGGTTTGCAAAAGGAAGCTTATCTGCTCTCTGTCCCATGCATAACAATCAGGCGAAACACAGAATGGATTGAAACTGTCACTGAAGGTTGGAATGTTTCAACCGATACCAATCCAGACAAAATAATAACTAGTGTTAGGAAATGGAATCCTACGAAAATAACTCAAAATCAAGTTTTCGGAAAAGGGAACACATCAAAAGTAATCAAAAAAATCATTATAGATGAGATACTTAATTAATTTGTACTAGATCCCAATGAACGCTGGGTCGAATTCTTTTTCATATTTGAAATATGCTGTTTAATTGTTTTTTATCTCCTTTTCTGATCATTTTTTTCTGTCATTAATGCTTTTTTTAAGAATTGAATTGGAATGTTGTATATGTCACGACGATTAAGGCAAGGATGTTATGACCTTGATTATCAAAATAGGCGTCATACGTAGAAAATGAATGAGATGCGTTATTAACATTCTTAGTTATCATGAATTAAATCAATTGTTTGTGAAATATCAGAGAACGATCTCGACTTGCCTTTTCTAAATTGAACTTTGGATTATGAAAAATGCTGATACTATTTGGATTTGAATAGGAAATTATTTTCTTCTTTTATTTCTTATCCCATAATACTTCCTTACATGGGGTCTGTACATATAGTAAATGATGACCGAGTTATATATTACTCCAATAATAGATATGAACTGCCCATTCACAACATTTAGTAAATAACCTGCCGCTCCAAATCCTGACAATACCAGTAAAAGTTTCCATGACCAGTTCTGACCTCGATACAATCCATAGGCAGTAAATAGTGATGTTACTCCTAAAATTAACAAAAATGCGGGTCCCATAAGATAAATCCCACCTAGGGGCAGCAACAGATTAAATGCATAAATGGACATTATGAGAAGAAGTATACCGCTAATTACCGTCAATATAGTGATTATCAAAATTCCTCTAGGAAGCTTTTTGTTTACTTTTTCCACTTTTTTATCTAAAAGTTGTGGGAATATAACTTTTTAATAAATGACTTGAAAAATTTGTAATCAATCGATATTAATGATAAATCTTAAATAAGTATATAATCAAAATTTTTTATGGATTTCAATAGAAAATTATTCCCCATACTAACACTGATAGTTGTGCTTCCCCTTTCCGTATTAACTTCAAACATCTCTGTTGTTAACGCACAAAATTTTGTATTTCCAGAAGAAAAGCCCACTATTTCGACAACTGGAAGTGCAGAAAAAGAAATACAGTCTGATGAATCAAGGATTTCTTTAGCTGTCGAAAATACCAACGCTAACGCAAATACCGCAAGAAAAAATAATGCCGATAAGACGAATATAATAATAGATGTTTTGAAACAAAACGGGTTAACAACCGAAAATATTACTACGTCTAGTTTTCAAATCACTCCCAATTATGATTATGAAAACAGTAATTATGATAGGATAATATCCTATACTGCATTAAACGAGATAGAACTTAAAACATCGGCAAGTGCCAATATATCGAAATTCATAGATCTGGCGGTTAATAATGGAGCAAACAGAGTAGAAAACATTGACTTTGTGATTTCTAAAAAAACTTTAGATCAAAATAGTTTGGAGCTGTTAAAAGAGGCCTTTAGGAATGCCAAGGAGAAGGCAGAAATTTTGGCTGTAGAGGGCAACTTTACCGTAGCAGGCGTAAAACAGATTGACACAAGTTCCGGAGGAGGTTATTCACCGCCAACCTATTTTTACGATGATTTTGCTGGCACAACATCCGAAAAGTCGCCTGCTTCATCTACCCAAATATTACCTCAAAAAAATAAAATAACCATCACCCTTCCAGTGATTTTCTACATAGCCAATCAAACACAATTATAATAGGTCATTTCAAAAAATGAACTCAATGATCTATTTTTTTTAAATTTGTTCCAAACTCCTTTTGCTATGATATGCAGTTAAAACAGATAAGATAGACTTTCGGCCAGGTGGGAATAGAGATATTTTATCACAAAGACCAGTCTCGTTAATTTCATAAATAATATAACAAAACTTCCTGTTAATTTAATAGACAAACTTGTTTCTCATTTAATGAAAAGTATGCTGGATTCACAACATATCGACCACAAGAAGTTGTCTAAAAAGCAGCGCCGTCCAGATAGCCTTTATTTACCTACGAGAATATAAAGTGTCTAATATGTACCGTTTTTTTACAGTCAAAATGAATATACAAATACGACTTATTTTTGAAAAAGCTCAGCATCAATGGCTAGGTTTTTTAGAATTTCCGACATATTTATCACAAGAAAAATTGGGATTGGTCGACTAAATAGGCGGCGACAAAAGGTATCTACCTGAATCAAGCGATTAACTATAATCTGGAATACTGAATTTGATGTGTATCTTAAGAAAAAGATAAATCTTGAATTGGGATGGTACATAGACAGTGAACATTAGACTTTTAGATATACTAGTATGCCCATTTGACAAAGTTTCATCATTGGAGTTGTTTAGATTCAAACCTAGGGCAGACAATTTTACAGTTGAAGACAAAATTGATAAATCCCCATCTCAAAATGGTAGTAATGATGAATCTTCTCGTAAAAACATTGATGGGAATGTCACAGATTCGCAAGACTCAGTCTCACCGACGACGACTTCAAGCGAAATTATTGAAGAAGGAATTCTTCTTTGCAAAACCTGCATGAGATTTTATCCAATAACGGAAGAGATCCCGATAATCCTGCCTGATGAATTAAGGGATAAAAAAAAGGATATCGAATTTCTAGAGAAGTGGAGCACTTCGGTTCCTGAAGAGCTTTTAAAAAACTTAAAGCCATGGACTCTTAGTAAATTTCATCCAATAAAATAAATTATAATCTGATGACTCGGTTAATTGAAAAACAATATACAGATTGTAAATTTAAACTGATTTCTAAAAGCAATTTAGATATTTCTCTATGTGTAAAATCAAAAATTGATAGATTTGGTGTAGACATATCTTGTAACATAATAGTAACATAACCAATCCCTTTTATTATAGTTGATAGAGGACCAGAGCCTTTCTTCTCCAATACCTGAATTGCCCATTACTTGGCTCCTGGGGCCACCCAACTGCAGTTCCTATTGAATTGTCCTTGGCAGCATCAATTCCTGCATGAGTTCCCTGACCGTTGTCATCATTTGCTGACGTGCTTGATGTTCCAGAACCAAATAAAGACCACCTTGCGCTCGACGATCTTACAAGATCTTGATCATAAATATTCAAATCAGTGGTTAAGATCGATACCAGTGTCTAGCAATGCAATGTCAACATCACCCATACCTGCCTCATTTCCGGATTTACTGGAACTAAGGTCCGCATCAATCCTGTCAATTCCACTCGGTAATGTTTGAGCAAAAGCCTGAGCCATTACATCTTTTTCTACATAGTCGACCATTGGAAGTTGTTCTATGGCTTCAATAACTTTATCATTTGGTACTCGAATCGCCAATCCGTTTAGCACACTTTCATAAACTTGAAGCAGTTCAATACCTTGTGCACTCGATTCACTTGAAACCATTGAAAAAAAATCAGAGACAGTTGTATCATCGTCCTTAAATACTACAATATATTGACCAGGGATTACATTGTCGTCAGGAGTCTTTACATCAGAGAGAAATGTAGATGGAATGTCAGCATAATCCCCAATTAATGGTAAAGTATCAGGGAGTTTTGAAGAAGCCTTATTAATATCATTTGTGTTCTCGTTTTCGTTACTATAAACTGTATTCATCATATTTGACGGAAATGGAAGAGAAGCAGACCTGGGTTGAGTATCCACGTCTTTGGCTTGTCCTTCGCTATCGCCGCTGATAGCGGTCTCTAATTCAAAATATGAATTATCATCGTTAACGACTTCACCAGAATTAGATTTTGGAATAATATTTGTAATTTTTTTAAAGTCAATAATGGAAGAACTATCTGCTTGAGGGGAATTACTATCAAAATTAAAATTAAAGAACGGAATATCAGGTAAGCCGATGTTAAATGCGTCAACGCTTTGAATTACGCTTGTGCTAAAAATACTCATAAATATCATAAAAGGAATGAGGCCCAATTTAGCATGTTGACGGCTTTTGCTATTCACATATTAATATCGACGCTTGATCATTTATGAAATATTGAATATTTTATCCTCTCATAGTATCAGATCTTGATTATACAACACTCGACAAATATCAAATTCTGGTATAGTTTTATGATAGATAAAATTACTAATGAGGAATTCAAGTTAACTAATTAGCATTAGCGAGATATGTAATATTTATAGGTCCTAGGAGGATAACGAATTGTCCTTTCTAACCTTGAAAGATAGATGTATTAGAAAAATCGCGGTTTATTAAGTTATTATTAAGTTATATTAGAATAGAATAGAATATACAAAAAGTCTGATTTTTAAAAATAGAAAAAGGTCTTATTGTTGACCTAATGCGTTGTTGCCTTCATTTGAGTTAAATGACAAGGCTACATTGTTACATGAATCAGTTGTATTGTTACCAGAACCACAGCTTGCTGCTTGGAATGTTTCTGTACTTTGACCTATTCCTTGTACTGCTTCATTGCTGGTTCTCTTTTTTCCATCGTGATGTGATTTCTTATCCTTCTTCTTATCGTCATCGTGATTATTTCCACCTGCAAATGCCATATTGTTACCAACTGCTGCTACTGAGCCAATTAAGGCTGCTGCAATGAATATTGACAAGATTGAGACTTGAATTTTTTTATTCATGCAAGATAAAGTATCCTATTATATAATTGGATTGTTTAATCAGATTCTGAAATAATCTTACTAAATATGATTCTTGAATAAGAATTCTCCATAAGATTCCACTACAATCTATCAGGTGATTTATTGTTATACTAGGAAGACGATTAGCCTTCTTATTTTCTGTTCTAAACATCACGTACACGGGCTTCAATCCGACATCTATGACCCAAAAATGGTTACTAAGGACTATTATTTATTCCACAAATGAGCTTTTTTTCTAAATCGCTAATTTTGTATTTATTTCTTTTCATATTATTATCCCTCTCCAATTTCTCTTCATCTAACCCGATAATTTTTATATAAGGCGGCCACAAGGATTTGGTCTACTTTTTCCTGGAATTATATATTTGACAAGCCAACAGAAGACTATTCTGATGCTTCCATTTGGATTACATGATTTAAAGAAGTTATTGTTTTTTGAGTTACCCTTAGGTAAGTTTTGAGAATCTTTGAATCGTCCATCCCATTTAACATTTCAGTACCTAGCCCTCATTTTGGGCAATATACTGAAACTTTAATATCATTTGAAATTAATAGAGCCGGCAAATTAAACGAAATTTGTATTTGCTAAACTATGACCAAGGAGATCAATTAATTATAACTTAATCTTATTAATTTGAGAATAAATTGCCGAATATAATAGGACTTAAATAGTTGCCTTTTTTTGATTTAATATTGAACAAGAATTTCATACTTGTGTTTGTCTTAATATTATCAGCTACCGTATACGTCAACTATTCAGCCTGGTCTGACGTCCACGCGCAAAATAACGGTTCTCAGAATCTAGATAAAAATACTCCAATAATCAATATCCCGGATAGTCCAGTAATTGCGGAAGCAACGGGACCGCAAGGTTCAATTGTTTCATATACCGTTTCAGCAACAAATGCGACCGGTTCTCCTCTCGATGTTAACTGTACACCACAGAGTGGCAGCATATTTGAACTGGGAACCACCAAAGTAAATTGCACTGCAATAGACGAAGCAGGAAATGACGCAAAAGCTTCATTTGAGGTGTTAGTTCAGGACACAACCCCTCCCACCACTGAGATTGGAATTAGTAAAACAGACTGGATGGGCATAATAAATAACAACGATTTTACAAATTCTGATGACATTGGATTTGCGTTTACAGGTTTTGATCTAGTAGGTGTCAAGGGCTTTGAATGTCAACTAGACGATAACAACTGGCGTCCAAGCACAATAGACTACCAACCGGATGATAAGTCGGGTTGTTATTATATGAACCTCGAAGCAGGACCACATTCATTTCAAGTTAGAGCCGTGGATACATCAAACAATAAAGATCCAAACCCACAATTCTTTTCATGGACCATTATATCTCTTGAGGATTCAATAGTAAACCTTCGTGATTTTGTATCAACAATCATTATGCCTCCCAACCTTCAAGAAGAATTATCAGATTCACTTAACAATGCAATTAATAATATCCAAGATGACGGGAGCTATGATCATCTTATTTGCGAATATCTAGATTCGTTTAGTTATAGTTTTTCAAAGGCTTCCGTGTTAGATTTGTTTAATCAAGATGTTACTAATTTTGTTGATAACTCCTTCACATCAATTAGGGACAGAACAGGCTGTAACCCACCCTTAGTAAGTTTAGAAAATGAGATCACCGTTGATGAAGGAATTAAAGGTGTGATCTTGGACGCTTCGGGCATCTTTGATTCAAAAGATGGCAAAAGTCTAGAGTACCAATGGAGTCAGATTGGTGGAACAGGAGTAGATTTGTTTGACATTTACAAGTCAAAGGCTTCCTTTAATGCTCCACTTCTTGAAGGAACTTCAAATCAAGTAATGTTTTTCAAGGTTAAGGTAACTGACAAAAATGATCTTTTTTCAGAAAAAACTATTAAAGTGATAATTCAGAACTTGCCCCCCCTCAATCAACCACCGGTAGCTGAAAAACAGAGTGTAACTGCAAATGCGGCTGATCCAACAGAGATAACTCTCAAGGCTACAGACCCACAAGGTAATGCTTTGACATATGCTATAGTTTCAGAGC
>Ga0183260_10001670_pt1 | contig 18449 bp, 10 predicted proteins | sample AntDrymUQ4972206_2_FD_129768 | JGI IMG/M metagenome (GOLD analysis project Ga0183260, IMG submission 129768) | Polar desert sand microbial communities from Dry Valleys, Antarctica - metaG UQ497 (22.06) (version 2) (version 2) | ecosystem: Environmental > Terrestrial > Soil > Desert | place...
AGCAGAGTGGGATCGGGGGCAGACGGCATCCGCCTGAGTGTACCCGCGTTGCCTTGCTTCGCCTTGCTTCCTGCCCGCCGGGCGAATCGGTCACCGGCGCGTGAACTTCTCCCGGCGCGTGATCCCGGCCCCCTCGCGGACGACCACGAGCTGGCCGGCTTCGACGTTCGGGATCGCTTCGGTCGCGCCGGTGGGCCAGCGGATGGTCAGGTCGGCGGCGGTTGCCTTGCCCAGCCCGAAGTGCAGCCGCCGCTCGCTGGCGGAATAGAAACTCGATTGCGCTGTGACCTCCTGCGCCTGCGCGCGGCCGCCGTAGCGCGCGGTCACCCGTGCGCCGATGGCGCTGGCGTTCGACTTCACGCCGACCAGGAGGACCTTCAGCCAGTGGCCGCCGCCGGTCACGTCGTTGCGCAACAGCGACGGCGGTTCGTTCATGTTCCACACCAGGATGTCCACGTCGCCATCGTTGTCGAAGTCGCCGAACGCGCAGCCGCGGCTGGCGTGGACTGCCGACACGCCCGGCCCCGCTTCCTCGATCAGTTCCTCGAACCGGCCGTTGCCCAGGTTCCGGAACACCAGCCGCGGCGTCTTGAAAGGATAAGCGGGCAGGGCACGTTCGACCTCCGGGTACACGCCTCCGGTCACCATGAAGATGTCGGGGAGGCCGTCGTTGTCCAGATCGGCCATGCCGGCCCCCCAGCCGACGAAGCGCGTCTCCACGCCGAGGCCGGCGCGGATGGTGACATCGGTGAAGTAGCCCTGCCCGTCGTTGCGGTACAGGACGTTGGTGTCGTCGGAGAAATGGGTCTTGAAGATGTCCAGCTTGCCGTCGAGATCGTAGTCGCCGAGCGCGATCCCCATGCCGGCCTGCTCGAGCCCGTCTTCGCTCAGCGCAACGCCGCGCTCGAGGCCCTCCTGCCGGAACGTGCCGTCGTGCTGGTTGCGGAACAGCCAGCTGGCTGTCGAGTCGCACGCCACGTACACGTCCGGCCACCCGTCGTCGTCATAGTCGGCGGCGACCGCTGTCATGGGGTAGCTGCCTGACGCGGCCGACACACCGGACTCCCGGCTGACGTCCGTGAACGTGCCATCGCCGTTGTTGCGGAACAGCTGCACGAATCCGGTCGGCAGCCCGCGCGGGCCGCAGTTCACGGGAACCCCTTTCCAGCGGCAGTCGGCGTTCTCTCCCGGCTTGGGCAGCTTCTCGAGCGTGGTGTCGAGGTAGGTGGCGACGAACAGGTCGAGGCGGCCGTCGCGGTTGTAATCCACCCAGGTGCAGCCCGCGCCGTAGCGCACGGCAGCGCCTCGGAGCCCGGCCTTCTCTGTCACGTCCGTGAACGTGCCGTCGCCGTTGTTGTGGTAAAGCACGTTGTGACCGTAGGCGGTGATGAAGAGATCGTCGAAGCCGTCGTTGTCGTAATCGCCGACGGTCACCGCCGAGGCCCAGCCAGTCCACGTCAGGCCGGCTTTCACGGTGACGTCGGTGAACGTCCCGTCGCGGTTGTTCTTGTAGAGGCGATTGGTCGTCCCCTGCGGCGCGCCGTCCAGCCGGGTTCCGCTCAGCACGAACACATCGAGCCAGCCGTCGTTGTCGTAGTCGAGGAAGGCCACCCCGCAGCCGACGACCTCGATGATGTAGCCCTTTGCATCGACGCTGCCGTAGATCGCGGGATGGGTGAGGCCGGCCTGGCTGGCGACGTCGGTGAAGCGGGCCTCGAACGGCAGGCCGGACGGCTTGCCGCGGGGCTGCGGCTTGACGCCGCGCGTGGACACGCCCTGGCGGAACGCGGCCTCGGCCGAAGACGCGAGCAGCGCGAGCATGGCGCGACGGGTGATCATCGGGCCGGCTCGGAGGCGGTCAGGGTCTGCCCGGCGCGGACGTCCGCGAACGTCTGGACGATGCCCGACGGCCAGCGGATTTCGACGAGGCTGGCCGCGCCGCCGCCGCCGAGGCCGACGAGCAGTCGCTTGTCGCTGGCCGACAGGTAGCCGGCGGCGGTGGTGACGGTGAAGTACTGGGTCAGCCCGGACGTCGTGACCACCTTCACGCGGCACCCGATCCCGTCGCGGTTCGACGAACGGCCGATCGTCTCGATCCGCAGCCAGTTCCCCCGGCTGCCGCCGTCGTTCCGCAGCACGAGCGCGCGCTGGCCGACACTGCTCATCACCACGTCGATGTCGCCGTCGTTGTCGAGATCCCCGAAGGCTGCGCCGCGGCCGGCCCAGGCTTGCGAGAAGGCCTCCCCGGGCACCACCCGCACGAACCGGCCGGCCTCGTTGCGCAGGAGCAGCGGCGGCTGCATGTACTTGATGTTCGGCGAAATCGTCTCGATCGTGTCCATCACGTGCCCCTGCGCGACGAAGATGTCCTTCCAGCCGTCGTTGTCGAAGTCGACGAACCGCGTGCTCCACCCCGAGAAGGGCAGCGTCGCCCCCCCCACACCCGAGGCGTTCGTGAGATCGCGAAAGCTGCCGTCGGCGTTGAGCCGGAAGAGGCGGTATCGTTCGTTGGAGAGATCCGTCACGACCAGGTCGGGGTGGCTGTCGTTGTCGTAGTCGCTGAAGTCCACGCCCATTCCGGCAAATGTCTTCCCGTCCTCCGTGAAGCCGACGCCGGCCGGCAGGCCGACCTCGGAGAACGTGGTGTTGCCGTTGTTGCGAAAGAGAAACGATTGCACCGAGTCGTTGGCCACGTAGACGTCGACGAAGCCATCCTGATCGTAGTCGGCAAATGCCACGCCCAGCCCCTTGCCCTTGACCTCGGCGATGCCCGACTTCGCCGACACATCCGTGAACGTGCCGTTGCCGTTGTTGCGGTACAGGATGTTCGTGGTCGCCTCGTAGTTGTCGGGATGGCAATACGCCCGGTGCCCGGGCTTCTTCTCGCCGCAGTGCCCGTTGTTCTGGAACGTCCACTCCACGTATCTCGAGACGAACAGATCGAGCCGCCCGTCGTTGTCGGCATCGAAGAACCCCGCGCTGGCGCTCCAGCCGGCGGCGGCGACGCCGGCCGCGGTGGTGACGTCGGTGAAGGTCCCGTTTCCGTTGTTGCGGTAGAGCGTGTTGCCGCCGTAGTTCGTGACGTAGAGATCCGCGAAGCCGTCGTTGTCGTAGTCGCCCACCGCCACGCCCATACCGTAGCGGTTCTGCGGCATCCCGGTGAGCCCGGCTTTCTCGGTGACGTCTTCGAACGTGCCGTCCTCCTTCTGCCGGTACAGCCGGTTCCAGAACCGCCGGTCCGTCTTGTCCGGCTGGCGGCCGGCCGGCATCGGATCCTCGAGCCGCGCGCCGTTCACGAGGAAGATGTCGAGCCGGCGATCGTTGTCGTAGTCGAGCAGCGCCACCCCGCCGCCCATGGTCTCGATCAGGTACTTGTTGGGAGTCGCCGAGTTCTCGAGGGTGAAGTCGATGCCGGCAGCGGCGGTGATGTCGGTATAGCGGACGTCCGACGGCGCGACCAGGACGAAGGCGGTCAAGACAGAAGGGAGAAGGGATAAGGGAAAAAGCCTCATCGCTTGTTCCCTTCGCCCAGCGGCGTCCGCGTCACGACCCCCTTGCCTTCTTCGATGACATACAGATGGTTCGCCGCCAGCTTCTCGAGCGCGTCCTTGGCGCCGGACGGCCAGGCCAGCTCGACGCGGTCCGCGGTGGCCGCCTGCCCCAGGCCGAAATGCAGGCGCAGGTCGTTCTGCGAGTAGTAGCTCGACCCGCTCATCACCTCGGCTATCTGGCGGCGCCCGCCGCACGTCACCGTGACCCGCGTGCCGATGGCCGACCGGTTCGACCGGGTGCCGACGCACTTGATCAGGATCGAGGCGTTCCGGCTTCCGCCGTCGTTGCGCAGCAGCGTCGGCGGGCCGTCGAGGTTGTTGACGAGGACATCGACGTCGCCGTCGTTGTCGAAGTCGCCGAACGCGCAGCCCCGGCCGAGGTTCTCGGCGAGGATTGCCGGCCCGGCCTCGGCCGACACGTCGTCGAACCTGCCGTTGCCGAGGTTGCGGTAGAGGATCTTCGGCTGTCGATACGAGATGTGCAGCTTCTTCCCGGCAAGCTGCGCGTAGACGTGGCCGTTGGCGATGAAGATGTCCTTCCAGCCGTCGTTGTCGAAATCGAAGAAATCGACGCCGAAGCCCAGGTGCTTCCGGTTCACCCCGAGCCCCGCCCGGATGCTCGCCACCTCGAAGGCGCCGCCATAGTTGCGGTAGAGCGAGGTGATCTGCTCCGAGAAGTTCGTCCGGACGATATCCAGCCAGCCGTCGCCGTCGTAGTCGGCCACGCCGACGCCCATGCCGGCGAGCGCGATGCCGTTCTCGTCGAATGCCGCCCCAGCCGGCACGGCGATCTCGCGGAAGGTGCCGTCGTGATTGTTGCGATACAGCAGGCTTGGCGCCGTGTCGCAGGCAACGTAGATGTCCGGCCAGCCGTCGTTGTCGAAGTCGGCTGACGCCGCACCCATGCCGTAGGAGCCCGTTGGCCGCCAGTTGCTGCCGACGAACACCATGGTCGAGGGGCCGCGCGGGCGGGTGACCCCGGATCGCTCCGACACGTCTTCGAAGGTGCCGTCGCCCCGGTTGCGATAGAGGGTGTTGGTGCCGCCGGCGTAGCCCAATGGTCCGCAGGGGACAGGGATGTCGTTGTATAGGCAGTACGGGCCGTCGCCGGGCCGAGGCGCCTTCACGGGGTCGAAGTTCACGTAGCTGGCGACGAACAGATCGAGGTGCCCATCGCGATCGAAGTCCAGGAAGCAGCAGCCCGCTCCCCACGCCGCGCCATCGCCCGCCACGCCGGCCTTCGCGGACGCGTCGGTGAACGTGCCGTCGCCGTTGTTGCGGTAGAGGACGTTGTGCCCCCAGTAGCTGACGAAGAGATCGTCGAAGCCGTCGTTGTCGTAGTCGCCGACGCAACAGCCCTGACCCCAGCCGGAATGGGTGAGGCCCGCCTTGCGGGTCACGTCGGTGAAGGTGCCGTCGCGATTGTTGTGAAAGAGGTAGCTGGTCGGCGCGCTCTCCCGCACCTTGGGGTCGAAGCTGCTGCCGTTGACGAGGAAGATGTCGAGCCAGCCGTCGTTGTCGTAGTCGAAGAAGGCGGCGCCGCCGCCCATCTCCTCGAGCAGGAACTGCTTGTGGTCCGGGCTGCCGAAGACGTTGCGGGCGTGCCCGAGGCCGGCGGCCGCCGTCACGTCCGTGAAGAGGATGGGCGGCCCGCCCGGGGCCTGGCGCGTCAGGCGGCGCTCGATCCCGGCTCCCGGCACCAGCGCCGCCAGCGACGAGCTCCCCAGCATCCGCAGGAAACCGCGACGTGAGGGGCTTCGGCCGGCACGGCTAGTCACGCTTTCGTCCCGGGGGGTCAGCGGCATCGACGTTGCGGCGCAGCTTCTCCAGCTCGCTCGATTCCTTCTCCAGCCGTTTGAACTCGTCGAGCGCCTTGCGGCTCTCGTCCGTCCATCCCAGGCGCCTGTAGGCGCCCGCCAGCACGTAGTAGTAAGAGGACGCGCGAGGATTGGACACGATCGCCTGGTTGAGGGCCTTCACCGCCTCTTCCAGACGCCCGGCGCGTTCGTCGGCGCGGCCCTTCTGGAACCAGGCGCGGTCCGAGCTGGGATCCAGGGCAATCGCCTTCTCCGCGTGCTCGAGTGCTTTCGCCGCGTTCTCCGTGCGATTGTAGAACGCTGCCAGGTTGACGTGGGGCGTGGCGAAGCTTCCCTGCCGTGCCTCGTCCAGGGACACGGCCTCCCGATAGCGCGCGACGGCGCCCTCGTCGTCCCCGAGCGCCTCCAGCGCGAACCCGAGCGCGTCGATGGCCTCGACGTACACCGGGTCGATCCGGAGGGCCGCTTCGAACGCCTTCCGCGCCGGCTCCCAGCTGTCCTGGATGGAATACAACTTGCCGAGGTTGTAGTAGCTGTCCGCCGAGTCCGGCTTGTAGCGGATCGCCTGCTCGAACTCGAGCCGTGCCGCATGGAACCGGCCGATGATCATCAGGTTGCGGCCGAGAATCTTGTGCGCCTCCGCGTTCCGGATGTCGAGCTGCAGCGACCTGGCGAGGGCCTTGATCGAGTCGCCGACCTTCTGCCGGGCGAACAGGCTGTAGCCGAGCGCGTACCAGCCCCACGACGATGAGGGCCGCTCCTTGACGTAGGTCTCGAGCAGTAGCTCGACGTCGGCGTACTTGCCATCCCGAATGTAGGCTTCGATCTCGGCGACGCGCTGGGCGTCGTCTGTACCGGCGACCGCCGTCGTGAGCGATGCGAGGCTCCGCTTCGCGGCGGCGTCGGCAGGATTGAGCTCGAGCACCCGGCGGTAGGCCGCCGCGGCCCCGTTGCGCTCGCCCTGCTTCTCGAGGGCCGCGGCCAGATAGCGGTGGGCGTCAGGGGAGTCCGGGCGGAGCTGCACCGCGCGCCGCAGCCGCGTGACCGCCTCCTCGAGATCGCCTCGACCGAGCGCGGCCCGGCCCTCGACGAAATCGAGGTTGGCGTTCTGCGCGCGATCGCTTTCGGCCACCAGCTCGCGCCCCTTCTCGAGCGCGACCGTGGCGTCCTCCCTGCGCCCGGCCCGTGAGAGGGCGAGGCCGAGCTGGTAATGCGCCTCGCCGCTCTCCGGCTCGAGGCGCGTGGCCTCCTCCAGCGCGGTGATGGCCTCCGGCACCTGGCCGTCCCGCAGACGGGCCTTGCCGAGCGCAAGATGGGCCCGCGGGAAGTCGGGCGCCATCTCGATCGCCCGCCCGAGGTGCTCGATCTCCTTCTTGGGCCCGTGATCGGGACTGGCGCCGTAAGCCACCGCAAGGTTGAAGAGGGCCTTAACCGATCCGGGCGCGAGCCGGACCGCCTCCTCCAGTTCCTTGCTCGCCGCCTCGGCATCGGTCGGCGTCAGTGCCGCGCCGAGGTTCGTGCGGGCCTCCGCGTATGCCGGCGCGAGGCGGACGGCTTCACGCAGGGCGGCGATGCCCTCCTCGTCGTTCCCGGCTTGAATGACTACAAGTCCGAGGTTGTTGTGCGCCTCGGCGTAGTCCGCACGGAGGCGGATGGCCTCGCGAAAGGCGGCCGCCACCTCCTCGGCCGGCGCGCCCTTCCGGCCGAGCACGAGCCCGAGCAGGTTGTGCGCCAGGGGCGTCTCCCCGCCCTGGGGACTCGACGCGAGCGCCTGCCGGAGCGCGGCGATGGCCGCGTCCCAGTCCGGCGGCGGCGGCACCGGCGCGGGGACGTTCAGCCCGGCTTCAAGCTGCCCGAGACCCTTCGCCAGATTCCCCGCCCGCAGGAAGGTGACGCCGAGATCGACGTACGCGGCCGCCAGCGCGGGTGCCAGCGCGATGGCGCGCTGCAGGCTGGCGCGCGCAGCGCGGAGATCGCCGGTCTCCCGGAGCGCCATACCGAGGAATGCGTGGCCGCCTGCAGACCCGGAATCGAGCCGCACGCTTTCGTGCAGCTCGGCGATCGCCTTGTCCCGCCCGCCGCCGTACCACAGGGCCGCACCGAGGTTATACCGGGCCTCGGACCATTCGGGACGCAGGACGGTGGCCCGCTGCAGGTGCGGAAGAGCGGCGGACAGGTCGCCGAGCTGTCCGAGGACGTATCCCTGCAGCGTGTGCGCCTCCGCATGATCGGCATCCAGCCGGAGGGCCTCGGCCAGCGCGCCCTTCGCCGCGTCGAGATCACCACGCGAGGCCGCTGATTTTGCCCGTCCGACGGCCTCGTCCGCCGGGCTCGCTGCCGGCGGAGCGGCCCGCCGCGCGGTGGCGCTCTGCTGCTTCAGCGCGGCGCCGAGCGCGTAGTACCCCTCGCGCAGCTCGGCATCGATCTCGAGCGCGCGTTCGAACTCCGCGATCGCGCCGGCGAGCTCGCCGCTCTGCCGCAATGTCTGGCCGAGCTCGTAACGGATGATCGCGTTGCCGGGCTCGGCCTCGACGACGCGTCGCAGGTGCTGGAGCGCAGCCTCGAGGTCACCCTTCTCGCGCAGCGCCATGCCCAGGTTGAAGTGCGCGGGCATGCTCTCGGGCTCGAGCACGAGGGCCTTCCGGAACACCTCCACGGCCTCGTCCAACTCGCCGCTCTGCGCGAGCGCCGATCCGAGGTTCGCATACGCCCGCGAGTACGCCGGGTCGAGCGCGACCGCCTTCCGCAGCGCCGCGATGCCCCGGGGGAAGTCAGCCTTGTCGAGCAGCACCACGCCGAGCCAGTTGTGGGCTTCGGCCGAATCAGGTGCCACCGTCACCGCATGCTGGAACCTCTCGAGCGCACGTGGGTTGTCTCCGCGGTCGAGATAGGCCAGGCCCAGCGCGACGTTGACCTTCGGGTCGTCGGGGCTCTTCGCGAGCGCCCGCTCCAGCTGCGGCACCGGATCCGGCTCGGCCTTCGTCTGTGCCGCGGGCGCACCTGCCGCACCAGCGGAGTCCTGAGCCAGGGGAGCGGCGGTCGCGGCGCTCAGCCACATCACTACGAACGTGACGGCAAGACGACTTGGGCTCATCGATCCGGATCCAGCAGGCGCAGCGACAGGCGTGAGGACGCCTCGTCCTCCTCGCGCAGGGTCTTGGCGTAGGCCAGCTGACGGTCGGCCTCCTCTCGCTTTCCGAGGCGCGCCAGCAGCAGGCCGAGCTGGTAGTTCGCCCTCACAGACTTCGGATTCAGCCGCACGGCCGCCCGCAGGTGCCGTTCCGCTTCGTCATGGCGCTGCGCGGTCATCAACAGCATGCCGAGCACCTCGTTCGCGGCGGCGTGGTCGGGATGGCGCTCGAGCAGCGTCTCGAGCATCGCGATCGCTGCCTCGTGCCGGCCCTGATCCCTCGCGACGAGCGCCAGATAGTAGTAAGAGGGCAGCTGGTCCGGCTCCAGCCGGATGCTCGCCTCGAGATGCTCGGCGGCCTCCTGCAACTGTCCCTGAGTGTACAGGACGGTGCCCATGGCATACCGCAAGTGCGCATCTGCCGGGTGGGCGTCGACGAGCGGCGCGAGGAGGCGCCGCGCCTCGTCGTACTGGCGCTTGCCGACTTTGACCGCCGCCAGCGTGTACTGATACGGAATGTCGCCGGGCTTCAGGCTGGCGGCCTTCGCCAGCGCGGGCTCCGCGTCCTCGAGCAGATCCATCTTGAAGCAGACGCGCCCGAACCCCAGCAGGATGCCGGGATCGTCGGGCGCCAGCTTCTTCGCCTGCAACCAGTACGACAGCGAGCGTTCGAGCTCCCCGTTGCGCTCCGCGACCCCCGCCGCCAGGCGCAGCGCGTCGAGGGCATCCGGCCGGATGGTCAACGCCGCGTCGTATTGCTCCAGGGCTCGGACGGCATCTTTCTTCATCAGGTACGCACCGGCCAGGTTGAAGGCCAGTTCGTAGCTCGGCTGACCGGCCGTCTTCGCGCGTTCGAGCACGCCGATGCCTTCGTCGATCGCCCCCTCCTGCACGAGCAGCAGGCCGAACGCGATCGAAGCGGCCTGAGGCGCGCCCGGCAGCCGGTTCCAGTCGGCGGCCAGCCGGGCGGCCTCGTCACGCTTGCCGGTCTTCAGCAGCGCCGCGGCGATGACATACAGGCCCTCCGCGGATTGGCGCAGGGCGGCGCGCACGGGCTCCGTCAGCTTCAGGGCCTGCGCGTAGTTCCCCTTCTCGACCGCCGCGCGCGCGAGCGCGAGCCTCGCCGACGGGTTGTCGGGATCGAGCTCGAGGACCGTCCGGAAGCGCGCGAGCGCGAGGTCGGGCCGGTTCTGGAGGGTGTAGACCTGCGCGAGCGTGAGCTGGGCCCCGACGAGCCGGGGCTCCAGCCGGACCGCCTCGCCAAGCAGCCTGGCGCTCTCGTCGAGCCTGTTCTGCTGCAGCCTGATCGTGCCGAGAATCGAGTGGGCGACGGCGCGAGTCTCGGGATCGGCCAGCGCCCGCTGGGCCTGGCGGTCGGCCTCATCGAGCTTTCCCTGCTGCACCAGCGCCACTGCGGCCTCGAGCGCCTGGCGGCCGTCCACGCTGGCGGACTGCCAGCCCTCCGTCGCGACCGCGGGCCAGGCGGTCAGCACCGCAGCAAGGACGCACAGGCACGTGGAGAGCCTTGCCGGCCCCCGATTCGTCCTGCCGCGCCGCTCCGTGGTGCCGGATATCCGCCGCAACATGTCAGGCAGTCTGAGGCCGGCTCGGGCCGGCCGGCCGTAAAAACAGGTCCGCCGCCCCGGGCCGTTCGATGGCTCCGGGACGGCGGCGGTATGTCTCGGTCGAAGACGGACTAGAAATCGAACCGGAACCCGAGTTGAACGGAGCGCGCGGTATTGCACTGCGTGAACACCTGCCCGAAGTTCCCGGCGCTCCAGTTCGACGCGGGATTGCAGTAAGTGGTCCGGTTGAACAGGTTGCCGACCTGGGCCTCGAACCTGACGCGCTTCGTGTTGCCCAGGTCGAACACCTTGAAGAAGTTGACGTCCTCGCTGAAGTTCGGGAACCCGCGCACGGCGTCGTCCCGCTCGGGCGCGTCGCCGAACTGGAGCGGCCCCGGATCGCTCCAGGCGTCCCGATTGTAGTAGCGATCGCTGAACGGGTCGAAATCGCCGACGTCGGCCTTGCCGTCGGCGCCGGTCTTGTTCGGCCGCTTCTGTGAATTGAACAGCAGGCCGCCCAGGTCGTTGGTCATGGTAACCGTCATCGGCCGGCCGCTCTCGTAGCGCAGGATGCCGCTGACGTTCCACCCCCCGAGCACGTGCTTCATCGCGCCTTGCGAGAGACCGGGGACCTGCCAGGTGAACGCGGTCAGCAGCACGTGCGGCGTATCGTCGTCGCTCAGAATCCATGGCAGCGGATCGGCAGGATTCTGAATGCCACCGTTGCGGCCGTCCCCTCCCTGCCCGCTCTCGGCCCCGTTGTTCATGAGGTGGGAGTAGGTGTAGCCGACGCGCGCCTGCAGGCCGCGCGAGAACCGGCGTTCGAGGACCATTTCCATCGCGTGGTACTGGCTCCGGCCTACCGGCACGCCCCGCCACACGATGTTCTGATACTGCGGGTACATCCGGAGCGCCTGGGCCACGTTGCCGTTAAATCCCGGATACGGGATGGGAATCCCGGCGTTGCGCGCCAGATCCGAGTTGATGTTCGACTGCAGCACGGGCGTACCCAGCCGCAGCACGTCGGGGTGGTTCATGTTGGCCCCGACGCCCAGCGTCTGCCAGTGATGGTTCAGGCGGCTGCCGCGGTTCCCGATGTAGGAGATGTCCAGCATCATGTTGTCGGTGAGCTTCCGCTGATACGTGGCCGACCAGTTCTGGAACCGCGGCAGCGTCAAGCCATTCGGTACGACGGCCACGACGTTCCCGCCGAGATTGATCGCCGGATTGATGAACGGCGGGAACTGGATCCTGTCCTCCGGGAAGCCCGTGTCGAGGTGATGCGCCGGGAAGATGCCGTTGGTGTTGTTCGGCGCGAACGGGCTCGACGCGAATCCCTGCGTGGGCTGACCGGTGAACTGGCTGAACGCGACGTGGGCGTAGTAGATGCCGTAGCCCCCCCGGACGGCTTGGGTGTCGTCGATTCGATACGCGAAGCCCAGCCGCGGGCCCCAGGCATCCTTGGGGACGTCCTCGAACTTGCTCTGGCCGGAGCGGCCCGGCCCGTCGCCCGCGAAGATCACGGCCCCGGGGCACCCGCCGCAGCCGGGGTTCGGCGTGGTCGGGCTGAATGTCGAGTACTGGTTCTCGCGCTCGGTCCGGGCCGCCTGATAGTCGAAGCGCAGCCCGAGCGTCAGCGTCAGCGCGTCGGAAACCTTGAACTCGTCGTTGACGAACAAGCCGGTGTAGGTCTCCCGGAACGTGGGGAACACCGCGATGGTCTGGTTCGACGCGTGGACCTGCCCCAGCAGGAAGGAAGCGAACGGATCGCCGGTCTGGTTGAGGTTGTTCCCAACCGCGTCGAAACCCGCCGTGCCGAGGCGATCGAAGTTGAAGTTCCCGGCCGTGCCGCCGGCGCCCCATCCGCGGCTGGGGAAGTTGTGGTGGCGGAACTCGAACCCCGTCTTGATCGCGTGACGTCCCTTGACCCACGTGATGTCGCTCGAGAACTGCCAGCGATCGTTCTTCTCGAAGCCGAAGCGCGGCCATCCCTCGAGCCCGATGGGCGTATAGGGAACCGTGCCGCCGCCGAACCGCATCGTCGGTGGCCCGGCGTCCTGCGCGACGATGCCGCCGGTCGGGTTGGCGGTGCCCTGCCACAGGCGCTGCGGCCAGTTCGCACCGGCCGACAGGTGATTGCCCCCCATGAACCAGCGGTCCCACGCGATCGTCGAGTGGCTCAGCAGGTTGTTCCGGATGATCCAGTCGAACTGCTGGTGCGCGTGGTGCGTCGAGATGCGCTGGAAGAACCCGTTGCCGTAGTAGTCGACGTTCTTTTCGGGCTCCGTCTCGGGATTGAACTCGTAGTTGCATCCGTCCACGCCCTCGCAGTTACGGATCGAGGGACGGCGGTTCCAATAGAAGCTGTGGTTGGCGCGGAAGTTTGGCGTGAAGTTGTGGTCGACGCGGAACATGATGTTGCGCGCATTGATTTCCCAGGTCTGGTCCCCCGTCCCGATGCCGGCGACGTTGTTGGCGAGTCCGTCGCGGTCGGGTTGCACCATCAACGGCACGATCCGCGAGGCGACGACGCTGCGGAGCGGGTGGTTCCCGGGGATCTGGTTGTTCGGGAACGGATCGCGCACCGGGATGCCGTTCACCAGCCGCGTCGTCTGCGGATCGAAGATCTGCCCCTGCATGATCGGCCGTCCCAGCGCGTCCGTGCCAAGCCGGTTGCCGGTCAGCAGCGCGCCGAAGTCGCCGTTCTTGAACGCGTCGATCGGCGTCGTATTGCCGAAGCCGGCGATCGTGCCCGAGCGGATGCGCGTGTAGTCGATGTTGGTGAAGAAGAAGGTCTTGTTGCGGCCGTTGTAGCGGGGCAGGCGAACCGGGCCGCCGAGCGTGAAGCCGAGGTTGTCGTTGCGGATGGGCGTCTTCTCGATCCCGCCGCGCTCGGCGAACACGGTGTTCTTGTTGAACGCGTCGTCGGCCATGTACTCGTACGCGCTGCCGCGGTACTCGTTCGAACCCGACTTGCTGGTGTACTCGATGAAGCCGCCACTTGTGTGCCCGTACTGCGCGGAATAGGTGGTCGAGATGACCTTCGTCTCCTGAATCGCTTCGAGCGGCGGCGTGCTCTCGTGGCTCTGCTGATGGCCGGAGGCGTAGCCGAACGCGGCGCCGTCGAAGAAGTTCTCGGTGGCCATGGCCTGGCCGCCGTTGATGCGCGAATTGAACTGGCTGCCGCGGAACATCGGGTCGCCGTTCGGCCGCATCGGCAGGTAGCCCGGCTGCATGAGCAGCACCGACTCGGCCAGGCGGACGTCCGCGCCGGTGATGAACGGGAGGTCCTCGTAGTACTTCTCGTTGACCGTGTGGCTCACGTCCGGCGTCGTCACGTCGATGCCGGTGCGGCCGGTGACCTGGACCGTTTCGGTGACGGCGCCGACCTGCATGCGGACGTCGTTCCGGACCTGGTCGCCTCCCTGGAGCAGGATGTCCCCGCTGGTCATCGTCTTGAAGCCCTGGAGATCGACCTTCACGACGTAGGTGCCGAGGACGAGCGGCGGTGTGGTGTAGGCGCCGGAGGCGTTGGCCGTCAGGACCGTCTCGACGCCGGTGGCCTTGTTGTGCACCGTGACCGTGGCGCCGGGAACGGCCGATCCCTGCTCATCCATGACCACGCCGCTGATGACCGCGCGGTCGGAGCGTTGAGCCAAAGCCGGTGCAGGGCTGAAGATAATCGCCGCGAGCAGGATGCCCGCAACCCAGGGGATGCCGGAATGCCTCGCCCTCATGAACAGCCTCCAACCGACGGTGGAACGAGGTCGTGGCAGTGCCCACCCATGAAGAGTGGAACCCCTTCCATGTCAGTACGGGAGGCACGCTAACGCCTACCCGCTCTGGCTGTCAAGCCGAATCGCCCGGCCGGACCGCGCGTCGTGGCGAGCGCCGCCCAGATGAGGTCACGGCAAACAAAAACGGGCTCGCGCCGCTTCGCGACGCTACTTCTTGCCCTGATCGCTCTGCGCCGCCGCGGTCATGATCGCCTACCGCTGCGCGGACGTCAGGATTCCCTGCTTGCGAAGGTCGTTCGTGAGGTGCGAGACGCACGACACGAACTGCCCGTGGTTCTTCACGCCGACCCCGCACTGGTCGATCAGATCCTGCAGCGTGCAGCCGCTGGTGAACTGCAGGTTCGGGACGCCGGTGTCGGTCGGTGGAATCACCACGGTCGGCCCGAGCGCCGATGCGGAGCACTTGTCGAGCGAGTCCTCCAGGCCGTCCACGTCGCTGTCCGGGAACCAGGACGATAGGAACGATCGACGGCCTCCTGACCGCCAAGCGCTCCCCGCCCAAGTGAACCGATCACCGCGTATACGACGGGCCGACCTTCAGGTCGCCGGCCCCGTTCGCCCCGCCCCTCCCTGGCGATCACCTTCGCATACGTGACATAGCAGTCGAGCGCCCGGTGAAACCGCTCCATGTCCGGCTCCGTCACCTCGTACACACAGTCGATTTCGTCCCGGGAGGTCACGTTCACGTGCCACGGGAACTCGGGCGGCGCCGACGCGACGGTGAAGAACGCCAGACGCTGCAACCAGGGCCGGTCGGGACCGCGCAGCTCGAGATACACACGCGTCACGGCGACGTGCGTGACGATGTGGTCGTGAAATCCGCTGATGCCATGAATCGGAAACGTCACGAGCACGTCGGGTGCCACGCGCAGGACCGGTCCGCAACCACCTGTCGAATCTGTTCGACAAGCTGGGCGTGTCGTCACGCGCGCAGGCGATCGTCTTCGCGCGCGACCATGGATTTCGTGGGTGAAGGGGGCGGTGATGGAGGTAGGCCGACCTGAAGGTCGGCCTCTACGGTTTGGGCGGCACTACGGTTTGGGCGGCACGGTCTGGGCGGCACGGTTTGCGCTGGACGGATAATAGCGTCATGCGGGCGCTCTTCCCGCCTCTTCCACTCGAGCCCGCGACCGTCGTCGTCGCCCCCGGTGCGGTCTGGCTGCGAGGCTGGCTTTCCGGGCGCGACCAGGAGACGCTCGTGGCCGAGTGTCGCAGCGCGATGGACGGGCGGGCCGGCGGTTACGTGCCGACCGTCCGCGGTGGTGGAAAGATGCGCGTCCGCATGACGTGCCTTGGACGCCACTGGAATCCCCTCACCTACCGGTACGAGGCGACCCGGTCGGACTACGACGGTCAGCCGGTGGGCCCCGTGCCGGAGGGCTGGGTGGCGCTCGCGTCACGCGCGGCGCAGGCCGCGGGGTTCGATTGCACGCCGGACGTGTGCCTGGTCAACTTCTACGGCCCCGACGGACGCATGGGATTGCACCAGGACAAGGACGAAAGCCCGGCGTCGCTCGACGCGGGCCTGCCGGTGGTGTCGATGTCGATCGGCGACACGGCGCGCTTTCTGTTCGGCGGCTTCCGTCGCCGGGACCCAATCGAGACCCTTCTGCTCTCATCCGGCGACGCGTTCGTGTTCGGCGGGCCCGCCCGACTGCGCTATCACGGCGTGTCTCGCATCCAGCCGGGAACGGCCCCGGCGGCACTTGGCCTCAGTGGCCGGTTCAATCTGACATTCAGGACCTACTGACGTGGTCGATCGTCCAATCAGGAGTGGCATCTCGTCGTGCCTCCTCGGAGAGACGATAGGCACGATCAACCGCCCTCTTGACCGCCAAGCGCTCCCGACAGCACTTTCGATCTCGACTCACGTCGTGTGGAGCACGCCGATACGCGATCTCCGTTGTTCACCGACTTGCGTGGTCTCGTCGAGAAGACCGCCGGCCTGTTGCCGACTCTCGAGCGACTGCTGGAGCCGTTCGATACCCGGGTTGACGTGGCTTTCGTCTACGGATCCGTCGCGCGCGGCGAGGAGCATGCGACGAGCGATGTGGACCTGCTGGTGATTGGCGCCGTCGGACTCGCGGAACTCGCGCCCACGCTCCGGAAGCGGGAGAGAGGTCAACGTGACGAGCTATTCGTTGCCAGAGTTCAAGAAGAAGGTTGCGGGCGGCGATCACTTCCTGTCCGAAGTCCTTCGATCTCCGAAGCAGTTCGTGAAAGGCGGCCAGCGTGACCTGGACGACGTTGTTGGCAAACCGCGACGTTCAACGCCATCGAACCTCGAAAACGGAACTCGATGACATCCGGGCATTGGTAGCGCGCGACCTGGCCGGTGCAAATCTCGCGGCTCTCTCCGCCGATCGACGATTCGCGACGGCGTACAACGCGGCACTCCTGACGGCGCACATGGAGATCGCGCGCGCGGGCTACCGCGTGGTCGCCAAGACCGGCCATCACAAAGTGGCGTTCGATTCCATCGCGCTTGCGCTCGGCGCTGGCGCGGGCAAGTGCGCGGACTACTTCGAAAGATGCCGTCGCAAGCGGAACGTGATCGACCACACCAGATCCGACGTCGCACGTGACACCGAGGCCGACGAGATTCTCAGGATCGCTTTGGAGTTTCGCGCAGTGGTGGAGGCATGGATCAAGACCACACTCGCAAATCTCAAGGGTTGACCGTCAGATTTGAAAGATTCGCATCCGATCTGATTCGCCTGGTTCGCCGGATAAAGTTGCTCTTTGGACCGCGCAGCGCCGAAGGGAAGTCTTGACGCGCCCAAAGCGCTCCTGGACTATCGAGCACCGGAGCGACACAAACGTACGCGCGACTTGCCGTGGAACACCGCACGCGTCAACTCGATCGGGCTTGCGCCGTCCAGTGGAAGGATCGGTGTCTGCGAGAGGAACCGCATCAGCACCTCCGGTGACTCGGATTCGGTCCGTCGCGTATCCACCGATTGGGCCATGAACGCGTAGTCGTTCAGGGTGCCAAGCAGGCTGCGATTCCTGGTCCCGCCGAACGCGATCTCGGACATCCGCGCGCGCTCGTCGGCGATGTCTGCGGCGACGCCGACGATGGCCAGCCTCTCGCACACTGCGTCCGGAAACACGTTGCGCAACCGCTTCTCATCGCGCATCGGAAGGACGACCGGAAGCCGCGACCGGTTCGCTGATGAAGAGCAGATGCTGACGGCGGCCGTTCCGGAGGCTGTTGCCGTGCCAGTCGCCGAGGCGGCGTGCTGGACTCGGCGGCCGGCAGCTCGCCGACCTGTTTCAGCCGGACGAGCAGCTTCTGTGTTGGTTCACGCATTCGATAGGCCCTCACCTCATCCGCCGCAGACGCAGCGTATCCGACGATGCCCACCTCTTCAAATCCGCGTATCGCGCCATGCTAAATGTTACCGAGGGAGTCATCGTCGCGCCGCAAGTCGGGTTACCCATGAAAGGACGGATTCATGGGACCCTCGCGAGTGGGACCACAACCGACGAACGAGTATTTAGCACGAATGCGAGAGCGGTACGAACGAGCGGGGCGGGACGCGAAAGGAGCGCTGCTGGATGAGATGTGCTCGGTGACGCGGTACCATCGGAAGGCGGTGATCCGCCTGTTGCGCCGTCCCGCGTCCCCACGCCTGCGCCGGCCGCGCGGCCGGCACGTGGCGTATCGCCGCGAGGTCGTAGCGGCCGCCATCTGGACGGCCGCGGGCTATCCCTGGTCGGTGCGGCTCAAGGCGCTGCTGCCGGCGTGGGTGCCGTGGGCGCGACGGGCGTCTCCGGCTGACCGCGGCGACCGAGCAGGCGCTGCTGCGGATCAGTGCGCGGCACATCGATCGACGGTTGCAGCCCTTCAAGCAGGAGCTGCGGACGCGGATGTATGGGCGGACCAAGCCCGGGACGCTGCTCAAACACCACATTCCGGTGCAGACGGAACGGTGGAACGTCACCGAGCCGGGCTTCACCGAAATCGATCTGGTCTCGCATTCCGGTGATTGTGCGGACGGGGAGTTCCTGCATTCGCTGAACGTGACCGACATTCACACGACCTGGGTCGAAACGCAGGCGCTGCTGGGCAAGGGCCAGGCGCGCGTGCGGCAGGCCCTCGAGACGATCGCCGCGGCACTGCCGTTCACGTTGCGCGGCAGCGATTCGGACAACGGGTCCGAGTTTATCAACGCGCACCTGTATGGGTACTGTCAGGCGCAGGCCATTCAGTTCACGCGCGGGCGTCCCTACAAGAAAGACGACAACGCGCATATTGAACAGAAGAACTGGACCCACGTGCGCAAGCTCGTGGGCTACGACCGCTATGACTCGCTGGCCGCCTTGGCCGCGCTCAACACGCTGTATGCGGATCTGCGGTTGCTGCAGAATCTGTGGCTGCCTTCGGTGAAGCTCGTGACCAAGACGCGGGTCCGGCAGCCGGGTCCGCCGGGTCTATGGGCCGCCGCAGACTCCACTGGACCGCGTCCGCGCCTGTCCATCGGCGGACCCGACGAAGGTGGCGGCACTGGTGCGGGAGCAGGCCACGCTCGATCCCTTTGCGCTCGCCGCCCGGATCGAGCGACAGCAGGACCGCCTCTATGCGC